>ENA-OQKI01000127-OQKI01000127.1-human-gut-metagenome-genome-assembly--contig:-NODE-127-length-18372-cov-3.665004_pt1 | contig 18372 bp, 25 predicted proteins | sample MGYA00242778_ERZ504798 | MGnify/ENA primary metagenome ERZ504798 (study PRJEB26092, sample SAMD00036414) | human gut metagenome | host: Homo sapiens | study: EMG produced TPA metagenomics assembly of... | reverse complement strand
ATAATAAGACTGACGATCACAAGCGATTCACCTTTCCACAAAATCGGGTTCTCCATTTTATGAAACAGTCCGATAATACTATTTAGCATTCCGTTCTCCGGCTTATAAATTGCAGAAAAAATACCTGCAATTACTACAACCGATAAAATATTGGGAATATAAAAATAATACGGAAAAAATTCTGTCCCCTGATTTGTTCTCTTGACAGAATGCCTGCAAAAACAAGTGCAAATGCAAAGGTAACTATTGTAACAACAACAATAAGTAAAATCATGTTTTGCATGGACCTTATAAAATTAGTATCCGATATTAATGTTTTAAAATTTTTCAGGCCAACAAATGTTTCATTCGGTGAATATGCACCTTTTTCAAATAACGACATCCGGAATACATTTAAGGTAGGCAATATCATAAACACAAAAAATAAAATTACTGCTGGTGCTATGCATACCGCCAAAAAACCGCTTCGTCCTCTGGCTTTTTTCATACTTTCACGTTCCTTTCAAACAAACCGTACTATTTAAAATTCGGCGGACAAAAATTCTGTCCGCCGACTCATTTTTACCACTATAGCATTAAGGCAAACTAAAAACTCTTATTTCAAATTCGCCCGCATCTGGTCACTTGCCGAAATAATTCCGTCAATCCATGCCTGCTCATCCATATCGCCTGATACTAATGAGTTTACCGGGTCAAAGAATACTGTTCGCACTTCCACGCCCGGAATTGCTTCAAATGCTGCGAAATTACCCATAGCTGCCTTTGCTCCATTATCATAAATAGAGTAGAACATTACGTTATCACCACTTAATTTGTCTGCAATTCCTAATACTGGCTGGATAGCTCCTGCTTTTGCAAAAATTTCACATGCTTTGTCACTGTATAAATAAGAGATAAATAATTTTGCTGCATCCTGATGCTCTGCACCAGAAGGAATCCATGCCTGCTCAAACCATGTATAACTGTATGCATCTCCGCCATCTTTTACTGCCGGAAGAGCTGTCATTCCCCACTTAAATCCATCTGCACGAGGTGCTTCTGCCATTTCTCCAACGATCCATGTTCCATTTGGCATAAAGATTGCTTTATTGTCAAGTACTAACTGCTGATTCTGTGTGAAGTCCTGATCATTTGCCTGCGCAGGTGTGACCGGATTTGTGTACTCAGCTAACTTTGCAACAATATCAAAGCATGTCTGTGCTTCCGGAGTTTCCCAGATGCCTTCCGCATAATTTGTTGCTTTATCAAAAAATTCCGGACCACCTGCTGAATACATCAGTGCGTAGAAGAATGCATCAAAATAACCTGTTGTAGGATATGTAAATAAGTAAATTCCCTCTTCTTTTGCTTTATCTCCTAATTCCCACATTTCATCCCATGTCTTTGGAACATCCCATCCTTTTTCTTCTAAAAGACCTGCATTATAAAACAGACCACATGGAGAATAAAACATTGGTGCAAGATATGTCTTTCCATCACCATAAGGATTGGTCAATGATGTGTCTGTAAATCCTCCTGCAATCTTCTCTGAAACAAGTTTGTCTTCTCCCGGAACTTTCATAGATAAAACATCTGTAATGTCAGTAATCATATGTCCCTTAATAAACTGTTCCGTCAACGCAGCTTCACGTCCCGTGGCAAGATGAATAACATCCGGGTATTCGCCTCCCCTGCATGGATGGTCCAATTACATCCTCTAATTTTTTATCTGTTGTAAGTTCTACTTTAATTCCGGTTTCTTCTGTAAATGCATCTGCCACTTTCTGCCACATTTCAGAACCATAAGCTGTCTCAATAGCAGCTACACTGATTGTTGTTCCAGCTTCTTTTGTCTTGCTGGTATCTGACGCAGAATTCTCCTTTCCTGAATCTGTACCGCACCCTGCAAATAAAGATGCTACCATTACCATACTCATCATTGTACATAAAATTTTTTCTTCATAGTAACCTCCCATTTTTGTTATTTTTTACTATAAATTCTTATGTTTCCTTCCTTACATTTGTTATTATAGAGTACGCCATCTCTTTTTCCTATCCATATATTGCTCTATATTTTATAATTCTTGCTTTATTTTAAAAATCTTGTTATTTTGTTTTTTTCATTGTATACTAAGTACAACATCGTTCCATTTTAACTAGGAAATCATTGCAATTATGACATGAAAGGAGTGTATTTTCCATGAGTAACCGCAAATTTAATCTGGATAATGAGGTACAGCCGGAAATCCATTTCCGCCTGCTTTCCATATCAGCATCCAAATTTGAAAATGACTGGACTTCGTTTCCCCACAGCCATCATTTTACGGAAATCTTCTTTATTAAAGACGGCACCGGACGCATGCTGATTGAAAATGAATCTCTTCCTGTCTCCTCAAACAGCCTTGTCGTGATCGGTGCACAGGTAACACACACAGAGTTTTCCGATCCGGAAAATCCACTGGATTATTATGTGCTCGGGGTGGAAGGATTAAAACTGAATACTGACAAAGAACCGGAATACATTCATGTCCCGGCTTCTGCAAACTCGCCTTTTATCCGCCAGTGTTTTGAAAATATCCTGCGGGAAATGCATAACAAACAGGACCGCTACGCAGAGATCTGCCAGCATTATCTGGATATTTTAATTTTATATTTCTGCCGGAAAGACCATGTATCCTATGAAGTGGTGGATGCGCAGAACAGCAGCCACGAATGCCACAAGGTAAAACGCTTTATCGAGCACAATTACCAGAGCATGATCTCTCTGGATTCGCTTGCCGAAAACTGCAGTCTCTCAAAATATTACCTTTCACACCGTTTTACAGAGCTGTACGGGAAATCTCCCATCGCTTACCTGAACGAAGTTCGGCTGGCGTCTGCGCGTGACCTGCTGCTCACAACCAATCACAGCATCGAAGAGATTGCCGGATGTATCGGGTTTTCCTCTACCAGCTATTTTTCGCAGTCATTCCAAAAAAATTTTCATGAATCGCCACAGCAGTTCCGCAAATCCCACCGTGTCAGGACATGACCATGTTTCATTTTTTACATAAAAAAATAATTTTCTAAAAATTTCCCCGAAAGAATATCATATCTTTCGGGGAAACTATGCCTATCAGCCGGATTGGAAAGAGAAAAATGCTTTACCGTCTTCTTATAAAAATTAAAAATCCCGGAAATCCGCTTACCTGCAGATTCCGGGATTTTATAATTACATATGATGTGCCACATCTATTCTGATAAGTGCCTTCCTGAGTGCAAACTCTGCTCTCTTCACATCAATCTCTGCTGTGTGATTTGAAAGGCGCTGCTCTGCCCGCTCCTTTGCGGCCTGTGCGCGGTCTATGTCTATCTCATCAGGCCACTCTGCAAGCTCTGCAAGAAATGTGACCTTGTCTCCAAGTATTTCCGCAAAGCCTGAATGGATTGCGGCTATTTTCTCCTCATCGCCATTATGGATAGTCACGATTCCCGGTGCAAGCACTGTCGTGAGCGGTATATGGTTTTTGTATACACCAATCTCTCCGTTTTGGGTATTGAACTCGAGGAAGTCTGTCTCTCCCTTGTAGAACACCCTGTCTGGTGTGATTATTTCTATGTCAAAAATGTTATCTGCCATGAAATCACCTCACATTACTGCATCTTGGCACGGACTTCATCTATGCTTCCAACGTTTAAGAAATAGCTCTCCGGTACATCATCATGCTTTCCTTCGAGTATCTCCTTAAATCCTCTGATGGTCTCGGCGATAGGCACATATTTGCCCTCGAGTCCGGTAAACTGTCCTGCTACGAAGAACGGCTGTGACAGGAAACGCTGCACCTTACGTGCACGGCTTACTACGAGCTTATCCTCCTCTGAGAGCTCATCCATACCGAGGATTGCGATGATATCCTGCAGCTCCTTATACTTCTGGAGTATCTCCTGGACAGCGTGTGCCACCTCAAAATGCTCCTGTCCCACGATACGCGGATCAAGGATACGCGATGTGGATGCCAGCGGGTCTACAGCCGGATAAATACCAAGCTCTGCGATAGAACGCTCAAGTACTGTCGTGGCATCGAGGTGTGCGAAGGTAGTCGCCGGTGCCGGGTCTGTAAGGTCATCTGCAGGCACATATACGGCCTGAACCGATGTGATTGAACCGTTCTTTGTTGATGTGATACGCTCCTGAAGAGCTCCCATCTCTGTCTGCAGTGTCGGCTGGTAGCCAACGGCTGAAGGCATACGTCCTAAAAGTGCTGATACCTCTGAACCTGCCTGTGTGAAACGGAAGATATTGTCCACAAAGAGAAGCACATCCTTGCCGCCTCTGTCACGGAAATACTCTGCCATTGTAAGTCCTGCCAGGGCAACTCTCATACGTGCTCCGGGTGGCTCGTTCATCTGTCCGAACACCATGGTGGTCTTGTCGATAACACCTGACTCCTTCATCTCGTAGTACAGGTCATTTCCCTCTCGTGTACGCTCTCCTACACCGGTAAATACTGAGTATCCACCATGCTGTGTAGCGATGTTGTGGATAAGCTCCTGGATGAGCACCGTTTTTCCTACTCCGGCACCTCCGAAGAGTCCGATTTTTCCACCCTTCTGGTATGGGCAGAGCAAATCTACAACCTTTATTCCTGTCTCAAGCATCTCCTGCGATGTAGCCTGCTCCTCAAAGCTAGGCGCAGGTCTGTGGATTGCCCATTTCTCCTCTGTCTGTGGAGGCTCAACCTCATCGATAGGCTCTCCGAGCACATTGAACATTCTTCCAAGTGTATTCTCCCCCACCGGCACAGAAATAGGTGCTCCTGTTGCGATAGCGTCCATGCCGCGGACGAGACCATCAGTAGGTCCCATGGCGATACATCTGACTGTATCGTCGCCCAGATGCTGTGCAACCTCAACGACCAGCTTTCCGCCGTTTTTCAGCGGCACCTCGACTGCATCGTTTATCTCAGGCAGATTACCCTCTGAAAACTTGATATCCAGAACGGCACTGATAACCTGTATGATTTTACCTACATTTTTATCTGCCATTTATAGTTTCTCCTTCTTTTTTAATTCATATGATACACTCGCCTTTTTGCCATTCACAGACACACATGCCTGCCTTCCCATGACCGGATATGCATGTATCACTCTATCGCATTAGCTCCTGCAATTATCTCAGTAAGCTCCTGCGTGATTGAGCCCTGACGCGCTCTGTTATATTTCAATGTCAGATCACTGATCATATCCTCTGCATTGCTCGTAGCAGAATCCATCGCCTGCATTCTGGCTCCGTTTTCACTGGCAAATGACTCCACCAGTGCTCCGTAAAACAGGCTTGTCACATATTTTGGAATAATAAGCTCCAAAGCCTCCTCCGGATTCGGTTCAAAATTCATGAGAATATTGGAGTCCTCTTTCTCATCTGCCCCGCTCTCATCCAGCTCCACCGGCAATAGCTTTATGAGCTTCGCCTCCTGTGTAACTGTGTTTTTGAAATGGGTATATGCGAGATAAATCTCCCCCACCTGACCGTCTGTAAATGCCTTTAACACTCTTTTGCAAAGTGCCGCCGCATCCTCGTAGGTCGGGTCCTCCATCATCTCCGGTGCACTCTCGACTATATGATAGCCCTTTGACGTAAGCAGCTCCTCACCCTTTGCTCCCACAGCGTATATGTCGAGCTCTTCTTTTTTGAAGTCTCCGTGTGTGATGAGCTTTACTATATTGCTGTTGTATCCGCCTGCCAGTCCGCGGTTTGATGTCAAAACGACTACCGCCTTCCTTGGCGAATCACCGGCCTTTAAGTATGGGTGCTCCAGATTGCCGCTCTTTGCAAGCATCGAGCTTACTGTCCTGTACATATAGTTGAAATACGGATCTGTTGCCTCCGCATGTGCTCTCGCCTTTTGCAGCTTGACGGTAGAAACGAGCTTCATGGCCTTTGTGATCTGCTGAGTACTTGTAATACTGCTTTTTCTGCGCTTTATGTCTCGCATCGAAGCCATTTTACCACCTGCCTTCTACTAATATCCAACCGTCTAACGGAACTGCTTTTTGCATTCCTCGATTGCCTTTATAAGTGCCTGCTCCGTATCATCGTCCATCACCTTTTTCTCCCTGATTGCTTCAGGAATCTCAGGATATCTGGTATCAATGAAATCAAACAGCTCTGCCTCAAATCTTAAAATATCCTCGATTTTGATATCAATAAGATACTTCTTTGTCGCAGCGTATATTATGATAACCTGCTTCTCTACAGGCATCGGCTTGTACTGCGGCTGCTTTAAAATCTCCTTGATTCGTGCTCCCTGTGCGAGCTGCTCTGCTGTGCTTGCATCAAGCTCTGAGCCAAACTGTGAGAACGCTGCAAGCTCTCTGTACTGAGCCAGCTCTACTCGAATAGGTGCTGCAATCTTTTTCATTGCCTTTATCTGTGCCGAGCCTCCAACTCGTGAAACTGAAAGTCCTGCATTTATGGCAGGTCTGAAGCCAGCGTTGAACATCTCTGTCTCGAGATATATCTGACCGTCTGTGATTGAGATAACATTGGTCGGGATATATGCCGATACATCACCCGCCTGTGTCTCAATGATAGGAAGGGCTGTGAGTGAGCCTCCACCCAGCTTGTCTGACAGTCTCGCTGCTCTCTCCAGAAGCCTTGAATGGAGATAGAAAACATCTCCCGGATAAGCCTCTCGTCCAGGCGCTCTCTTTAAAAGGAGTGACAGCGTACGGTATGCTGCTGCATGCTTACTCAGATCATCGTAAACTATGAGCACATCCTGTCCGTTTTCCATCCATTCCTCGCCTATAGCGCAGCCTGAGTATGGTGCGATATACTGTAACGGTGCAAGCTCTGATGCTGTCGCAGCCACTACTGTCGTGTAGCTCATGGCTCCGAACTCCTCGAGCTCATTTACTATGGATGCAACCGTAGAAGCCTTCTGACCGATGGCTACATAGATACATTTCACACCCTGTCCCTTCTGGTTGATGATGGTATCTATCGCGATAGCCGTCTTTCCGGTCTGTCTGTCTCCGATAATAAGCTCTCTTTGTCCTCGTCCGATAGGAACCATTGAGTCAATAGCCTTTATACCGGTCTGAAGCGGTGTATCTACTGACTTTCTCGAGATAACTCCCGATGCTACTCTCTCTATCTGACGATATTTGTCCGACTGGATAGGTCCCTTTCCGTCGATTGGCTGTCCGAGCGCATTTACTACTCGGCCGAGCATCGCATCGCCTACCGGCACCTCTACCACTCGTCCTGTGGTCTTAACTGTATCTCCCTCGTTGATATTGCGCTGCTGTCCAAGTAAAACAGCACCGACATTGTCCTCCTCGAGGTTTAATACCATTCCATATACTTCCCCTGGAAATTCCAAAAGCTCTCCCTGCATCGCATTCTCAAGACCATGAATACGTGCGATTCCGTCTGCCACCTGAATGACTGTTCCTACATCAGCGACTTCGAGCTGGGAAGCGTATCTTTTAATCTGCTCCTTTATTACTGAGCTGATTTCTTCCGGCTTTAGATTCATGGAGCGCATTCACCTACTTTCAATTGTATTTTTGTCAAATCGCGGGTGAGTCTTTCTAATCTGCTGCTGACAGATGAATCCACCACTCTGTCCCCGATTCTGATTTTCATACCGCCTATGAGCGCGGTATCCACCTCAAAATGCATCTCAAATTTCACGTATTTTGTCGTGTCAAGAAGTCGTTTCTCCACAGCAAGCTTCTGCTCCTTTGAAAGCTCAAATGCAGATGTGACGTATGCTGTTCCGATATTTTGGTACTCCTTGACTCTGTCAAGAAAGTAGTCGAAAACTAAGGTAAGCTCTTTGTAATGATTCTTTTCTATAATCATTCTCATAAGCCCTACCAGCTCCGCTGAAACTCTTCCCCCAAATATTTCTTCGATGATTCTGACCTTTTCTTCTTTATCAATCTGCGGATGATCCATCAGCTTTGAGAGGTCATCATTTGCAGCAATGATTTCCTTTACTGCTGTTACCTCGTCAGACAGGCTGGATAGCCTGTTGTCCTCAAGGGCAGCCTCAAACAATGCATCACCGTATACCTTAGATACTAGCTTAGCCATGTTGATTCTCCCATTTCCTTAAGTGTCTCTTCAACGAGTGTATCCTGAATGTCTGTGGTGATCGAAGCTGCGACAGCCTTTTGTGCCATAAGCGATGCTATCTGTATCATCTCCTGCTTCATATCATCCATGGCATGCTTCTTCTCAAGCTCTGCCTCTTCTCTGGCTCTCTTTATGATGCGTGAAGCCTCTTCCTTTGCATCATCCACAATCTTGTTCTGGTTTTTAAGCGCCTTCTGTCTCGCCTCTGTGAGAATAGCCTCGGCCTCTTTATCGATGTCCTTAAGCTTTCCCTCGTACTCTGCCTTTAGTGCTGCGGCACTTTCCTTGTCGGCAACAGCTGTGTTTATATCGCTTTCTATCCTGTCCTGCCTGTCCTTTAACAGCTTCCTTGCAGGGTTGAAAAGCAGATACGACATCAGCATGAAAAGGAAAAATACTGCAACTGCCAAAAGTACTGTATCAAAGAGCAACTGCGCATCCAGATTAAACAAAAATGTATATCCCTGTGCTAACAACTTTTACTCTCCTTTCCGTTGGCTGTATCGCCGCACGGTAATCCTCTGCGGCAAACCGTAATATACTATCCGAGCGGATGAACGAAAAGTAAAAGTAATGCAACAACGAGACCATAAAGACCTGTTGTCTCTGCAACCGCCTGTCCTAAAAGCATGGTTGACATAATCTGTCCTCTTGCTCCCGGGTTACGTCCTACGGCTGCTGCACCATGTCCTGCTGCGATACCCTGTCCAACACCAGGTCCGATTCCGGCGATAACTGCCAAACCTGCACCGATTGCTGAGCATGCTCTGATTAAATCCTGTCCATTGATATCCATAATTGAATCCTCCTAAAAATACATCTTATAGTTTTACTCATCCGTCTCACATGCCTGTGTAACGTATGTCATTGTCAGCATACAGAATACATATGTCTGAATTGCTCCTGAGAACAAATCAAAGTATACATGCAGTACTGACGGCCACGCTATGGCTATAAACCTTAGCAGACCATATACCAGCGCCATGATAACAGTTCCTGACAACACATTGGCGAACAAACGCAATGATAATGAGATAGGAATTGCAATCTCACTGATAATGTTGATTGGCGCCCATATAGGCAGCCACGGCGGCAGTGGTGAACACATACCGGTCCAGATATCCTTTGCGCTTTGATGCTTAGCCTTATTGAATCTGATCATGAAAAATGTAATAAGTGCAAGCGCCAGTGTGGTTCCGTAGTCGGCTGTCGGTGGTCTTAAACCAAACAAGACCTGAGATATTACTCATCAGTATAAATATAAAAATCGTACTGATGTAGTTTACAAACCTCGGAGCCCACTTACCCATGGTTCCCTCAACCATCTTGTCGAGCATCTCTACGATGAGCTCGATGATATTCTGAAAGCCGTCCGGTACTTCCTTTGCTTTTTTAAGCTTCCTGTTTGCCACTATAGCGAATATGACCATAATGGCCATCACTATGAGGATACAGGCATGCGATGTGGTAATCCAGACCTCCTGACCGAATACCTTTATCGAAAAAATACCATGGATCATAAAGTCGATATTGTCTGCGTTACTTTCCAGTAAAATCGCCTGATTCACATTATCACCTCCTCCTTATTAAGTTTACCTGCTGTTTTGCTACTCTGTCTCCATTTCGCCGGCGGAAGATGCATCACTTCTCCCGGAAAATCTGTCTGTCACCTTCATAAATAAAGGCTGTAAATACGCTGAAATCTTGAGTCCCAGCATACCGACAAAGGCCATTATCAGATTTCCAAAATCAAATAGTCCCAATATAAATAACAGGACCGCAACAACAATATACCTTAAAAGTGATTTTGCTACGATCCTGCGATTGGCATCCTTTTGTCCATATATGGCGGTCGCGTCATATATGACTGTGGCAATATTGACAGCCATACCAACAGCTATCGCTATCCCATACCATAAGCCGATAGAATATGAAATTTTGTCTGTGACAAACCATACCCCAATAAGCTGCACAACAATCCCGTAAAAAACTATCCCAAATACAAGTCCCGGCAATGCGTCATTTATTCTTTTTAACATCCTTCTCTACCCTGCTAATACTGTCTGATATCTCTGTTTCCATAGTACTCTGCCTGCCCGGTGTGTGTCTGACGGCTCTGCCATCATCCTCTGACTTCAGGAATTTTTGAACCATGCGGTATATATTGTTTGCCCCCGCAAACGCTCCAATGAAAAACAATGGAACAGTTACCCAGTCCGCTCCGGTCTTTTTCCCAATCCACACACCGGCCAGTGTGCAGAGAAATATCGGCACAATCATGTTGATTCCAAACTGGAAAACCATGATAAGTGCATTCATTACCTCTTTCTTATTATCTCTTTTCATATACAAATTATTATATCATTTTTATTGCTTTTGTCTACATTTTTATGTGTAAAATGCATAAAAAATACATGCGTTTCATGTTAAATCACGTCAATTTGACACAACAATTGCAGTATTATCACTATTCACGACGATTACTCCCATGTCATAAGTCTCTGTGAGGTCCGGGCTGTAATCTGACAGCAATAACCATACAACCAATAAGTGTACATTACACCACAAGTGCTACAGCACAAGCGTCACCTCACGGCCTGTGTGCTCATACCTGCGAATTGTAACGCCCGCTGCCCTCAGCATCCTCTTTGAAGCTGTCACGCTGGCCGTGCCCTCGTATTTGTCACAGTCGTAGACTACTTCCCTGATGCCGGACTGTATGATTGCCTTAGCGCACTCATTGCACGGAAACAGGGTGACATATATGGTCGCTCCCTCAAGGCTTCCACCCCTGTAGTTTAAGATGGCATTGAGCTCGCTGTGTGTAGAATAGAAATACTTGTTATCCTCTCCCTCTCTGGCCCAGGTGAACTCATCATCTGAGCAGCCAAGAGGAAAGCCGTTATATCCCATGGAGAGTATCTTGTGCTCCGGGTCCACTATGCACGCACCCACCTGGGTATTCGGATCCTTCGAGCGCATGCCTGAAAGCATCGCTATGCCCATAAAATACTCATCCCATGAGATATAATCCTTTCTCTTTTCCGAAGCTCTCATATATACACCTCCATTCAATATGGTCTATCACACATTTTATTACTTGGTTCCGAAAATTCTGTCTCCTGCATCTCCGAGTCCCGGCACAATATATTTGTGCTCATTGAGATGATCATCGAGCGCTCCTATATATACATCCACATCAGGATGTTCCTCTGTGAGTCTCTTTACTCCCTCAGGAGCTGCAATTATGCACATAAAGTGGATGTTTTTCACACCGCGCTTTTTGAGCATATCAAGTGCTGCCACTGCTGAACCACCTGTTGCGAGCATCGGATCTACCACAAATACCTCTCTGTTTGCGCAGTCTGCCGGAAGCTTGCAATAGTACTCGATAGGCTCTGCTGTCTCCGGGTCACGATACATGCCGATGTGTCCAACCTTTGCGGCAGGGATGAGCTCAAGCATGCCCTCCACCATACCAAGTCCGGCTCTTAAGATAGGAACAACTGCAAGCTTTTTGCCCTTTAATTCCTTTACAGTGGCCTTACAGATAGGAGTCTCAATCTCCACATCTGTAAGCTCCAGATCTCTTGTTGCCTCGTAGCACTCAAGCATCGCAACCTCGCTGACAAGTGTTCTGAAATCCTTTGAACCTGTGTCGGTTCTTCTCATAATTCCAATCTTGTGCTGAATCAGCGGATGATCCATAACTACTACCTTACCCATAATATTTGTTCTCCTTTGTCTTATATTGTGTTATATTTGTTTGTCTTTTATGTATTTGCATTTAAGCGCTTTACCAGCTTCTTAAGCGTAGCCCTGAGGCTTTCATAGCACAGTCCGTAGCTTTGAAGTGTGCCGCCGTAAGGATCCAGTATCTCAAGCTCATCGCCCACATACTGTGAAAGCACAAAGACCTGCTCCGGGTCGATATCGGCAAAGCTTTCTATAATGCGCTCGCGCTGTGATGACTCCATGGTAAATACCATAGTACTCTCTGTGATATCCGATTCCTCAAGCTGCGTTGACACCATGCCCTCCGTGGAAATGCCATTGCTTATGAGCACTGCCTCTGCCTTCTGATTGACCGGCTCCGGAAACTGGACAACAAGTCCTCTCGCCTCAATCTCCATCGGCACCTTGAGTACAAAGTCGTTCATGATGCCCTTTGCCATCTGCTCCCTGCATGTGCCGGTCTGTGCGACAAAAATGATTTTGTCATACTTCACATGTGTGTCTATCACCTGATGGCCTGCCGCCTTTAGCATACGGTTCATGATGGCCTGTCCTATACGCGGTGTGGAGAAGCTCTCCGAGAAAATCACATCCACATCGAGCTCATCACAGTCCCTTAATATACGGTAAAGCTCATGGGCTATCGAATCCTCATCCGCCCTGCTTCCCATCGACAGGACAACATCTGCATCGTAAAACTGCTTTGTCTCCTCTGTCGCAATGACTGCTATCTTTTTGCCATCATCCCTGTGCGAAGCCACAAGCTCATTTATCTTTGCAATCACATGCTTTCTCGTACCGTCCACGATGACCATGTCAGCCTTTGGCGCATAGTGCTTGTACTTCATGCCGGGTGCCTTTGGCTTTCTCGTGTCATCTGCCGCTATGATTCCCGGATCTACGATAACCTCTTTGCCTAATACCTTTGAAAGCATCTGTGGTGTGATATAGCCCGGGCGCAGCACCATAGGTGTATCCTCTGTCAGGTCAATGATGGTGGACTCTATTCCTATGCCAACCGGTCCTCCGTCTATAATCATGGCTATTTTGCCGCTTAGATCCTCAGCCACATGTGCAGCCTCTGTAGGGCTAGGTCTACCGGATGTATTGGCGCTTGGCGCCGCGATAAGACAGCCGCTTCTTCTTATGAGATCTAGCGCTATAGGATGATTCGGCATACGCACAGCCACTGTGTCCATGCCGCCTGTTGTGGCATACGGCACTGCATCGCCCTTCTCCACTATCATGGTAAGAGGTCCCGGCCAGAAAGCATCCGAAAGCTTCCTTGCATCCTCCGGCACTGTCTTTGCGATGCGCTCCAAATCCGAAAAATCTGATATGTGTACGATAAGCGGATTGTCCGACGGACGCCCCTTTGCACTGTATATCTTCTTTGATGCCTCCGGATCTAAAGCATCACCGCCAAGCCCATACACTGTCTCTGTCGGAAACGCTACAAGCTCACCGGCTGCAATCAAATCACCTGCCTCCTGCATGAGCTTATGGTCTAAATTGTCCTGATCTATTTTTATAATTTTTGTTTCCATTTTATATCCTCACCGCACATACTACAGTAATATACCATGTGCAAACACTAGTTTTTCTAAATAATCATGTGTTTTTATTGTAACACTTCAGAGCCACCTCGAAAGCAGGAACATCTGCTGCTTACATGTAAACATGATGTATCAGCTTTTGTTCTCGGAGGTTCTGAATTGTTTTCTATTTATTATACAATAGTAACAATAGCATTTCAAGTTTTACTCAATATTTAGTAATTTTTATATAAGATTGTGTAAAAGTAAGTACAATTTTATTTGGCATTGCATTATTCTGTGTTTTGTACTACAATGCAGATAAGCCAATAACGGCGAATAATGATCATTATTTTATAAGGAGGATTTCATTATGGCATACGTAATTTCTGATTCATGCGTTAGCTGTGGTACATGTGCTGGTGAGTGCCCAGTAGGAGCTATCTCTGCTGGTGATTCACAGTACGTAATCGATGCAGATTCTTGTCTCGATTGTGGTACATGTGCTGGTGTTTGCCCAACTGGAGCAATCAGCCAGGGCTAATTTTTAGCATACTGTAAGAAAGAAAGACGACCTGTTATGGGTCGTCTTTTTTGTGTTGTAATCGTCTTTGTATTGTAATCATTTTTATACTGTAAGCGTTTTTTGCAGTAATTATTTTATAGCGTAAGCGTTGTCATGCATGCTCTACAGTCTCACCGGATTAAGCTCATGCGTATGCGTCTTGTCGCGCCCCTTCTTTCCCTTGGTGTCTGCAGCGCTTATTTTTGTATCTGCAGGCATGTCCGCGTTCCTTTTCCTTGAAAAAAGCCCCTTTCTACGCAGATTTCCGCGTATGGCAGCGTCCAGCTTTTTATATCTCTCCTCCTGCGCGCTGTCCTGTTCGCGCATCAGATAGTTCATTTCCTTTAATATCCGCTCCTGCACATCAGTGGATATCTGCTGACTCAACTCCTCATTGTTAAGTGCTATGGCTCTCCCCACGATATTGCTCATCAGCTCGCGAAACTCATCCATACGCTCATCTGCCGTGCGGCTTCGATATGTATGATTGTATCCCGGCAGTTCATCGTGATATGCCGGATTATACCCTGACATCTCCTGTTTCACCGTCTGATTTGTGATATTCGTGTAATTTACAGGCTGCACGGATTTTTCCATAGCCGCAGGATTCGGTGGATTTAATGGCTCACCCGGTGCATCCGAATGAAGCATATCGCGGATTGCACGAAGCTGATAGCCCTTCTCCTTGAGCTCCTTTAATCCTTAAAAACTGCTTTATATTATCTCTCGTATAGTATCTGTGACCAAGTTCATTTCTGGGCACATCAAGTCCCAGCTCATCCTCCCAGTAACGCAACACATGAGTCTCCACATCCACGGCGGCTGCCGCATCGGAAATCATGTAACGTACTTTCTCCAAATTGAAGTCCTCCTGTCTGAAATTATATTTTATTCGCTATACGCTTTTGGCACATCGAAAAGAACCAGCACTGCGAAAAAAGTTATATCGCTGTACTGGTTCAATTATAGCCTTGATAGAACTCTCATTCAATTGGTTTCGGTCGCAACTTTCGACATAAGTGCACCTTGTAGTCATCCTCAACTATAAGCTGTGCTGCTTTGTTGCCGTCATCTTTATCGGATGTTTTTTATTTCTTTATAGACCGTGGAAAATTTTTGGTTACCGTTCACATCCGCCCGTGAGAATCGTTGTGATGTGAGTGGATTTAATTCCCTCTGTCACTGTCTGCAAAAGTATACGGTATGTATCCTCCACAAGCTCACAGTCCGACGGTTCAATCCCAAGCTCTGCTTGCTTTTTTAAGAATGAACCTGACCTTGTCATCATCATGCTCCACCGCATAGATGTCATCAAACATACCTGCATAGTATCTGTCTAAAAATCTGCGCTTTGCAGCTGTCTCGATTTTTGTGCCTGATGTGGTAAGCACATACAGCTTCGTGCCTTTTTCCTTTGCCTTCATGGCATACTCCTTTACCTGCATCACAGGACGGCACCACTCATATGTATCCTCACCATGCTTACTGCAGTAGTCTGCCCACTGCACATCTGACATTCCTATCTGAAATTTTCCGTTTACCTTGTAGCACGGACTGCTTAAAGTGCCGTCTACGTCTATGAACATTGCCTGCATAGTGTCTGCTCCTATATAGTTAGTTTATGCAGCTATAATAAAATGATTAAAGGGTCAAAAGGTATTTTGCCCCTCATTTATGATTAATCAGTGGAAATTTCCTTAATCCTACCTGCTCATATCATAATAGCGCGCATATATTCCGTCCTGTGCCAAAAGCTCCTCATGTGTGCCTCTTTCAGCAATGCCACAATCAGCTACCACGAGAATTTCATCCGCATTTCTGATTGTCGAAAGTCTGTGGGCAATTGTGATAGTCGTTCTGTCCTTTGCCAGCTCCTCAAGACTTTTCTGGATAAAACGCTCGCTCTCATTGTCAAGGGCACTGGTTGCCTCATCAAGTATTAGCACAGGCGGATTTTTAAGGAACACCCTCGCAATGGAAATCCTCTGCTTCTGCCCTCCTGACAATCGGGTGCCTCTCTCTCCGACAAACGTATCATATTTATCCGGCAGTTCCATGATAAAATCGTGTATATTCGCCTTTTTGGCCGCATCTACAATCTCATCCATCGTCGCATCCGGTTTTCCATAGGCGATATTGTCCTTTATACTTCCCCAAACAGATAAACATCCTGCGAAACCAGTCCAATCTGCGAGCGAAGGCTCTCAAGCGTGAGCTTTCTCACATCATTTCCATCTATTGTGACCCTGCCCTCCGTCACGTCATAAAACCGCGGAAGCAGTGAGCATATTGTCGTCTTTCCGCTTCCTGACGGTCCAACAAGCGCAATTGATTTTCCTGCCGGTATCTCAAAGGATACGTGCGAAAGCACCGGTGTATCATCATCGCTATAGTGGAACGAAACATCCTCGTAACAGACATTTCCCTTTACATTTTTAAGCGGTTTTGCATCAGCAGCATCAACTATCTCCGGCTCAGTTTCCACCACCTCTAAGAATCTTCTAAAGCCCGAAAGTCCCTTCTGCATCATCTCAGTCAGCTCTACGAGTATCTGGATAGGACTGATAAAGATGCCTATATACAGCGCATACATAGCAAGGTCGGATGCCTCCATCCTTCCATGCGCTATACAAAAAACCACCAAATACCAGCGTAACAAGATACATCATCCCCTGGAAAAATGCATTTCCGCTCATAAAGCTACCCATACATCTGTAATTTGCATCTTTTGAAATCAGGAAATTTTCATTACTTCTGTTAAATTTTTCCTGCTCGATACGCTCATTGGCAAATGACTGCACCACCCTTATGCCCGCCAGAGTATCCTGAAGACTCGAATTAATATCACCGATTTTTCGCCTGTTATCCATAAAGGTTTCCTGCATTTTCTTATTCTGTCCATATGAAAATACAAGCATAAGCACCACAAGAATAAGCATAGGAACCGCAAGCATACGGTTTATCATAAACAGAAAAATGAACGAACCGATTATCTTTATAAGCGATATAAAAAGATTCTCCGGTCCGTGATGCGCAAGCTCCGATATATCAAACAAATCGGACACGAGCTTGCTCATCATCTGTCCGGAATTGTTCTGATCATAATACGAAAAAGAAAGCTTTTCATATTGGTCGAAAAGCTCCTTTCTCATGTCGCGCTCCATCCTCGCTCCCATCATGTGCCCCGCATATGTCACATAATACCTGCACGCAGTCTGTATGATATATGCCACCAAAAGGCCTATTGTAATAGGAATCAGCGCAGAAACGATTTTTCCCGGTGCTCCTGCAAAAAGGGTTTTGGTCAGCGTGCGAAGCAGCTGCGGAAACGCCAGATCTATGGCACTGATTATTGTTGCGCAAAGCAGGTCTATGAAAAAGACCGCTTTGTAGGGTTTGTAGTATTTGATGAATTTCTTTAATGTTTGCATGGTGTTCTCCTGGGATGTTCTTTTTAAAACAATTTGTTTCTCAACGTACATCATTATATATAGGTAAACCTATATATGCAATAGGATAACCAATGAAAATCTCACCGAATATTAGTATAATCCAAAAAGAAGCACATGCAGCTTGCCACCCTATCACCATCATTGCGATACAAATGAGGCTGATCGGTCTCAAACTTATACACCTGTCCCCTATGGATTTCCTGCACATGGTCGTGACACTCGACCGTCAGCACACCGTCTGTGACTGTAAGATACTCGCGTGTTTTCTCGCCGTGCCCACCGCTTGTATACACGCCGCCCGGCTCCACGTCGATACGGTATACCTCTACCTCCCTTGAGTCCTCGTATGGGAAGCAGGTCCATACCCTGTACTGTCCCAAAAGCTCCTTTGTCGGGACCAGATCATCCGGAGATATGAGCGCATAGTCCACTCTCGGCGGATCTATAAGTCTTTGAAACTCAATTCGCAGACCGCTTGTGATTTTACCAAGCACTCCGATAGATGGATTTGCTGTACCCTTTTCTATCTGAGCAAGCATGCTTTTACTCACACCGGTCTGTTCCGCTACCTGATCTAAGCTCATACCCTTTGACTGACGTATTCTTTTAAATTTTCAGATACATTGTGTGACAGATAATCCATACTCATATCTCCATTTTTGCATTTAATTTTCTAACTATACTGTTGATAATCATATAAGGTAACTATTCGGAATAGTTACCTTACATGTTGTATTTTATAAGTTTTACAGTGCCCTGCGATACAGCATCTCGATATCGCACTGGCGTGAAGCCCTTGGATTGACAGCAATGTTGCCGCTCTTCATGGCATCGACAGCCATCGGCTCTATCTTGCTTTCTATCTCTTCCTTTGTGACTGTTCCGTTTTTGCTGGCATTGTTGATCGCGATGGTCAGATTCTCAGGGATTCCGATGTCTGCGCAAGCTCCCTGATTGCATCTACAAGCATCATCGGCT
>ENA-OQKI01000126-OQKI01000126.1-human-gut-metagenome-genome-assembly--contig:-NODE-126-length-18378-cov-6.035231_pt1 | contig 18378 bp, 29 predicted proteins | sample MGYA00242778_ERZ504798 | MGnify/ENA primary metagenome ERZ504798 (study PRJEB26092, sample SAMD00036414) | human gut metagenome | host: Homo sapiens | study: EMG produced TPA metagenomics assembly of... | reverse complement strand
GGCATGCTGATCATAATCCTTTCCGGTCCTTTCTGGCGGAGATACAAGCACCATCCAGTTAAGACCATTCCGTGGTCGGCATGCTCTGCCTAAACCCGAAAAATCATCGTGACTAAACCCGCAACAATTAATTGAACACAAACAATTTGGTCCACTTGGGTTTTGCGGTAGGTGATCATGTCGTCCAATTCTTTGGTGTTGACGCTGTTGAACTCGCTGTCCTTGGGCTTTGTACTCGTCGTATGTCTGGAGCATTTGCACATAGGTTTCGACGTATTCCCCTGTTGGGGTGTGTTGTAGGACAGGTTGTTGTCCTTCAGGAAGCCTTTTCGTCGTTCTCGACGGTCTGTTTCGTCTCTTTGGCCAGTTTGTGGCTGTAGTCGACGGTTTTCTGGTAGTCCGGCCGTTCCGCGATGTTGTACCATACGTCGATGCTGCCGGCCTGAGGCTTGTTGTCGTCGATGCGTGAGCCGCCGTCGGCGGTGGCTTCGCCGATTTTCTTGCTGTAGAAGATGAGGCCTCCGCCGAACAGGAGGACGACGAGTAGGACTGGTACGAGCAGGGCGCCGATGACGATTGCCACGGTTCCACCGCCGACGATGGTTTTGCGTGGTTTGTGTGGCGGCTGGCCGTATGGCAAGATTCGGTTGTATCAGCGGCCTGTATGGTTTCCGTTGCGGATTGGGCTGCTGGAGTCCGGACCATTGTTCTCCCCGCGTCGGCGCGGGATTCGGAGCGCAACCATACGGGCCGTCATTACGCTGGTGATAACCCCATCGATTGTTCCTTACAATCCGTCTTCTTCTCGTCGAAACCAATATGTTCGCATTGCACAGAACGATCAAGCAGGCTCTTCACTTAAATTGTTTTTTCAGCTGCTCCGATACAACATCAATTGATCGATGGACCACATGCTGAGACGCAGTACGAACTCCGAACCGCCTTCCATATCATCCCGGGGGCATGGAAGGCGGTCATTCTCCGTCAGCGCGTCGCTTCGTCGAGTCGGAACGACGATATGCGATTGCGTCGGCGTGAAGGCTCATCACACCAGGATCTGTAGTTGGGCAAGATTCCGATTCACTACCGTACACTTGATCGTTATGAAAGTTTCCTTGCAACGCGTGGCCGAGGCGAGCGCCATCACATTGAACGAATTGGGTACACCGGATCCGACATTCGACATGGTGCAGATCGGGCCCGGATTGGTACTGACCGTTGAAATGGAACCTGATGATGACGGGGAACGCTTGCACGGATGGCGCATCGTGTGCTCACCTTGAGCTGCTTCGACGGTCCGCAAGGCCAACTGTCGTCGTCCATTCAGGAAATACACGGCGAGATACTACCGATTCCACAGCCACTCACCACACTGCGGCGCCCCACGGTCGGCAGACCGCAGCTGGTATCCCATGATGACGATGACGAGCATGTGAATCTGATATGGATTCGGTTCAATGAGGCGTTGCGCTCTGGTAACGTTCCTGTGCGTGAGGAGCTGTTCGACGCCCGCATGCGCATCGGTTCCATCGCCGACGATCCCTTCCAATTCACGTTGCAGGAATGACTGCAATGCTTACCAGCATGGATTCCAGAACGTTGATCACCTTTCCCGGAGTATGGACGCGGTATGCGGCATAACGGTCATTGAAGTGACGAATTCGACACGCCGTGCACGAAATATTTGGCAGCGCGTTGGCTAGGTCAGCGTCGGAATCGTCCAAGAGTTCCCTGGCGGTAACTAGGGTGTGTTTACGCTATTTAAGTTTTGCGTGATAATTGTCGCATGTGTACGCCGGGGTATGACATCACGCTCGACCGGTTCATGAAGGTCGCGCATCTGCCCCCCGCCAGCGCGGCAACGTGGCGGTCGACAACCACACGTTCGTCAACGCCCTGCCGTGGATGCGCCGCACGGGAGCCCCGCGGAGGGACCCGCCGGAGCGCTACGGCAAGTGGACCACCGTCTGCCGGCGGTTCAACCGCCGGTCCGGGAACGGCGCGACAGGGCGCCCGTCCACGGCATTGCGGGAGGGGCGCACCATCGGGGCGAAGATCCGGGTGCCCGCCATGGACCCCACGAGCGTGAAGGTCGCCGGCACGCGGCCGGGGCGCCGAAAAAAGGGGCTCCCGGTCCGTCGGCGTCTCCCGGGGAGGGCGGAACGCCAAAGTTCGCGTGGCATCCGACGGCGAGGGCATGTGTGTTTTGATGCTCCTATACATTGTCAAGTGTTTGGGCGTGTTGTTTTGGGTCGGTGATGGAGTGAATCCATTGGATGGCCCGTTGTTCGAGTTCGGGCAGGTCTCGTCTACCTCGTTCGATTTCGCTGATGCGGCTGGACGGCACGCATAGCGCCTCGCCGACCTGCTGTTGGGTGATGCCATGGTTCATGCGCAGTTCGCGCAGCCTGGCGCCGCGTTCGCCCGAGGTCCCGCGTCCGTTCCCGCCGTTGCGTATGGCGATGAGCGCCCGGTACGCCTCGCGGGCGATGAACCGTTTGACGCAGCGGATGATCTCGAGCTTGCCTTTGCCCTCGCGGGTCTTCCTGGCGGCGTAGTCCCTGGTGGGTTGGTGGTATCGCAGGCGGACGATGGCGATGCGGTGCAGCGCCACGTTGCCCTGCCGGTTGCCGCCCTTGTTGAGCCTGTGCCTGCTGGTCCTGCCGCTGGATGCGGGCAGCGGGCACGCGCCGCAGAGTTTGGCGAACGCGGCTTCGCTCCGGATGCGTTCGGGGTTGTCGCCGGCGACGATGGCCAGGGCCGCGGCGGTGACGGTGCCCACGCAGTACATGTCGAGCAACGGTCTCGCGTGCTCCTCGAGGATCGCGCGCATGCGCTCCTCCAAGAGGCCCGACTGCCGTTTGAGCGCCTTCCATGCCTTGGCGGCGGATTTCAGCGCGACCAGCGCGCTATGCTCGACCAGGCCGCCGGCGGGCCTGCACTCGGCGAGTCTGTTCATACGGGCCCCGCCCTTCAATCCCCGGTACCGTTCCCTGACGGGCTCCGGAGCGGTGACGAGCAAGCCGTTGGTCGAGTTGGAAATCGCCGTCATCGACGACACCAATTGGGCGCGTTGGGCGTTGAGGTGGCGCAATGCCTCGACCCAGCCGTCCGAGTTTTTCGGCGGGCCGGCGTCGTCGCCGGCCATGACGCTGCGGGCGGCGGCGACCGCGTCGATGGGATCGGACTTGCCGTTCCTGCGGCGCACGTTGCGCTTGGGACGCAGCACCTCGCGCACCTCGTATCCGGCGGCCGCGAGCCTGCGGGCCAGGGCCGCGCCGAACGAGTTCGTGCCCTCCACACCCACGGCCGCGACCGCGCCCGGCCCGGGCAGCATGTCGATCAGTCTGTCGTATCCGTCCGGGTTCGCCGCGAACGTTTCGGAGCCCAACGGCCTTCCCCTTTCGTCAAGCAATGCGATGGTGTGCGTGTCCGTGTGGGTATCGATCCCAGCCCACACCATTCCGTTCGGAGGCGTCATCGTCGTCGTTCCTTTCCATGCGTTCGGATGCCTCCCGGGGCCTGCGGCGCAGACAGGACGTTGACGGGACACGCTACCATGACTCTTGCGGGATTCGATGGGAGCGGCCACGCTCCTATGAGGTCATGCATCCATGGCCCACGGGTCGGCGGCCGCGGCGGGACAAATCAAAATAAGGACAGTCACCGAAACCGATGGCGTCAGTCAAATCGGGGGTCACCGCCCCGGCCGTCATATACCATTATCACTGATAGGAAACCGGTATAACCATTATCAACGTCATATACCATTATCACTGATAGGAAACCGGTATAACCATTATCAACGTCAAATTGAAGTAGTCCAAAACAGCGTGTCGGTCCAGTCCGAAAAAGCGGCGGGTTTCAGTCCAATTAAGCGAAAGACCCGCCGCCGTTGTTCTTCCTATCCCATCAGGGCGTGGGTCCGCCTGTACGACTCTCCCTCGAACCTGATCATCCTGCCGTGATGCACGGTCCTGTCCACGATCGCGGCGCCATGTCCGGGTCGCCGAACACACGTCCCCAACCGCTGAACTCGATGTTCGTGGTGTAGATCACGCTCTGCCGCTCGTACGCGTTGGTCACGACCTGGAACAGGAGCCTGGAGCCCTCCTCGTCGACCGGCACGTAGCCGAGCTCGTCGATCACGAGGAGCCGGGCCTTGGATATCGCCGAGAGCTCCCTGTCCAGCCTGCCCTCGGCCGACGCGCGCAGCAGCCGCATGACCAGTCCGGCTGCGGTGAAGAACCTCGCCGGGACGCCCTCGACGCACGCCTTGCGCGCCAACGCGACCGCGAGATGCGTCTTGCCTGTCCCGGGCGGGCCGAACATCACCACGTCCTCGCTGTTGGCGACGAAGTCCAACGATTCCAACGCCTCGCGCCCGTAGTCGACGGGGAAACGGACCGGCGTCCAGTCGTAGCCGTCGAGCTCCTTGACGCCCGGCAGGCCGGCCTGTTTGAGCAGCCTCGCGCGTTTCGACCGCCCCCTCGACGCCAGCTCCTCGTTCATCCACGAGAGCATGAACTCCATCTGGGCCGGGGTCGCGGCCTCCAGGCTGTCCGCGAGCACCTGCCTGGTCAGGGGCAGGCTCCTGGCGAGTTCCATGATCTCGTCCATCATCCTGCCCGTGGACGCGCGTCTGCGTCTGGTGTCGGCCATGGTCCGCGACGGCCTCGTCATGACTCCGTCCCCTTCCCGTCGGGGTTGTTGAACGCGTCGTATACGGCGAGCCTGCCGGCCCCGTCGTCCGGGTCGGGCGGGTCGCCCTGCGCGATCCGTCTGGCCAGGGCGAGCAGGCTAGCCTCATCGGGTGCCCTGCCGCCCTCCACGATCGCGGCCATGGCGAGGACCGCGTTCCCGAAGCCGCTCGCCACGCTGGCCCTGTGCAGGAGCGTCAGCTCGCGTCGTCTCGATCCGGGGTCCAACGCGTCGAGACGCAGCACGAGCCCGTCGGGAAGCTCGCCGCGCAACGGCGACTCGTTCCACGCGTTGGGCTTGCGGGCAAGCGCGGGCAGCAGCGTGGCGGGGTTCCTGACCGTCGGGCCGCCGTTCCCGTAGGAGCGGGGAAGGGTGTTCACGTGCCTGCCGTCGGTGGTGCGGATCTCCACCTCGAAGGCCCGCGAGCAGCGTCCAGCCGCGCCATGACGGGCCCGCGAGGTAGCGGACCGAGCCGATCTGGATGTTGCCCTCCTTGTCGGCCTTGCGCTCGACCCATTCGACCGCGTCGAAACGCGCGCGCGGCAGCGGCTGCAGTTCCCCGCGGTCCTCGTCGAACAGCTCGCGTATCGGCCTGCCGGAACGGTAGTGGTCCGCGTCCGCGATCGTGTCGCACCTCGACAGCAGGTGCCTCGTCAGCTGCCTGTGGCTCTCCGCGTTGGGCTTGGGGACCATGAGGTTGCGGCGCAGGAAGCCGACCGCGTTCTCGACGGATCCCTTCTCGTTCCCGGAATACGGGTTGCAGAACCTCGTCTCGAGCCGGTAGTGGTCGCAGAACATGGCGAACACGCGCACCACGGCGACCTTGTTCCACGCGACGCGGTGGCCGGCTCCCGTGGCGTTGTCGAGCACCAGCACGCGGGGAGCCATGCCGATGTGGTCGAAGATCTGGGTCAGCCCCTCGCACACGCATTCCGCGTTCTCGCCCGGCATCGCCGCCACGTAGCGCATGTTCGAGTGCGGGAACGTGGCGACCAGGCAGTGGACCTTGACGTCCCCGCCGCCGATCGTGGCGACGGCCTCGCCGAAATCGACCTGCATGGCCCCGGCGCGCCAGTCGAGCTCGAGGTACCCGTCGCCGTCGGGCCGGTGCTCCTCGCGCCACCTCCTCACGTAGCGCTGCACCGACGAGTAGGAGCCCTGGAAGCCCTCCTCCTCGACGAGTCTGTCGTACACGCGCCTGGCGGTGTGGCGCTGCTTGCGGGGCATGAGCCTGTCCGCGGCCAGCCACGAGTCGACCGTCTCCGAATGCGCGTCGATCAGGGAGCGCCGTCCCTTCCTGACCGCGGGCTTCGGGGAGCAGTCCTCCATGGTCGCGTATTTCCTGACGGTATCCCTCGACACGCCAAGCTGTCTGGCGATTTCGCGCCATGACACGCCCCGGGCGTCGAGAATCCTGATACGTTGTTGTATCGACACCGGTTTCGTCATTCCTTTCCTTTCCCGAGCGGCCTTGTTCGGCCGGGTGTGTTTCAACTCGGGAAAATAGCCGGGTTATGGCGGGCCGGTGCCCTTCATCTCGCCATTTCGGTGAAACGGACTAATTCCTACCGCTTTTTCGGACCGGAAAGTTATGCCGCATCGGCCTAACTTCTATTGAACAGACACAGGCATGCTCGTCGGGATCCATGTGAGCCCGGGCGGCGAGCGCGACGCGGCCCACGGGCGCCGCTCGATGGCCGCGCGTCCGCTCATGGACCGCGCGTACGAGGGGGATTCCACCCGTCTGCCGGCCGAGTCGTTCGGCCCGGCGCCGGTCGTGCCGCTCAGGAGGAACCGCACGGCCCCATGGGATTGCGACAGGGAGGCGTGCAAGGGGCGGAACATGGCCGAACGCGTCCTCGACCGCATGAAGCACTGCCGCAGGGCCGCCACCCGCTACGACAGGCTCGACGAGACCTTCCTCACCAACCTCCGGCTCATCCCCATCGCCGTCTACCTGAAAAAACACAGCCAATAAACCCAACTAGCGTAAACACACCCTAATATGCCCGCAATTATAGCGGCAATAACCATAAGAAGCCGAGAACGTGCGGTGCACACGGGAGGTGCAATGAGAAACAAAGACGACTGACGATGTCGCTTACCACGGTGCAAGACGACAACTACCAGTGACAGGATTATTCCCACACCGAAAATGCCCCATCCTGCCATACGCATGCTGCTGATATATTTAACGGGCAACACTCCCATGAGCATGACTCCCATTTGAGCGCCCAATGCTACCAGTGTCAGTCCGATTGCAGTGAACAGCATACAGGTCAACACACGGCCGGGTGATTGCCGCATAGGGGATACAACTATAGAGTCTGGATCATCTACCGACACAGCGAAGGTATCGTCCGGTGCCTCTCGCGATGCTGCTGAGTATGCGACGGTCTTTTGTTGCCGACTGCATCAAGAGGATGCCCGCAGTAAGAGCAGAAATCGGAATCCTCCGTTTCTATGCGCGAACCACAGAATGGGCAGAACATTATATCTCCTTTTGATGTGTCCTTTGACCTATCCAGCACAGCCATAAACGACTACGTAGAGCTAAGCACTATCACTCATCAAGAAACTCGTCAATGCTCCAAAATGACAGTCAGCTCGTCATCGCTGTATGTCCATGTAGCAGTGATGCCATCCCACTTATCTGTTTGTGTTCCATCCAGTGGACGGGTATGCCCCATTTTCGATTGCACAGAATTCGGCATATCAAGCTCATGAAGTACACAGACAGCAATGTCAATATTGTCCGAGTTGGTGGTAATGGTCAAAGATCTACCGTTGTCACCGATGACGAACATATTGTAATCATCGCCAACATTGTATTCCCAATGTTCCGAGTCAAATTGGGTCTCACATGCGTCAATCGCACTCTGGAACGAACGATACCGTGTTGCCCATAGACTGACGCCGATGTATACGATTATTGCAGCGGCGATAACGGCTACGGTGACAACCACCGTCATGTTGGTCCCGGACCTGGTGGGTGCCGGGCGGGAAACCGATTGGGCGCTTTGCATCTGCCAATCCGCATTCGGCCGAGTCAGCGGATTCGACGAATATGATGACTCCACACTTGAAACAGACACCGCCGCTGACGGAGCTTTCGCTTTCGGAGTCGTCTGCGACTGCTCAGACTCGTCGGCAAGAATCAACTTGGTTCCGCATTGCGGGCAGAACTGCTGCCCAGGTGCCGACTGCGCACCGCATTTATGGCAATACATCATGTTCTCCTTCGAGCTCAAGCATCCTTATCACTGACCAGCAGCAGAATGCCGCTGATCAGATTGACGAAAATCAACGTGCACACGGCGAACGTGGTGGTATTCGGCCTTTCGCCGGTGTATAAGCGCCAGCTATACACCGTCATTGGAATCATCCAAGCCAAGCAAATCAGAAACAGGAAACCTGAACCGGACGCAAACAAAGTGGCGACGCCATATAGTCCATAAAGACCGCAGAACACGATATTCACTATGGCGGCGATCAGACGCAACGTGCTGTCGCGACTGGTTTTCACATAGCCCCTTGGCGTAAACGTCTGCACAGGTTGCTGCATATAGATGTATTGCGGTTGGGGCTGCGTCTGCGTAAACTGCGGCACAGATTGAAATTGTTGTGATTGAGGTGCCGTCTGCTGCTGTGTTGACAGTAGTCTTGCCCCGCATTTGAGGCAGAATATTTGCCCTTCAATACTGGTTTTCGCACCGCATTGGCCACAAAACGGCGGCACCTTCGGCTCCTGCACCGCATGCAGGAATGTGGTCTGCGTTTCCGTCTCCGGCAATTTCACGCCACAGCGCGCACAAAAACGCTGTCCGTCAATCGAAACCTGTGCCCCACAGTTGCCACATGTCACCATGTCGAGCTCCTTTCTGCAGCGCTCCGTCTATGCAGACAGATGCAAACTGCCTTTTGGAATACGATGGAATAAAATACACCCGTGAAATCAGCCGAAGCGTCCTCTCTACTCTTCTGAAGAATCAGTGGAAGACGATTTCATATGGCAATACAACATGCTGTTGTTAGCATCATACACACAACGGGCATCAAGATCACCATCGACGGATTGATACTCCATTTTCGAGACGGCCGATTTCGCCTCATCGCTAGAATATACATATTTCGACGGGTCCGAAGCCGCCAAGCCAAACAGCTCCGACATCAATTGAGTACCATCCTGAAAACTCTGCTGCGAAAAAGACGAACCATCGCTACTGCCGATACCCGCCTGTGAAGCGATGCAGCCCAGTAAGCGGACCGTTTGCATGGTTCCGGAATCATCCATAGACAATGCAACACGAAGGTGATCGCCGTCATCCGCAAAGTCCGCCGCAGCAGCATCCCGCACTCCATCACATTCCGAAACAACCTTTGCGGTCAACGGGTCACGATTTGCTGAATCGGAATCAGGGTTACCGTTATTATTATTTGATGTTTTTATCCAGCCCAATTCGGCTATCTTGCCGCTATCGCTCAGTACATGCCATCCTGCGATGAGCATGGCAATTCCAACTACAGCTGCGATAATAATGGTAATGATCTTCTTTTTTGATGAGATATTATCCGGTCGCACGCTCTCAGTTGAAGCCCACTGTACGGCCAAAGGTTCAGCCGATTCCACCCACAATGATGGCGTCTGCACTTTGCTGGTCCGTTCGCCGGATATTGCGGAATCGGTACTGCTGGAATTCTTTGTTGTCCGTTTAAGCAATTTCGCTCCGCAACGCATGCAGAAATCCTGATTATCACGAGCTTTTGCCCCGCATTTATGGCAAAACATGATTATGCTCCTTCGTATGCCGTTCAATGATTGTTGCAATTACTGTTTGTAGAACACAGAGTCATCGGAAAGGAGGTCGGTTTGCTGCCACCCCATTGATTTGAGATTTATACCGGAAACCCACAAATACGGTTTGTCACCGGCAGGTAAATTAGAATAATCCACGGAATCTACTTGAAAATGAGAGCAATATTCCTCAATATCCGTACCAGGCATAACATAGTCAAACTCAACCTGCGTTCTGCCATCATTCATCATCTGACAACGAGCACCATCATCTACATCAGATGCACACAAATAGAGGGGTACAAGGACACTCGGGTATCCAGCGCCTCCCATATTTCCGGTATGTAGGTTATACGCGACAGGTGTTCCGTCATCGGCCGCCGGTAGTGGACTCTCCCCAGCAGATGGTGCAATGCTATTGCCAGCGATGACTACGCAACTGCCATCTTTGCGGCAATATGTCCCCTCAATCGGAGTCATGGAATCACCTTCATAGACGGTTTTGTAAAGGTCGAGGAACTGATCATAGTTCGGCGTCACGGGACTTTCCGATTGCTGACTTTTGTTTTGCGGCTGCTCCTCGATATCCTTTTTATCCTGCGATTGCTCTTCCGCGTCTTTATTGTCCTGCGACTTGTTCTCCTCATCCTTGTTATCTTGAGATTTTGTCTGTGCTTGTGCCGCGGTCTTGCGAGCCTCATTCGCGGCCTCTACCACGTTGATGCTATTCACTGTCATCACGCATATTGTCGTTGCAAGAAATGCCGACAATAACGCAATACATACCGGCGCAACGGAACGAACGATCACGCTCAATTTTGGCGCAGACCGCATCGCCTGGCTATTGGTGTCATCAATCACTTTCCGGATATGGCTTTCCAAAGCATCGACATCAATATCCAACGACATGGCCTCATGCTCGGAATCGGCGGAAAACGAATGGCCCATGTCCGCTTTCAACATCGCTTCCCCGGCCGTGGGCATAAAATGCACATATTTGCCAACGGCAATCAGGAACGAACTGGTTCTGCATGACTTCGGCAATACCTTGAGCAGCGGACGCATGGCATCATGAATTTCCGTGATCGCCGTGCTGTATACCGGCTCCATTCTTTTGTCAGACACCGTCTCGCGGCATTTTCTATAGAGTTCCGGTGTTTGTATCAGCGATACGACCGATATAACAATGGCAATCGCTGCGCACACCAACGAAGGCACACCTAATTTCAGCAACAAATCATGTTGATGTGTCTTTCCAACCGCAAATGCAATGGTGATACCCGCTGAAACGATAAGAGAAATCACCAGAACGGCGACTATTCTCAGCAGATTTTTATGCCATTTGTTTTCGGCGACATATGCATCATCGTTTTTTTCTTGGAATTGATTGATAGCAGTTTGCGCCATATACAATATGCGTAATATTTTATAGGAAACATCTTCGCTGAGACCTATAAGTTGATCCGAGAGTACATTCTGCTGTTGGGGAGCAGGATTGGCGTTTATTTTGTCGGTGTAATATATCGATGCATTGGCATCAGTATAAGACTTGGTATCGTCCACATCATCACTTAAGAAGTCTTGCAACGAAGCACCACATCGACCGCAGAACAATGAATCTTCAGGCAACTTCATGCCACACTTGGGGCAAAACATTATGGATTGATTATCCTTGTCCATCACGGCGTACCCCTTTCACGCAACATTGCAATACACAGGAAAATGCAGATATCCGTCCTTCCCTCTGGCTCTGACGTTACCACCCCCCCCCCGTGTTTTGTCAAAACTGACGAGTCGTCATCGGAGGCATGGCAGCTTCCCCACTTGTCGTCTAAACGTTTTCAGCAGCAGCATACCGAGAAGGAATGTATCTTTCTTGGTATGCTGCCGCTGAAAAAAACGAATAATATGCGGCAGAGTTTACTCCTCGTCTACCTTGCTCTGACGCAGCTGCTCGATGAGATCAATCACAGTTTCGAGTTCAGGAGTCACATCGGCGGAAGGATGAGCGCCACCCTCTTCGTCATCGCACATCTCGTCATCCTCATCATCATCGGCTACGGTGTTGTTGTGGATGTTCTCCTCGGTGGCCTCGTCGTCAGCATCAGACTCAGACTCGTCGGCGGACTCAGCTGCATCAACATCCGCAGTAGAATCGGACTCGTCCTGCGCAGCGGTCTTACTCTTGGAAGACTGGGATTGCATGGTCGCGTTATCCGCGGTGATCCCGGTGATTTCAGTGTCAACGGTGCTGTCACCAACGCTTTTCCATGCTTCGATATCATCACCGGCAGGCTCGCCTGCCTCGCCAGTTTCGTCTTCCACGTCATCCTGTGCAATCGGTTCCTGCTTATGCGGGCGATTGGCCACTACATCAATATGTAGATCATCAAAGGCCGGCTTGGCCTGCACCCACAGACGGCTCGGTTCGGGCGGCTCGATTTCGGAATGCTCGCCGCAGCCATGGTCCAGCGAGACCACGCGACCATCATCAGGACTCCACTTGTTCGCGCAAACGCCGAACAACCGGTCGAACTCGCCCCTTGAGCGGCACAAAGAAGCCACAGGTGGAGCACAAGTTGCCTTCGGCCGTTTTGATGCTCAACGTCTTGGGACCTCGCGGCCCCTCATACCAGCGCTTGGCGACCTGAGCACTGCCCAGCGGGCTCAGCACATGCCGGCGCGTCAGGCGAGAAGCCTCAACCGGCACCTGATTCGGCCCATCGGCAGACACCCAATCCAACGGTCGGCGGGGTTCCGCTTAATGGTGGTGTGTCGAGCGCAGCGTATTTTCAGCAGAGGCATGAGCGCAAGAAGAACATGCTGATGCAACATATCGATCGCATTTCGTTGAACAGCAAGCTGATGGCCTGCACCATCGCTGTACTGCTTGTCGGCGTCACGGTGATTTCCTTCTCCCTACGCGCACTGATCAGCCGCCGTGTTTAGTTAACTGATGGGTTGAGTGGCGACACTGACGCTCGCACCATGCGTGGTGTCGTTTAAACGGTACGCATGGGCGTAGACGTGATGTCAGCGTGTGCCGCGTCGTGCGGAGCGTTTGCGGTTGCCGGCCGTGGCAATGCGGGCCTGCCTGGCGGTGAAGCCCTTGCCGTTCCTCATGCGGTTGGCCTGCGTGGCGGTCAGCGGGAGCCTGAGCCGGTAGTCATCGGTCATCTCGAGCGTGGCGTGGTCTTCGGGCTTCCCGCATCCGGGCGTGCAGGGCATGGGTCTGAGGGTGAGCCTGCCGTCCGTGGCCAGACCGGCCCGGCATCGGACCATGCTGTCCAGTCCCCTCACGCTCCAGGCGAGTCCGGTGTGCTTGGTGCGGGCGCATACGACGTGCGCGTTGGTGGCCTCCATCGTTCCTGGATTGGCTCCAATGTATTGGACGGTCTCGTGAGGGACTGGCAACGAAGGAGTTGATGGTCATGGCCGATCCGAGGCATCCGCGCAGGTTCACGGAGGAGTTCAAGCGGCAGATCGTGCAGTTGTACGAGAACGGCAGGCCGGCGATGGAGATCGAGACGGAGTGCGACATCTCGCATTCCACCCTGCACCGGTGGGTGCGGGGCCGCAACGGCGGCTCGACCAGGGCCGTCGGCAACCACGCGCCCGGGCGGAACGAGCTGATCGCATTGCGGAGGCGCGACCGCCAGTTGGAGATGGAGGTGGATGTTTTAGAACAAGCGGCGCCGGTATTCGCACGAGAGTAGGCGTGATGCGGTCCGACGCCGGCCGTTGCCCGATATCGTCGCAGTGCGGGATCCTGGGCGTTGCCAAGTCGACCTGCTACTGGATGCTCGACCGCCCCGAGACCGAATGGGCCGACCCCCATGGGGAGGATGTGGGGCGCGTGTGGCGCGACGGAGACAGGTCCGCCGAGGATTCCTGCCACAAAGGCGGCAAGAGTGGTCTGACTCGTCGACTTCTTAATCACCCCATCCGCCTTTTTCCGCAATGACTCCACCGTATATACATGTTGCGGGACCATGTTCCAGAATCTCATCAAGATATTCCGAATCGGCGAATTGCTGCCGCAGAAACTCTTCCCTATCAACCCTGCTAACCGGAAGCTTCGCAACGCTTCCGATCATATTTATGGCTACATCGTAAAACTCTTCGTCGGTTTTCTTGGCCATGTTCTTTCCACTCCGATAAGACGCATTATGCTTAACGCCCATGGTGTTCGTTCCTTTGTCTGTTCGGTGGATAACATGCGGGCAATCCGCATTCACCATGGGCCATGTTTCTTCGCGAGCGCGATGGGCTTTCAACAGATAGGATCTGCTTCCAGGTTAGTAATTCGTCAGAATGCGTCCGTGCGCCTTCACGTACTCTCAGCACTCTCATGCATCTACCTCAATTACATACTTTGTCACTCATGTGGCATGTTCAATCGCCAAAGAATGTACGGTCCTTTATACCAGCGCCCACCCAAGGCTACGTTTACGTCCTGAAATGCGGTGGCCTCTTCTATCTCATTGCTGCTACGAGTAGCAGCAACAGCTTCCAAGCCTCTTAGCAATGCTCAAATCCAGAGTCTCTTCCTTTTACCAAGCCGCATAGGCATGCATAAATCAACTGATATTCGCCTTTTCTGAACTACACTGTTCCTAGAAGAGTTTCAGTGTTGAAAGGGGTAACCGATGGCGCGCAAAGGTGGTTTTCTGAAGGGAATCGTCGCGTCGGCGGCAACCTATGCCGTCAAGACGGCGGTCGATATCGCATTCAATCCGGAGAACATGCAGAAGGTGACGCAACTTGTCAGCGATCAGCAGGTGGGTAGCAAACTCAAGCAGGCCGCCGCGAATATGCATCTGCCGGCTGCCCTCAGCCCTTCCACCCGAGTCACCCAACAGCTCGACGCCATCGAGGATGCATTGGCCCAATACGCCGACCAATTCCCTGCAAACGCTCCTGTCGAGCAATGGAAAAGCACCCTGCGCAACCTTCGCCTCATGGACACCATGAACAAATCCACAACCGGCAGCGAGCATAAGAGCCGTTTGGAGAAACTTCAAACGCAGACCGAGGCCCTGTTCAACGAGATTTTCCAGTCCCTTGACTCGGGCGACGCCCAGATCGAAGGCTGACCGTCTCATCGCCGCTCGTCCCTGCCACTCCCAAGCGCACCGACGCGTCTGCCGGTTGTATACTGCTGCCAAGTGGATTTGAAGGGAAGAACCATGATCGATGACGATTCCAATGAACTCATCCCATTCGAAGGCGGAGACGGTGATGCCAACGCCAGCACCGGAAACAACAATCTAGACGACACGCAAAGCGTCACCATCATCCAGGACGAACAAGGTATCGTCTTCCTCGGCGACGCCGGCACCATAGATCTCTGGCTCAAGGATGAAGGCTTCGACTCCAAAGCGTTCAAGGCCAAAGCCATACAAACAGTCTCGTCCGCCAGCAAAGGCGCGCAGGCGGCCGGCAGCGCCATGGCCGAAAGCGGGCGTTGGGTGAAACTCACCAAAGAATCGGCTGAACTGGTTGCCAAATACGGCAAGAACTGCAAGAAAGGACTGTTCCAAGCCGGCGTTGTACGACAACCGAATGGGCGCATCATCAAACATCTGCAATTCGCCCAGTCAGGGCAGCTCAGCCCCGCCATGCTCACCGGCATCAGCGGCGTCATGGCACAGATGGCTCTGGAACAGGCCGTCTCCGAAATCACCGATTACCTGAAGGAAATCGACGCGAAGCTCGACGACCTGCTGCGCGATCAGAAGGATCAGACCGTCAGCAAGCTCGCTGGAATCTCCCATATGATTGACGAAACCATGCTCATCCACCAGCAGGTCGGTTCGATCAGCGAGACCACATGGTCCAAGGTGTCAGGCTGCCCACAAGACATCGCCACCATCCAAGCGTATGCAATCGCCAAAATCAAGGGCCTCACCGAGAAGGTGAAACGCGAGCAGGATCCCAAGCAGGTTCGCCCGCTGGCCCAGCAGATCCGGCAGGAGATCCACCAATGGTTGGGCATGCTCGCATCAGCGGTCAAAATGCAGGACCAGGTCTCCTGCATCGAGCTCGCACGCGTATGCCAGGAGGAACCGGAGCAGCTCGAAGCGCACAAGAAAGGCATCGTGCTTGCTAGGAACAAACGTCTTGCGGAAATCGAGCAGTCGCTCAACGCATTGGGTAAGCAACTGGAAACGAAGGCTAGAATCGTAGGTGGGAAGGTGCTGCTGAACCCATACAGTTCACCTCATGCCATTGCCAACATCGAAAGCATTACCAGCGATCTCAATGCATTCGCCAACACATTGCAGCTTGAGCACATTCATCTGCATGTCGAAGACGGTCCCACCTGGATCGAAGCCGCGGGCAAGGCCGTAGACAACACCGGCAAGGCCTTGCAGAATGCCAGGCAGCAGACCGCACACGCCGTCCAAGACGCCGGCAATGCGATAGCGCAGGGCGCTCAAGGCACCGGTGCCGCCGTTGCCAGGGGAATGCAGGATGCCGGAAACCAAGCCGCACACATCGCGCAGGATGCGGGCAACGCCATCGCGAAAGGCGCTCAAGATGCAGGCGCCGAAATAGCCGACGGAATGCAACAGCTTGGCAAAGGAATAGCAGACGGATTGAAACAGCTCCCGGAGATCAAACTGCCCAAGTTCGGGTGGGGCAAGAAATAGGTTGGAGAATCACGGCGTGAGCTGGGAGTATGTCCGACTTAAGGGGCATACTCCCAGCTCACTTTTTAACGTTCTACATGTCCTCCAGTCAGCGACCTCATTCTTCGATATCCGTAGTCACCCTCATCGACGGAGCATTGGTAAAATCCGATGATTCGCACTCATTTTCAAACAGCCCTGCACCTCAGTGCGCCACTCGCCATCGCGCGTTTTCACTTGTTCAATGCGATAATCTCCAAGAAAACGTCCACAACCCCAATGCTCAGTAGTGGTCGCGCACGGACAGGATGCACAAGTCACCACCATCGACCATGTACACCAAACGGCTCGCGGAATCGATGCGCCGGCTCCACGCGCCCTGCAATTCCCATTTGAGCGGCTCAGGCTTACCGAGGCCCGTGAACGGGGAACACATCGTATCACGTATCAACACGTTGACGCGTCTGAGAGTCTTCTTGCCCTGGGTCTGCCAATACAGATACTCGTCCCACGCATCCTCGGTCCAACGCAGCACCGCTCACTCCCCGACCAGATTGTGCGTGGCGGTACCACCGGAACGCACCTGGGCCATTCCACGGCGGACCTTATCGAACCATCCGGGATTCTGATAGACGCGCAGCGTTTCCATGAGCGACTCGTAATCGTCGGCACTCATCACCACCACGTTGTCGTGTGAGTCCTTGTTGGTGACCAGAAGCATGTCTGCATCATCATTCACGCGACGCAGATACGATTTCAGATCCTTACGGAAATTGGTGTACGCAACCGCCATGACCATGGCAATCTCCTCTTCAATCCGACATCATATGTACAGAAAACGGTACAGCAAAAGCCGAGGAGACCCAATCCCAAGATTCGCCACGGGAGGCGTTCGCCATCCCTTCACAACCCCACGTGTGCCACATGATCGCGAACCGTGCCCTCCTCATCCAGACTGACAGACGGGAAGCCACTCGAATCATCAAGAAAGTCACAGGTCAGCCGCCACTGGCGCCGGCTTATGCCAATACGCTCGTCCGGCCTCACCATGAGCACCGGTGCCACAGGCTCCAGCGACTCGATCTGCGTTTTCGACGTGGGATAACACTCCTCGTCATCAATCCAGACAATCGGCAACGGCTTCTCCTGCCGTCATCCGAACCGAACGCGCGACATGATCTCCGCAAGCTTGCCCGTCAACCTTCTCTCATTGGTGACCGGATCATACCAGATAACAGTCCGTTCAACCCCGGGATCCCAGCCAAGCATGGGGTCAAGCACCCTTGAGCAATACGGCTGCCATGTGGTCAGCCAGTTCAATTCGGCCCTGCCGGAAAGGGCCAGTTCATGCATCATGCCGGCAAGCTCGCGTGACCAGTGCACGCGGAACCGCCCGCGCCCTGTACGCACCTGCTCGTTACCGGTCAGCGGAAACGCACGCGCGGAATCGTACAGTTCCTTACGTGGGTCGCCTTCCTTCAGCCATTGCGTATGGCCGACCCCTCCCCGCCGAAGCGCCTTGTCATCGGGGAACGCGTTCAGCACACCGTCAAAATCCGTGTAGATCACCGCCCGAACCATTACGCCTCCTGGTAAGCCCTAATCCTGCAGCGTCCTGTAATTATTCACTACTATCTACCGGACAAATCAAGCCGGCCTATTTTCGCTAGTTGCTTTATTCGTGGCAGCCGAACGCCAAAACCCGAAGTATGAGCGTTGGAATTCCAACGCTCATACTCGCCATAATCGCCAAACAATGCCACAAACAAGCCAACAAGCATTTTGGGGAAGGCTTTTCGCGTAATGTTGCGCTCTATCATTGATAAAGGCATCCAGCAACCGCATACCGTAAGGAACCACATGCGCTATTTCACTTCGGACACGCATTTCGGCCACCCTCTGGTCACCGCACTGCGCGGATTCCTGAACAATGGCAGGCTCCGCGCCGAATACCGTGATGTCTGGCAGGCGCAGGGTCGTGCCGCCGCGCACACGTGGATCAAACAATATGTGCGCGACAATCAGACGTCGTTCAAAGCAATCTGCGACATCACACGCCATGAGAACACCATCATCGGCAACATCAACGAGACCGTCGGGCGTGATGACGAGCTATGGATTCTCGGCGATCTCTCCTACCGTTGCACCGTCGAGCACACGCTCGACTGTCTACGCCGCATCAACTGCCGCCATCTGCACCTGATCATCGGCAACCGACGACCGCAACTTCCGTCTCCGCTCCAATGA
>ENA-OQKI01000124-OQKI01000124.1-human-gut-metagenome-genome-assembly--contig:-NODE-124-length-18491-cov-3.561588_pt1 | contig 18491 bp, 15 predicted proteins | sample MGYA00242778_ERZ504798 | MGnify/ENA primary metagenome ERZ504798 (study PRJEB26092, sample SAMD00036414) | human gut metagenome | host: Homo sapiens | study: EMG produced TPA metagenomics assembly of... | reverse complement strand
GCGTCGCTGCATCAGGCTTGCGCCCATTGTGCAATATTCCCCACTGCTGCCTCCCGTAGGAGTCTGGGCCGTATCTCAGTCCCAATGTGGCCGGTCGCCCTCTCAGGCCGGCTACCCGTCGAAGCCACGGTGGGCCGTTACCCCGCCGTCAAGCTGATAGGACGCGACCCCATCCCATACCGCGAAAGCTTTCCCAGAAGACCATGCGATCAACTGGAGCATCCGGCATTACCACCCGTTTCCAGGAGCTATTCCGGTGTATGGGGCAGGTCGGTCACGCATTACTCACCCGTTCGCCACTCTCACCACCAAGCAAAGCCTGATGGATCCCGTTCGACTTGCATGTGTTAAGCACGCCGCCAGCGTTCATCCTGAGCCAGAATCGAACCCTCCACAAAAAAACCTCGTGGAAAGACATCGAATAGATGACTCTCAAAATAAGAAAATTGACGATCGCCTTATAAGGAAAGGCGCATCGCACGAAAACCTCACCGTCCTTCAAGGCCTCCCGGCCACTCGCGAACGAGCGGACGATGAACTGGCAATCATTGACTATAAAGAAGTAGTACAAATACGCTCTTGAGTTCTCAAACCACCACCACTCACCCGCCTCGAGGAACCCCAACCGGGGAACCACTCGCCGAGCGGCAGCAAGAGATAAACCTACAGCACAATCCCATTCCACGCAAATCGGGCATGACGAAACAAGACGCGGACCCTTGCAAACACTGGAAAGCGTCGGCGTGTCGAAATCCGTCTTTCTTACACCATAAATCGCAAAACCAACTCCAACACAACCCAAAAATCGTCAGAAAAAGCTGATTGCCGCGTGTCACACAACGCAACAACACGGCAATCAGCAGATCAACAGCGCATCACAGCAAGTCACAGACGATCGGAAAGCCAATCGAACACCAAACGCAATGCGCGAGCGCTACGGAATCCGTAACAGGCATGGCAGGCGTTATCGAGCTTGTAGAACGTCACATCCTTGCCAAGCGCTTTCAACGTGGCATACAGGCGACAACTCTGATTGAACGGCACCAACTGATCGCGGCCACCATGCATGATCAGCGTTGACGGAGTAGGCATATCGGCACTCAGATAAGTCATAGGCGAAGCCTGGGCGCTCAAATCCGGATGTTCAAGCACGTCAACGCCACCAATCACCACACCTTCCGGGCACTGCGGATCACTGTGGTTCTGCGAACTCGGATAAAAGTTCATCTTCGCGAAATCAGTAGGGCCATGCCAATCCACGATCGCGTTCACTTCGGCGCTTTCCTCGGCATAGGCATCCGTATCAGGCGCGCGATTGCCAGTGAACCCAGCCATCAACACCGTATGACCGCCCGAAGAATCGCCCCACAGCGCAATACGATCCTTGTTGCAATGGAAGCGTTCGGCATTCTTGCGCATGAAACGCACCGCAGTCTTGCAATCCTGCATCTGCGCGGGGAACGGCGCAATATCGCTGTGACGATACTTCAGCGCAGCCACCACATACCCCTGCTCGGCAATACGCACGAAATAATTCGAGTAATCGGTCACATTCTGCTTGTGGAATGCCGAACCGCGCACAAACACAATCACCGGCCAACCACCTTCCGGCATTGCGCCCTCGGGCATATTGTCAACGCCAGGCGTGAACACCCACATCGGCAAATCAACACTGCTGCCATCAGCCAGCTGACGGGTCACGTATGTAACCTGCTCGATATTCACGGGATATCCGAAATCATCCTGGTCCAAGTCGGAAATCACTTGGCAGCCTTCCGGAAACTCATCAGTGTGCGGGAAGAACTTAGTCTGCTCGCGGCGTCGGAATCGGGGCAAGCCGTGTCGGCGACGGCGGCGCCACCATCGATTCGATATCGATTGCCCCGATCGCCGTAACCGTCTCGGTCGTTTCGGCAGTCTCGGCCGCATCAGCGCCATCATCTGCAATGTTTTGTGCAATATCAGTAGTCATAATGCACCTCTCATTCCTTTCCATGCATGATTATTAAGATTGCTTTTCTCGAATTTGATTGCCCGATGTTCCCTGTTTCACGTGAAACATCAGAAGTTACGTCGTGCGGCTATACCTAAGATATGAGCAAAAAGATCGCAGTATTGACGGGGGCGGGGATTTCCACGTCCGCAGGTATTCCCGACTTCCGTGGACCGGACGGCGTCTGGACTAAGCACCCTGAACAAACGAAAGTGTATGACATCGAAGCATTCCTTTGCCACGAGGAAGATCGCAAGTATTCCTGGCGTTGGCAGAAGGAATCACCCGTGTGGACCGCACAGCCGGGCACCGCACATAAAGCGCTCGTCAAACTGGAACAGGCTGGACTGCTAACACTGCTCGCCACACAGAATTTCGACGCGCTGCACGAAAAAGCCGGCAATAGCAGCGACGTCATCGTCAATCTGCATGGCACCATCGGTACCTCGCACTGCATGAAGTGCCATGCAAAATATGACACCGCCGACATCATGGCGAATCTCGACAACGAACCCGATCCGCACTGCCATCGCAGACTGCCCTACAGCGGCAACATGCCATGCAACGGACTCAATCAAAACCGACGTGGTCTACTTCGGCGAGGCGCTGCCGGACGGCGCGCTCGAAAAAATCATATCGACTCGCAACGCAGGCCGACGAACTGTGGGTCATCGGATCCACGCTGGAAGTCATGCCCGCGGCAAGCATCGTGCCCATAGCCGCAGAGGCGGGCGTGCCGATCACCATTATGAACATGGGACGCACGCAATACGATCGGTTGGCCGACCGGCTTATCCACGACGATATCGCCGTCGCCCTGCCGCAGCTCGTCGACGAAACCATCACCGCCGAGCAGTAAGCCGCACAGTAAATACGTTTTCTCGTACGTCTTGCAGTACCGGCACAAATCGTTGGAATTACACCGGTTTTGGTTGGTCGTTACCAAAATCCGAATTTTTCAACGACAAAAATCCGAATGACGTAACGGCTAGTCAAGCAATATAAACAACAAAAGGGTCTTGGATTGCTTTGCGACAATCAGAAATCATCGCAAGGCTTTCCAAGACCCTTATTGGTTATCAAATACTGAAAAACGGTACTGAAATCAGTAAATGCGCTTCGGCTGGAAACCGGCTTCCCGCAATGCCTCGAGCACACGATCAATGTGGTCGGGACCATTCGTTTCAACCGTCACGCCCAAAGCCACGGCATTCGCGTAATGGCTGGACGCCTTGAACTGGTCGTGATCTAGCGCGATAACGTTCGCACGCTGCTCGGCCAGCAATGTGGCGACCTTCACCAGCTGTCCCGGGGTATCGGGCAGCTCGACCTCGAAATGCATGATGCGGCCACGCGTGATCATACCCTTCTGAATCACAGCGCCAATGGACACAGTGTCTTCATTACCGCCAGACATGATCGGCACCACCACATGCGGACCCTTCGCCTCAGCGAACTTGCGCGAGCGCAGGTTGAGGTGCTCGAGCGCAGCCAGAGACACAGCGCCGGCAGCCTCAACCACCAGCTTGTGCTTTTCGAGCATGAGCAGGATCATCTCGTTGATGTCACGCTCGGTCACGGTGACGATGTCGTCAAGGAATTCGTTGAGCAGCGCGAACGTGAGATCGCCCGGACGCTTCACGGCGACGCCCTCGGCGGACGTGCGCACCTGGTCGGCGGCAACCACATGACCTGCGGCCAGCGAATTCTTCCATGCTGGGCTACCCTCCGGAATCGCGCCGATCACGCGCACTTCCGGCTTGAACGTCTTGATGGCGAGCGCCACACCGGCACCAAGACCGCCACCGCCCAGCGGCACGACCACGTCGGTGACGTTCGGCACGTCTTCGAGGATTTCAAGGCCGATGGTGCCCTGACCGCACAGCACCTCGTAATCGTCGAATGGCGGCACGTAGATCATGCCTTCGGTGTCGCTCAATTCCTGGGCGCGGGCTGCGGATTCGTCGAACACCTCGCCGTACAGCACCACGTCTGCGCCGTACGCCTTGGTGGCGTCAACCTTCAGCGGCGGAGTGATCTGCGGCATGCAGATCGTTGCCTTCGCACCACGTTCGCGAGCCGCATAGGCCACGCCCTGCGCATGGTTGCCCGCGGAAGCGGTGACAATGCCGCGAGCCAGCTGCTCATCACTCAGGGATGCGATCTTGTTGTAGGCGCCGCGAATCTTGAACGATCCGGTGACCTGGAGATTCTCAGGCTTGAGCAGAATCTCATGTCCGGTCATGTCGGACAGCACCTTGGACGGAATGATTTCCGTGTGGCGCGCAGTGCCCTTGAGTCGTTCGGCGGCTAGTTTCAGTTCAGCTGCGTGATCGCGCTGCAATGCTTTGAGAACCTCGTTTTGTTCCATGAGCGTTATTGTAAGCGTACGTCTGCCGAAACTGCCTTACCATGCGGCTTTCGCGATGAAAAGTGAGATTGCTTGCGAAAAGTAATCACAAGCAATCAGGAATAATCGCAATACATAATCTGATAAATCACAATACAAATAAAGAAAAAGCGTTCGTACGATCCCGTGATGAATCGCACGACGCTTTGCAGAGAGTTTATAGGAAAGATCGATCAGAGCTGGATCACCGACCCCCTCCCAGCGAGCGAGCTCGCCGCGAGCGACCGACTTTACGCTATGCACGGCATCATAGGTGCTGAGCAGTACCTGCGACTCGCCCACGCCATCCTCAAGCAGTTGCGCGACCTCAGCAGGCACCTGCGCCGTCCTATCAGTGAGATTGACGATGACGAGAATCGTGTCGTCGCCGCTGGTACGGGTGAAGGAATACACCTGCTCGCTGTCTGCCGCGACCAGATTCCATTCGCCCGTCGCGATGGTCGCGTTGTTGTGGCGCATGGCGATGAGCTTCTTGTAGAACGTGTACACGGATCCGGGATCGTCGAATTCCTCGGCTGCGTTGATCTCGACATGATTCGGATTGACACCGATCCACGGTTCCGTCGCCGCGTCCGGCGCGGTGAAACCTGCATACCTGGAAGCATCCCACTGCATCGGCGTGCGTGCGTTGTCGCGGCCGATGAGCGCGAGCGCCGCCATCATCGATTCTGCGGACTGGCATTTTGCTTCTTCCACACGCTGGCGGTAGGCGTTGACGGCCTCCAGGTCGCGATACTGCTCGAGCGTGGTGAAGTGGGCGTTGGTCATGCCCAGCTCTTCGCCCTCGTAAATGTAAGGGGTGCCGCGGTGCATGTGCAGCAGCATGCCGAACGCCTTGGCGCTCAGCTCGCGCGACTCACGGTCCGTGTCATTGCCCCAACGGGAGACGACGCGCGGCTGATCATGGTTGCAGAAGAACAGGCTGGCCCAGCCGGCGTTCTTCACAGCCTCCTGCTGGTCGGCGAGGCGGGCGCGCAGATTCCCGACCTCGAACGGCACGGTGTTCCACTTGGAACCTTCCTGGTCGATGCCCACATGGTCGAACAGGAACAGCATGTCAAGTTCGCCGTTCTTCGGATCGGTGACATGCTCGTTGCGTGCCGGAGTGATGCCCGGCGCTTCGCCGACGTTCATGTAGCCTTCGCGGCCTTCGAACACTTCGCGGCGCATTTCGGCAAGGAACTCGTCGATGCGCGGACCGTCGGAGCACCATGGGAACGGGCTGGAATAGCCTTCCTCACCAACCGGATAATCCTCAATCTCGCAGCCGTCTTCTCCCGGCAGCTTGCCGTTCTTATCAACAGTCTTCGAAACCTGCGTGATCACATCCATACGGAAGCCGTCAATGCCGCGATCCATCCACCAATTCATCATCTTGTAGACGGCCTTGCGCACCTCCGGATTCTCCCAATTCAAATCCGGCTGCTTCTTGGAATACTGGTGGAAGAAATACTCGCCGCGCTTCGGATCGTACTCCCATGCGGAACCGCCGAAATAGGAGCCCCACTGGTTCGGCTCGGCACCCGGAGTGCCCGGCTCATGCCCCGGCCTGGCTGGACGCCACCAATACCAGTCGGCATGCGGATCGTCCTTGTCGCGGGAAGCCTGGAACCAAGCATGCTCGTCGGACGTGTGGTTGACCACCAAATCCATCACGATCTTCAGACCGCGCTTGTGCGCTTCGGCAAGCAGCTCGTCCATATCCTCCAAGGTGCCGAACAGCGGATCGATATCCTGATAATCGGAAATATCGTAGCCGTTGTCGTCCTGCGGCGACCTGTAGACCGGGGACAGCCACAGCACGTCCACGCCAAGATCGGCCAAATAATCGAGACGGCTGGTGATGCCCTTCAGATCGCCGATGCCGTCGCCGTTCGTGTCCTGGAAGGAACGCGGGTAGATCTGGTAGACCACCGCGTTGGCCCACCACGGGTTCGGGGTCGCGCCGTTGGAACGCACGGTGTCGGGAAGGGTGGAACGATTGAAATTCGTCATGTCGTGGAGCTCCTTTGCTTGACGTTTGTTGGATTTTCGTTCGATCTTTCGTGACTGACTCTGCCCGTTTCCAGCTCATGTCAGCTTCATGCAGAAGATCGATTTTGCCTACTCCCCTATGGTATGCAACCCTGTTTTTCTTTCTTTCCCGCGGCGAGTTGTGCAAAGCAAGAAAAGAATACGCTTCTTACGGACGCGAAAAACCAATCCGCAAAAATAAAAACGCGGGACGTTCCAGAAAGGGAAATGGAACGTCCCGCGCTGGGGAGTGGGATAGGCCAGTCCCGCTCAGAGCGGTGAAGTGTTACTTCCTGAACGGACGGCCTACGGCCGCGTTGTCCCTGCCTTCACTCGCCTATCGGATCGCTCAGGGAGAGCCTATGAACAGACCACTGGGCTGTTCACTTAACGGCTCCCCTCATCACTCCACCGACGACCCACTTCTGGGCGAAGATGTAGACGATGAGGACCGGAGCCATGGCCATCAGATAGGACGCGAAGGCCATCGGATAGTTCGACGTGAACTGGCTTTGGAACACGTACTGTGCGAGCGGAATCGTCTGATTGCTCTGATCAGTCAGCGTGATCAACGGCAGCAGGAAGTCGTTCCAAGCCCACAGTGCGGTCAAAATCGCAATCGTGGCATTAATCGGACCCATCAGCGGGAAAATGATTGTCCAGAAAATACGCCAGGTGGAAGCACCGTCGATACGAGCCGCCTCTTCCAACGAAATCGGAATCGAACGAATAAAACCAATCGCAATAAACAGGTTGGTGCCGATGCCAAGAATCGTGTACAGAATAATCAAACCAAGCTGATTATCAAGATGCAACGTACCCATTTCCTTCGCGACCGGCAGCATGATCACCGTGAACGGCACGAACATCATCGCAAGGAAGAAGTAATACAGGAAGCGGAAGAATCGCTTATCCATATTTCGTGCCACAGCATACGCGACGAACGTGTTCGTCAGCAGCGTCAACACCACCGCGCACACGGTGATGATCGCGGAGTTAAGTGCGGCCTTCGGATAGTTCACCTTATTCCATGCGTCGGCGAAATTATGCCATTCCCACGTGGTCGGCAAGCTGAACGTGCCAGCCTCGCCCGGCGTCTTCAACGCGGTGACCACAGCGAAATACAACGGCACGAGCACGGTAAGGCTCAACACCGTCACAACCGCGGTCAGCCACCAGTTGACCTTATGATCCCTGCGGATTTTCTCCGGCTTTGCTTGCGCTTGAACGCCAGTCTTTGCAGTCTTTGCAACAGTTGCGCTAGTCATGATATTTCCTCTTTACCTTCAGACTTTCAGACCCTTGCTCAGACCTTTTCCTTGCCGCTGAAGAACTTCAGCTGCACGAAGGCCAGGATTGCCAGCACGATGAAGAACGTGACCGCGTTCGCCATCTGGTAGGAGTATTCGCCATTGCCAAGGCCGTTCTGGAAGATCAGATACGAGACGGTTTCGGTCTTGGAATCCGGGCCGCCCTTGGTCAATGCCATGATCTGGTCGAACGCGCCGAGCGAATTCTTGAGGCTCAACACCATGTTGATGGTGAAGAACGGGCCAATCAGCGGGAAGGTGATCTGCCAGAAGTTCTGCCAAGCGTTCACACCGTCGATCGCGGCCGCCTCGTAAATCTCGTTGTCGATGGTCTGTAGGCCAGCCAAGTACAGCAGTGTGGAGTAGGCAACGCCCTGCCAGATCGACAGGAACACAATCGGGAACCATGCCAAATCCGGATTGGAAATCATCGACGTCGACAGCCAATCAATATGCAGCGCCTGGCCGAGCGCCGGCAGCGGCGTCATGAAAATGTACTTGAACACGTAGCCGATCACCAGCACCGACAGGGTGTACGGAATGAAGAAAATCGCACGGAATCCGTTTTTGAATGCGATTTTCGAATTCAGCAGCACCGCCAGGAACATGCCGAGAATATTCGTGCCGAGCGTAATCAAAACTGCGATGAGAATAGTGAACAGGTACGCGTGACCGACGCGAGAATCCTGGAACATCGCAATATAATTCTTCAATCCGATGAATTTAAAATCACCGTAACCCTGCGAATTAGTGAACGAGTATGCCGCGCCCTGCAGGAACGGCCAATACAGGAAGATGGACACCAGAATCGCAGCCGGAACGGTCATCCAATAAAATGCCGGATCGACCTTGCGCTTGGAATATTTCGAAACCTTATTTTTGGAAGTTTTTGCAGATTTCTTCGCAGTATTTGCAGTATGTGCGGTAGTCATGTCCGTTCCTCCTCTCACCTGAAGTTTCTGGCTTCGATCTTGTCGTATTCGGATTGCATGCTGTTCAGGAATTTTTCGGTGTTGCCCGACTGAACCAGCGTCTGCAGGAAGCCTGCGATGTTGATGCTGGCTGGCACGTAATGGTCGCAGAAGTCGGCCAGTTTGCCCGCCTGGTAGAAGTCAAGCACACCGTTCAGCGCTTCATCGCCCACATACGTGTCTTTGTAGGGGGTAAAGGCGGACTGCTGCTTGGAGTAGTCCTTGATGTTTTCGTCGTTCATCAGGAAGTCGATGAATTCGCGCGCTTCCTTCTCGTGCTTGGTGTGTGCGCCCATGGTCAGGATCACGTCATCGCCTGCGGTGAGTTGCTGTTCGCTGGCATCGTCGGTTGCCGGCATTTGCGCAAAACGCAAGTTGGCATCGCTGTTGATGAGTCGGATCTGCGGAATCGCGTAGGTGCCGAGTGGCAGAATCGCGGCTTTGCCTGCGGCCAGATCCTGCGTGGCCTGCTGGTAAGTGACGGCCGGATTCTTCTGCGTGTAGTTCTGGTAGATCTCGACCAGCTGATCGCTGACAGTGCCCCACAGGTCGGAGAATTTCTTCGATCCGTCTTTGAGGGAAAGATATTCGGATTCCGGTACCAGCGTGGAGTTGAGTGACGCCAGCGGCGCCTGGAGTGTCCACGGATCAGCGGTGCTCGCTTCGATCGGTACAATGCCCTTGCTCTTGAAGCGTTGCAGCAGGTCGATGAATTCGCTCCACGTCTGCGGTGGATTGTCGGGATCCTCGCCCGCTTCTTCCCACACGTCAGCGTTGATGATGTAGCCGGACGCGTTGCCCGCATACGGCAGGCCGTACAGGCGCTTCTTGGATTCGTCGTTGGTTTGTACAAGGCTCTTGGCGATGTTCACCATGCCTGGATTGAGTTCGTCGACGATGTCATCGTCGGTGAAATCGTGGAAAACACCCGCTTCGGCGAGCATGCCGAAATTAATGTCGCCATTGATGGTGATGACGTCGGGTTCACGATTTTTCACGAGTCGCGTACGCAAATCAGTGGTTGCGTCGGACGAATTGTTGACGTTGACTTTGATGCTGGGATGGGTTTTCTCAAATTCCTTTGCTTTTGCGGTGAACCAGTCCGCTGCTTCGGCTTTGAATTGGAAGAAATCCAAAGTGACGGTTCCAGCGGTGCTGTTGCCGCAACCTGCAAGGCCGGCCGTCAACGCGATTGCGCATGTGGCCGTGAGAGCGCGGTATACAATCCTCCTGAATTTACCTACACTAGTGGTGGAATCAGGTTTCATTCTCGACTCCTTTGTATTTTTTCTCTATTACGGTGGAGCGGCTTCCTTACCACACCACCGTTACTGAGAATTATAGAGGGGGGCGGTTTTCATTCCCAACTCAGCGCGCCTGTGCGGGGCGGAAAACAAAAACGACGAGATTTTGTTACTCTGAGAAAGTAATTTGACGCACGATGTGCGCGAACGGGAGCACGAAGGATGGTTCAGATGGCGGTTTCACCTCTGCCACAGTGGTTTGAAGGCTCGGAATATACCCATAAAGTCGCGGCTTGCATCATGAAATATGGTCCGATTTCACGCATTACGTTGGCGCAGATTTTAGGACTTTCGCAGGGTGCTGTTTCCCGAATTACCAGCGATCTGATTTATGCGGGCGTGATTGAGGAGACGCCGATGCCGTCCGGCAAGGCCGGCAAACTGCCGAAAGGTTTCGTGCAGAAAGAAAATACGGAACGTCGCGGCCGCCCGCAAACCGGATTGCAGGTGATTGCGAATGCGCGATCTTTCGTTGGCATGAAAATCAACGCGACGCATATTTCGGCAGTTGCGGTCAACGCAATCGGGCAGATCATCACCGGATGCCATGATCTGGAAATCGAAGACGCTTCCCCGCAGACCGTGGTCGCGCTGATCAAACAACTGACGACCGACTGTTCCGACGAGGCGGAGATGGCGGGCTGGCCGAAACCGTGCGCTGTGGGAATCTCGCTTGGCGGGCATATTGTCGACGGTACCGTGGTGACGTTCGCACCGTTCATGCACTGGTCGCAGCCCGTGGAACTTTCCGTCATGGTTCGTGAGGCGACCGGATTGCCTACCGGAATTTACAACGATATCGATTCGTTGGTGGTTGACGCCTGCCTGTTTGGACCGGGCGTTGGATTGGATAGCTTCGCGGTGCTGACGTTCGGCGCGGGCGTCGGCTATTCGTTGACGTTCAACGGCGAGCTGGTAAGCTGTCCGGATAAAAGTTACGGTTTGGTCGGGCATATTCTGATCGATCCGGATGGGCCGCGTTGTGTTTCCGGACACAAGGGATGCGCGCAATGCCTGTCCGACAACTCGATCGCGGCGGAATATTCGCAAATCATCGGGCATCCCGCATCATTCGACGATTTCGCACGTGACGCACGCGCGAACAAACCGCAAGCGACGAATCTGGTGAACCGCACCTGCTTCCGTCTCGGCACCCTGGTGGCGACCATCGCCAATCTTGCCATGCCAGACAAAATCATGATCGCCGGAGAATCGTCGTTCATCGCGAAATTCGGCATTGACGACTTGCGTAACGGCATCAACATGTATCGGCATAGCCAGGCCGCGCCAGTGGATTTTGAAATTCCCGACCACGATTGGGCTTTGTGGGCCAAGGCTGCCGCATCACAGGCAATTCGGCAATATGTTGGCTGATTGATTGCGATTGATTGTCTTGCAATACAAAAATCCTCCCTTTGTTTCAGGGAGGATTTTGTTATGCGATTACGGCTTATTCGGCGCTCTCGACGGGCGCAAGCACGGCCTTGAAAAGGACTGCTTGCCGAACCGTTAAGCGGGAAGCCCAGTGGGCTTCCCGTAGGTGAGGGGAGAGAGCGCGCTATTCGGCGCTCTCGACGGGCGCAAGCACGGCCTTGAAAAGGACTGCTTGCGCCGGGTGCAGTGCCGGCGGGCGGATGCCGTACGTGGCAAGCGCGCGTCCGGTCATCCTCACGCCTCCGGCCTTCCACCAGCCGAGCGGGCTCTGTCCGTTGGCGATGTCTTGCTTGGCGAGGTCGAGGCTCACGTCGAGCGGCGACACCTCATACACCTTGTCAGGGTCGAGTCCGGGCAGGCGTACCGGCGCGGCCGGGTAGGTCTGCGAGGTGGTGAGCTGGGTGAAACGGTGATGGCGGCGCTTGGTTAGGCATGACCACACCGTCCAAGCGCACTGCCGGATCGGCTGCGTCGGAATGCACGACTGTGTCGACGGCGAACCATTCGCGATGCTTCTTGAATTCGGCGACCCATTCGGCGAGCTTGTCGATATCCTCCTGCGGTTCCTTGAGCAGGTTCCATTCGATGCCCATGTGTCCGAAGAAGGCCATGGCCATACGCAGTTCCTGCGTGGTGGCGCGGTGCGTGGAGTGCGCCGGGGATGCGCCCACATGTTCGCCGATCATTTCCGGCGGCACGAGCAACGAGGTGTAGCGCTGGATGTCGGCACGTTCCACCGGGTCGACGCAGTCGGATCCCCAAATGCGGTCGGCCACTTTGAGGATGCCGAGGTCCACGCGACCACCGCCGGAGGAGCAGCTTTCGATTTCCAGTCCTGGATGCGCGGCCTTCAGATCAGTGAAAATGCGATACACGGCGAGCGTCTGCTGGTGTACTGCCGGGCGTCCGGTGCGTGGGGAGACAGCTTCGGTGACGAGTTTGTTGTGATCCCACTTGATGTAGTCGATGCCGAGTTCGCCGACGAGCTTGTCCATTGCGCCGTAAATGTAGTCGTAGGCGTCCGGATTGGTCAGGTCCACAACCTGCTGGGTACGTCCCTGCATGGGCAGACGGCCTTCGGTGGGTTTCAGCACCCAATCGGGATGCGCGCGGAACAGGTCGGAATCCGGGTTGACCATTTCCGGCTCGAACCACAGACCGAATTCGAGTCCCTTGCCATGCACATAATCGGCGAGCGCCTTGAGTGACTTGTCGCCGTCGGGCCACACGTCTTGCGAGATCTGCCAGTCGCCGAGGCCGGAGGTGTCGTCGCGGCGGGAGCCGAACCAGCCGTCGTCTACCACGAAACGTTCCACGCCACTTTCCACGGCCTTGTCGGCGAGTGCGGTGAGGGTATCGTAATCATGGTTGAAATAGACGGCTTCCCATGTGTTGAGAATGACCGGGCGCGGCTTGGGTGCGATGTTGTGTTCAGCAAGCCAGTCGCGGTGCACGCGGCGAATGTAGCTGTGGAAGCGGGCTGCGACTTCGTTGAGGCCTTCGCCGTAGGAGCCGATAAGCCATGGAGTGGTGTAGGACTCTCCGTTGGCGAGGCTGATTTCGCCGCCGAACAGTACTTCGCCGCCGCCAATCACACCGCTGGTGTAGGGCAGGCGTTCCGCGGAGAGCACGCTGTTGCCGCTCCATGCCACGTGCGCGGAGTAGACGTTGCCGTGCGTGAAGCCGAAGCCTTTTTCGCCGACGCTGAGCAGCAGGGTGGCGTCGAAGTCTGGACGTCCGGCCATGGATGCTTTGGCGAAGCGGCCGAGGGTGAAGTCCTGGCGCTGCGGGGAGCGTTCGCGCAGATGGTGGCCGGTGGTGGTGAGGATTTCGTTGGCGTCGGCCGGCACGGTGAATGCGAGTTCGACCTTGCCGACTTCAAGCTGGCCTTCGCCGGTGTTGACGACTTCGGCGTTCTGGCGGATGAGGCCGGTTTCGTCGAGTTCGCAGGTCCAGATGAGTTTCACATGCTGTTCCTCGTCTTCGGCGGTGACGGTGACGGTTGGGGTCTGCTTGGGTTCGTCGGCCACGCTCCAGTTCGGGTATCCGTCTTTTTCGCCCATGACGTAGGTTTTGCCAGCTGCCACGGTTTCGGCGGTGATGTTGCTGACTGCGAACTTGCAGAACAGTTCCACGCCGTCGCGACGCACATCGAAACGGGTTGCGCCGATCCAGGATTCGGATTGCGTGGGCAGCACGCTCGGCCATGAGGTGTAGTCGAGTGCGCCAGAAACGCGCTGTGGCATTTGCGCGTCGAACATGTCGATCACGGTTGCCGGGGCTGCGAGCGGGCGACCCCAATGCACGAGTCGCGGCAGATCATTGCCGGGGAATACGAGTGCGAACGCCACGTTTGCGGCTGGCTGTTCGGCGTAGACCGCAGTGAGTTCGGTACCGTTGGTAGCGTTGCCATGGAAGGTCTGAATGAGCGTCATTGCAGCATCCTTTACATATTGCGATTGCCTTGTACTGTCACCTTCGATGGTATGACAAGCTTCATTTGTTGACGTCGCCGAGCGTGTTTCTTTCTGTCGGAAAGTATTTCTTGCGACCATAGAATCGCAAGAAATATTATTACGTAAACATTACCGTTGAAATCGCAATCATCTTTACCAAGATTTACTTGGCATTTCAATATTTCTTACGTTTTTGCGACTGCAAAATCGCAATTATCGTTTTCCAGCGAAAAAATCAGTCATCAATCGTGCGCATTCCGATTCACGAACGCCGCCGATAACTTCCGGAACATGACCGACATGCGGGTCGCGAGGAATGTCCCAAATCGAACCGCATGCACCCAACTTGGCATCCCACGCGCCGAACACGATTCGTCCGACATGCGTTTGCAGGCACGCGCCGGCGCACATCGGGCACGGCTCCAAGGTAACAATCAACGTGCAATCGGCAAGATTCCACGTACCAAGCGACCGAGCGGCCTGCGTCATGGCCTTGACCTCGGCGTGCGCCAACGGATCGGCGTGCGCCTCGCGCATATTACGGCCACTGCCGATCACCGCTCCCCCAGCGTCAAGCACGACGGCACCGACCGGTACCTCGCCTTCCGCGGCGGCCTCGCGGGCCAATTCAATCGCCAGCTCCATGTCGTCACTCCACTGCATACCCGACACTATACGGTTCCGCTCGCGTGAAGCGAAAGACGAAACACGCCCATAAATACCTCTTGGTAGGCTGGAAGAGATTGAAGAAAACGCGCAAAAAGGAGGCACGTTGGCGGCATTCGAGTTGATTGTATGTATTATCGCCGCCGTCGTACTATCTTCATTCCTCAGCCGTTTCATTCCCAAGGTTTCCACACCGCTCGTGCAGATCGCGTTGGGTGCGCTGGCGTCGCAATTGCCGTTTTTCCCGAACGTCACGCTCGATCCGGAACTGTTCATGGTGCTGTTCATCGCGCCGCTGCTGTATTTGGAAGCGCATGAAATCGATAAAAGCGAGCTGCTGAAATCCGTTAAATTGTCGCTTTCATTGGCAATTGGACTAGCGATCGCAACCATGGTGGCCGTTGGTTTCGCACTGCATGCCGTATGGCCCGCAATTCCCCTTGCCGCGGCACTGGCGCTCGGCGCCGCGCTTGGACCGACCGACGCGGTCGCCGTATCGTCGCTCGGCAAGGAAGCCGCGCTTACGCAACGTCAAACCAGCGTGCTTAAAGGCGAATCGCTATTCAACGACGCGTCCGGCATCGTCGGCTTCCAGTTCGCGATCGCGGCGGCCGTCAGTGGCGTGTTTACAGTGGGCGATTCGGCCGCACAGTTCGTGTTCTCATTCTTCGGCGGCGCCATTTTCGGCTTGGCAGTAGGCATGGTCGCCGACCTGTTATTTGAATCGTTGCGATCTTTCGGCTGGGAGACGACCACAAGCCGTATTTTGATGGAATTGTTCCTGCCGTTCATTCTGTATTTGGGTGCGGAAGCGGTGCATGTTTCCGGCATTCTTTCGGTGGTGACGGCCGGTTTGATCATCCGTTTCGATCGCACCGGCATCGGCCCGAATGTGGCTCGCACCAACATTGTTTCGTCAAGCGTATGGGGGGTATTCTCGTTCACGCTCAACGGCACGGTGTTCATTCTGCTTGGCATGTTGCTGCCGAATGCGATGAGCGCAAGCTGGGACGATCCGCAAGTCAGCAATTGGCTGCTACTGGTTGCGATTCTTACGGTTTCCGCAGTGGTAATCATCATGCGATTCCTGTGGATTTCATTGATGCTACGTCTCGCGCGAGATACCGTCACCGGCAAGCGACGCAAGATGACGGCGCAACGTTGGCGTTCGGCCGCGGTCATGACGTTCGGCGGGCCGAAAGGCACCATCACCCTGTCATTGATGTTCACGATCCCGTACACCATTACGGGAGGCGCGTGGTTCCCCATGCGTGACGAACTGATCTTCATCGCAGGTGGCGTGATCGTCGTAACCTTGCTGCTCGCCAACTTCCTGCTGCCGCTGCTGGCGCCGAATCGCAATAAAGACACTTCCGTGGAAATGACCGAAATCACCATCGAAGTGCTGCGACGGACCGTGGAGGAACTGACGGGACGAGTCACACCCGACAATCGTCGTGCGGTGCTGATGATCATCGACTCGTATACGAAACGTATCACACGACTGAAGCAGCGCATCGGAGAAATCGATCCGCAAGGGTATATGCAACTGCAGATCGACGCGCTCAACTGGGAGAAGGAATACGTCAAGGCGCGACTGGCGAAAGTCAAGGCGACGCCGAACGACGACAAGGCAGCGCACGATCTGGAAATCGAAGCATGCGAGCGCCTGCTCGACCAGATCATGAGCTCTCTGCGCCATATCGAAACGGAACATAATTCCGGACGCACCATCTGGCGAGTCAAAGGCCGCTTCAGGGCGTTGCAGAGACGTTTGGGCACGGTGGTGAAGCGTGTGAACAGCCGCATTCGCCGCACTACCCCGCTGTTCAGCGACGACGAGCTGTTCGCGCACACCCGCGCGGTGCAGGTGGATGCCATCGAACATGTGATCGACCGACTGTATGAGGAGATGGGCCGCGACACGTACAATACGGAACATTGCTCGGCACTGCTGTTGGATTACCGACGAGGCGAAGCTACGCTGAGGTCACGCCCGAATGTGGGCACGAGCGCGGAGGCGCAGGCGCAGGCGGAAGAGGTGAAGCGCGAAAGCTACGGTATCGAGCTGGGTGTGATCCAAGACATGTACGAGGCGGGTGACATTACGCGCGCGCAATCCAAGCAGCTGCGACGCAACGTGTATGTGATGAGCGTGGACGCCGACGCGCAGATCTAGCATCCAACTGATCTGATGGGATCAGCAAGCTGGCGTGAGCCGGTGATCCGCAGCGAGTTTGTCTGCGGACGAACTGTGGAAACGTGGGGGACGAGACAACTGTAGGAACGGAACACGGCGTGGAAGGCGGCAAACTGGAGGCCATTCCACAATCTAAAACATGAGGGAATTGAAATTCTCAGATATTTCCCAGAAAACACCAGACATGTACTCAGCATCGTCTGTTTATATAGGAGATGTCAGCAAAAGAGCCGACCAGGAACCCACAGCAGTTCCCGACAATTGAACCCTTTCTTCTTCTCTCTCCTTTCTCTCCCCGGTGGTTTTCTCTCCACCGGGGTTTCTTTTTGCCCTCAACGGGTGGATTCCTCCAGCCAGTGGGAGAATCCGCCCGCTGGCAGCTCACTCAAAGTCCAGAAACCGCCACTCACTGGAACAATCACCCCGCTGGCAAGCCGCCCAACGTCCCAAAACCTCCACCCACTGGCACAATCATCCCGCTTACAAGCCATCCAGAGTCCAGATTCCTCCAGCCAGTGGGAGAATCCGCCCGCTGGCAAGCCGCCCAACGTCCCAATCCTTCCAGTGACTGGGAGGATTGCCCCGCTGGAACGGGTATATTGGAGGCATGAGTGAAATACGCGAGCACGAGACCAGTGATTCCCACGACTCCAGCACCCCAAACACCCCGACCGGTCTGATCGGGCGCGAATCGCAGGTGGTTCCAGGGAGGTTCGGCGAGCCGCTGCAGGTCACGCACGTACAGTATTCGCGCGGGGGCGGCAATGCGGCTCCACGACGCCCGCTGTTCCTCTGCCTGCACGGTTGGGGCTCCAATGAGGCCGATTTGGCCGACATGATGCGTTACGTGGCTCCTTATAACGATTTTGCTTCATTGCGCGCGCCGCTCGTGCTGCAGGAGGCTGGTTCCGGTGAATTCGGTTTCGGTCAGGGCGCGTATTCGTGGTTCCATGATTGCGTGCCGTCGGCGAAGCCTGGATCGAGACGCTTATGCTGCCGCTCAAGCCATTGACGATTGGGTTGCGCGCAATGTTCCCGAAGATCGCGCTGTAGTGCCGATCGGTTTCTCGCAAGGCGGTTTGCTGGCGATTCATTTGTTGCGCGTCCATCCGGAACGGTACGCCGCGTCGATCTCGCTTTCCGGCTTCCTTGCGCCGGGAATCGTCGCCGGTAGCGCGCCGGCCGACAGTCATGTCGCGGAATTGAATATTCCTGTGTTCTACGGCTATGGCAAGAACGATACCGTGATTCCGATGCCGGAGCTTTTCGCAACCGCCGCTTGGCTCGACGAGCATACGTTCCTCACGTCGAAAAGCTACCGTGGACTCGATCATGCGGTCAGTCTCAACGAATTCAGCGATTTGCGCGACTGGCTTGCCGCGCACGATATCGCGCCGGGAATCCTGTAAGAAATCCTGCGGAAGAATCCCGTAGAAAAATCCTGCAGAAAAATCCGATGCAACGGATTTTGCGTACCAAGCACACGGCAATCGTTACAACCCGATATAAGCCACGATATAGCGATACCGCGTTAGACTAGAGCCAGCTAATAATCATTTCGCAATTGCCGGCATTCGCACGCTCAACCATGCGAACGTTCGAATGTTGGCGAGCGCCATACCGGCACATTCGCGTGCCTGGCAATAAGGAGTTTCGATGCTGCTGTCCGATCGCGACATTCTCGCCGCGCAGGCCGAAGGTCATATTTCACTCGATCCGTGGACCCGACGATGG
>ENA-OQKI01000121-OQKI01000121.1-human-gut-metagenome-genome-assembly--contig:-NODE-121-length-18965-cov-4.956206_pt1 | contig 18965 bp, 16 predicted proteins | sample MGYA00242778_ERZ504798 | MGnify/ENA primary metagenome ERZ504798 (study PRJEB26092, sample SAMD00036414) | human gut metagenome | host: Homo sapiens | study: EMG produced TPA metagenomics assembly of... | reverse complement strand
TTTATTTCCGCACTTCTGATTCCTATAATCTATCTTTTTGTATATCGGAGAAAGCTTTATGAATAAAAAATTATTTTTACTGCCGATTATGGCAATTGTTCTGATTTTAGGCGGCTGCTCAAATTCAAACCGAATTGATACTTCTTCGCTTGTTCAGACGATTACTGCAGAAAACAAATCGGGCAAAGTCGTGTATAATTTCTATCTGCTTGAGAACAGCGAAGATGTGCAAAGTGTTTCGGTTGAGGCTGACAGTCTTAAAAAAGCCGTAATATCGGCAAAGAAAGCCTATATCCCTGCGCTGACGCTTTCAAAGCTTGAATTGTATCTTATTGACTCAAATCTCGGAGAAAAAACTCTCAAAACCGATATTGACTATATTTCAAAAGAAACCGCAATTTCACCTTTGACCTATACTGCCCTTTCGGATACAAAAACTTTGCAACTTTTTTCAAAAGATAAAAACGCACTGAAAAAAGTTAAAGAACATATTGTTCTGTTGAAGAATAATAATAACAACCTTTCCGTGACATCTTTATCCATATTCAATAATTTTAAGGGTAAAAACAACGGCTATTTGAGTATTTGTTATATTAGTTCCGATAAAGAATTAAAAGCAGACATTGTTAAAACAGTAACAGAAAAATGAGAAAATTTTATTAAAAATTGAAAAATAATTCACAAAAAGACTTTATCAAAACTGCGTTATGGTGTATAATAGCAATAAGTATATAGCCTGAGAGCATACATCTGCCCGTTAGGCGGCAGAGCGGTTGCTCTGATTTGTGAAGGGTAATAAATATTTAGGATAGGACGATGATTTATGTCTGTTGAATTTTCTGTTCCGCTGTCGCAAATTGCAGAAGCATTGAACCTCACCGAAGTTTATGTCGCTGAAAATTACAAGGAAACTAACATATCGACTGTTGAAATCAACAGACCGGGACTTGAGCTTACGGGTTATCTTGAATTCTTTGACAACAAGCGAATTCAGGTTCTCGGTAATACAGAGTTCTCATATCTCGGCAGATACGGTCCGGAGGCTCAGAAAATGGTTATTGACTCCATTTTCAGCTTTGGTCCTCCGGCTGTAATAATCTGTCGTGATATTGAACCGTCAAACGCAATTCTCGAAAGTGCAAAGCTGCACAAGGTGTCTATTTTCAGCACCCCGCAGAGTACATCGGATCTTACTGCGTCACTTGTACAATATCTTAACAAAGAGCTTGCTCCGAGAATCACCCGTCACGGCGTTCTTGTTGAAGTGTACGGCGAAGGCTGTCTGCTTACGGGCGACAGCGGTGTCGGTAAGAGTGAAACCGCAATTGAGCTTATTAAGCGTGGTCACCGTCTTGTTGCCGATGATGCCGTAGAAATCAGAAGAACTGCCCAGACAACACTCTATGGTCAGTCGCCCGAAAATATCCGTCACTTCATTGAGCTTCGAGGTATCGGAATTATCAATGCCAGAAAACTTTTCGGTATGGGTGCTATCAAGCTGCAGGAAAAGATTGATATGGTAATCAATCTTGAGCAATGGGACAGCGCAAAGGTTTATGACAGAATGGGACTTGACAACGAATACATGAAGATTCTTGGTGTCGAAGTGCCGACTCTTACAATTCCCGTAAAGCCCGGCCGTAACCTTGCTGTAATCATAGAGGTTGCCGCAATGAATAACAGACAGAAGAAAATGGGCTACAATGCCGCAAGAGAACTTCTCAAAAATCTCGGAATGGCTGTTGAGGATCTTCCGCCGTCACCAAAGGTTATTGTTGATACATGGGAATAATTCCGCTTTGTAACGGAATACAGGAAACAGAAATTTCATATTCTAAACTAACAACGGAGGGTAATTGAATGGACACTACCGATATTATATATAACTGTGCTCAAAAGCTTGATTGTGACGCAAGACGATTTGAACCGATGAGCAGACACACTTCATTTAAAATCGGCGGAAAAGCAGATGTTTACATAAAGGTGACAAACCTTTCTCAGCTGATGAAAATCTTAAAGGAATGCGATGTCTGCAAGGAGAAGTATATTCTTCTCGGCAACGGCAGTAATGTTCTGGTTCCCGATGAGGGAATCCACGGCACGGTTCTCCGTCTTGACGGTGACTTCAGGAATATTTCATTAATTGACGATACAACAATCTATTGCGGCGCAGGTGCGGCTTTGGGAAGTCTGTGTAAGTTTGCCCAAAAATGCGGACTTTCGGGACTTGAATTTGCATGGGGAATTCCGGGAACAGTCGGCGGTGCTTTGTTTATGAACGCAGGTGCATACGGCGGTGAAATGAAAGATGTTGTATACAGCGTTTCTCACATCACACAGAACGGCGATATCGGCAGAACAGAGGCGGAGAATCTTGAGTTTGGCTACAGAACAAGCGTTTACCGCAAAAACGGTTGCATAATCACAGGTGCGGTATTCAAACTTAAAAAAGATGATCCCGAAGAAATTCAAAACAGAATGAACGATTATATGAATCGCCGTTCAACAAAACAGCCGCTTGAGTATCCGAGCGCAGGCAGTGTGTTCAAAAGACCGGAGGGTGCATTTGCAGGTGCGCTCATTGAGCAATGCGGACTCAAGGGCAAAACAGTTGGCGGTGCTCAGGTCAGCGAAAAGCACGCAGGATTTATCATCAACAAATCAAAGGCTACGGCTGACGATGTAAAACAGCTTGTGTCGGAAATTCAGAAAACTGTTGAAAATGAAACAGGCTACAAGCTTGAATGTGAACTTATTTTTCTATAAAGCAAAAAAGGTGTAATTTTATGGAATTTGTAATCATTACGGGAATGTCGGGTGCAGGCAAAACAGGCGCTCTTCATGTGCTTGAAGACATCGGTTATTATTGTGTTGACAATCTTCCGTCAAGTCTGTTGTCAACACTCTACCGACTTTGCCTCAAATCTGAAGATGATTCAATGAAGAGGGTTGCGGTTGTTGTCGATGTAAGAGGTAACGAAAAATTTGAGGAAATGTGTTCTCAGATTGAACACTTCAAAATGCATTACGAAAATGTAAAGGTATTGTTCTTTGACGCAATGACGGACAGGCTCGTTGTTCGTTATAAGGAAACAAGAAGAAGACATCCTCTTTCGGATAAACTCAAGGACGGTTCGGTACTGTCTGCCGTTGAGCTTGAAAGGGAGCTTCTTTTGCCTATTAAAAGAACAGCCGATTATAACATTGACACTACATATATGTCAAACAAACAGCTCCGAGAGCGAATTATGTCAATGTTCATGGAGGACACTTCACAAAGCATTACGCTGACATTTATGTCATTCGGTTTCAAATACGGAATTCCGCTTGAGGCAGATCTCATTATGGATGTGCGTTGTCTGCCTAATCCTTTTTACATTCCCGAACTCAAACATCTTACAGGACTTGACAAAGATGTGCGTGACTATGTTCTTGAAAGTGAAGAAACAACCGAATTTTTAAAGCGACTTTTGAGTATGCTCGATTTTTCCGTACCGCTCTATCTCAAAGAGGGCAAAAGCGAGCTTGTTGTCGGCATAGGTTGTACGGGCGGCAAGCACAGAAGTGTTACAATCGCAATGCAGTTGAACGACCACTTTCGTGAAAAAGGCTATAGGTGTGTTATTCAGCACAGAGATATTGACAGGTAAGGTGCAGAAATGTCATTTTCCTCGGATGTAAAAAAAGAAATTTGTTCGGTTGAACAGTTTGACCGTGAGGCTCTCAAAGCGGAGCTTTACGGAATGCTTTTATTCAGCAGAAATTTTTCTCCGAACAAAATAACCTTCACAACAGAAAGCAATTATGCGGGAAATCGTCTTATATTTCTTTTGCAGAATTTATATATGCCGATAATTGAAAAACAATCGGCTTTGCGAACAAAATCAAGCGACAGCCATCTTTACAAAATAATTGTGGTTGACGGAAACGATTGCAAGCGTATTTTTGAAGATTTCGGTCATACGGACGGTCAGATTACTTTGCGTGTCAACAGGGCAAATCTTTCAAGCGAAGAACTTTCGCAATCGTTTTTGCGCGGAGTTTTTCTTAGCTGCGGTTCGGTGTCCGATCCCATGAAAAGCTATCATCTTGAATTCTGTGTTCCGCACAAAAATCTTTCTCAGGATTTGTGCAAGATTCTTTCCGAAATAACCGAATGTACCCTTATTCCAAAAACGGTTGTCCGCAGCGGCAGTTACATTGTCTATTTTAAGGAGAGCGAGCAGATTTGTGACTTGCTTACCTACATAGGCTCACCGATAAGATCAATGGAAATTATGGGTACAAAGGCAATAAAGCAGGTTCGCAACAATGTGAACCGCAGAATTAACGGCGAGGTTGCGAATATCGGAAAAATCGCAACGGCGTCTGCAAAACAGCTCAGTGCAATCGAACATATAAAAAAGACAGTCGGAATCGATTCTTTGCCCGAGGATTTGCGTGAAATCGCATATTTAAGGCTTGAAAATCCCGATATGTCACTTCGTGATTTGGGACAGAATCTTTCAACCCCAATCAGCCGAAGCGGTGCAAATCACCGTATGCAAAGACTGCTTGAATATGCAGGTACAGAGGTAAAAACCAATGGAAAATAAAAATTTGACTTTTGAGCAGGCAAACGAACTGCTTGAAAAAACGGTTTCAAAAATGGAGAGCGGTGAACTTACTCTCGAACAGACAATGGAGGAGTACGCAAAAGCGTGTGAACTCCTTGCTTATTGTATGAAACAGCTTGAACAATGCAAGGGTAAAATTATTGATATAAACGAGAGAATTTCAAAGCTTTCAATGGGTGATGACAATGACTAAAGATTATGCAAAAAATATTGAAAACGCTTTAAATAGCTGTCTGCCGAGTACGGATTGCCGTGAAAAAAAGCTAATTGACGCAATGGCTTACAGCCTTGAGGCAGGCGGAAAGCGTGTCCGTCCGTATCTTGTGTTCTCGTTTAACAGCCTTTGCGGCGGAAGTGAAGAGTCTGCAACGGCATTTGCCTGTGCAGTTGAAATGATTCACACATATTCTCTCATTCACGATGATTTGCCGTGTATGGACAATGATGACCTCAGAAGAGGCAAGCCGTCAAACCACAAGGTATTCGGCGAAGATATCGCATTGCTTGCAGGTGACGCCCTTCTGACGCTTGCCTTCGAAACCCTTACAAACGAAAAGACAGTAAAAATCTGCGGAACTTCTGCGTGTTGCAGAGGTGTTTCCGTACTTTCAAAATACGCAGGTGCGACAGGAATGATAGGCGGTCAGGTGATTGACCTTATGAGCGAAAACACAAACGCTCCGATTGAAGTCCTTCGTGAAATGGACTACAAAAAAACAGCCTGTCTTATCAAAGCAGCTTGTGAACTGGGCTGTATAAGCGCAGGTGCAAACGATAAGCAAATTAAAGCCGCCTCTGAATTTGGCGAATGCATCGGTATTGCGTTTCAAATTCAGGACGATATTCTCGATGTAACCTCCTCCGATGAGGAACTCGGCAAGCCCGTTGGCAGTGACGCAGAAAACAGCAAATCAACCTATGTTTCACTTCTCGGAATTGAAAAATGCCGTGAGCTTGTTGATGAACTTACCGAAAAAGCTGTTAACGCACTTCATGGCTTTGACGGTGATACAAAAGAGCTTGAAGAATTTGCTTACAAGCTTGCAAAGAGAAATAAATAATTCTTTGCAAATATTAATTATACGGATAGGAAATAAATTATGGGTGAGTATGAACTGCTTTCTAAAATTAAATCACCGCATGATGTCAAAAAGCTTAATGACGAACAGCTTGAAAAGCTGTGTACCGAAATAAGGGAAAAGCTCGTTGAAACCGTGTCTGTAAACGGCGGACATCTTTCACCGAACCTCGGTGTTGTTGAACTTACCGTTGCTCTTGAGCGTAGCTTTAATCTGCCGAAAGACAGCATTGTATGGGATGTCGGACATCAGGCATATACCCACAAGCTGTTGACGGGACGCTACGAGCAGTTTGACACAATCCGCAAAAAAGGCGGAATTTCAGGCTTTCCGAAGCGTGCCGAGAGCAAATACGACGATTTTAACACAGGTCACAGCAGTACATCAATATCAGCCGCATACGGAATTGCAAGAGCAAAACACCTTATGGGCGACCAAAGCTACACCGTTGCCGTGATTGGTGACGGTTCATTTACGGGTGGACTTGCTTTTGAGGGAATGAACAACTCAGGCAGATTCAACAAGAACTTTATTGTTGTTCTCAACGATAACAAAATGTCCATTTCACCGAATGTAGGCGCATTGTCACGCTACCTTACAACGGTAAGAATTCAGCCGTGGTATATGCGAGTCAAGAAAATTACGGAAAAAATTCTTTTACACATTCCGCTTATCGGAAAACCTCTGAAAAGATTTCTTCAGGGAGGAAAGTCTAAACTTAAAAATCTTGTGTACAAAAACACTCTTTTTGACTGCTTCGGTTTTACCTATCTCGGACCTATTGACGGACATAACATTGATGAGCTTGAAAATGCGTTTGAGTGTGCAAAAAAGGTGAACTCTCCCGTTCTTGTTCATGTTGTTACCAAAAAAGGCAAAGGCTATCAGCCTGCCGAGGACAATCCGGGCGGATTTCACGGAATAGGCAGGTTCGATATTGATTCGGGTGAACCGCTTTCAAGTCACAATGGATTTTCGGCTGAGTTTGGAAAGACTATGTGCGAATTTGCCGAGGACGATAAAAAGATTTGCGCAATTACAGCCGCAATGTCGGGAGGAACGGGACTTACCGAATTTTCAAGGCTTTTTAAGGAAAGATTTTTTGATGTCGGTATTGCTGAAGAACACGCAGTAACTTTTGGATGCGGACTTGCCGCAAAGGGTATGCGACCTGTTTTTGCCGTGTATTCAACATTTCTCCAGAGAGCCTATGACCAGCTTTTGCATGATGCGGCTCTCGGAAAGCTTCACCTCGTAATCGGGGTTGACCGTGCGGGAATTGTTGGTGATGACGGTGAAACTCATCAGGGTGTGTTTGATGTTTCGATACTCAACACCATTCCGAACACAACAATTTTTTCTCCGGCATATTTTGACGGTATGAGAAAATCTCTTTCAACCTCAATTTACATTTGCGACAGCCTCGCTGTTGTTCGTTATCCCCGTGGCGGAGAGCTTTACAGACCCGATGATTTCGGTGAAGAAAATCTTTCATACGATGTTTACGGAAATCCGAATTGTAAAAATCTTCTCATAACCTACGGCAGACTTTTCTCTTATGCCTGCAAAGCCAAGGAAACCCTTGCAAAACAGGGCGTTGAGATTTGCATATTAAAACTTTGCAGAATTAAACCGATTGACGAAAATGCCGTTGATTTTGCGGCAGATTTCGATAATGTATGGTTTTTTGAAGAGGGCATCAAAAACGGCGGTATTGCGAGAAATTTCTCCGATTTACTCTGTTGCACACAGTTCTGCGGAGATTATCATATAAAGGCTATTAATGACAAATTTGTCAAGCAGATGTCTGTCAGCGAGGCTCTTCATGAGCTTAAACTTGATGATGACGGAATGGTAAATACCATTACCAAAATTTAAAGGAAAAGAATTAGGATGAAAAAAGACTTGATATTCTTGTATATGAAAAAGGTTTTACCGACAGCCGTGAAAAGGCTAAGGCGATTATAATGTCGGGACAGGTTTATGTTGACAATCAGAAAGCCGACAAGTGCGGAACTTCTTATGATGAAAATGTAAAAATTGAAGTAAGGGGCAACACACAGAAATATGTCAGCCGTGGCGGTTTAAAGCTTGAAAAGGCCATAGACAATTTTGACTTTGATTTAAAAGATAAGATAACAATGGATATCGGTGCGTCAACGGGTGGCTTTACCGACTGTATGCTGCAAAACGGTGCAAAAAAGGTGTATTCAATTGATGTCGGTTACGGTCAGCTTGCTTGGAAGCTTCGCAACGATCCCCGTGTTGTCAATCTTGAACGCACCAATATGAGAAAGGTTACAAGGGAGCAGGTTCCCGATGAAATCGACTTTTTCTCGGTTGATGTTTCGTTCATTTCATTAAAGCTGATTCTGCCTGTTGCAAGACAGCTTATGAGCGAAAACGCACAGGCTGTCTGCCTAATCAAACCGCAGTTTGAGGCAGGCAGGGAAAAGGTGGGCAAAAAGGGCGTAGTTCGTGATCCTGCCGTTCATGTTGAGGTTGTCAGAAAAATATTTGATTTTTGCCTTGAAAACGGCTTTGATGTGCTTAATCTCGACTATTCGCCAATCAAAGGTCCCGAGGGCAATATAGAATATCTTATCCATCTTCGCAAAAGTGATGATCCAAAGTCATACACAGATGTAACACCCGAGCAGCTTGTTGAAAATTCACATGCCGCTCTTGACAAAAAATGAGCAGGTGCTTTTATGAAATTTGCATTAGTGGTCAATCTTTCAAAAGAACGGGCAATTAAATATGCAAAAAAGATTTCTCTTTTTCTTCTTGATAAAAATGCAGAAATTGCTATGATTGAGGAATGCAGTCAGTATTTTAAAGGAATCCACATTCAGTATTCAAAAAATATTACGGAGCTTTTTGAATACTGCGATATGGCAATTACAGTAGGCGGTGACGGAACGATTATCCATGCCGCAAAATATGCCGCAAAAGCAGATAAACAGCTTATCGGTGTTAATGTCGGCAGACTCGGTTTTGCCGCAGATGTTGAACCGCACGAATATGAACAGCTTGAACGGCTTATTACGGGTGATTACACAACAGAGGAGAGAATTTTGCTTGATGTTGAGGTCATAAAAGAGGACGGCTCAAAGCACTATCTTGCAGTGAACGATGCCGTTGTCGCAAGAGGTCAGCTTTCAAAAACAATTGATTTGCACCTGACGCTTGACGGTGACGAAATTTCAAAATACAGAGCGGACGGTCTGCTTTTTGCAACTCCGACAGGTTCAACCGCTTATTCATTGTCGGCAGGCGGACCTATCCTCGCACCTAAAATGGAATGTATTCTTATGACTCCCGTTTGTCCCCATTCATTATTTTCCCGTTCCGTACTTTTCAGCGGAGAATCGGAGCTTTCGGTTCATGTAAAAATCCCCGAAGAATGCTGTTGCGTGCTGACAATTGACGGTGAAAAAAATGTTCCTGTTCTTGCAACCGACAGGGTTGTAATCCGCAAATCCGATTTAAAGCTTAAACTTGCGTTACTCCACAACCGCAATTTTTATAAACTGCTTAATGAAAAACTGAAAGAGAGGGATTTTTGATGAAAACAGGGCGACACGCACGAATTCTTGATATTATAGCCGAACATCCCATTGAAACACAGGATGAGTTGCTTACCCGACTTCGTGAGGAAGGTTTCAAGGCAACGCAGGCTACAATTTCAAGAGATATCAAGGATTTACGCCTTGTTAAAACTCTCGGAAGTGACGGAAAATATCGCTATGTTTCTGCATCTCGCAGTTCAACCGATATCCGTACCAATTTTTCAAATCTTTTCAGCACTTCGGTAAATTCAATAGATGTAGCACAGAATCTTGTTGTAATAAAAACCCTCAGCGGTATGGCACAGGCAGTTTGTGCCGCACTCGATTCAGCCGACTATCCGTCTGTTGTCGGAACAATTGCAGGTGACGATACAATCTTCATTGCCTGCCGAACAGCCGATCTTGCGGTGTCACTTACCGAAGAACTCAAAAAGCTTATTTGACAGGACTGATTGAAATGCTCAGAACTTTATATATAGAAAACATTGCCGTGATTGAAAAAACTTCAATAGATTTTGAAAACGGTCTTAATGTCCTCACAGGTGAAACAGGTGCAGGTAAAAGTATAATAATTGACGCAATCAATGCAATTATGGGACAGCGTACATCAAAGGAAATTATTCGCACCGAGGCTGATTCAGCCTTTGTAAGTGCCCAATTTGACGATATTAACCAAAGCATTGTTGAAAAGCTTGATGAACTCGGCTTTTCAGATGACGAGGGAACACTCATTTTGCAGAGAACTCTCAACAGAAACGGCAAGAGCAGTTGTAAAATCAACGGCAAGCCTGCAACGGTTTCAATGCTCAAAGAACTTTCAAAGCACCTTATAAACATTCACGGTCAGCACGAAAGCTACGAACTTTTCTCTCCTGAAACTCATATTGATTATATTGACCGTTTCGGCGGTTGCGAAAAGCTTTTGACTGATTATAAAAAATGTTATGGTGAATATAAAATTCTCAAAAAGAAATTAAATTCAGCCGATTCGGACGAAAGTGAAAGATTGAAAGAAATTGATTTACTTTCATATCAGGTAAATGAACTCACAGAATCCGATGTTAAGCAGGGCGAAGAACAGGAGCTTGAGAGCGAAAGAACAGCGCTTATGAGCTTTGAGAAAATCTTTTCTCTGCTCAATGATGCAAAAATGGCTCTTGACGGTGACGAAAACTATGGCGGCGGTCTTGAATCGGTTGATTCTGCATCAACTGCCCTTCAAAAAGCGTCATCATATAATGCTGAATATGAAGAAATTGCAAACACGCTTACAGATGCATATTACAATTTAAGGGATTGTTGCGACAGCATTTCCGACGCTATTGATTCGCTTGAATCCGATCCGCAAAGGCTTGAAGAAGTTGAAGAAAGGCTTGACCTTATCAATCGTCTTACAAGAAAATATAATTGTCCGTCAGACGAGCTTTCGGACCTTGCCGAAAAATATCAGGCAAGACTTGACGAACTTATGAACTATGACCGCAACCGTGACGAGCTTGCGGAAAAATGCAGAGAAAGCGAAGAAAAAATGCTTGCGGCTGCCGAAAAACTCGGTACTCTGCGCAGAAAAACCGCAAAAACCTTCGCAACAAAAGTAAAATCCGAAATGGCATTTTTGAATATGCCGAATGTTGAGCTTGTTCCGTATTTTGAAAAGTGCGAACCAAATTCAAAGGGTACGGATAAAATGGAACTGCTCATCTCCGCAAACCCGGGTGAAACACCTCGCCCTGTTGCAAAAATCGCATCGGGCGGTGAGCTTTCAAGAATGATGCTTGCAATTAAAACAGTTCTTGCAAGCACGGATACGGTTGATACCCTCATTTTTGATGAGGTTGACACAGGTATTTCGGGTTCAGCGGCAGAAAAGGTCGGCTTAAAACTGCGTGAAGTCAGCAAAAGCAGTCAGGTTCTCTGTGTGACACACCAAGCACAAATCGCTGCTCTTGCGGATTATCACTATCTTATCCGCAAACAGGTTGAAAAAGGAAGAACATTTACAAATGTAACCCTCCTTGACCATAACGGCAGAGCAGGCGAACTTGCACGAATAATTGGCGGTGTTGATATAACCGATGCCGCACTTAAACATGCAGAATCAATGCTTGAAAAGTATAATAATTAATATAAATCAACTATATAAACGAAAGGGAGCGGCATTTTGAAGCTGTGGTCGGTTGCAAAACTTGATAAAACTAAGGCGGGGGAGATTCAGTCCCGCTATGAGCTGCCTGCAATTGTTGCAATGCTGCTTCAGATACGGAATATTACAACGAAAGATGAAATTGAAAGCTTTCTTTACAACGATTCTTTCATTGCCGATCCGTTTGAAATAAAAGATATGGATAAGGCTGTTGAACGCATTAACAAGGCGCTTGATTGCGGTGAACCGATTTGTGTTTACGGTGATTATGATGCCGACGGTGTCACCTCAACAGCACTTTTATATTCTTACCTTGAAACAATTGACGCAAACGCAATGTACTATATTCCGTCCCGTGAAACCGAGGGCTACGGAATGAACAAAAACGCTGTTGACAAACTCAATGAGCGTGGAATAAAACTCATAATTACGGTTGATAACGGAATTGCGGCAGCACAGGAGGTTGCATACGCAAGCTCACTCGGAATTGATACCGTAGTCACAGACCACCATATGCCCTCAGGCGAGTTGCCAAAGGCTTGTGCCGTAGTTGACTTGCACAGAGAGGACTGTAAAAGCAGATTCAAAAATCTTTCGGGGGTGGGCGTTGCATTTAAGCTGATTATGGCGCTTGAAGGCGAATACTGCGACACAACCACCTTGCTTGACAACTATTCCGACCTTTTGAGCATCGGCACAATCGGTGATGTTGTTGAGTTGAAGGATGAAAACCGAGTATTTGTCAAACACGGACTTGAAAGCATTACAAATACCGACCGTCCCGGATTGCAGGCACTTATCAAAAATTCCGGTCTTACGGGAAAAACCATATCTTCAACAAATGTGTCATTTACAATTGTCCCGAGAATAAATGCAGTAGGACGACTCGGTTTGTCCGAAAAATCGGTATCGCTTCTTCTTACGGAAGATTATGATGAGGCGGCTGAAATTTCATCGCAGCTCTGCGTTGACAACTCCGAAAGGCAAGAGATTGAGCGTGATATTCTTGAAAAAATTGACGGAATAATCCGCAGAAAACCGTCGCTTGTCAATGATAAAATCATAGTAATTGACGGTGAAAACTGGCATCAGGGCGTAATCGGACTTATTGCCGCCAAAGTCAAAGAGGCTTACGGCAAGCCGGCAATCGTTATTTCAAAGCTCGGTGATATTGCAAAGGGCTCGGGAAGAAGTGTAGAGGGATTTCCTCTTTGCGACGCTGTTTTTGCCTGTTCGGATCTTCTCACACATAGAGGCGGTCATCCTATGGCTGTCGGGCTTTCTCTTGATTCTGAGAATATCCCTGCTTTTCGCAGGAAAATAAATGAATTTGCCGACAATTTCGGCAAGATGCCGTATGATAAAATCAACATTGAGTGCAAGCTCAATCCGGCATACATAAACCTTGATTTGATTGATTCTCTGTCGCTTATGCAGCCCTACGGTGCCGGCAATCCGACACCTGTTTTCGGTTTGTACAATATGACATTGAAGAACATTACTCCGATTTCGGCGAACAGGCATTTAAGACTCACTCTGTCCCGCAATAACATACAGATTACTGCGATGAAATTCTTTACATCAACCGAAGAATTTCCGTATAAAATCGGTGAAACACTTGATCTTGCAGTAAATCTTGACCGCAATGAGTTCAACGGAAATGTGTCTGTTTCCGTAATTGTCAAAGATATAAAATCATCGGACTGCGATACCGAAAAGCTCCTTGACAGCCGTACAAACTACGAGGATTTTTTCAGAGGAAAACAGCTTGACCGTTCACAGCTTTCGGATTTAATGCCAGACAGAAACGATTTTGCATTGCTTTACAGATATCTGAAAAGCAACGGCGGTTACGCTTTTGAAACCGCAACTTTGGCTCACATGCTTGACAACAGGCTGTCTTTTGGTAAAATTAAAGTGATACTTGAGGCCATGAGAGAGCTCAGGCTTATCGAAATTTCAGAGGGAATGAAAACCTCAAAAATTTCAGTCCTGCCCGTAAACGGCAGGGTTGACCTCGAATCAGCCCCGATTATCAAGAAATTAAGGGAGGTATTCTGATGGGTAAATTTTCAAATGTTGCACACTATCAGGATTTTACGGAACTGAAAAAGATTCTTTCCGCATCTGCTGCCAACACTTACGATATGGATAAAATCGAAAAGGCGTATAAATTTGCCGAAAAAGCTCACGGTGACCAGCGCAGAGTATCGGGAATTCCGTACATTCTTCATCCCGTTTCAGTAGCCTGTATTGTTGCAGAGCTCGGTATGGATACCGATTCCGTCTGCGGTGCATTGCTTCATGACACAGTAGAGGACACAGGAGTCACACTTGAAGAGGTTACAAAGCTTTTCGGTGCGGATGTTGCCAAGTTGATTGACGGCGTTACAAAAATTTCAAAAATCCCGTACTCAACCCGTGAACAGCAACAGGCTGAAAATATAAGAAAAATGCTTATCGCAATGGCTGATGATATCCGTGTAATTATCATCAAGCTTGCCGACAGGCTTCATAATATGCGTACAATGAATTGTATGCCGGAACAAAAAGGAGAGATAAATCACTTGAAAATATGCAGGTGTTTGCTCCGATTGCTCATCGGCTCGGTATTAAAACCATAAAAGATGAGCTTGAGGACCGTTCTCTTCAGTACCTTGATCCAATCGGCTATAAGGAAATCGAAGACGATCTTCTTATGACCGAAGAGGGTCGTGACAAGTTTATTGAATCCATTAAGAATCAGATTCTCGCAAAAACCGAGGGTACAATCCCCGGTGTGTATATCAGCGGTCGAGTAAAGAGTATTAACAGTATTTACCGCAAAACATATATGCAGGGCAAAACAATGGATCAGATTTTTGACATTTTTGCCGTGCGTGTAATCGTTGATACAGTATCCGATTGCTACAATGTTCTCGGTGTAGTGCATGATATATTTAAGCCTATTCCTAACCGCTTCAAGGACTATATATCAATGCCTAAGCCGAATATGTACCAGTCGCTCCATACAACCGTACTCGACAAAAACGCAATTCCTTTTGAAATTCAGATAAGAACATGGGAAATGCATTACACCGCTGAATACGGAATTGCCGCCCATTGGAAGTATAAGCTTGGAATGGGCGCAGGCGGCAAAAATAATGACAAAATGGAGGAGAACATCAAAAAGGTCAAGGATATGATTCTTGATCAGCTTGAGGCAGAAGATGTTACCGACATCGCAAAGAATATCAGAAACGATTTTACGGAAAACGATGTTTATGTGTTCAGCCCGAGAGGCGATGTGTTCAATCTCCCGCAGGGGTCAACTCCGATTGATATGGCTTATCTTATTCATACACAGGTAGGTCACAGAATGGTCGGCGCAAAAATCAACGGAAAGATCGTTCCGATTGACTATAAGCTTAAAACAGGCGATATCTGCGAAATTATCACCCAAAAAGAGGAACACCCAAACAGGGGATGGGTTGATATCTGTAAAACCGCATCGGCAAAATCAAAAATCCGCTCATGGTATAAGCATGAAAAGCGTGATGAAAATATTGCCGAAGGCAGGCAGATGATTGACAAGGAGTTCAAGCGCCACGGCATCAATCTTTCCGAAGAAGAATATCCCGATTTTCTCCAGAAACTGATGATTAAAAAGCAGTATAATTCCATGGATGATTTCTATGCCGCAGTAGGCTACGGCGGTATTCAGCTTTGGAAGATAATGCCAAGGCTCAAAGAAGAATATCAGAAAGCATATGCGTCAGATATTGAAGAAATTGATGTTCCGCAAGCACCCGTAAAGCGACCGAAGGCATCTGCAGGCGTTGTAATTGAGGGTGCAGACGATGTTCTTGTAAAATTTTCAAAGTGCTGCAATCCTCTGCCGGGTGACGATATTATCGGCTATATTACAAGGGGCTACGGTGTTTCAATTCATAAAAGACATTGCACAAATGTGCCGAAAGATATCAGTAAAAGTGAAGAACCCGAAAGATGGGTAAGCTGTTACTGGGAGGACGAGGTAGGAGAGGCGTTCAGAAGTACGCTCCAGATCACCGCAACCGACAGAACAGGACTTCTTGCAGATGTTACAATCAAGCTTTCGGATATGCACATTTTTATACATTCGCTTAATTCAAGAGAGGCTGGCAACGGCACTGCCGTAGTTACCGCAACAATTGATGTAATGGGCAGAAATCACCTCCGTGGTGTAATTTCAAAGCTTTCCGACATCAACGGAACAATCGAAGTAAAAAGACTGTAATTGAGGTTATAATTTATGAAAGCGATTTTACAAAGAGTTACCGAGGCCAAGGTTGAGGCCGATTCAAAAACCGTGGGCGAAATCGGTACGGGTTTTCTTATTCTTCTCGGAGTTGAAAACGGTGACACCGAAAAAGAGGCGGACGCACTTGCCGCAAAAATTGCAGGTCTGAGAATCTTTACGGATGAAAATGATAAAATGAATCTTGCTCTTGCCGATGTAAACGGTTCGGTGCTTGTAATTTCAAACTTTACCCTCTGCGCCGACTGCTCACACGGCAGACGCCCTGACTTTATGGCTGCAGCAAGACCTGACACAGCCGATCCGCTCTACGAATATTTCTGCAAAAAAATGCACGATAACGGAATTGAGCGTGTTGAAAAGGGAATTTTCGGTGCCGATATGAAGGTTTCGCTTGTTAATGACGGTCCCGTTACTATTGAAATCAACACAAAGGATTTGAAAATATGATAGATGTAAAAATTTTTAATGTTACGGTTCTTATGACAAACTGTTGTTTGCTTACAGACAGAAAAACAGGCAAAATGGCTGTAACCGATCCGGGTGCACCGAATGAAGAACTCAATTCTGAAATTGAGAAAAACGGCGGAAAGCTTGAATATGTAATTCTTACACACGGTCACTACGATCACATAAGCTATGCAAAACAGCTTGCGGAAAAGTTTGACGCAAAAATTGTTACAGGCGAGAAGAATAACGAATTTCTCAGCAATCCTGCACTCAATCTTACCGAAAAGCACAGACTTTCACTCAAACCGTTCTCAGCCGATATTCTGCTTAAAGACGGTGACAATTTCATGCTCGGCAATACTGAAATCAAATATATCACCACGCCGGGACATACAAGCGGTTGCGGTTCATATATTTTTGATGACACGATTATTTCGGGAGATACTCTTTTCTGCGAATCATACGGCAGAACAGACCTTCCCACAGGTGACGATGCCGAAATGGCAAAGTCAATCAGAAAGCTTAAAAATCTTGAGGGTGATTACCGTGTAATTCCGGGACACGGACCGACAACAACCCTTGACCACGAGAGAAAATACAATCCGCTGATGAGGATTCTTTAATATGAATTTATATGTAAAAAATCACAATTTTCATTTTGAACTTGAAAACCTTACAAGGCTTTTCTTTCCAAATGAAAAAATAACGGTAATAAGAGATTTTTCAGAACCACAGCCTCCGTATATCTATACGGAGGTTTCGGATAAAATCACAATTTCGGTGAATATCGGCTCTTTTAATAAGTCCGAAACAGCTGTAAAAAAGCTTACGGATGATGACAACGAGCTTGTTTCGGCACAGCTTTTGTACAAACTTCTATGTGATTTTACGGGACTTACACAGCCGTGGGGAATACTTACGGGAGTTCGTCCCGTAAAGCTTTTAAGACGACTTGCCGAAGAATCAAATGAAGAACAGGCTGTAAAAAAGTTTGAGAAAGACTTTTTTGTCAGCAACGAAAAAATAGCATTGTCAAGGGAAACCGAGCATAACGAACGAAAAATTCTTGAACTTTCAAAACCCGAATCGTTCAGTCTTTATGTCGGAATCCCATTTTGTCCGTCAAGGTGCAGTTATTGCTCATTTGTAATGGCGTCGATCGAAAGGGCTGAAAAGCTGATTGAACCGTACACAAAGCTATTATGCGAAGAAATTAAACAGACAGCCGAAATTGCAAACAAGCTTGGTTTAAGGCTTGAAACCGTATATTTCGGCGGCGGCACTCCCACTACTCTGAGTGCCGAACAGCTTGATACGGTGCTTAGAACAGTAAACAAAAGCTTTGATATGTCAACCTGTCGTGAATTTACGGTCGAGGCAGGTCGCCCCGATACAATTGACATTGCAAAACTTTTTGCTTTAAAAGAAAATAAAGTTGACCGAATCAGCATAAATCCGCAGACTGTAAACGATGAGGTGCTGAAAACTATCGGAAGAAAGCATACTGCTCAGCAGTTTTTTGACGCTTTTGAGCTTGCAAGAAAATGCGGCTTTGATAATATCAACACAGACCTGATTGCAGGCTTGCCGACAGATACCCCCGAAAGCTTTAAAAATTCACTTGATTCAATCGTCAGGCTGAATGCGGAATGTATCACGGTTCACACGCTGTGCATGAAAACGAGCGTCACGGCTATCGTGACAACGCCCGTGAACAGCTGGGAGAAGCCGAGGATCAGTCCGTCGGCAAACTGCTCCGCGTCCGCCGTTATGCGGCTGACGATATCGCCGTAGGGATGGGAGTCGGCGAACGCCACGGGCAGGGTCTGCATATGCGAAAACGCCTTTGAGCGTATATCGCGCACGGCGTTATAAGCTATGCGGTTGTTGATGATGTTCATCACCCACTGGAGCACTCCGCCGACTATGGCGCAGATCAGAATGCCGAAAAGACACTTCTTTATGACTTCAAAATCAACGTTGCCGTGCAGCTTTATTCCGTCTATCGCGCGTCCGGCGAGGACGGGGATATACAGCGAGAGAATGACGCTTGCAACGGAGAGGATGAGCGAAAGGAACAGCAGAAGCTTAGAGCGGCCGATGACCGCGATAACTCGCTTGAAAACGGTTTTGTTCTTCACGGTTACGCATCCTCCTTTTCAAGCTGGGAATCGAAAATTTCTTTGTAGACTTCGCACGAGCGCAGAAGCTCGTCGTTCGTGCCCATGCCGACTATCTCGCCCTCGTCGAGGACTACTATGGTATCGGTGTTTCTTATCGCCGCAACGCGCTGTGACACAGTGATGACAGTCGGGGCAAAGTCGGTGTTTCTCAGCGCCTTGTTCAGCGCCGCACCGGTGGCGTAGTCGAGTGCGCTCGCCGCATCGTCGAGGATGAGCACCTCTGGTTTTCTGACGAGGGCGCGGGCTATAGTCATTCTTTGGCGCTGACCGCCCGAGAGGTTTTTGCCCTCCTGTTCGAGGACAAAGTCGAGCTGCCCGCTCTTGTCCTCTATCATCTGCTTTGCCTGCGCCGTTTCGAGCGCCTGCCAGATTTCTTCGTCTGTGGCGTCCTGCTTGCCGAAGCGGATATTATCCCTGACAGTGCCGGCGAACAGGGCTTTTTTCTGCGAGACGACGCCTATTTTCGAGCGCAGAGCCTTTGTGTCGTAGTCGCGCACGTCAACGCCGTCAACGAGCACGCAGCCGCCGGTGACATCGTAGAATCGCGGAATAAGATTGACGAGCGAGGTTTTGCCCGAGCCGGTCGAGCCGATAACACCTATCGAGCTGCCGCGCTTTATTTTGAGGTCGATATTGTGCAGCG
>ENA-OQKI01000117-OQKI01000117.1-human-gut-metagenome-genome-assembly--contig:-NODE-117-length-19139-cov-2.903745_pt1 | contig 19139 bp, 18 predicted proteins | sample MGYA00242778_ERZ504798 | MGnify/ENA primary metagenome ERZ504798 (study PRJEB26092, sample SAMD00036414) | human gut metagenome | host: Homo sapiens | study: EMG produced TPA metagenomics assembly of... | reverse complement strand
CATGTGCCGTCTTGATAAAACCAATCAGCAGCTAAATCGCCTCCAGCATTGGCATAAAACCAATTTCCATCTGAGTTACGTAGCCAGCAGTTCTGATATAGCGCGCCAAAAGGCGTTGCGGCATTGCCGTCATTCGCATAAAACGAAGCAGTCGATCCGCCAGCATCGGTCACATTGAAATAACCTGTCTGCATTGCACCATCATTGGCCGGATCAAGCCAATACCAATAGCCCCCGCTTTGCAGCCAGCCAGTTTGGTGTTTACCGTTTTTTCCGTAATACCAAACTCCAGACGACTCGTCTCGTTGCCAGCCATCTTTTATGACGGAAGAATTATCAGGTTGCAAATCATCGGAAACCACAGAAGAAAAATCCGCTTTTGACTCAATACTCTGAGCCTCAACGGAATCCTGTGCAAACGCGACATTCGCACTCAGGGGCAAGCAGCAAGCAGTGATTAATGACGCAGCAGCACAAACAAGCGTGGCCTTCTTTTCGAATCGATACATAAGCGACCCTCCCACGATATCCTATTTAGTTATTTTTAATCCACCTTTCGAGATTGATTTTCGCTACTTTCTGTTCAGTCTATGTAGCTAAATACAATTGATTGAACATATCGTTCAATCATTCTATTCTTTTCCTAAGCAATGAACATCTTAATTGGAGGCCTGCAGTGGAACTGACCAAGCGTAACTTTACAGTTCTGTACGAATACCTAAAGAACCCATATGCCAGCCAGCGAGAAGTTGCCGAGCGCACCGGCCTTTCACTTGGATCAGTAAACGCAGCGAATAAAGAGCTCACGAATGAGGGGCTTCTCGAATCGGACAGCCTAACCGACGGCGGTTACGAAGCGCTTCATCCCTATAAGGTTGAAAACGCAGTGATATTGGCTGCGGGGCTTTCGAGCCGCTTTGCTCCCATTTCGTATGAAAAGCCCAAAGGCCTTTTAAAAGTACGTGGTGAGATCCTCATTGAGCGACAGATTAGGCAGCTGCAAGACGCAGGTATCAGCAATATCAACCGTCGTTGTCGGACTATTAAAAAAGAATAATTTACTTCTATCTCGAAAGCAAGTTCGGCGTCTCGATTGTCGTCAACAACGAATATGCATCCAAAAATAACCACGCATCGCTTATGTGCGTAAAAGAGACGGCTTGGCAACACCTATATTTGCTCAAGCGATGATTACCTTCTAAACAATCCGTTCGAAGCATACGTTTGGAAAGCATTTTATTCTGCTCAATATGCTGAAGGCGCCACCAAAGAATGGTGCATTCAAACCGGAGCAATGGACAGAATTACCAATGTTACGATTGGCGGTTCCGATGCTTGGTATATGCTCGGACATGTCTACTTTGATAAAGCCTTCTCGCTTGCATTTAAGCAGATTCTCGAAACGGAATATAACAAGCCCGAAACAACGGACAAGCTTTGGGAAGATCTATATATCGAGCACATCAAGGAGCTCGATATGGTTATCAAGAAGTATCCTGAGGGCGAGATCAACGAATTCGATTCTCTTGATGAGCTGCGTGCCTTTGATCCGCATTTTATCGAAAACGTTGACTCCGATATTTTCGATAACATCGAGCAAGTGCTCGGCTGCTCCAAAACAGAGATTCACGACGTTTATCCCCTTAAACAAGGTCTTACGAATCTATCGTGCCACTTTAGAACCAATGACGGAGAGTACGTTTACCGCCATCCGGGAGTCGGGACCGAACTGCTTATTAACAGAAATGGAGAGTAGCCGCACTTAAAAAGGCCAAGGAGCTCGGCCTTGACGACACGTTCATTCATGAGGACCCAAAGCGTGGTTGGAAAATTTCGAAGTTTGTACCCAACGCAAAGCAGCCTGACCCGCATGATCCTGCCCAAATGAATCGAATGATGCAGATGTGTCGTTCGCTTCACGAGAGTGGTGCAAATGTTGAAACCGAATTTGACTTCTACCTCGAAGCGAAGCGCTACGAATCACTTCTTCTGGAAAAAGGTCCCATCGACATTCCAGGCTACAGGGAAATGTCCGCCGAAATCGATGAATTGGAGCACTTTGTACAGGCCGATAATGCACCAAAATGCCTTTGCCACAATGACTTCTTTTACCTCAATTTCCTTATCGATGAGAACGACAAGTACTATCTCATTGACTGGGAATATGCTGGCATGAGCGATTACGCAAACGATTTTGGAACATGCAGTGTCTGCTGCGAGCTTTCCGAAGATGAAGTCGACCGCGCGCTTGATGCATATTTTGGGCGCAAGGCAACAAACAACGAAATTGCGCATAACTATGCGCACATTGCCCTTGCAGGATGGTGCTGGTACCTCTGGTCTCTTCTGAAAGAAGCCGAAGGCGACTTCGTGGGCGAATGGCTCTATATCTACTTCAATTACGGTGCCAAATACCTCAAAAAGGCACTGGAGATCTATCGGAAAGGTGAGTAACGATGCAATTCGGCTTTTTTAGCGGTCTTCTTTGGGGCCTTGATACAGTAATTCTTGGAATCGGCTTGGCGCTTGCGCCCTATATTGGATCGGCGGAAGCGCTTGCATGCGCCTCCATTGCGGGATCCTTTCTCCATGATGCCTTCTGTGCAATTTGGCTCTTTGGCTACATGGGAGTCCGAGGCAGACTAAAAGACACGCTCGCTGCACTTAAAACTCGTTCGGGCAAGGTCGTCATCGCCGGCGCCCTACTCGGTGGACCTATCGGAATGACCGGCTACGTATTGGCAATTAATAACATCGGAGCTGCCTACACGGCAATCATCTCCGCCTTCTATCCCGCAGTCGGAGCATTCCTTTCCTTCGTACTGCTGAAGGAGAAAATGGGCAAAGGCCAGATTCTTTCCCTTCTCGTTGCTCTTTGCGGTGTAATGACGATGGGCTATCTATCGGCCGGATCGAGCGAGATTGCAAATGCCCCCCTCGGCTTACTCGGCGCAGTGCTTGCCGTTATTGGATGGGGATCCGAAGCGGTGCTGTGCGCATGGGGAATGAAAGATGATGCCGTTGATGACGAAACAGCTTTGCAAATCCGCGAAACTACAAGTGCGCTTGTTTATGGAGCGCTCGTACTCCCCCTCTTCGGAGCATGGCATTTCACGTTGGGCGCTATCCCAAGCATGCCCACATTGATTATTGCACTCGCCGGACTCGCAGGAACTGCATCCTATCTGTTCTATTACAAGGGCATTGCGGCAATCGGAGCAGCGCGTGCGATGGCTCTGAATATCTCCTATTCGGCATGGTCAGTGGTCTTTGGCCTGATCTTGCTTGGAACAATTCCCGACATGGCATCCGTAATCTGCTGCGTTGTAATTGTATGCGGAACAGTTTTGGCAGCCAGTAACTGGGACGAACTATTTGGACGTAAGAAGACGGCGTAGCTAGATTAACAATGTAGCAAAAGGGGAGAGCTCGTCGAGCTCTCCCCTTTTAGCATCATGGCTATTCAATTACCACGGCCTGGCTATCCATCTGTTGCCACGTGCCGAAGAACACTTGGTGACGCATAATTTCTTTCGCAAATTGACAACCGCATAGCGGAACACGGCCCGCGCCCCGTCATATGATTTCTAGCGGCTAAACAACAAATCAACGACGAAAGGGGCACGGGCCGTGTCTGCGAACATCGTAACAGTCGACGAGGAGTCGCTGCGCAAGGACATAAAGAATCTGGTGAGGAAGACCGTCGAGGAGACGCTCAACGCGCTGCTCGACGAGGAGGCGTCCGAGCTCGTAGGGGCCGGGCGCTACGAGAGGACGGCAGGCCGGGAGGCATACCGCAGCGGCCACTACGCGAGAAAGCTCGTCACCGGGGCAGGAGAGGTCGAGCTCAACGTGCCGAAGCTGCGCGGCGCGACCTTCCAGACGGCCGTTATCGAGCGCTACCGCAGGCGCGAGACTTCGGTCGAGGAGGCCATCGTCGAGATGTACCTCGCGGGCGTCTCGACCAGGAGAATCGAGGACGTCTCCGAACTCCTCTGGGGAGCGCCCGTGTCCTCCGGCACCGTCTCCAACCTCAACGAGAAGGCGTTCGCGTCCATCGAGGCCTGGCGCCAGAGGCCGCTCGAGGGCGATTACCCTTACGTTTTCGTCGACGGCATCTACCTCAAGCGCAGCTGGGGAGGGTCCTACGAGAACGTGGCCGTTCTGGTGGCCATCGGCGTCAACTCCACCGGCGACCGGGAGGTCATCGGCTGCGCGGAGGGCTACACCGAGTCGGCGGACTCGTGGCGCGAGTTCTTCTCGTGGCTCAGGGGGCGCGGGCTCTCCGGCGTGCGGCTCGTCACCGGCGACAAGTGCGCGGGGATGCTCGGTGCGCTCGAGGAGGTGTTCCCCGGGGCACGCTACCAGCGCTGCACGGTCCACTTCTACCGAAACGTGTTGGGAAGGGTGCCCGTGACCAGGAGGAAGGCCGTGGCGCGCATGCTGAAGGCGATTCACGCGCAGGAATCGCGCGAGGCGTGCTCGAGGAAGGCGGCGGAGGTGGCGGACGAGCTGGACGGGATGAGGCTCGGCGCGGCCGCGAGGACGGTGCGCGACGGCTTCTCCGAGACTCTCGCCTACACGGACTTCCCGCCGGAGCACTGGCGCAGAATCCGGACCAATAACGGTATCGAGCGCATCAACCGCGAGATCAGGCGGAGGACGAGAGTCGTAGGGACCTTCCCGGACGGCAACTCGGCCCTGATGCTGGTGACGGCGAGGCTGAAGTACATCGTGGAGCACGAATGGGGCAAGAGGAGGTACCTGGACATGTCGAAGCTGGAGGAGATGGACGAGCTGAGCAAGAAGGCGGAGGGCTAGAGCAAGGCGGGGCCGAGGCCGCCTCGATCAATTTGCGAAAGAATCTTGACGGTACCTCCTGGCCCGCCAAGGCATCGAATACTAATTGATCCGAAGGGGACGAAGGGAAACGGATCATCGACATCACGACGGAGAGCAATGAGCCGTTTTCCTCCGTCCCCCCAGGGATCATTAGGCAGTGGCGCGGCCTAGCCAGTTGCCGCTGTGGTGGTAGATGGTGAACATCGTGGCGGTAGTTACCCAGGTTACGGGGTAGACCAGCAGCAGATGCTCGAGCGAGGGGTCGAGCGGCATAATCGCGAACACCCACGCCACGCGGAGCACGACCGTGCCGAATATCGTGAGCATCATAGGCTGGAAGCTCACGCCAGCGCCACGGATGGAGCCGGACGCGTTTTCGATAATAGAGAAGATCGCGTAGAACGGCGCGATGAAATGAAGAATCGTCGTGGTGTAGGCCGAAATCGAAGCATCGTCGACAAACAGACGCGACAACGGACCCGAGAACACCAGTAGCACGGCAGACAGGCCACCAATGAGCATAAACGACAGCACAAGCGACGTATGGTAGCCCTTGCGCATGCGCTCGTAGTTGCGCGCGCCAAAGTTCTGTGCCGAGAACGTGGTGATCGAAACGCCAAGCGCCTCGGTAACCATCCAGACAATGCCATCCAAACGGCCCGAAAGACCCCACGCCGTGGTGACATCGGCACCAAACGAGTTGACCGACACCTGAATCAAAACGTTGGAAATCGAATACGCAGCAGACTGAAAGCCAAGCGGCAGACCGCATGAGATCATGCTCTTACAAATGCCCGGATCAATGCCGAGTTTGGACAGTGAAAGCCGCCACGCACCCGGTGCGTGCATCATACGAATCACGATCATCGTGGCGTTGGAGCAAATGGTCAGCGCCACCGCGATGCCGCAGCCAAGAGCCTCCATATGAAGCACGGCAACGAAGATAACATCCAGCACCGCATTAACAAGGCAGCCGGAAGCGATGATCACAGCAGGCCCGCGCGTGTCGCCCACGGCGCGCAGCAGTGCCGTCCCCATATTGAGCAGCAGCGCCGCAACCATGGCGGCAAAATAGCAACGAGCATAGGCCACGCCCTCGGCCAATAGTTCATGCGGCGTGTTCATAAGCACCAGCATGGGCTCAACGAACACTATGCCAAGAATCGAGAAAACGATAACCGCCCACCAGCGCGAGCGTCATGGCCGTATGGACCGAACGACTCAATCGCTCATCATCGTGCTGACCAAAAAAACTGACCGGTAATGACCGCGCAGCCAGCGCCAACGCCAACGCAAAAAACCAATGCAGAGCTCCGTAAGCACCATCGTGGCCTGAATGCCACCCAGCGCGAGCTTGCCGCCAAACTGGCCGACGATATACGTACCAATAAGCGTGTAAGCCTGCTGAAAAAACGAGCTAAAGAAGATAGGGACGCACAGCGACAGCAGCTGTTGCCAAATGACACCCTGCGTTACATCGATAGCCGTAGATTTCTTAGCCACACGCCCTCCCCACCAGCGTACGTCAAACAACAAAACGGCAATTTAAGACCAAAGCCAATACCAGCTTAGCACCGACCGACGTCGGCCGAAACGCCCCGAACCAGAGCCCGGTGCTAACTATCCGCCTAGTGATACAGCCCCGGCTGGTAGTGGTACTCGTTGCTCACATGCGGGCACAGCTGCCAAAAGGCAACAGCGCTTGCCGCGGCCACGTTGAGTGAATCGACCCCATGCGCCATCGGAATACGCACGGCGCGGTCGCAGCCTGCAATGGTCTTGGCGCCCAAGCCAGCACCCTCGGTGCCCATAAAGATTGCCAGGCGGTCAATCTCCTGGAGCGCGGGATCGTCCAGCGACACCGAATCATCCGTCAACGCCATAGCGGCACACGAAAAGCCGGCATCGTGTAGCGCCGCCAGCCCATCATGCGGCCATACGCGCGCTTCGCTGCCAATGCGTGTCCAGGGCACCTGGAACACCGTGCCCATGCTCACGCGGGCCGAACGACGATACAGCGGATCACAACACGTAGGACTGACCAAAATGCCGTCGACGTTGAGCGCGGCCGCCGAGCGGAATATTGCGCCCACATTGGTATGGTCGACAATGCCCTCGAGCACGCACACGCGCACCGGGCGCTCCCCCGCCGCCTCGACGACGCCGCCCAAGAACTCATCAACCGGAATCTGTCGCGGGCGACGAAATGCCGCGAGCGCACCGCGCGTCACATTGAAGCCCGTCAGCTGCTCCATGAGCTCCATGGAGGCAACGAACACAGGAACCGGACCCGCGCCCTCGCGCACAACCAGGCGCTCAAACAGCGGCATCATCTGGTCGAGCCAGCGTTCGCCCAAAAGAAAGCTCACAGGCTCGTATCCGGCACGCACCGCGCGCTCAATAACCTTGGCACTCTCGGCGATAAAGATGCCCTTTTGCGGCTCCAGCACGCAGCGCAGCTCGCGCTCGGTCAGTCGCACGTAGGCATCGAGCCGCTCGTCCTCGAGCGAATCAATTCGCAGAACCTCAACGGCATCAGTCATAGCAGCCTGCCCGCACCCTTCTTTACAGCACATCTATACCAAACGAGGCGACGCTAAGCGCCGCCCCATACATTCAATCAACCCGATAATACCGTTCACGCCAGGCGATTTACGCCTCAACGCGACGATACGTCACGAACTCATAATCGACACCCTCGTCGCCCTCGCCCGAGGCAATCGTGGCAACACCGCCACGCCACGCAATCTCCCACGCGGGATCGGCGTCCAAATCGGGAAAGTACGTGTCCACGGCATGAGTGCAATGGTTGTGCGTGACCTCGGCCTCGGCGCAATACGGCAAAAACTGCCGATACACCTCGCCGCCACCGATCACCCAGGCAACGGGCTCATCGGCAACCGCGGCGAGCGCCTCGTCGATACTATGCACCACGTCGACGCCCTCGGGGGCAAAGCTCTCGTCGCGGGTAAGCACGATATTGCGGCGGTTCTTGAGCGGACGCCCGCCGGGAAAACTCAGCAGGGTCTTGCGCCCCATAATGACCGGGCAACCTTTGGTGCACGCCACAAAATGGCGCATGTCAGCACGATTGGACACCACCATGTCGCCCTCGCACCCAATGCCCCAATCGTCACACACAGCAACGATGGCAGAAAGCTTACACGTCATGAGCGCCACCTACACCGCAATGGGAATGTTCTTGACCTGCGGGCCGTGCTCGTAGCCCTCCACAATCAGGTCGTCGGTCGTAAACGCATAGAAATCGTGCACGTCGGGGTTAAGCGTTACCTTAGGCGCCGCAAACTGCGGACGCTCGATAAGCTCGCGGACGATATCGACATGACGGTCGTAGATATGGGCGTCGGCGATCACATGCAGCAGCTCGCCGGGAATCATATCGACCGACTGCGCGACCATCATCAGCAAAATGGCGTACTGGCACACGTTCCAGTTGTTCGCGGCCAAAATGTCCTGGCTGCGCTGGTTGAGAATCATGTTGAGTGTAGGCTTATCGTCCTGCGGGCGCTGCGTGACGTTATAGGTCACGCTGTACGCGCACGGGTACAGGTGCATCTCGGACAGGTCGCTAAACACATAGGTGTTCGTCATAATGCGGCGGCTGTACGGCGTGTTCTTAAGGTCGTACAGAACGCGGTCCATCTGGTCGAAATCGCCCTCGGCATAATGGCTCTTCTGCCCAATCTGATACCCGTAGGCCTTGCCGATGGAGCCGGTCTCGTCGGCCCACTCATCCCAAATATGGCTGTTGAGGTCATGCACGTTATTGGACTTCTTTTGATAGATCCATAGGATCTCATCCATGGCAGATTTGAGGGCCGTACGACGCAGGGTAAGCGCCGGAAACTCCTCGCGCAGGTCGTAGAGTGCCGTAACGCCAAAGTTTTTAATGGTATAGGCAGGGGTGCCGTCCTCCCACACCGGACGGACCTTTTGGCCCTCGGTGGTGGTGCCATGGTCCAGAATATCGCGGTCACATGGTTACAAACTGTTGATCAGCTTTGCTCATTGACCCTCCTGTCAGTCGCCTACAAGCGAGATTCATTGTAGCCCAGGCGCACGTGGCCCCACAGCCCAAACATAAGCCCTCATTTCTGACATATGCCAGAAATTCCTTGCGCAAATCCGCACGTTCGCTATTCTATTGTTGACATATGTCAGATTTGGAGAGTGTATGGCTGGAAGACGCGAAAAACTGCGCCGCGTCGGGATCATCCCCGAATATCGCGGCTTTACCCCCGATGGCCTTGCCAGCGGAGACGCTATCGATATGACGGTCGATGAGCTCGAAGTACTGCGCCTGTGCGATCTGGAGGGCCTCAATCAGGAGGCCGTCGCCCTGCACATGGGCATCGCCCGCGCCACGGTGGCGGCAATCAGCAGTCGCGCGCATCGCAAGGTGGCAAACGCGCTGGTCAATGGACGGGCGATTGTCATCGAGGGCGGCAATATCGCATACTCCCCCATCACCACGACAACGGCCGCATGGCCAGCAAAGGAGGTCGACACCATGAGGGTGGCAACCACGTACGACAACGGCAACATCTTTATGCACTTTGGCCGCAGCGAGCAGTTCAAAATCTACGACATTCAGGACGGCAAGGTGCTCAACGAGCAGGTCGTAGGCACCGGCGGCACCGGCCACGGCGCCTTGGCAGGCCTGCTTGCCAACGGTGGCGTTGATACGCTCATTTGCGGCGGTATCGGCGGTGGCGCTATCAACGCGCTTGCTCAAGCCGGCATCACGGTCTATGCGGGCGCCCAGGGCAGCTGCGATGCCTGCGTCGAGGCCCTCATTGCCGGCACGCTCGCGCAGACCGGCGAGGCCACGTGCGGCTGCCACGGCCATGACCACGAGCACGCCCATGAGCACGGCGAATCCTGTGGTTGCCACGGCCATCACGAGCACGAGGGCCACGAGGGCTGCGGCTGCCACTAGCGGCACATACCCCGGCGCCAGCATGCTTCCGTGCGTGCGACAACCTGCGAACGAACGGCGAAGGCCGCCTGGAGTACCATCCAGGCGGCCTTCGCCATACACGACTCAACCAGTCGTTATTTCTTATTGCGCATCTGCGCTTCCATCTGGCGCAGCAGGTCCATATCGGACTTGGGGCCGCCCGTTCCCAGGCCGCCCATGCCGCCCAGCCCCATGGCATCCAGACCGGGAATATTGGGCATGCGCATCTTCTTGCCCTTCTTACCCTTCTTGCCCTTCTTGCCGCCGGCCTGCGCCTGATTGGCCATCGTGCGCATGCGGCCCATCATCTTATTCATCTCGCCCCACTGCTTCATAAGGCTATTGACCTCGGTGGGGGTCACGCCGGCGCCCTTGGCAATGCGGGCACGGCGCTGGCCGTTGATGATGGAGGGGCGAAGGCGCTCCTCCTTGGTCATCGACATGATGATGGCCTCGTTCTTATCGAAGATACCTTCGTCCAGGTTACCACCCATCTGGTTAAGCGCACGCTGGCCACCGGGGAGCATGCCCAGAATGCCCTTCATGCCGCCCATCTTCTTGACGGCCTTCATCTGGTCGAGCATGTCGTTCATGGTAAAGCCCTCGCGCAGCATGCGCTCGGCGGCCTCGAGCTGCTCGGCGTCGGCCGCCTCCTGGGCCTTCTCGATAATGCCGACAACGTCGCCCATACCCAGAATGCGCTTGGCCATACGATCGGGGTAGAACGGCTCCAGCGAATCGGGCTTCTCGCCCATGCTCACAAACTTGATGGGCTTGCCGGTCACCTGGCGCACCGAAAGCGCGCCGCCGCCACGGGCGTCGCCGTCGAGCTTAGAGATGATCACGCCGTCAAAGTCGGTGCGCTCGGCGAAGGTCGAGACGACGTTGACGATATCCTGACCGGTCATGGCATCGACGACCATCAGCACCTGATCGGGCTTGACGGCCTTCTTGATGTCCACGGCCTCCTGCATCATCTGCTCATCGATCTGAAGACGTCCGGCGGTATCGACGATGACCACATCGCGCAGGTGGTCGACGGCCTCCTGGATGGCGCCCTTGGCGATATCGACCGGGTGCTCGCCGTCACCGCGGAAGACCGGCACGCCGATCTCGCCGCCGAGCGTGGCCAGCTGGTCGGCAGCAGCGGACGGTAGACGTCGCACGCGGCGAGCAACGGCGAGCGACCCTGCTTCTTGAGCAGGTAGGCCAGCTTTACGGCAGCCGTGGTCTTACCGGAGCCCTGCAGACCCACAAGCATGATGACATTGGGAATACGGTTGCTAAAGACGAGCTTGCTCTCGGTTGAGCCAAGCATCTCGGTGAGCTCGTCGAGCACGATCTTGACGACGTTTTGCGCCGGCGACAGCGACTCCATGACCTCGGCGGTCAAGCAGCGCTCCTTGGTCTTGGCGACGAACTCCTTGACGACCTTGAAGTTGACGTCGGCCTCGAGCAGCGCCATGCGAATATCGCGCATGGCCGAAGTAATATCGGCCTCGGTCAGCTTGCCCTTGCCGCGCAGGCGGTCAAATGTGTCGTTGAGGCGATCGCTCAGGGAATCAAACACTAGTCACTCCTTAATTGGACTCGCCCACCAGGGCGCGGCAGAAATCTTTGGCATTGAACTCCTGCAGGTCATCGACCTGCTCGCCCACGCCGATGCGCAGGATCGGAAGCTTGAGCTTCTCGGCCACGGCCATGGCGATACCGCCCTTTGCCGTGCCGTCGAGCTTTGTCATGATAATACCGTCCAGACCCAGCGCCTCGTTAAACTCGAGCGCCTGGTTCAGACCGTTTTGGCCCGTCGCGGCGTCGATCACAAGCACGACCGAAACCGGCATGGGACCGGCGGCCATATTGGCGGCGCGCTTGCGCGTCACGTTGACCACCTTGGCAAGCTCGCGCATGAGCTCGGGGCTCGTGTGCAGACGGCCGGCAGTGTCGATAAGCACCAGGTCGCTGCCGCGCTCGTCGGCCTCATCGAGCACGTCATAGCACACGCTCGCCGGATCGGAGCCGCGGTCGCGCTTGATGACGGGAACGCCGGCGCGCTGGCCCCACACATCGAGCTGCTCGATGGCGGCGGCGCGGAAGGTATCGGCCGAACCGATCACGACGTTCTTGCCGCGGGCAGCCATAGCGCTCGCGATCTTGCCGACCGTCGTGGTCTTGCCGGCACCGTTAATACCCACAAACAGCACGCAACTCGGCGTGTCGGAGAACGGATCGCGCTCGGCGGGCACAAAATGCTGCTCGAGCTGCTCGGCCAGGGCGCGACGGAGTTGCGGAGCGGTCTTGAGGTTCTTCTTGGCCGCGGTATCGCGCAGGTCATCGGACACCTTAATCGCGACCTCGGCGCCCATGTCACCCATGACGAGGGTGTCCTCTAGATCCTCCCAAAAATCCTCATCGACCTCGCCGCCAAAGTAAAAGACCTCGTTGAGGGCCTCGCGGCTGCGCTCAAGTCCGCGCGAGAGAGCATCGAAGAATCCCATTATGCATTCACGACCTTTCCGGTTTCGCGATCGAGTTTTTGCGAGACGACGCGGCTGACGCCGTCGGCTTGCATCGAGACGCCGTAGAGGACGTCAGCGTCCTCCATAGTACGGCGCTGATGCGAGATAACCAAGAGCTGCGTATCGGAACGCAAAACATCGAGCGCGCCGATGAGCTTGGACAGGTTGGCGTCATCGAGCGCCGCCTCGACCTCGTCCAGCACATAGAACGGCACCGTACGCGTGCGATACACGGCAAAGAGCAAGGCGAGCGCCGTCAGGCTCTTCTCGCCGCCCGACATGAGCATCATCTTGGTGATGCGCTTGCCGCGCGGCTGCGCCACGACCTCGATACCCGTCTCGGCAGGATGCTCGGGATCGGTCATCTCCAGATGAGCCTGGCCGCCCGGGAAGAGCATAGCGAAGATCTCGCGGAAGTTCGCGTCGACCTTCTCAAACGTCACCAGGAACGCCTTGCGCATCTTACGGTCGATAGCCACGGTGATCTTGGTGAGCGCCTTGCGCGCGCTCTCCAGATCGGCCAGCTGCTCCTCGATGTAGTCGGCGCGGCGCTTGAGCTGCTCGTACTCCTCCATGGCAACTTGGTTAACGGGACCAAGGTTGTTGATCTGGCGCACAAGCTGGTTGAGTTCACGCTCGGCGGCATCGCGGTCCGTGGGCGCCGGAAGCATGAGTGCTTCCTCGAGTACCGTGGTGCCATCGGCGGTAATGGCCTTAATGGCGGCTTCTACCTGCACCTCGAGCTTACCACGCGCGACCTTGAACTCGTTTTGCGTGGCGGAAGCGGTATCGACTCGCTCCTTAGCGCGGGCAACCTCTGCCTTGGCATCCTCGATGGTCTTCTTGAGCGAAGCGGAGTCCGCCTCCTCGAGCGAAGCCTGGTCACGCAGACGCGCAGCCCAATCCGAGGCACGCTCCAGCAAGGCCGAATAGCACTCGTGCATGGGGTCGACGCGCAGGCGCAGCAGCTCGAGCGAGCGCGAGGCCTGGCGTGTTCCGCGTATACGACGGTCGATGCCCTCAAGACGATGCTCCAGGTCGGGCACGCGGCCCTTCAGCGAACGCAGGCGTTCGCTCGTCTGGGCTAGGCGAACCTTGGCGTCGGCGAGCTTGCCGGCAGCCTCGGAATCGTCACGGCGAACGCGGTCGAGTTCGTCGTTGGCCTCGGCAATCTGCAAGCCCAGATCGCTTGCCTGCGCGCGAGCCTCGTCACGCGAACGGGTGAGCTCGTCCACGCGCGGGCGCGAAGCGCGAACGGCCTCGGAGGCCTGCTCGCGGCGCTTGGAGATGCGCACGCGCTCGACCTCGGCATTGTTGGCGCTTTGCTCCAAGCGGCCGATCTCGGAGAGCAGCGAGCGGCGCTCGCCTTCAAGACGGGCGATCTCGCCGGCGGCATCGCCCTCAGCGGCACGCGCCTCTTCGACGGCCGCATTGGCCTCGACGACCTGATCCGACACCTGCTCAAACACGGCAGCCAGATCGGGCTCAAGCCCCTCCAGCTCGCGAATGCGACGCTTACGCTCCAGAGCACCCGAGGCCTCGCCAGCATCGAGGCCCACGCGCACCAGGCCGCCACAGCTTACGCGGGCGCCATCGGGAGTCACATAGGTCACACCGTCAACGACCGGCGCCAACAGCGCGGCAGCCAAGTCATCGACCACGTAATAGCCGCCGAGCAGCGCCTCGACGACGGGTCCGTAGCCTGCGCGCACGGACAGACGATCAACCAGGCGGATACCGGCAGCGCCCTCAGCGGCGGTAGAGCCGCTCACGTCGCGCGCCACCAGCAGTGCTTCGCCCGAGGCCTTCTTTTGGTCCAGAGCCGCACGACCGGCACGCTCAAGCGCGGACGTATCGTCGAACAGAAGCGCATCGATATCGCCGGCGAGCAATTGCTCAACCAGGCCCTCAAGCTCGCGCGGGGCTTCGAGCACATCGCCCAGGCGACCCGTTACGTCATCGCCCAGCGCACCCACCAGACGGCTCACGAGCGGCGAGCTGTCGGCCATGCGCGCATCAAGCTTCTTTTGGCTGGCAAGCTCCGAGCGCACCTCGGATAACTTGTTGCGCGCCTCGCTCTCACGATTACGCAAGTCCTTCAGGGCCGCACGGGCGACCTCGGTGGCCTCACGCGCATCGACCTGAGCCTGGCGCGCCTCCTCAAGAGCGCCCTCAAGCTCCTCGGCGCGGTCGCGACGGCTCTCGAGCGAGGCCGTGACCTCCTCGAGCTGTTCATCGATCTGCTCCAGGCGCGAGGCATACATGTTGTCCTCGACCTCGGCATTGGAAAGCGAATCCTTCACCTTGGCGAGCTCGAGCGCAGCATTATCGGCAACGCGCTGCACATCGCGCTGCTCGCGCGTAAGCTGCGAAATCTGATTGTCGAGCGCAACGCGCCGCTCGTGGAGCTCGGCGGCGGCAGGACCAGCGGCGTCAACGTCCTCCTGGACCTGCATATGCGCGCCGGTCACTTCCTCGAGCTGAGCACGTGCGTCCTCGAGCTCCTCGACCACACGACGACGCTGATGCTCGGAGCTCGAAATCTGCCCGCGCATGTCGGACAGGCGCGACACCATGTTATGGCCCTTTTCCTCGAGCAGACGCATGTCTGAGTTAATGCGACCGACCACATCTTGCATATGGCGGCGTTGCTCGCCCAGATCGCCCACAAACAGGCCTTTTTCCTCGAGCATAACTTGGAGCTTCTCGAGCTCGCCCTCCTTTTCACCCAGGCGGTATTGCGCAAGCTCAAGTTCGGCGGCGCCCTCCTTAGAGCGGCTCTCCAGGTCGTTCCACTGCGACTGCAGCGAACGAAGCTCGTCGACGGCCAGCATCTGCGTAAGTTCGTTCGCGCGCGAGGACAGCTCTTTGTACTTGCGCGCGCGATCGACCTGACGCTCCAGTGGTCGCAGCTGACGGGCGATTTCCTTATTGATGTCGCGGGCACGCGTCAGATGCTCGTCCATCGACTTAATCTTTTTGAGCGCACGCTCCTTGCGGCGCTTGTGCTTGGAGATGCCGGCGGCCTCCTCGATGAGGGCGCGGCGCTCCTCGGGGCGGCTCTGCAAAATGGCGTCGAGCTTGCCCTGGCTGATGATGGAATGCGTATCCTTGCCCAGGCCCGAATCGTGCAGGATGTCCTGAATGTCCATCAGGCGGCACGGACTCGAGTTGATGAGGTACTCGCTTTCGCCCGAGCGATACATGCGACGGGTGATGGCGACTTCGTCAAAATCGACGGGCAGCATATGGTCCGAGTTATCGAGCACCAGCGTGACCTCGGCGACACCCACCGGCTTGCGCGCTGACGAGCCCGAGAAGATGACGTCCTCCATGGCCTGGCCGCGCAGCTGCTTGGCGCTCTGCTCGCCCAGGACCCACAGAATTGAGTCGGAGATGTTCGATTTTCCCGAGCCGTTGGGACCGACGATGACGGTCAGGCCCGGCTCAAACGTCATATGGGCGCGGTCGGCAAACGACTTGAACCCTTTGAGCGTGAGGGACTTGAGATACACGGTTCCTCGCTTACACGTGCTTCTTGTTCAGAATCACGCCGTTGGTGGTGTAACCCATGCGGTCGAGCGCTTCGAGCGCGGCGGCTCCCTCGGCTTCCTTCTTAGAGGAACCGGTGCCGCGACCCTGGCGAATGCCATCGATGAGCACCACGGCGGTAAAGGTGGGCGCATGCGCCGGGCCCTCGGAGCCAACCAGCTTATACGCCGGGGGCTCGTGACCGTCGGCTTGCACGCACTCCTGCAAAAACGACTTGGGGTTCGCGGGATGCTCGGCGCGCTCGGAAGCCAAATGCGGCTTAAGCGTACGGTGAATGAACTCCGCCGCGGCATCCCAGCCGGCATCCAGGTACAGCGCTCCCACGAGCGACTCGTAGACGTTCTCGAGGGCCGAATGCAGGCCGCGCGCACCGGTACCGGTCTCGGAGGCACCAAAGATGATGATGTCGTCGATGCCCAGCTCGTGAGAAACCTCGGACAGCGTAGCGCCCGAGACAAGCGACACCTTCAAGCGTGTGAGCTTGCCCTCGTCAAACTCCGGATAGGACTCAAACAGGGAGCGTGCGACCACAGCGCCCAAAATGGAATCGCCCAAGAACTCAAGGCGCTCATAGCTGGCAGAAACCGGCTGGCCCTCGACTGCCGAGGGATGCGTAAGGGCCGCGCGCAGCAGCACCTTATTGTTGAACTCGTGGCCCAGGATTTCCTGGGCGCGCGTAAGTCGGTCGGATAAAGCCAAGACTTAGGCCTCCTTGGCAGCTTCGATAGCGTCGACGGCGTCGGCGACAGAGTTGAGCGAGAGCAGGGTCTCGTCATCGATCTCGAGGTTGAACTCGTCCTCGATAGCCGTAACCAGCTGCAGGCGCTCGAGCGAGTTGGCATCGAGGTCGTCAAAGGTGGTCTCCTCGCTAATTTCGGCAACATCGACGCCCAGAACGTCAGCAGCGACCTCGGCGATCTTGTCGAAGATTTCGGAGCGGTCCATAGCGCTTCCTCTCATAGTGCATGAATACCAAAAGAATGGTACCGCCCGGGCGGTACCAAGACACGGTTCTGATTCTACCCCACGGCGTGCACCGCGAAGCACATAACAGCGCTCTAACTCGCTCTTATAAAACGATACCATCCATAGAGTTGGCGACATTCTCGACCAGCCCGGCGCGCACGGCTTCGGCCGCCGCAAGCGTACCGTTTTTAACAGCCTCGACCGAGGTGGCACCATGGCCGATCAGGACCACGCCGCGCAGGCCCAAAAGAATCGCGCCGCCCTTGGCGTCGCCCGAAAGCTTGGCTTTGATCTCGCGCATCTGCTTTTTGATGAGCAGCGCGGCAATCTTGGTGCCGAGCGAGGACATAAAGGCACCCTTGAGCTCCTGCAGCAAAAACTTGGCAGCGCCCTCGGTGGCCTTGAGCGCGATGTTGCCCGACATGCCATCGGCAACGACGACATCGAAGTTACCTGAGGTGATGTCCGTTCCCTCGCAGTTACCAACAAAGCCGGGAACGGCGGCTTTCATGGCCGAGAAGCAGGCCTTAGTAAAGTTGGAGCCCTTCTCGTCCTCGGTGCCGTTAGCAAGCAGGCCCACGCGGGGATGCTCGATTCCCAGGACGACGCGGGCATAGGCGCTACCCATCTGGGCAAAGCGCACCATGTCATCGACCTCGACATCGGGGTTGGCGCCCATATCGCACAGCACAGTCAGACCGCCGGCGCGATTGGGCAGCGCATTGGTCAGACAGGGTCGCACCGGCTGCTTCTTACCTTCGGCCTGATACCTAAACGGCGTCACATAGGCGGTGGCGGCAGCGGTCATGGCACCGGTCGAGCCGGCAGAGAAGAAGGCGTCCGCATTTCCCTTCTTGATGGCGCGGCACGACAGCACGATCGACGACTTACGCTTGGTCATCACGGCGCGAATGGGATCGTCATCCATGGCGATAACGTCAGGTGCCTCAAGGGCCTCGACACGTGCATGGGAAGCTGCAAAGGGATTGACGATTTCGGCGGGACCAGCTGCCAAGACCTCGATATCGGGATCGGCGGCAAGCGCAGCCTCGATACCATCAAGAACAACCTGAGGTTTCTCGTCTCCGCCCACAACGTCTACACAAACGCGAACGTTACTCATATACATGCTCCTTAAACAAAAATGGCCGACTCATTGAGCCGGCCATTGTGGTTCCATTTGGAACGGCATCGCATCCAGAGTATACCGTTACTCGGTAACGATAACCTCGCGGTCCTTGTAGAAACCGCAGCTGGGGCACACGTGGTGCGGAAGCTTGACAGCGCCGCAACGGGGGCACGTGGACTGAGCCGCAGCCGAGATCTTCATGTTGGCGGAACGACGGGTGTGAGTGCGGATACGACCCTGCTTTTGTTAGGTACGGGCATAGTGACCTTCCTTATGAACTATCCAGTGTGGCGATTACGCGCAAGTAGCGATACTACCACAGTTTTACTCGTCAAGCTTGAGATTCTTCAATGCTGCAAATGGATTTTCCGTGGCAGCGGCCCATTCGGCCTCCGCCTTGGCGGCGCAATCACATTGCTCGACGTTGAGATTGTTGCCGCAGGTGGGGCAAAGGCCGCGGCAATCGGGCTTGCACAGGACAACGAACGGCGTGTCCATGACGACCGCGTCGTTGATGGGCTCACCCAGATCGACGATGCGATCCTCGCCCAGCAACTCGTAGCCGTCTTCGTAGGCCTCGGGGTCCTCGGGCTCCTCAAAGAGGTAGAACTCCTCGATCTCGCCTGCGATATCAAACGAGGCGGGCTCCAGGCAGCGATCGCACTCGCCGGTGGCGTGAGCGCGGACCATGCCCGAAAGCAGAACACCGGTACCGGCGTTGGTAAAGACCACGTCGTAGGCAATGCCGTCCTGCAGCTGGTACTCCTTCTCGCCCACCGTGTAGGTGGCGACATCGACCTTGCCGGTCAGCGGGTATGAGTCTCCGGGAAACTCGAGCTGCTCGGAAAGATCGACGGTTACGCTCGGGAACTCGGCCATTACCACTGACCGTTCTGCTGAGCGGCGCCCTCGTTGAGCTGCTGACGGCAACGGGTGACGGTGCCGGTCAGGCTCTTAAGGTTCTCCTCGAGGTGCGTAAAGACCTGCTCGGCGTAATCCTCGGCGGCATAGCGCGTCTCGCGCTCGTACTGCTGGGCACGGTCGCGGATGTCGTCGGCCTGCTGCTGTGCCAAGCGGACATTTCCTGCTCACCGGCAATGGTGAGCGCCTGCTGCTGAGCATCGGCAATGATGGAATCGGCTGAGCGCGG
>ENA-OQKI01000116-OQKI01000116.1-human-gut-metagenome-genome-assembly--contig:-NODE-116-length-19233-cov-2.526746_pt1 | contig 19233 bp, 15 predicted proteins | sample MGYA00242778_ERZ504798 | MGnify/ENA primary metagenome ERZ504798 (study PRJEB26092, sample SAMD00036414) | human gut metagenome | host: Homo sapiens | study: EMG produced TPA metagenomics assembly of... | reverse complement strand
AGGTCCTCGACGATCTGGAAGATCTGCTCAATCAGAATCGGCGCCAGACCCATGGAAGGCTCATCGAGCATGAGCAGCTTGGGGTTGCTCATAAGGGCGCGCCCCATAACGAGCATCTGCTGCTCGCCGCCCGAAAGGGTGCCGGCGACCTGGCGACGGCGTTCCTTCAGGCGCGGGAACTGCTCGTAAACGCGCTCAAGGCCCGGAGCCACCGTGGACTTGGGCTGCGTGTAGGCGCCCATCTCCAGGTTCTCCTCGACCGTCATCTGCAAAAAGGCGCGACGGCCCTCGGGCACCTGGGCCAGGCCCTTGCCCACCAGTTTATCGGCAGGCGTATGGGTAATGTCCTCGCCCATAAACTTGATGGAGCCGGTCTTGGAACGCAGCAGGCCCGAGACGGTTTTAAGCGTCGTGGACTTACCGGCGCCGTTCGCGCCGATCAGGGCCACGATCTCGCCCTCGTTGACGTTAAAGGAGATGTCCTTGATGGCGTGGATAGCGCCGTACCAGACGTTGATGTTGTAGACGGAAAGCATCGGCTCTGCCATTTAGTTCTCCCCCTTATCCTGCTTGCCCAGATATGCCTCAATTACGGCATCGTTGTTCTGGATCTCCTCGGCCGTGCCCTTGGCGATGACCTTACCAAAGTTGAGCACGCAGATGCCCTCGCAGATGTTCATGACGAGCGACATATCATGCTCGATAAGCATAATGGCGATGCCAAAGGTGTCGCGGATCTTGACGATGTTCTCCATGAGCTCCGCGGTCTCGGACGGGTTCATGCCGGCGGCAGGCTCGTCGAGCAGCAGCAGTTTGGGGTTGGTGGCAAGCGCGCGGACGATCTCCAGACGACGCTGGGCGCCGTAAGGCAGCGAGCCGGCCTGCTCGTTTGCCAGGTGCTCCATATCAAAGATGGACAGCAGCTCCATGGCGCGCTCGTGGGCGGCCTTCTCGTGCTTCCAGTACGTCGGCAGACGCAGCACGCCCTCAAAACCAGAGTAGCGCTCCTGGTTGTGCAGGCCGACCTTAACGTTGTCCTCCACCGTCATGGTGTTGAACAGGCGAATGTTCTGGAACGTACGGGCGATACCCATACGGTTGACCTGATAGACCGACTTGCCCGAGGTGTCCTCGCCGTCGAGCAGGATAGTACCGTGCGTGGGCTGGTACACCTTGGTGAGCAGGTTGAAGACCGTGGTCTTACCGGCACCGTTGGGACCGATCAGACCGGCGATCTCGGTCTTACCGATGGTCAGGCTAAAGTCGTCGACTGCCTTAAGACCACCGAACTCAATGCCCAGGTGGATGCACTCGAGCGTCCGGGCGCTGGCCCAGATCGCGATCGGGAACGATGGCGCCAGAAGGATACGGGACCATCTTGCCCTTGTTGAACTCAAATTTACTGGGCATCGGCTGCCGCCTCCTTCTTGGAAGCAAAACGGTCCTTGACGCGACCGAAGAACGCCTTAAGCTGCGGGTTGTTAGTAAAGATCATGACCAGGATCAGCACGATGGCGTAGATGAGCATGCGGTAGTCCGAGAACTGACGGAGCAGCTCGGGGAGCACCGTAAGCAGTGCGGCCGCGATGACGGAACCGCGCATGTTGCCCAGACCGCCCAGGACCACGAACACCAGGATGAGGATCGACGTGTTGAAGTCGAACTTGGTGGCGGAGAGCTGCGAGAAGTTACCGCCGAAGAGAGCTCCGGCAGCACCGGCGAGGGCAGCGGAAACCACGAAGGCGATCATGCGGTACTCGGTGACGGAGATGCCCACGGACTCGGCAGCGATCTTGTTGTCGCGCACGGCCATAATGGCACGGCCGGTACGGCTGCGCACCAGGTTGAGTACAATCACGAGCGCGACCATAACCAGGATGGCGCCGGCAAGGAAGGTCGAATAGGTCGACACGCCCGATGCGCCCTGGGCACCCTTGATGATGGCGGTGCCGTCCTCGAGCAGGTGCAGGTCGTCGATCGTGGAGTTACCTGTGATGTTAAAGATCACATGCAGGCCGCGGGAGTCGACGCCCACGATAAGGCAGGTGACGATCTCTTTGATGATCTCGCCAAAGGCCAGCGTCACGATAGCCAGGTAATCGCCGCTCAGGCGAAGGACCGGGATGCCGATCAAGAAGCCCAGGATGGCGGCAGCGATGGCACCGACCACGATGCTGATGATAAGGCGCACCGGATCGGAGGGAACGGCGCTCTCCAGCGCGACGGCGGTGACGATTCCCGTATAGGCACCGACACTCATAAAGCCCGCGTGGCCCAGCGACAAGTCGCCCGCGATGCCGACGACGAGGTTAAGGGAGATGGCCATGACGATATAGGCCGTGATGGGAACCAGCTGACCGGCGATCATGCGCGGAATCATGTGGTTGGACTGCATAAAGAACACGATGGCGAATGCCACGATGCACATGGCGTACGTGACAAAGTCGTGACGCGTCTGCTTGTCTTTAAGGAACTTCATAACGCTCACCTACACCTTCTCGGGGACGTACTTGCCCAAGAGGCCGGCAGGCTTGACGAGCAGGACGATGATCAAAACACCAAAGACGATGGAGTTGGCAAGGCTCGTGGAAATATAAGCCTGTGCCATCGCCTCGATGATGCCGATGAGAATGCCACCGACAAAGGCGCCGGGGATGGAGCCGATACCGCCGAAGACGGCGGCGTCGAAGGCCTTGATGCCAGGCATGGCACCCGTCGTGGGCTGCAGCACCGGCGAGTAGGAGCACAGCAGCACGCCGGCGATGGCGGCAAGGGCAGAGCCGATGGCAAACGTCATCGAGATGGTACGGTTGACGTTGATGCCCATGAGCTGAGCGGCGGCCTTGTCCTCGGACACGGCGCGCATGGCTTTGCCCATCTTGGTCTTACCTGTAAAGAACATCAGACCGGCCATGATAACCAGGCAGGCGACGATGGTGACGAGCGAAACGGCGCTTACATTGAACTTGGCCAAGAACTCCGGCACCTGGAAGGTGACGAGCGAAGTGAAGTTCTTGGGCGTGGCGCCCCACAGAAGCTGCGCGGCGTTCTGCAGGAAGTAAGACACGCCGATGGCCGTGATCAGAACGGCCAGCGGGCCCGCCTGACGCAGCGGCTTGTATGCCAGACCCTCGATGAGAACACCGAGAACGGTGCAGACCACACAAGAGAGAATTACAGATGCCCAGCCCGGGAGGCCGAGATACGACGTGGCACAGAACGAGACATAGGCACCGACCATGATAACGTCGCCGTGAGCGAAGTTCAGCATCTTGGCGATACCGTAGACCATGGTGTAGCCCAACGCGATGATGGCGTAGACGCTGCCCATGGACAGGCCGTTGACCAGGTATTGGATAAAGACCGTCATGTTCCACATCCCCCTTTCGAATAGGTTTCCAGTTAATGTATGAAACAGGGACGTTACACTGTCCCTAGATACCAAGCAAGCAGGGAAGGCCAAAACCTCCCCTGCTTGGGATCAAAACCGCTCTATGTAAGGCGGCTTATTAGGCCTGTACGTACTTGCCGTCGGTGATGACGTACGCCGTGGGCTCCTTCTGGACCTGGCCCTTATCGTTCCAGGTGAGCTTGCCGGTCAGACCGTCAACGGTAATCTTGAGCATAGCCTTAGGCAGCTTCTCGGCGACCTCGGTCGGGTCGGCGTCGACACCAAGACCGGCCTCCTCGAGGGCCTCGGCCACCGCGTGCACGCCGTCGTAAGCGTCGGCGGCAAACTGGTCCGGAGTCTCGCCATACTTATCCTTGTAAGCGTTGACGAAGTCGGCGTTCTTCTCGTCGTCGGCGGAGAACGGGGTCATGAGCAGCAGACCCTCGGCAAGAGAGGTGTCGAAGCCCTCAACGCCCAGGATGCCGTCCATGCCGTCGCAGCCCATCATCTTGACGTCGTAGCCCATGTCCTTGGCGTTCTTGAGCAGGACGGACGCCGGCGTGTAGTAGATCGGCGCAAAGATCATGGTAGCGCCGGCCTGCTTGGCCTTGGTGAGCTGGTTGGTAAAGCTCGTGGCGGAGTCGTCCTTAAAGGTCTCCTCGTCAACAATCTCGAGCTTGGATTTAGCGGCCTGAACCTTAAAGGAATCTGCGATGCCCGAAGAATAGGCGTCGCCGGAGTTATAGAACAGTACGAACTTCTCGTCCGCATACTTCTGCGCCAGGAACTTGGCAGCGTTGACGCCCTGGTTGGGATCGGTAAAGCAAACCTGGAAGACGCAATCCTTGCCCTTGGTGACGTCCTCGGAGGACGCGGACGGAGTGATCATGAACGTCTCGGGGTCGTTACCGCACTCGGCGGCAACGGCAACCGACGCACCCGTGGTGGTCGGGCCGACGAGGGCCTGCATGCCCCAGTCGAGCAGGGTGTTGAAGGCGTTGACGGCCTTCTCGCCGTCAGCCTGGTCGTCCTCGGCCTTGCTGACAAGCGGCAGCTCCTTGGTGGAGAAGTCCTTGCAGCCAAGCTCGACAGCCTGTGTAACGGACTTGCCGTAGGACGCGTTGGCGCCGGTCAGCGGGCCGATGGTGCCGATCTTAAACGAAGCGTCGCCCGAAGCGGAACCGCTGTCGCCGCCGTTGGAGGAGCAGCCAGCTAGAATGGACATCGCCCCCAGACCTGCTGCGCTCGCGATAACGCTCCTGCGATTCATAACAGGGTTCAATGACTTACCGGTGAGGCTCGACATGCGGCTCTCCTCTCAAATCTCGTCGGGTTTCGGTTACCCAACAGGCCATCCTTCGCCGTGTTCGGCGTTCGCAAAATAGTAGACGCTTTAGTTGAGAAAAGTGGCGATTATTTCAACTTTTCTTTTGTTTTGTCCGTTTATCCATAATTATGCGTATTTCTATTGGTTTATGCAGTTTAGCCACTTTATTGTGTGAAAGTAATGTTTCCATTCCGTTACAAGCGTCCCTGCCCTGAATAAAACGGCCTCACCGGTCGCACTTTTGCGCACTTAGGCGGCGATGTACTTGCCGTCCTGGATCACATAGGCTGTGGCGGGCTTCTCGACTTGGCCCTCGTCGTTCCACGTGAGCTCGCCCGTCAGGCCCTCGATCTTGATCTTGCGCATGGCCTTGGCAAGATCGCCGGCAATGTCGGCGCCGTCGGCCGTGATGTCGATGTCTGCCTTATCGATAGCCTCGACAATCGCATGGACGCAGTCATAGGCATCGGCGGCAAACTGGTTAGGCGTCTCGTCGTAGGCGTCCTTATATGCCTTGACGAAGTCGGCGTTCTTCTCATCGTCGGCAGAGAACGGGGTCATGAGCAGCACGCCCTCGGCAAGGGAGGTGTCGAAGCCCTCAACGGAGAGCAGGCCGTCCATGCCGTCGGTACCCATGAGGGTCATGTCGTATCCCATGTCCTTGGCGTTCTTGAGCAAAACGGACGCCGGCGTGTAGTAGATCGGCGCAAAGATGAGCGTGGCGCCGGCCTCCTTGGCCTTGGTGAGCTGGTTGGTAAAGCTCGTGGCGGAGTCGTCCTTAAAGGTCTCGGTATCGACGATATCAAGTTTGGACTCCTTGGCCTGCTCGGCAAAGGCATCGGCAACACCCGAGCTGTACGTATCGCCGGAGTTGTAGAACAGGGCGATCTTGGCGTCTGCATACTTCTCGGCCAAGAACTTCGCGGCGCTGGCACCCATGGTGGGATCGGTGAAGCAAACCTGAAAGACCGTTGTCTTATCCTTGGTCACGTCGAGCGACGAGGCCGAAGGCGTGACCATGAGCATATCGTCGGCGATCTCGCCCGAGACAGCGACGGCGGCACCAGTCGTGACGGGGCCGACGAGCGCCTGCATGCCCCAGTCGCACAGGGTATTGAAGGCGTTGATAGCCTTCTCGCCGTCGGCGACGTCATCCTCGGACTTAAGCGAGAGTTTGAGGTCCTTGGTCGAGAAATCCTTGGCGGCAAGCTTGGCACCCTTCTCGGCCGAAACGCCATAGGTTGCCGCGGCGCCGGTCAGAGGGCCGATGACACCGATCTTGAAGGTCTTGCCGTCATCGGCGGTGCCGCCGTCCGAGCCACCCGACGAGCAACCAGCGAGTGCTGCGGTGCTGCCGAGCGCCGCAGCGCCGGCGAGAAAGTTCCTACGGCTGAGCGTGCTGTTGATGTTGAACATGGTGTCCCCCTTTTTTCGCTGGCCGCGGTGCGGCCGTCTTGCGGTACAGGGCAAACCTTATGGCGCAAACGTTGACAGTTTGTTACGGAAGTCCGTTTGTAGCGAGCGTGTTTCCAATGTTTCCGCAGCGTTTCGGGGGTGCCGTTTTGTGCGGCTCCTGTTGCCTGGCGAGCACGCGCCCCCGGTTCACGCTAGAATGCACTCAACCTTTAAGCGGTTTATCCATCCATAAGATGCACGAAGGAGTTATCTATGAGCGAACCCCTGCGCACCGTGAACGTCGGTCTGATCGGTCTGGGAACCGTCGGCGGCGGCGTGGCCCGTCTGATCAAGAGCCACCACGATGAGTACCTGGCAGCCTACGGCATCGACCTTAAGCTGACCCGCGCCTGCGCGCTTGCTTGGGAGCAGGCCGAGGCGGCAGGCATTGAGCGCGAGGCCTTTACGAGCGACTGGCACGATGTCGTCACCGACCCCGCCGTCGACATCGTCGTCGAGCTGATCGGCGGCGAGCATCCCGCAACCGAGATCTTCACCACTGCCTTCGAGAACGGCAAGCATGTCGTCTCCGCCAACAAGGCCCTGCTGGGCCGCCATGTCGAGACGCTTGCCGAGAAGGCACGTGCGTGCGGCGTGCAGATTAAGTGCGAGGCCAGCTGCGGTGGCGGCATCCCCATTGTCAGCACGCTCGAGCACGACCTGGTGGGTAACAAGATCCTGACCATCGCCGGCATCCTCAACGGCACCACCAACTACATCCTGTCGCGCATGGACGCCGAGGGCGCCGATTACGCTGACGTGCTCGCCGACGCCCAGGCTAAGGGCTATGCCGAGGCCGACCCGTCCGCCGACGTCGACGGCTTCGACGCCGCCAGCAAGACGGCAATCCTCGCTTCCATCGGCTTTGGCACCCGCGTGACCACCGACGATGTCTACCAGCAGGGTATCCGTACCATCGGCGCCGAGGACATCGCCCAGGCCCGCGAGCTCGGCTACACCATCAAGCTGCTGGGCATCGCACGCAACACCGACGCCGGCGTCGACGTCCGCGTGCATCCCACGCTGATCCCCGCCGACCACATGCTCGCCAAGGTCAACGGCGCCATGAACGCTGTCTACGTGGTAGGCGACGCCGTGGGCGAGACCATGTTCTACGGTGCCGGCGCAGGCTCCTTCCCCACCGCGAGTGCCGTCGTGGGCGACATCCTGTCGCTCTCCGAGCAGATCAGCCGCGGCGTTGCTCCGCTGCCCGAGATTGAGCCCTATGGTCACAACCTCGCCTTTAAGCCCATGGACGAGCTCCAGACCAAGTACTATGTGCGCCTGAAAGTCGCCGACCGCGTGGGCGCCCTGTCCGAGACGGTCGACATCTTTGCCAAGCACAACATCTCGATCTCGCTCATCAACCAGGTCGAGGACGGCAAATCGGGCGTCAGCGATGCCTGCTCGGTCATCTTCCTAACGCACCGCGCGCTCGAGAAGGACGTCCAGGCTGCCGCCGCCGAGCTTGCCAGCGTCGACTGCGTGGCCGAGGTCGCCAACGTCCTGCGCATCGAGGACGTTGAGGCTTGGACCGAAGGCGTCATGGCGAACTAGCCCAACGCTCGCCTAGCAATACGCGCCTTGAGGGCTCCCGTCCGATGTGGGACGGGAGCCCTTTTGTCACCTGCCCTAAGCACAACGGCAGAGCACATTTGCGCGAGCCGCTCATCGGTAACGCGGGCTACCGTTCACCGATATGCAAACACGGCCGATTCCGGTTACGGCTACGCTGTGTTGCGAATGTCCGCCCGCGATGAGAGGAAGCACCATGTTGCTCGAGGGCAAGAAAGCAATCATCACCGGAGGCACACGCGGTATCGGCTATGCCATCGCCTGCCGTTTTATCGAGGAAGGCGCTGCCGTCACCGTCTTTGGCTCGCGCCAAGAGACTGCCGACACGGCCGTTGAGAAGCTGACAGCCGCCTATCCCGACGCCAAGGTCTGGGGTCGCTCCTGCGATCTCACCTCGCTCGAGGCCGTGACTGAGGCCTTTACGCAGACTGCAGCCGACATGGGCGGCTTGGACACGGTCGTCAACAATGCCGGTATCTCCCAGCGTTCACCCCTCTTGGACTACACGGCCGAGGAGTTCGCAAAGGTCATGGACCTTAACGTCGTCGCCGTCTTTAATGGCCACCAGGCTGCCGCCAAGATCATGACCGAGGCCGGCCACGGCGGCACCATCACTACCACAAGCTCGATGGTCGCCAAGTACGGCCAGCCCTCCGGCGTCGGTTACCCCACGTCCAAGTTTGCCGTCAACGGTATGGTCCAGTCGCTCTCGCGCGAGCTCGCTCCCATGGGCATCCGCGTCAACGCCGTCGCCCCCGGCGTGACTAAGACCGACATGGTCGCCAACCTGCCCGAAGAGGTCATCAAGCCCATCATCGCCACCATTCCGCTGGGTCGCATGGGCGAGCCCGAGGATGTCGCCAACGCCTTTGTTTTCCTGGCGAGCGACATGTCCTCCTACGTCACGGGCGCCGTGCTCCCCGTCGACGGAGCCGCCCGCTCCTAAGGAGCCACAAGCTTTGGCTTCAAGCTTCAACATAGCTCAACCAAAAAGGCGCGCCGTCTGAATCAACTGCAGACAGCGCGCCTTCTCCTGTTATGAAAGGGAAACTATGTCCCAGTATTTCGGATCAGAACGGGGCACGGTTTCCCCCAGGACCTCCTTGCGGAAACTGCATCCCACTCTGAGCGCCCATTCCGGGACACAGCTTCCCGAAGGGCGGCTGAGTCGTGCCATCCTAATCAAAACGCGACCGCATAGCGCCCCTAAGATAACCAGTTCTCATGCTGGAGCAAACGCATCAGGTGGCGTGACCGCTCACCGACATGCAATTTGTTGCACAGTAAAATCGGCTAGTGGCACCCTTATCCTTTATTTAGCGAATAAGTTCAAGGAAGGGAGAATGTCATGCCAAGACGGCAAACACCGCTCGAGGTCATGTTCTCCCTGTTCAAGACTTCATTTACCCTGAGCCATCGCGCATTTGCCGAACTGTTACTATCCGATCTGCCGTTAACAAATGGACAGCCTACCGCCCAAATGGCACAGGACACCAGCTGGCTTTCGCGCACGATTGTGCACTCGCAGCCGGGCTCCCTAGAAGATCGCTACTTTGCCGACTGGTCCTGCGCATCGAATCAAATCCTGCACAAGCTACGGGAAAAAGGGTATTCGAACGCCGACATCTATACCATGATTGCGGCAGCGACTGACACGATGGCTCAAGCGCTCGGTGCCTGTGGGCGTAATGGGCTCCTTTACCGGAACGCCGCCTCGCGCCTCGTCAGCAGCCAGCCAGACAAAGATGACAGGGCTCTTATCTCAATCACGCTCGTTGTTTCGACCGCCTGTTGGTGCGATCCGGCCCGTGCTATCGCGTACATCAGGGACCGCTTTGAATTCGCAGAGAACGTCAGGTCGTTTACCCCCTCAAGTATTTCTTTCTGTCCATGCGATTTAAAACAAACGGGCACCGAACGTGCGATCGGCCTTATCAGGATCGACAACGAACTCGTCGTCGGGGGCCCTTATGTCATTGAGCCTTCTACCATGGGCTCCATCATTCGGAGCGCTCGCACTCGAAGACGGCGCTGTCACCGATGTTGGGCTGGATGTCTCCGCCAAGCATCTCCGCATCTTCGCCGAGAACAATGCTTGGTACGCACAAGACCTCGGTTCGACCAACGGCACGCATCTGATTCGAACAGCCGATAACAGCGAACTCGACATCAGCTCCGGCGCACCCGCCCAGCTGTACCCCGGCGACATCCTGCGCCTGGGTCTCAGCACTTCTTTTGCCGTCGTAGCAACGGCGGCTATCTTAGCAAATCCACATCACTAACCATGGAAGCAGGAGGACTATGAGCATCACGGATGTCATCAAATATGAGGGCAATAACCAAACTTTTATCTGGAAACACCCCTCAGAAGACTTCAATACGGGCTCGCAACTCATTGTTCACGAGACCCAAGAAGCAATTTTCTTCCTTAATGGACAGGCCCTGGATTCGTTTGGACCAGGCAGGCATGAACTTGAGACTCAAAATCTACCGTTACTGAACGGCATTTCGAAGATAACGACCGGTGGTGTCAGCCCGTTTCACTCAGAAGTCTACTTTGTTAACCTCATCGAGCAGATGGGCATACGCTGGGGAACCAATTCCAAGATTCAGTTCATGGAACCGACTTATGGATTTCCGCTCTCGCTCGGGGCGTCCGGAGAGATGGCTCTTGCTGTAAAAGAGCCCCGCAGGCTCCTTCTCAAGCTTGTTGGAACCGAAGCTTTGCTCTCCCAGGACAAGCTGATCAGCTATTTCAAAGCTTTCCTGCAAACTCGAGTAAAAACTCATCTGGCACAAGTAATTACCGAACAAAAACTCTCCATTTTCGAACTTGATGCACACCTTGAAGAGTTATCCGACTCGCTTAAGAACAAGCTGCTTCCCGACTTTGCCGCATACGGCCTCTCATTAACGCAAATGCTGGTCACCGCCATCGTCAAACCCGAAGGTGATCCGGTATACGAGAAGTTTAAGGACCTCCATTTCAAGCAATATGCCGACGTACGCGAAGCACAGATAAAACAACAGGTCAGCATTATCGAACAAGAAACTGCGGCGCAGCGCACCGTAATCTCCGCAAAAGCGCGCGCAGAAAAACGGCAAATCGAAGGCTATACCTATCAACAGGAACGCAGCTTCGATGTTGCCGAAAAGATGGCCCATAACGAAGCGACTGGCGAATACGCAAACATGGGAATTGGTCTGGGCGTAATGGCCGGTGTCGGCGGGACCATGGGGTCAGTTATGACCGATGCACTCTCACAAGCCACCGGCACGTCCGCGACGCAGCCCATCCCTGCGGATACCAATTCGCAGCAAAGTGCTGCAAAGTTCTGTTCCGAATGTGGATATCGCTTCTCTGGAACCGAGAAGTTCTGTCCCGAGTGCGGAGCACGGAGGTCATAATGAAGAACACACAGGCATATATTGCAGCAATCCCCGTAGCCCTCTTCATAGCTATCGAAAGCGTGACAATACTTTTATTTGGACCCTCAACCACTTTTTGGATTGAGAGCGCATTCTCTTTGGTCATGCTCGCCCTGGTGGTTTCAACCTTGTTATTTGGACCCCAAAAGAATCTTAAGATATTTGGTATCTCAAAGATACTTGTTATTGGCGTATCGTTTGCAGTCCAATTGTTGCTAGGCATACTAGGGTCCGCGTTAAAAACAGAGGCGCTTCCAGCAATTCCAATTCTCAGTTTTCTGCTAGCAAGCGCTGCGACAGCCACGCTCTTCGCAACAGGCGCTTCCGAATCTCACGCATCTACCATTGAAAACCAAATTTCAAGCAAATCGCAATCCATGCAGAACCTTGAACTTCAGCTAAGACTGCTTCTAGATGAATCACCTTCAGAGTTGCGCGCATCAATGACCAGCTTCTTGGAAACTTCAAGCCTTGCCGACCCCGCCAGTTGTGAAGCAAGCGCTCAAGTTGAAGACGAAATATCGAGCGCACTTCGTGATCTATCGCAATCAATCGAATCAAACGATATCGAAGGCGCGAACTCGAAAATATTGCGCATGACTTCATTGATAAGGCAAAGAGCAGCACTGGTTAAAGCAAGCAAGGACAGCTAATGATCGATAAGGATAAATTAATCTCGCTTCTTAATTTCAAAAGAAATTCCAGTAAAAACGACCCGGAGATACAAAACTATTGGCTATCGAATAAAGCTCGAGAGTGGAACAGCCGTATATGTCTACGACAGCGGCGGCTTCTTTTGTCAAGGAAATAACGCTGATCAGGTCCGAAAAGCCATCGAAGATGAAATCATTGATGAACCAAACAACAAAGTTTTCGTTGTTTACGGCCACGATAAAACCGCACGAAACCAACTCCAACGTCTTCTCGAAGAGTTAAATCTCGAGCCTATTTTTCTCGATAATCAGCCTATAGGGGGCCGAACAGTAATCGAACAACTAATGGAATACATCCCTTGCGCTAATTTCGGGATAGTACTTATGACCCCGGACGACATAGGCTATCCAAAGAATAAACAGGATACGACCGCAGCCAAGAGCTCGCCAGAACGTAGTTTTGGAGCTTGGGATGCTACTGATGAAATTCGGCAGGTCTAGGACCGCGATCCTTCTCAAAGAAGCCGACCCACCAATAGAAAAACCGTCCGATATAAACGGCATCTTATATCTCCCTTACAAGGAAGACGTTTTTGAGATAAAGCAGAAACTAATACGGGAAATGAACAGCAAGGGGTATGAAATGGAGCAATCGAAATGAAAGCGCTACAATGCGAGCTCTGCGGTAGCACAGAGATTATCAAGGATGGAGACTTTTTCGTCTGTCAAAGCTGTGGAATGAAATATACGCTTGAAACCGCAAAGAAAATGATGGTCGAAGGTGTTGTCCAAGTCGAAGGCACAGTGAAAACAGACCGCACTGAAGATGTCGATCGATATCTCGCCTTGGCCAGAACCGCTCAAAAAGCCGGTAACAACGCTGATGCTGAGAAATATGCCTCCATGGCCCTCGAGATTGATCTTAAGAACGCCGAGGCATGGTCAATAAAGGCAAAAGCGATAGACTGGCAGCTCACGTTTGACAACGATCGCTTGTCGGAATCAAATGCAGCATGCATTAATATGCTAAAGCTGCTAAATCGAGCCCCATCAGATTTTGATGAGATAAACACCGCGCTAAACATAGCGATAGGTTTCATTGAGCATTTGCGAGCTATCGCAAACTCTGAGATAGACTATTTCTGCCAGGAACTTGCAAATCTACCGAATGCGAAGAATCTAGAGTTAATTCAATCGGGGCTCATTCGTCACCTACAGTCGCGTGAACTCCATGGAAAAATATAGAGGCCGTGTGCGAATTACAAACGGCTGCCGTAAAGAGGCTCAGCAAAGAGCAGGGGGAGAGTGCCAAGATACCCGAGAATATCGAAGATCTCCTCGGCGCCCTTACCGAAGACCTTTCCGGTCTTGCAGCGCGCAACATTTCATCAATGTATTACAATGCTGCAATCACGATCCTAAAGTCTGCGGTCAACGGCTGCTCCACATGGTCGGAACGGTGGAACAAGGTCCGTGTATTTGATTACTACGCGACAGATGATTTCGACTATGACAACGAAAAAGAAGCTTTTGATCTATGCATAGATGCGTACGATAGTTGCATAAAAGCGGCTCGCTTAGCTATCGACCTCTTTGACAATAAAGTCACTAAACAAGGTACTGCCACAGACGAGATGCTCTTAAGATGCTGGGGCATATTGTGCAGTCTCGAGGAGCTATGTATCAAAGTTCGAACAAATCGCCGATACTACGGATACTACGGACACTCCAGCGAACAAATAACAAACGACGGCTTTTTCCTTAGCGATGAGGCAAAGCAGCTTCGGAGAGAACAGTTAGAAAAGGACATGGCAAAGCGTGACGAATACGACCCCGAGAAGAAGAAGGAACGTGAGCGCGCTGAAAAAGAAGCAGAGCTCCAAGCCAAATATTGGTTAGATAATCCTGTTAAAAAGTCGCAAAAACAAGCGCTCGAAGATGAATTTGACCGTTTGGGGAACGAACTTCGAGAGCTTAAGAGCAGACGTTCTTTCTTCAGTCCATTCGAATTCAAAGCGAAACGAGAATGTGACACAAAAATAGAACAGGCCCGCGCGCGCAGGCGGGAAATCAAAGACTCTTTGAAGGCCTTAGACGATGAACTCATGGCGTACGTGTCGAACGAAATTGAATCATAGCTTTCACCGCTTGCCGCAACAGTCCATTGGCGACCTCAAAGGCGCCTCAATGGGATAAGAGCGATTTCACACCATGGAGGAATGGCGGGCAAACGCTCGGAGTGTTCATTTGTCTGATAACCGATGTTCACTCTAGCCCGAGCAGATTAAGTCCCGCCACCGTCATCTTGCACACGAGCGGCCTTGCGGACACCTTTTCTAAATATCCGGCAGCGATTAGGCTCGACAATGACCTACTCGCTGTCGGCTTTGTCACATCGAGATAGCCCGACACACCATCAAGCGTAGATTCACCAAAGGCACCGAAGATATGCATCTGTGCCGCATAAAACAGAATATCTTTTGCCCTTTCGGTAAACGTATCGTCGAGTTCATCGATCGCCCGCTTGAGATCATCGAGTTGTACGCGCTTTTCGGCCAAATCGCTCAGAACGGCATCTTGCGCTTGCTCGACCAAATCAAGCATCATTGCAACAAACGGAGTAGCCTCGCTACCGTTAAGGGGCCTCTCCACCACGTCAAACGCCTTGTAATATGCGGTTCTATTCTCAGCAATCGTCCTAGAGAGCGACAACACCGTAGGCTGCGACAACGTCTCGTTCAGGCTCAACGCGAGAAGATACCTCCCCGTTCTCCCGTTACCGTCATAGAAGGGGTGAATATACTCAAAGAGAAAATGGCAGATTGAGGCTGCATAGAGGCTTGGGACATCTTCGCGATTGCCCAACTCTATCATCTTGCCAAGGAGGTCAATGATTTCGGGCTCCGAGGAAACACCCTGATGGAGAATCTTGCCCCGACTGTTCTCAATCACAACGGGACCCAAACGGAACATCTTGCCATCCGGACGGTCCTTCGGGTCAAGCACGCCCTTAGTGACGGCATCGAAAATCTCGCGAATATCCTCGGGTTTGCCGGGACGACTTGAACCATCCACCAGCTGAAGGTAGAGGCGAGCGAATTCAATAAAAGGAGTGTGCTCCTTTTCGGCGGCACCGCAAAGTTCGGCCGCAGCATCCTCCGCAGACTCCAGCGCCGCTTCAATCTGGCGCCGCGTGCTGTGCACACCCTCCATCTCGTTGCTGAAAACAACCTCCTCAAGCACCAGCGAACGAATCGAGGCCCCCAAAGCCACATAAGGCAAGCTGTTCCACAGGTTGGAAATCTTTCGCTCTTTTCTGAGGATCCGCTCGCTAGCAACGGACAGGTTCAAAGGAACACAAGCGAACAGTTCACCATGCTCAAGGTGAATTCCAGTCCGCACCGTGCCGTCGGCAGTAAGGCGCTCGCGCAGCAGCTCGTCATGGCAAGCATAACGATCGGAGCTTGGATCTGCATAAAAGAGTTTTTCGAGCGTCTTGTACGCCATCGCTTCATCGCTCCTTTGAAATCAAATAGCTTAATCGTCTTTCATTATTTCGAATATATCCGATATTTGCAATTAAGACTCAAGAAATGCATTGTCTAATTTCAGAATTTGAAGTATTGGGAATTAAGGGTTCTTTTTTACATAGCGAGCTAATTTCAAACCTCAGCAGAGCTTTATGCAAGAAGGCACGCTGTCTGCATCAACCGCAGGCAGCGCACCTCCTTCTATTCGAAAAGGAAACTGCGTCCCATAATTCCGGCTCAGAATGGGATGCGCTTTCCCTAACGAGCCTCTCGCGGAAACTGCATCCCACTCTGAGCGCCCATTCCGGGACACAGCTTCCCAACGGCCCCCGTTTCGGAAACCACATCCCGTTCCGAGCCTTCAAAGCGGGACGCGGCTTCCCCGAGAAAGTATCGACTACTTACCGTCGTCGTCTTCGGCTTCTTCGCGCGCATAGAGCTCCAGCATGCGGCGGCGGTATTCGCGCACAGCGAGCTTGGCGCGCTCTAGGCGGCGACGCTCACGCGGGGTGAGCTCGGACGGATCTATCTCGTCGCCATAGGTCTTATCGGCAAGAAGATGCGCCGCGTCCACGATGCGGGCATCGATGTGGCCGCTCGCCGCCTCGGCGGAAAGACGCTCGGCAATCGTATCGAGCGTAGGCAGGCCCTCGAATACGCGACCATGGCCATGTGAGGTCAGCAGCTCGTGCTCGCGTGCGAGCAGGCTCGCCAAATCGTGATGGGCGCGCAGGATGTCAAGCGCATCGGATGGATGCTCGGCAACCTCTGCCACGGCGGCGACCGGCGCGGCATCGACCACGCGGTAGAAGAGCTGCGCGAGCAATGGCATCAAGAACACCGTGATGGCACCGGCCTATCTCAGTTAACGACAGAGGTAGCCTTGAATAACGACAGAGGATAGCACTTTTTTTATGTGAGTTTTTTACTAAATTGGGATGCACCGTATGGTTTACGTTGAGAACCCGCTTTGTACAGTTCCGGATGATAAAGGAAATGGTACGTCTGCTGGGTGACTCAGACGGGAAAGGCGATGCCAAGGAAAAGTATATCTTATTGCCATCAGCCTGCTCGGAAAATACGCTTTCAGGCTGCTTGAAGACTACCGCACAAAGAAAAGCGCCGGTATCAAAGACCCCGTTTTCACCAAGAACCGCCTGAAAGAGGTAGAAAAAGACATAGAGTGCTGGTGATAACCAACTTATTTCGTACTTTTGCAGCCGGAACCGCCGGATGACCCGCGGTCTTGTAATTTGTAATCAGTAATTCGTAATTTGATATGAGTTTATTTGCCAAACTATTCAACAAGAATACCGGAGAAGTATCTTCGAAGAATGTGGAAGACTTCGTGTCACTGACACGCGTCTACTTCCAGTCTGTAATAGCCGCCAACCTGGGCATCACCAATATCCGCTTTGTGCCGGATGTAGCCAACTTCAAGCGTCTGTTCAAAATCCCCACGCAGGGAGGCCGCCTGGGACAAGCGGAAAAGGCCGCTTCGCGCAAGATGCTGATGCAGGACTACGGCATCAGTGAAAACTTCTTCAAGGAAATTGATACTTCCGTCAAGAAGCACTGCCGTACGCAGAACGACGTACAAGGTTATCTCTTTATGTATCAAGGCTTCTCCAATGACTTGATGATGCTGATGGGAAACCTGATGCAGTGGAAATTCCGCATGCCTTCCATCTTCAAGGGAGCACTGCGCAGCATGACCGAAAAAACCGTACACGACGTCTGTACAAAAACCGTATGGAAAAAGGACGATGTACACAAAACGGCAGCGGCAGTACGCCAGTACAAAGAGCGTCTGGGATATTCGGAACAATGGATGACCGAGTACGTTTACAACGTAGTGATGCTGGCCAAAAAGGAACCGAAACAGAAAGCCAACGAAGAGAAATAAAAGAAAAAGAATTCTAAAGAACTTTAGAAACAAGAAGGCGGGAAAGAAATTTCCCGCTTTTTTTTGTTATTTTTAGCAAATGAAATCATTTTCCCCTCACGGAACACAAGGACGCACCCCGCGTCAACCATCATAAATATTAACTTCAAAAAAACAACCGCTTATGAAACAAAAGAAAATGCTTGCACTCACTCTCTCACAACTGGAACAACTTTATCGGCACGAACTCCCTGAATTGGTCAGCATCGCCGTTCAAAGCGACGATACGGAAGCCTTCAAGGCCAACCTGACGGAGTACATTGCCGGACATCCGGAAGTGGACAGCGAGGCCGGTAAGCAAATTCGACTCTTGATTGAATTTGACGGGCAGGAAGTACACGAGCTCTCCATCGGAGAACAGCTGCCCATATCAACTTTATCAATGCTGCATTCCTTCCTCACGGGACAATGGGAAGAGGAAACGGAAACGGACCTGTTCATCGACTTGTTCCAGCAGTTCAAACGCCTCCACCAACCAGCCCCCACCCTGCCCTCCGCACAGAAAATCAAAACCCTGACCGAACGCTGGCCCAGCGGACTGGATGAAGACGTGCAGCATATCCGTGCAAAGAACAAGGAACGCATCCTGCATGCACTGGTGCAGAAGATTGAGCACCGCAAGACCCCGGCTTCCCGCTTCCATTTCGAAGAGGGACTCAGCTACGAGGAGAAGTTCAACCTCGTCAGCGAATGGTGGAATGACTTCCGTTTCCATCTTGCCATGGCCGTCAAAAGCCCTACGGAGCTAAACCGTCTTCTCGGCAACTCCCTTTCTGCTGAAACCATGTACCTGCTCTCAAAAGCCCGTAAGAAGGGAATGCCTTTCTTCGCCACCCCCTATTATCTGTCACTGCTGAACTGCACCGGCAGCGGATACGACGACGAGGCCCTGCGCAGCTATATACTCTATTCACCCCAACTGGTGGAAACCTACGGACAGATACGTGCCTGGGAACGGGAGGATATCGTAGAACCAGGTAAACCCAATGCCGCCGGCTGGCTGCTGCCCGACGGGCATAACATCCACCGCCGTTATCCGGAAGTGGCCATCCTCATCCCCGACACCATGGGACGCGCCTGCGGAGGACTCTGCGCATCTTGTCAGCGTATGTACGACTTTCAAAGCAAACGGCTCAATTTTGAGTTTGACACCCTGCGTCCCAAGGAAACATGGGAAAAGAAGCTGCGTCGGCTGATGGCCTATTTTGAGGAAGACACGCAACTGCGGGACATTCTCATCACCGGCGGTGACGCACTGATGAGCCAAAACAAGACGCTGGGCAATATTCTGGATGCCGTCTACCGCATGGCAGTCCGCAAGCGGAAAGCCAATCAGGAACGGCCCGAAGGAGAAAAGTATGCAGAGCTGCAACGCGTACGCCTCGGCTCACGCCTCCCCGCCTACCTGCCCATGCGCATCAATGACGGGCTGGTGGAGATTCTAAGGGAATTCAAGGAAAAGGCGTCTACCATCGGCATCCGCCAGTTCATTATCCAGACACATTTCCAAACCCCGCTCGAAGTCACTCCGGAAGCTGCCGAAGGAATACGCAAACTGCTGGCGGCAGGCTGGCTCATTGACAACCAACTGGTATACAACGTAGCTGCATCCCGCCGGGGGCATACCACCCGCCTGCGCCAAGTGCTCAATCAGTTGGGAGTGGTTTGCTACTACACCTTCTCCGTGAAAGGTTTTGAAGAAAACAATGCCGTGTTTACTCCCAACAGCCGTTCCGTACAAGAGCAACGGGAAGAAAAGCGCTTCGGGAAGCTGACCAAGGAAGATGCCCATAATCTGTCCGTACTGCTTGGAACCGTCCATGACCCGGCAGCCTGCATCCGGCGTTTCCTGAAAACGCACCACCTGCCTTTCCTCGCCACCGACCGCAATGTACTCAATCTGCCCGCCATCGGCAAGAGCATGACCT
>ENA-OQKI01000114-OQKI01000114.1-human-gut-metagenome-genome-assembly--contig:-NODE-114-length-19268-cov-2.213730_pt1 | contig 19268 bp, 18 predicted proteins | sample MGYA00242778_ERZ504798 | MGnify/ENA primary metagenome ERZ504798 (study PRJEB26092, sample SAMD00036414) | human gut metagenome | host: Homo sapiens | study: EMG produced TPA metagenomics assembly of... | reverse complement strand
CAACGGGTACCCCACGGAAACCTTGACGATCCTGTAAAGGATCACCTGGTCATCGTCTGTCCGGTGGGGTCAACCCACCGGTAGACTCCTACCTTTAGCCCCCTCCCGTTCCGTGCGCGGGAGGGGCGCTCTTGTGTTCCGGCGTTTTACCAAACGCCGGAACCACTCGACGCTGCAAGCCCGCCAGAGCGGCAATCTGACGTTCAATCGTCGGGCATGGCCACAAGGCCTATGCCCTCCTCTTTCACGTCACCTTGCTCGCTCTGGCGGGCTTTCGCTGACTTTTGCTCCACCTGCGGCGCTGCCATTGTTGGTGTTATGGGGCGGTGCAATGGGGTCAGGTTAGTTTGCACCAAATATGTCCGACAAGAGGTTTGACGGATGTTTGGTTGGTGCCTGTTGATGGTCTGGGTATCGGGGAGGGCGGGCTCCGTTATAATCGCCTAGGACATTAAATGGAAACGGGACGGGAGCCACACATGCGCCAGGGTTTCGACAATGCGAAGTACATCGAGCTGCAGGCTGCTCACATTAAGGAGCGCATCTCGCAGTTTGGTGGCAAGCTCTATTTGGAGTTTGGCGGCAAGCTGTTTGACGACTATCATGCGAGTCGCGTGCTGCCGGGTTTTGAGCCGGACAGCAAGTTTCGCATGCTCAAGAGCATTGCCGACGACGTCGAGGTCATCATCGCAATCAATGCAAACCATATCGAGAAGAACAAGGCCCGTGGCGACCTGGGCATTACCTATGACGAGGACGTCTTGCGCCTGGTCGACCTGTTCCGCGGCAACGGTTTTGCTGTCGCGGCCGTGGTATCACGCAGTATGCCGGTCAGCCCGCTGCCGACGTCTTCCGCAATCGTCTGAATGCACTCGGCATTCCCGCCAAGCTGCATTATCCCATTGAGGGCTATCCGCACGATGTCGATCTGATCGTGTCCGACGATGGCTACGGCAAGAACGAGTTCGTCGAGACCACGCGTCCGCTCGTTGTCGTGACGGCGCCCGGCCCTGGCTCGGGCAAGCTCGCCACCTGCCTCTCACAGCTGTATCACGAGCATAAGCACGGCACCGCCGCCGGTTATGCCAAGTTTGAGACCTTCCCGGTCTGGAATCTTCCTCTGACGCATCCGGTCAATATTGCCTACGAGGCCGCTACGGCGGACCTCGACGATGCCAACATCATCGATTCCTTTCACCTTGAGGCCTACAACAAGACCACGGTCAACTACAACCGCGACGTCGAGGCCTTCCCGGTGGTCCGTGCTCTGATGGAAAAGATCCTGGGCAAGAGCCCCTACCAGAGTCCTACGGACATGGGCGTCAATATGGTCGGCTTTGCCATCACCGATGACGATGCCTGCCGCGACGCTTCCAAGATGGAGATCGTCCGCCGCTACTTTACCGCGGTCGAAAATGTGCGCCGTACCGGCGTGGGCGATGAGCAAGTCGACCGTCTCAAGATTATTATGAAGAAGGCCGGCATCGATAAGAACTACTCACCGGCGCGCTCGGCGGCCTTAACCAGGGAGCAACTGACGGGTGGTCCCGTGGGCGCCATGGTCATGCCGGACGGTTCCGTGGTGACCGGTAAGACCTCCACGCGCCTGGGCGCCGCAAGTTCGCTCATTATGAACGCCCTCAAGCACGTCTCGGGCGTCGACCTTGAGCTCGAGGTTATCAGCGATGAGGCGATCGAGCCCATCAGCAAGCTCAAGACGCATTTCCTAGGCAGCAAAAACCCGCGCCTCCACACCGACGAGACGCTTATGGCGCTGTCGATCACCTCGGCCACGAGTGAGACGGCCGCTCGCGTCCTTTCGGGCCTGGAGCAGTTGCGCGGTTGCGATGCCTTCTTTAGCGTGATCATCTCGCCGACGGACGAGACGGTACTGCGCAAACTGGGTATCAACGTGTGCTGCGAGCCCAAGTTTGAGCGCCGCGGTTTCTTCCATCGCTAAGTTTGAAGCACCGCGGTAATTGCATTGCAGTTTGGCCGTATCGGGTTAGCGCCCGGTACGGCTTTTTGATCAATAAAGCGCCTATTTCGGCGAAAAATAGCTGTTTACCTGCCTAGAACAATTTGAGCGGTATACAATAACCATAACTGTTTCATCCTTAGCGGGATGCCGCATGATGGATATTACCTGCCATCGTGAGGTGTGTCGGTCGCGCACGGCGCGTTAGATGCTCGTGCTCGGTTTGAGGAGGCTGCTATGGCGGGCAAGGGTCGTGCGAGTGTCAACGATATGAAGCGTGTCGAGGTGCTGGTGTTGATGGAGATCGACCGGCAAACCGAAGACAATGGCGGGCCGTATGGTTTCTCGCGCAAAACGCTTGCCGAGCGCGTGGGGGTTTCGCCGTATCGTGCCCGCGCCGCAATCGATCGCTTGGATTCCGAAGGCATGATTGATGTCGTCTCGCGTTATAGCGACGACGGCGGTCAGCTTGCAAATGGCATTTGCCTCACCGAACATGGCAAGTGGTATCTTGAGGGCGTCCGTACCGGCATGCTCGTTCAAGAAATGCTCGAGGACGAGGTTGCTGATCGATAGCAGCATGTAACCCTTGCCATAGCGACGCCGCCTGGGAAACCGGGCGGCGTTTTGTTTCAAGATTGAGAAATGCAATCGCACGCGAGAAAAATTGCGAACGGTCCGCGGCGCGAGTATTACAATGAAGACCCGTAAGATGTGGATAAACAACTTCTACGGGAAGCGCAGGTAACTCAATATGACCAAGCATGTGTTCGTAACCGGTGGCGTGGTTTCGTCCCTGGGCAAGGGTATCACCGCGGCCTCGCTGGGCCGTCTGCTCAAGTCGCGTGGCTACAAAGTAACGATGCAGAAGGCCGACCCGTATTTGAACGTCGACCCCGGTACCATGAGCCCATTCCAGCATGGTGAGGTCTTCGTTACCGAGGATGGTTACGAGTCCGACCTGGATCTGGGTCATTACGAGCGCTTTATTGATGAGAACCTGACCCGCGATTCCAACTTTACGACCGGTGCCATCTACAAAAGCCTAATCGCCCGCGAGCGTCGCGGCGACTTTTTGGGCGGTACCGTGCAGGTGATTCCCCACGTCACCAATGCCATTAAGGACAAGTTCCGCCGCATCGAGGAGCAGACCGGCTCCGATGTAGTCATCACCGAGCTGGGCGGCACGATTGGCGACATCGAGTCCCAGCCGTTTGTCGAGGCCATCCGTCAGTACCGCAAGGAGGCCGGCCCCGAGAACGTCTGCTACATCCACGTGTCGCTCGTTCCCTATATCGCCGCCGCCCACGAGGTCAAGACCAAGCCCACACAGCATTCCGTCAAGGAGCTCCGCAGCTTTGGCATCCAGCCCGATATTATCGTGCTGCGCTCCGACCACCATATCGATGACGCTATCCGCGGAAAGATCGCAAGCTTCTGCGACGTCGACACCGATTGCGTCTTTACCAACGAGGACTGCGCGAGCATTTACGATGTTCCGCAGCTGCTTGCCGAGCAGGACTTTGACCTGCGCATTTGCGAGCGCCTGGGTCTGGACCCGCGTGAGCGCGACATGAGCGAGTGGAACGAGTTCCTGCGCAAACAGAATCACGCCAACCATCACGCCGACAAGGTGAAGATCGCCGTCGTGGGCAAGTACACGCAGCTGCCCGATGCGTACCTGTCGGTTATCGAGGCCCTGCACCATGCGGGCGTCTTCTACGATCGCCATGTGGACGTCCAGCTGGTCGACGGCGAGAGCCTCGACGAGCAGAATGTCTCCGAGGTTCTGGGCGACGCCTCGGGCATCCTGGTCCCCGGCGGCTTTGGCAAGCGCGCCCTGGAGGGCAAGATCCTCGCGGCCGAGTTTGCCCGTGAGCACAAGATTCCGTATCTGGGCATTTGCCTGGGTATGCAGGTGGCCGTGTGCGAATTTGCGCGCAATGTCGTCGGCCTTGCCGGCGCCAGCTCCTCTGAGTTCGATCCGGATGGCCCGTATAGTGTCATCGATCTGATGAGCTCGCAGGAGGACGTGACCGAGAAGGGCGGCACCATGCGCCTGGGCGCCTATCCGTGCAAGCTCGCCGCCGATACCCTTGCTCGCGAGGCATATGGCGAGGAACTCGTCTACGAGCGTCACCGTCACCGCTTTGAGTTCAACAACGCCTTCCGCGACCAGCTCGAGGACGCCGGTTTGGTTATCTCGGGTCTGTCGCCTGACGAGCGCCTGGTCGAGATGGTCGAGCTGCCGCGCGACGTGCATCCGTGGTATGTGGCAACCCAGGCTCATCCCGAGTTCAAGAGCCGCCCGACCAACCCGCAGCCGCTGTTCCGCGAGTTCGTACGCGCTTCGATCGGCCAGCACGAGGGTGTCGACCGTCTGCAGGTGACGCCCATGAACCTCGCTACGGACTAAGGGTGCCGGCGAATAAGGAACATACCGAAGCTACTCCCTCGTCGCTCGCCGTGGCGGCGGGGGAGTATCTCGATTACCTCGCGGTCGAGCGGGGTTTGGCGCGCAACACGATTGCGGCCTATCGTCGTGACCTGACGACGTACTGCGCCTATCTGGAGCGGGCGGGTATTGTGTCTTTTGAAGAGGTGACCCGTCGGGTCGTGGAGGGCTTTGTCGCCGACCGTCGCGATGGGGGCTATTCCGATGCCTCGGTGGAGCGTGCGCTTGCGGCCGTGAAGGGCCTGCATGCCTTTTTGGTGCGCGATGGGGCTGTGGCCCAAAATCCAACGGCGGCGTTGCGCCTGCCTAAAAAGGCTGAGCGTTTGCCGGAGTATCTATCGGTGGAGGATGTCTCGGCGCTGCTCGATCAAGACTTCCCCGAGGGCGAGATGGGCTTGCGCGACCATGCCATCTTGGAAGTGCTCTACGGATGCGGCTTACGTGTGAGCGAGTTGGTGGGGCTCGATGTGGGCGATATCCATATCGATGACGGGTTTGTCCTGGTGCGCGGTAAGGGCTCCAAGGAGCGTCTGGTCCCTTTGGTGGGAAGCGCGGCGCGTGCCCTGACGCACTATATATGTGATGGGCGCCGACTTCTGGCGGCTCATGCTCGTGGGACAGAGACGCCGGCGGTTCTTTTTAAACAAGAACGGTGGGCGTCTATCGCGTCAGGGTGTTCACGTCATATGCGAGCGCTACGGACGCCGAGGTGGGGTTGGTGGGACTCCGATCCGCACACGTTGCGCCACTCCTTTGCCACCCATATGCTCGCGGGCGGCGCGGACCTTCGCGTGCTGCAGGAGATCTTGGGACACGCCGATATATCGACGACGCAGGTCTACACGCATGTCGATCGTACGCAGCTGACTGAGGTTTACCTGGCGGCCCACCCGCTGGCACATCGCTAATATGCTGCTGAGCTGCGATTACATGCTATCCGAGGACGGACCCCCGATTGCTGGAACGTGCTGTTGCGCACGTTTTGGCAATCGGGGGTCCGTCCCATTTTGCGCCACCGGCCAACGGCGCGGCGGGGTGCACATGCCGCGCGTGGGAGAGTTTGGGGGCGATGTGAACGGGATGTAAAGGGACATAAAAATCGCCTCAAGGTCAACTTGAAGGTTGAGGTTGAAAGGCGGGGTGCTACAGGTGGCATCCCGCCTTTGCGTTAAACACAACATATTGTGTTTTCGAACATATGCTCGGGGGTGGCGCCCAATAGTTAGGGGGTGGAGTGGTGGGGTAGGGTGGGGGAAGGGGTGGGGAAAGGTGTTGAAAAATGGGGCAGTTCCCCATATTATTAATGACGTCGACAGGCGGGGTGGTTCCCCGCGTACGTGCCATCTGAGTAACCGAGGGGAGGGCGCACATGGGAATGACTGGTGCATACGAGCGCAATCTCGATGCAAAAGGTCGTCTGTCCCTGCCTGCACCCCTTCGCGAGGAGCTTGGAGAGCACGTTCGCGTGTTCAAAGCCCTGGATGTCGATGCTCTGTACGTGTTCTCTGCCGAGGCCTTCGATAAGTGGGTCGAAGGACTCTTCGCGGGTCGTGAGGGCCACGAGGGTTTTAACCCGCGTGACATCAACGACCAGAAGCTCATGAGGGCGATCAACAAGCGCACCACGTCGATGGATGTGGACAGCGCCGGTCGTATCGGTCTTTCTGAGTCTCTCCGCAAGCAGGCGAACCTCGACCGCGAGGTCACGGTTGTGGGCAACTACGACCACCTTGAGGTTTGGGACCGCGCCGCGGCCGATGAGGACGATGACGACGAGGCTCTGCTTGACCTCTTCTTCTCGTAAGGGCAAGGCGCGAGTAACGGATGGAGCGTGGGATCTTGACACAAGAATATCGGCATGAACCTGTCATGCTCGGCGAAGTGCTTGAGTCGCTGCAGCTCAAGAGCGGCTCCGTTGTCTGCGATTGCACCCTTGGCGGTGCCGGTCATTCGGTAAAGATGGCCGCGCAGGTGGGGGAGACGGGCCTTTTGCTCGGCGTCGATCAGGACGACATGGCCCTCGAGGCCGCTGGTGCCCGTCTGGACCGCGAGGTTCCCGGCGTCCCGCACCAGCTGCTGAAGGGCAACTTCGGCGACTTGGACGAGCTGCTTTGCTCGGCCGAGGTGCCCGGGGTCGATGGCTTCCTGTTTGACTTGGGCGTTTCGTCACCGCAACTCGATATCCCTGGCAGGGGCTTTTCGTATAACGAAGATGCCCCATTGGACATGCGGATGGATCCGGGTAACAACACCCTAAACGCAGCTGAGGTCATCAACACCTATAACGAACACGACCTCGCCCGGATTCTACGCGTCTACGGCGAAGAGAAGTTCGCCTCGCAGATTGCGCGCGAGATTGTGCGCCGTCGCGAGCAAGAACCGATCGAAACTACAGGCCAATTTGTCGAGATCATCAAGGCTGGCATTCCGGCTGCCGCTCGTCGGCATGGTGGGCACCCGGCCAAGAAGAGCTTCCAGGCCATTCGCATCGAGGTCAACCACGAGCTCGATGTGCTCGAGAGGGGGCTTGATGCCGCCACCAGGTGGCTCAACCCGGGCGGACGCATCTGCGTCATCTCGTATCACTCGCTCGAGGACCGTATCGTAAAGAACCACTTTAAGGAGATGAGCCAGGGGTGCACGTGTCCGCCGGAGATTCCGGTGTGCGTGTGCGGCAACGTGCCGATACTCAAGGTCATCACCCGCAAACCCTTGGTTGCCCAGCCTGATGAGGTTGAGCGCAACCCTCGGGCGAGATCAGCCAAAATCCGCGTGGCGCAGCGTCTGTAGGCGCGACCGCGCGATATTGGACCTCCCGCTCGCACCATAAACGAAGCTTAAACACACTACCAACGTACTCGGGATGGGAGGCGGCATATCATGGGCTACAACACTTCAAGCGCAGCACTCGCCTATGATATGAACGCCATGCCCGCCTATCGTGAGACGCCGCAGGCCCCCGTTGCTCCCCGTGAGCAGCGCACGCCGCGCTTTGATGTCTACACGGGCGCGGGCCGTCAGGCAAACCAGGCGGTAAGCCCGGTTTTCATGAGCGTTCTTAAAACGTTTTGCATCATTGCGGCTATCTTCATGACGATCGGCGTCGCCCGCGTGGCGCTCGCCGGCGTTACGGCCCAGGTGCTCAACAGCAACGCCGAGCTTACCAACACGCTCGAAAAGGCGACCGATGAGAGCTCCGACCTGGAGGTCATGCATTCGGTCTATGGCGCCGACACGCGCATTCGCGACCTTGCGGGCGCTTATGGCATGGTGGAGCCCAGCGAGAGCGTTACACTTGACTTTTCGCAGGATGCAGCCGCGGGCGCCAACGCGACCGCGACCGCTCAGTAGCAAGACGGTAGCTGAGTATGACAAATGACTATCGCCGCGGTTCCGATGGGGGCCGCGGTTCTGGACGTCCCTCGTCGCGGGGACGTTCTGGTTATCAAGGAACGGGTCGGCAATCTTACAACGCCGGGCAGTCCCGTGGCAACGACCCGGCGTCGCGACTTCGCGGCTCGGGCGGCCCTCAAGTGCATAACAACAGGTCGCGCAAGAGTTCGTCGACCGAATGGCTCACAGGCGCGCCTCTGCCTCGCCGCAAAGCCGTCATGGGATTCATTGGGTTTGGCTTGGGCTTGGGCGTCTTTCGCCTTGCCGACTATCAAATTGTCGAAGCCGATAAACTGCGCGAGCGTGCCGATGCGCGCCGCCTGCTTGCGCAGACCCTCTATGCCAAACGCGGCACCATCTACGACCGCAACGGTAACGTGCTAGCGTCGTCGGTCGAATGTCGCAACATCGCCGTGAACCCGCAGCTTGTCGAGGATGTTGACAAGACGGTGTCGGCGCTGGTCAAGGCAACTGGGATCGATAAAAAGACCTGCCGCAAGCTCGTCGAGTCCGATGGCACCTGGGTGTATATCAAGCGCCAGGTGGACGAAGACGATGCTGCGGCGCTGGAGAAGAAGAACCTGCCCGGCGTGCTTTTTGAGCAGGCCATGAAGCGCGTATATCCATACGGCAATCTGGCATCGCAGGTGCTGGGTGTAGTGAATGTAGACAACGACGGCTTGACGGGTCTCGAGAAGCAATACAACAAGCTTCTGACCGGTACGAACGGTTCTCTTGTGCGCGAGCGCGCGAGGGACGGCAGCTATATCGCGGGCGGTGCCTATAAAAAGGTGGCTGCGGTCGACGGCGTTGATATCGTGACGACGCTCGACGTCAATATCCAGCGTGCGGCCGAGGATGCCCTGGCAGAGGCAGTTGAGAAGACTAAGGCCAAGAACGGCTCGGCGCTGGTCACCGATCCTACGACAGGCGAGATCTTGGCAGCCTGCTCGTATCCGACTTACGACCAGACCGATCTGGAAAACGCCAAGACCGAGGATATGAACTTGCGCCTGGTCACCGACGCCTACGAGCCCGGCTCGGTCTTTAAGACGCTCGTGGCGGGCGCCGGCTTCGACTTGGGCGTCGTGCGATCGAGTACGTCGTTTGAGGTGCCGGCGAGCATCAAGGTGGGTGACGATACCGTCACCGATGCCGACAAGCGCGACTATGCCATGACCATGGATGTGCGCGAGATGATGCGCCGTTCGTCCAACGTGGGCTTTGTCCTGGTGGGGCGCAAGATCGGTGCGGACGACTTTGCCGCCTATGTGGACAAGTGGGGCATAGGTCACAGCTCCGGTGTCGATTTTCCGGGCGAGAGCCTGGGCATCGTCAAGGAGCGTGACCAGTATGACGGCGCCACGCTGGGATCGATGAGCTTTGGACAGGCGCTGTCCGTCTCGCCGATTGAGATCGCACGTGCCGTGGGCGGCATCGCCAACGGCGGCGTGATGATGACCCCGCACTTCTATAAGTCCAGCAAAGGCGACGAGAAGGACTGGGGCGAAGGCGAGCGCGCGATTTCTGAGGGCGCCGCATCCCAGGTGACATCGTGCATGCAGACGGTCGTGTCCGAGGGAACGGGCGTTGGCGGCGCGGTTGACGGCTATGACGTGGCGGGTAAGACCGGTACGGCCGAACGAGCCGACGAGAACGGCGGCTACCTCAAAGAGAACTACATGTCGTCCTTTATGGGCTTTGCGCCGGCACAATCGCCCAAGGTGCTGTGCTATATCACGCTCGACGGAACGCCGAGCGGCTCAGATGCCGCTGCGGTGCCGTTCCAGTCCATTATGGCCAACGCGCTCGACGTGCTGGGTATCCCGCACACGAAGTAGGGGGTTACAATCTTTTGGGGCGTGGTTTGTTGTCCCATATGAGGGGTGTTCACATGCCCTGCACCACGCATGCGCGGTCGCTGGGATACAATACGCCGATAGCATTATTAGGTTTACAGGGGAGCTGCAATGATAGAGATCGCCGTCAACAATCTCGCGGCCGCAACAGGGGCCCGAACCGTGACGGGAGAAGCCGATCGGGTATGCCGCGGTTGCGTTATCGACTCGCGCCAGGTTGAGGAGGGCACGATATTCGTCGCCTTCCCGGGTGAAAAGGTCGACGGCAACGACTTTGCTTCCCGTGCCATCGAGTCGGGTGCCGGCGCCGTAGTGATGACGCGCGAGCCCGATGCCGAGCTGCTTTCGCTGGCCCATGAGAAGGGCTGCGCCATCCTGCATACCGATGACCCCGAGGAGTTTTTGCTGCGCCTGGCTCACGCTTATCGTTTGGAGCTTGGCTGCCTGGTAATTGGCATTACCGGCTCTATCGGCAAGACAACGACCAAGGACGTGCTCGCCGCCGTGCTCGCCAAGCGCTATCGTGTCTGGGCCACCAAGGGCAATTTCAATAACCTGATCGGCATGCCGCTCACGGTGCTTTCCGCTCCGGCCGATACCGAGGTCCTGGTGCTCGAGATGGGCATGAACCATTTCCACGAGATCGAGCGCCTGTCCCAGTCCGCCAATCCCAACCTTGCCATCGTGAGCAAGATTGGTACCTCTCATATCGGCATTTTGGGCAGCCGCGAGAACATCGCCCGCGCTAAGGCCGAGATTGTCCAGGGTATGTGCGCCGCCGGCGACTTCTTGCCGCTGCTGGTTTTGGGCGGCGAGGACGACTTTACGCCGTTCATTCGCGATACGTTCGCCCAGCCTGCTGGTATCGACGTGATGCTGGCCGGCGTCTCGGACGATGATGAGGTCCGTGCCCGCGACGTTCGAGTTGATGACGAGGGCCGTCCGGTCTTTACGCTCGATTTTGGTCAGGGCGAGACAATCGATACCATGCTTGCCATCCCCGGCGTGCAGTCCGTCCCAAATGCCGTTAAGGCCGCCGCGGTTGCCTATCGCCTGGGCGTGACGCCCGAGCAGATCGATGCTGCCTTTAGGGGCCTCACGATTACCGGTCATCGCCAGGAGATCAAGCGCGCCAAGAGCGGTGCCCGCGTCATCGACGATTCCTATAACGCCAGCGCCGAATCCATGGCTGCTGGCCTCGATCTACTGTGCTCGCTTTCGTGCACGGGGTCTCGCATGGCGATCTTGGGCGAGATGGGCGAGATGGGCGATGAGGCCCCTCGCATGCATGAACTCGTGGGCGCCTATGCCGCCGCCAAGAAGCTCGACATGCTGGCGTGCGTGGGTGGTGAGCTGGCCCAGCTTATGGCCGATGCCGCGCGCATGATGGGCATGGACGAGGACCGCATCCAGGTGTTCTCCGATTATCAGCAGGTGTTCGACCGCATGGGCGGCGCGCTTGAAAAACATGATGTTGTACTGGTCAAGGGTTCCCGCTTTGTTGAGCTCGACCGCTTTGTGGAAGGTGTGTGCTAGCCCATGTTCGGCAATCCCTCGTATCCAACGTATCAGGCTTTTTTGGGGCTTGGCATCGCCGCTGCCATTGCGCTGCTGCTCATGCCGTGGTGGATCAAGCTGCTCAAGGTCGAGGGTATCGGCCAGCAGGTTCGTGCCGACGGCCCCAAGCGTCATTTGGTTAAGCAGGGAACGCCCACCATGGGTGGTGTTGTCATCCTCGTCGCGATCTCGCTGACCTGCCTGCTGATGGGCAAGCTCACCACCGAGCTCGTGCTCGTGCTGCTCGCCACGCTGGCGACCGGCGTGCTGGGCCTGATCGACGACCTGACCTCCGTTACGCATGGGCGCTCGCTCGGTCTGACGCTCATGCCAAGATGATCGGCTAACCATTATCTGTGTCACCTTTACGGTACTTGCCGTCAACTGGTGCGGCGTCGCCCCCGAGATCGTTTTCCCGCGGCCTGACGATTGACCTCGGTGTTCTTTCGACCACCATCTGCGGCCTTTCGTTTCCGTGGCTCTACCTTGTCTTTTGCTGGCTGATGATCGCCGGTCTTTCTAATGCCGTGAACCTGACCGATGGCCTTGACGGTCTTGCTGGTGGCACTCCATGATTGCCATGCTCGCCATGGCTGCCATGGCGTTTTTGCACGGAGACGTGAACCTGTCCATCTTCTGCACCGCGTGTGCCGGTGCCTGCTTGGGCTTTCTGTGGTTCAACTGCTATCCGGCGAGCATCTTTATGGGCGATACCGGCTCGCTTGCCCTGGGCGCCGCGTTTGCCTGCACGTCCATCATGACCAACACCGAGGTCGTCTCCCTCATCATCGGCGGCCTGTTTATCGTTGAGACCCTGTCGGTAATGATTCAGGTTGTCTACTTCCACTTTACGCACAAGCGCGTCTTCCTTATGGCGCCCATCCATCATCATTTCGAAAAGAAGGGCTGGGCCGAGACCAAGGTCGTCATCCGTTTTTGGATTATCGCTGCGGCCTTTGGTGCCGTTGGCCTTGCTTTGTTCTTCCAGTTGGGATAGTGGTCTTTCATGCCTCTTGCTGATGTCTTTAGCCTGCTCGTTTTGGGCCAGGGCAAGTCCGGTCTTGATGTCGCTCGCTGGGCGCTTGCGCATCCCGAGCGCGTGAGTGCCGTTACCGTTTACGGTGGCGGCGCGTCCGAGCCCAACGATGCCACGCGCTCGCTCGAGGCGCACGGGGCATCGTTTGTCTACGGAACCGAGCAGGTCGAGGGCGCGTTTGATGTATGCGTGACGTGTCCGGGCATCTCGGAGTTCTCGGCATTCTTTAAGGCTGGCCGTGATCACGCTGCCCAGATTATGGGTGAGCCCGAGTTTGCCTACCGTCTGTCTCCCCAAAATTGGATTGCCATTACGGGCACCAACGGCAAGACGACAACCACGTCGCTGACCGATTACCTGCTTAAGGCGGCGGGCGAGGCGAGCGTTGCTGTCGGCAACATTGGCGAGCCTCCGGTGAACGAGATCGATGGCCGTGCGCATAACGAGTGGTTTGTGGCGGAGCTTTCGAGCTATCAGATCGCAACGACCCAGGAGCCTTCACCCCCGTGTGGCGGTGCTGCTCAACATTACCCCCGATCATCTGGGCTGGCATAAGAGCCATAAGAACTATGCGCTTGCCAAGATCAAACTGTTTGACAATATGGTCGATGACGATCTGGCGGTTGTCGACGTCGAAGACGCCGGCATTCACGAGTTCGATGAGTACATCTACACGCCGGGTCGTCGCATCTGCAAGGTTGCCTTTGACGAGCCTGAGGGTGAGGATGCCGCCTTTGTACGCGATGGCAAGATGATCGTGCGCCTGAAGGGCGTCGAGACCCCGCTCATCGCTACATCCGAGCTCAAGATTTCGGGCCATCACAATGTTATCAATGCCCTGTGCGCTGCCACGGCTGCCCTGGCAGTCGGTGCCGATGTCGATGGCGTCTGCCGCGGTCTGGCCTCGTTCCAGCCGCTCGAGCACCGCGTGGAGCCGTGTGGCGAGATTGACGGCGTGCGCTACGTCAACGATTCCAAGGCGACCAACACCGATGCGGTCGAGAAGGCACTGACGGCATTTCCCGATGACGACGTGATCTTGCTGCTCGGCGGCCACGATAAGGGCACGCCGCTCACGGACTTCGCGCGCGTCGTTATGGACAACGTACGCTCGGTCGTCTGCTTTGGCGATGCGCGCGAGCGTTTCACCGCCGCTATGGACGAGGCCGATGTCGATGGCGATGTGGATATCGCCCAGGCGGATGACCTGCGCGATGCCGTGGACGTCGCCCGTTCGCTGTCGAGCCGTGGCGATGTGATCTTACTTTCTCCTGCCTGCTCTTCGTTCGATGAGTTCTCGGGCTACGAGGAGCGCGGTCGCGTGTTTAAGGACTATGTGGCCCAGCTTGCCGCTGCGTCCAATACGCAAATGGAATAGGGGTTGCCGGTGAGAGAGGAGAGCCCCCGACAGAATATGAGGAGGCCCGACTCGGACCGTGCTTCCTCGCAGTGCATCACGCCGCGCGCCGGTCGTCGCACGCAGGGCATCGGCGAACGTTATATCGCCGGCGTCCCCGCACGTATCATGCGACCCCGCCTGGTCTTTTTGACCTGCCTGTTCTCGCTGGTCTGTTTTGGCCTGCTTATGGTGTACTCGGCTTCTTCAGTCGAGGCGCTTCACGAGAACGACTCCGCGACCTACTTTTTGTTCCGGCAGTTTATGTTCACTGTCGTCGGTGTTGCTGCCCTCGAGTTCATCGCGCGCGTTGCACCCGATAGCTGGTTTGGCGAAGGGGCGCTTAAACTTGCCCTTATCGCTATGATGATCTTGCTGCTTGCGGTGTTCCTCTTTGGTAGCGGCAGCCGTGGCGCTACGCGCTGGCTGAGCATTGCCGGCATTCAGTTTCAGCCATCGGAGTTTCTCAAGCCGTTTGCCATTGCCTATTCTGCCATCATGCTCGATCGCGTGTTTTCGCCCGGCGGTAACATCAATGAGTTCCTTAAGGGCATGGGCTTAAATTTGGGCATATCGCTCGTCTTGATTTTTATTCTAGCCCGACTTTGGCACCATCCTGATTATTCTGTTGACGATCATGTGCATGGCGCTCTTTGCCGGCCTTGACCCAAAATTCATTATCGGTGCGATTCTTGCTGGCGTCGTCATCATCGTGATCGCTCTTGTCGTCGAGCCGTACCGTATGGTGCGCATTCAGGTTCTCTTGAACCCTTGGGCAGATGAATATGGAGACGGGTATCAGGCAACGCTTGCCATTATGGCGTTTGCTTCGGGTGGACTGTTCGGTCGCGGTATCGGCAACTCAACCATGAAGTACTCGTATTTGCCCGAGGCGCACAATGACTACATCCTGGCCATCATTGGCGAGGAAGTCGGTTTTGTCGGAACCGTGCTGTTCTTCTTGGTGTTTGCGATGCTGATCTATTCGGCGTTTCGCATTGCCGAGCAGGCGACCGATCGTCGGGGCGCGCTCATGGCGTCTGGCTCCGCGGTCATTCTCGCGGTGCAGTTTTTGATTAACGCGCTGGGCATCCTCAACGTGTTTCCCATGACGGGCAAACCGTTGCCGTTTATTAGCTACGGCGGCTCTTCGATTATTGTGTCACTTATGCTTGCCGGATTGATCCTGCGCGTTTCGTACGAAAGCGCCCGTCGCGATGAGTACGACCGTCGCCGCGAGAGCTTTGCCGTTATGGATGAGAGTACCGCCGGCGTGCCCCGCGTGCGCGGCGAGCGATCTTCGCGTAACGGTTTTACCGTCCTGGATGGCTCTGTGACCGAGCCGGCAGCCCGCCCGCGTCAGCGAACGGCGCCGCAAGGTCGTCCTCAGCGCCCCAGCCCTCGCAACGCGGGCGGTGGATATAATCGAATCGATTTGAACTCGGACCCGTCGGCGCGTCTGCGCACCGACGACCAGGGACCGCGTGTACGAAGGGACTACCATGACCGATAAAATGACCGTTGCTATTGCAGCCGGCGGCACGGCAGGACACATCAACCCCGCGCTCGCCTTGGCCGAAGAGCTGCGTGATCGTGGCCACCACGTTGTGTTCGTGGGCCAGTCGCGCAAGCTCGAGGGTCGTCTGGTCCCCGAGGCTGGGTTTGATTTTGTGCCCATTACAGTCACGGGCTTCGACCGCTCCCGTCCTTGGACGGCGCTGACCTCGCTGTGGCGTGTCAACAAGGCCAAGCGTGCTCTCGCCAGTCATTTCTCAAAGGTCGGCAAGCCCGACGCTGCCATCGGTTTTGGTGCCTATGTCGAGGTTCCGCTGCTGGGGTGGTGCAAGGGCGCGGGCGTTCCGTATCTGCTGCATGAGCAGAACTCTGTTCCGGGCCTGGCCAACAAGATGATGAACTCCCACGCCGCCCGCGTGTGCATCTCGGTGCCGGCAGCGCGTTCGGTCTTTGAGCGCGAAGGTGACCCTGGCCACGTGCTCATGACCGGCAACCCCGTGCGCCGTTCTGTGAGTCGAGGGGGAGTCGGGTTCGCGGTCGCAGGGCTCTCGACGTGCCTGAGGACGCCACACTCCTGCTGGTTTTTGGTCGGCTCACTTGGTGCTCAACATCTTAATGAGCGCGTGGCTTCGCTTAAAAACGAGTTGCTCTCGCGCGATAATCTCTATGTTTTGCATTCGACGGGCGCCGATGGCTTCGAGGACACCGAGCGTGCTCTTGCCCTGATGCCCGAGGAGGCGAAGCGGTACCGCGTCCAGCCCTACATCGACAATATGGGCGATATGCTGGCCGCGGCCGATTTGGTCCTCTCGCGCTCGGGCGCTTCGAGCGTTGCCGAGATCGCGGCCCTTGCCACACCTTCGGTACTGGTGCCGTATCCTCATGCGACGGCCGATCATCAGACCACCAATGCCCGCTATCTGGTCGATGCCGGTGCTGGCGTGCTCTGCGCCGATGCCGATATCGATACCCAGGCGTTTGCCGATGAGCTGCTGCATCTTATCGATGATGCGCAGGCGCGCGATGCCATGCGTCAGGCGGCTCGCGGTTTGGCCCAGGACCGCGCTGCCGTCCTTTTGGCAGACGCGGTAGAAGGATTGCGTTAGTTAGACGGGATATCGCGGGTCGCCCTCGCGCGGATGCGATAGGTGCGCTACAGTAGACGGGTTACAGGCAGTGTTTACGCAAGGAGTACACGAGCACATGGCTGATTCCCAGACTGCAACCTCCGCGCCCGAGTTTAAGAGCGCCCACTTTATCGGTATCGGCGGCGCCGGCATGAGCGGCATCGCCCTCGTTCTGCACGAGCGCGGTTATGCCGTTACCGGCTCCGACCTTAAGACGTCACGTTATATCCGCCAGCTTACCCGCGCTGGTGTGAAGGTACATGTGGGCCATGAGGCCGCCACGATCGACGAGGTCAAGCCCGACGTGGTTGTTGTCTCCACCGCTATTCCGGAGTCCAACCCCGAGCTCGTGCGCGCTCGCGAGCTTGGTATTCCCGTGTGGCCCCGTGCCAAGATGCTCTCTGCCTTGGGCCACGGCTACACTACCGTCGCTGTTGCCGGCACGCACGGCAAGACCACCACGTCTTCGATGTGCGCCACCATGCTTGACCGCATGGGTCTGGACCCCAGCTTCCTGATCGGTGGCATTGTCGAGGGCTACGATACCAACGGCAAGAACGGCTCGGGCGACTATTTTGTCGCCGAGGCGGATGAGTCCGACAGCTCCTTCCTGTTCCTTAACCCCAATGTGGTCATCGTGACCAACGTCGAGGCCGACCATCTCGATCATTACTCGGGTATCGAGGAGATCGAGGCCACCTTCGCCAAGTTTATGAGTCTGGTGGGCGAGGACGGCACGGTCATCGTCTGTGGCGAGGACCCGCATCTGGTCGAGCTTGCCAAGTCGACGGGCCGTCATGTGCTTTCCTATGGCTTTGCCGAGACCAACGACATCGTCTGCGTGCATCCGGATGTCAAGGGCATCCAGAGCGACTTTATCGTTCGCTTTGAGGACGGCACTGAGCATGCTGTGGAGATCAAGAGCAATCCCGGTCGCCACAACATGCTCAACGCCACGGCGGTGCTCACCGTCGCCCATGTCCTGGGCCTTGACATCGACGCCGCCGCCAAGGCGCTCTCGAGCTTTGAGGGCGTCCGTCGTCGCTTTACCCACGTGGGCGATATCGATGGCATCACCGTGGTCGATGATTACGGCCATCACCCCACCGAGATCAAGGCGACGCTCGCTGCTGCCTCTTCGCTGGGCTACAAACATGTCGACGTCGTGTTCCAGCCGCACCGCTATTCGCGCCTGCAGGCTCTGTGCGATGACTTTGCCGACGCATTCGCCAATGCTGACAAGCTGCTGTTGATTGACGTGTTCTCTGCCGGCGAGATGCCCATCCCGGGCGTCACGTCCAAGATGCTTGCCGATACCGTGCGCGCCAAGCATCCCGGCAAGGAGGTCGTGTACTGCTCGAGCCGTCTTGAGCTCAATGAGGAGCTCGAGAAGATGGTGGGCGAGGGCGATTTGCTGCTTACCATGGGCGCCGGCGACGTCACGACGGTCGGCCCCGAGTTCATCGAGTATCTGACTGCCAAGAAAGACGCTTAAACCCCATGGGTCTGTTTAACGCCGTCATGGCGCTTTCGGGCATGATCGATACGGACGTAATTGAGGATGAACGCCTCGCGCGCCATACGAGCTATCGTATCGGCGGCAAGGCCGACCTCTTTGTGACGTGTCACAGCTATCATGCCTTGCGTCGCGCCGTGGCGGTGCTCGATCGTGAGCAGGTGCCGTGGGTCATTATCGGCAAGGGATCTAATCTGCTTGTTGCCGATGCAGGCTATCGCGGCGCCGTCATTTCGTTGGGGCGTGAGTTCCAGCGTACGGTTGTCGCCGAAGACGGTTGTACGCTGACGGTCGGTGCGGGCGTGATGTTTGCGCGCCTGGTCAACGATGCCCTGTCGCGTAGCCTCTCGGGCCTTGAGTTTGCGGTCGGTATTCCCGGCTCCGTTGGCGGCGCCGTGTCCATGAATGCCGGCACGCGAACCGAGTGGATTGGCTCGCTGGTCGAAGATGTCGTTACGTTTGACCCGAGCTCGGCATCAAGCATTACGCGGGCTCGGAGATCGCTTGGGGCTACCGTGAATGCAGCCTGCCGCGTAACGAGATCATTCTGGAGTGCGTGCTCAAGCTCAAACCTGCGCCCAAGGCCGATATCCGTGAGCGTATGGAGCGGTACCTGACGCGGCGTAAGCGCACACAGCCCATGGGCTGTGCATCCTGCGGGTCGGTATTTCGCAACCCGCCCGATGCGAGCGTGGGCAAGCTTATCGAGGATTGTGGATTAAAGGGTTTTTCGGTTGGCGGCGCGGAAGTTTCGCCCGTACACGCTAATTTTATCGTTAATAACGGAACCGCCTCGGCCGATGACGTGGCCGCGGTTATCAGACATGTGCACGGAAAGGTGAGGGAGGCGTATGGCATCGAGCTCAGACCGGAAGTTAAATTCCTCGGCTTCTAGAGCATCGAAACCAACCTTCCGCCGCGCCGGAGGGCGTTCCGGCGCACCGTCTCAGCCTCAACGTAAATCCGTTATGCCTTCTAAGCCTGCTGGGTCCGTGCGGCCTGCCAAGCGTTCGACTGCCGGTTCGCAGCTTGGCGGACGCCCCGCGGCCAAAAATGTTGCTCGTCCGGTGGCACGTCCCTCGGTGACGCCCAAACCGGCGATGGGCGCCATACCTTCTCGCCCCATAGCGTCGCCCAAGCCCTCGTTGGGGGCAAAGGTGACGCGTCCCGGTCGCGCGCTGGGTGCATCTAAGCCACGTATGCTGACGTCGGTGTCGGCCTCCGCAAAACCGCAATCGGGCAAAAAGGGCTCTAATCCGTTGTCATCGATCGGCGCCCTGGCAAATCATGCGGCGGGTGCCGCTTCTGCCGTTAAGGGCAAGGGCAAATCGTGGGCGGCATCCTTGCCGCTCTGGCAGCGCTTGCAGTCGTTGCCGTCGTCGTCATTACTCTGGCCTGTTCGCCGCTACCGATATTCAGATCCAGGGCAGCGAGCA
>ENA-OQKI01000113-OQKI01000113.1-human-gut-metagenome-genome-assembly--contig:-NODE-113-length-19292-cov-3.037986_pt1 | contig 19292 bp, 19 predicted proteins | sample MGYA00242778_ERZ504798 | MGnify/ENA primary metagenome ERZ504798 (study PRJEB26092, sample SAMD00036414) | human gut metagenome | host: Homo sapiens | study: EMG produced TPA metagenomics assembly of... | reverse complement strand
TGATCGGCGTGAGCAAGCGCATCATCGTCTTCGTGGACGAAGATCTCGGTGGCCGTATCACGGTGATGCTCAACCCCGTGATCACCGCTTCGGATGGTGCCTTCGACGCCCAGGAAGGCTGTTTGTCGCTGACCGGTGAACGCCGCACACTGCGCTGCCGCCGTATCGAGGTCAACTACGAGGACCGTCGGTTCCGCGCCCGCCACGCCACCTTCACCGGCTGGACTGCGCAGATTATCCAGCATGAAGTCGATCACTGCAACGGCATCATTATCTGATTCATATCGGTGCTCATTGCAGCCCAACTCCCGAGGCTGGTCATCGCGATTACGATGCGATTACATCGCAACCGCTATGACCAGCCTTTTTGTGCACTGGTGGGGTGGGTGTTCTCAGCGGTGTTGGGGTGCCATGCGCTGGCAGGTTGGCTTCGCTGAGGGGTGTGGGTGGTGTCATGTTGCCAGCGGTTGGCTGGTTGGCTTCGCTGGAGGTTCTCTCAGCGTCGGTGATGTGCCAAAGAGTGGCGGGCTGGCTTCGCTAAGGAGCGTTACCGTCGGTGGAGAACCAGTGCGTGACCTGCTGCCGACGCTAAGCGTTCATTAAGCGTCGTTAGCGGCCAAAACTTGGACGTGTAACGATGCTGGGCGGTTTTAGCGTCGTTGCTGTGCCAAGTTGTGGTCCTCTGCCGACGCTGCCAGTGCAGTAGCGTCGGCGTTGGGACAGGTGTTGGGCCTTTGCCGACTCTATAAGCGAGGGAAAATCATTCGCCGGTGCCTAAGTGGGTCTATTGCCATGCTGAATACATCTGCTGAGTGTAGCTATGCGTTCGAAGGCGATTTCGGGACCTTTCTCAGTAGCAAATATGCCTAATGCGCGGAGTTATACACTTCACCGTGCACTTATACACGCCAAACGAAGCAGAAATCGACTGCTGACAGTGGACGACACGCCAGAGACGATGTGGATAACCCAGAGACGGTGGATAACAGCTGCGCGATCAGTGGATAACCTGCAAGAAAGTGCGGTTATCCACCGACGGTAGCCACTGTTATGCACATTCCATACCCCTTGGAATCATTGGGTTTTCCACTTATCCACCATCTCGCCATGTGGGCTTGCGAGCCACCGCACGAACGTCATACAGTGTGCCTCACGGCGGGCAACGTAGCCCGCCGTCCACATCACATGAAGGGGAAACACCATGAGCACCGCAACCACTACTACTGCCGAAAATGCCGGTTTGCCAGCAATGCTGGACACCAAAGACGTAGCCGAGATGTTCAAACGCTGCAATCTCGCCGTCTATGCCGAAGCGAGACGCATATATTATCGCGAAGTGAATCTGAACCCATGCAAAAAGTATCCGAAGCAGGTGCTGCAAAGGATCGAATGGTGGTTCTGGGATTGGTTTGCCTATGACTGCGCCGTCAGCGGTATTGGACTGACCGGCAATGAATCCGAAGATTTACGTATCGAATTGCAGTACGGTCCGGGCGCAGGTATCTCGCCATTCCTAGCCTTGGCCGAATTCATGTATGACAAGGACGAACGTATCGGCACACGCGAGATACGTGATTTTCGCGAATTTGATGACACCAATTTCGCTTCGATGTTCTGGATTCGCGATGCCAGCGCGGTCAAAGGTCGTCTGACAGTTGAGGACATCATTCATGGTGGTGTCTACGAGGTGGCGGACGTACATGCCGCCTCGCAATACGATGGTGCGCACGGCGGCATGATCGTCATTCGCATCGCACATGTGAGAGGCGTGTGGCGATCCTGTTCCATCCCGATCTATGAGGCACGAAGGCCTGATGACCCGCAAATCGGTGATTCGCTGGCCCGTTCATTCCGGGAAACCGGATATAAACCGGACTTTGCCGGTCTGGTGCGGTTTTTCTACGGGAGGGCCAAAGACACCGGTCTCGACTGGGAAGATGTGGAAGCCGCGCGCCAAGCCGGTACTTTGGACGCGCTGATCAAGAAGGCCAGCAATCGGTGAAGGATTCGCCTAACGCTGCTGTCCAAGTCGGCGGCCGCGATCACGAATGAAGAGTGACGCAACCAAACAGACCGCGCACACAATGGCGACCGTGCGGAACGAAGCCCGCACGCCAATGGCCGATGCCGCCGCTTCCGGCACTCCGGTGCGCATGGCCGCCGCGGTGTGCGTGTTCATGATGGTGACCAGCAGCACAGCCGCAGACGTCATGATCGCGAAGCCCAGTAAGGCGAGCGGCCGGCCACCGATACGGTCATACATCTTGCCTGCCACCGGGTTCAGGATGCCCATGGCGATGCCGCTCGGCATCATCACCAGACCGGACACCAGTGCATTAACGCCAAGATCATTCTGCAAATATGCCCATCGCGTACAGGAACAGCTGGCGGGTGGTGAAGGTCTCGATGAGGAACGCGGTGATCGGGATCATGATGCCGTTGGTAAGCATGAATCCGGTGGTCAGCCATTGCACGGTGCTGCTGGGCACGTCGAACTCGTGCATCAACGTGGGCAGGGCGGAGATCATCAGCGTTTGGTTGAGGATGGCCACAAACGAGCCGATCATCAGGGTGATGACCATGGCGGTGGTGTTGGCGGGGGTGGTGCTGTTGGAGTTGGCGGGGTGGTGGAGCCGGCCTCAGCGGTGGCCGGCGAGGAATTGCGTGACGTCAATTATCAAGTCTCGTTTCCTTGGCTGAGTTGTCTTTCTTGGCTTGCCCATACTATCTGTGCCTTGACTGCATTCGAAAACCATTGCAATGACTAGCAACACGCTGAGACGCGGCGTATTAATTCAATCATTTGACAAACTTAGTTCGTTCGTTTTATTATTGGTCCTGCAATCCGTAATATCGCCTACTGCAAAGGAGCGCCCAAATGGGTCTGTGGGATGTTGACAAGATCGAGTACGTCGGCCGCGCCAAAGGACCGAAGGAAGACTTCGCCTTCCATTACTACGATGCCGACAAGGTCGTTGCCGGCAAGAAGATGAAGGATTGGCTGCGCTTCGGCGTCGCTTGGTGGCACACCTTCAACCAGGAACTGGTTGATCCGTTCGGCACCGGCACCGCGCACCGCCCGTACTACAAGTACACCGATCCGATGGACCAGGCTCTGGCCAAGGTCGACTACGCCTTCGAGCTGTTCCAGAAGCTGGGCGTCGAGTACTTCTGCTTCCACGATCGTGACATCGCCCCCGAAGGCGACACCCTGCGCGAGACCAACGCCAACCTCGACAAGGTCGTTGACAAGATCGACGAGAATATGAAGTCCACCGGTGTCAAGCTGCTGTGGAACACCTCCTCCCTGTTCACCAACCCGCGCTTCGTGTCCGGCGCCGCCACTTCTCCGTTCGCCGACATCTACGCCTACGCCGGTGGCCAGCTCAAGAAGAGCTTGGAGATCGGCAAGCGCCTGGGCGCCGAGAACTACGTGTTCTGGGGCGGCCGTGAAGGCTACGAGAACCTGTGGAACACCGAGATGAAGCGCGAGACCGACCACATCGCCAAGTTCTTCCACATGTGCGCAGATTACGCCAAGGAAATCGGCTTTGAGGCCCAGTTCCTGATCGAGCCGAAGCCGAAGGAGCCGACGCTGCACCAGTACGACTTCGATGCCGCCACCGCCATCGAGTTCCTGCGCAACCACGACCTGACTGACGTCTTCAAGCTGAACCTGGAAGGCAACCACGCCAACCTGGCCGGCCACACCTACCAGCACGAGATCCGCGTGGCCCGCGAATCCGGCTTCCTCGGCTCCCTCGACGCCAACCAGGGCGACAAGCTCATCGGCTGGGATATGGATGAGTTCCCGACCGACCTGTACGAGACCGTCGCCGTCATGTGGGAAGTCCTGCAGGCCGGCTCCATCGGACCTCACGGTGGTCTGAACTTCGACGCCAAGCCGCGCCGTACCTCCTTCTACGAGGAGGACCTGTTCCGCTCCCACATCGCCGGCATGGACACCTACGCCGCCGGCCTGCTGGTTGCCGACAAGATGAACCAGGACGGCTTCATCCAGGACCTCATGGCCGAGCGCTACAGCTCCTACGATTCCGGCATCGGCAAGGACATCGACGAGGGCAACGTGACCCTGGCCGACCTCGAAGCCTACAGCCTCGACAAACCGCAGTCCGAGCTCATCGCCGCCACCAAGTCCGATCACCTCGAGTCCGTCAAGGCCACGATCAACAACTACATCATTGATGCCCTGGCCGAGGTCGAGTGACCATCGGTCTGACCGATTGAATTCGCTCCATCGGGCGTGTACACATCAATTATGATGCCAGTGCGCCCGATGGGCTGATTCGATAGTTTCGCCATGTGCGGTGTTGTGTTATGCCCGCATGGCACCTTTCCATTCCTTCTTTCTCCTTTCTCTCCTTCCGCTGGAAAACCGCCTGAGGCAACGTCGCCAAGGGCGGTTTTCTGGTTGTGGCGGGGCTGGGGGTGGATTGGGGTGGGGACGAACATGTTCGCGGAGGGGTGCGTTGACGGTGACGTGTTGGCGACGGTGAACATATCGGCGGCAGGAGAAGATAAGCTGTTCTCAGGGGAACATCAGCACAACAAAGGAGTTACGCATGCGAGATTTCATTTTCCACAACCCGGTGAAGATCTACTTCGGCAAAGGGCAGGCGCGCCATATCGCACAGGAGGTGGAGCGTGTCGAGGGCGCCGTTCTGGTGGTGTATGGCGGCGGATCGATTAAACGCAACGGTGCCTATGACGATGTGATGGCTGCGCTGGCAGGAACCGGGCGCAAAATCATCGAGCTGCCCGGCGTTACGCCGAACCCGCGATTGGACAAAGCGCTGGAAGGCGTACGACTGGTCAAGGAGCATGGCGTCGGCCTGATTCTGGCCGTTGGCGGTGGCTCGGTAATCGACTGCGCGAAATTTATTTCGTTGGGTTCCGGCATCGGTGACGATGAGGATTTGTGGGATGACTACATCGAAACCGGCAAACCGGCACCTGAAGGGCTGATTCCGGTTGGCGTGGTGCTCACCACCGCGGCAACGGGCTCGGAAATGGGAGATGCGGCCGTGCTCACCAATTGGGAACGTAACCGCAAGCTCGGCTATACGTCGTTCCCGCTGATGCCCAGGTTCTCCGTGCTGGATCCAAGCTACCTGATGACATTGCCCGCCGAACAGACGGTGTATGGCTTCGAGGACATGTTCTGCCACACGTGTGAGCAGTATTTCTCCTATCCGGTGGACGACAACCTTTCCGACGAAATCGCCGAGGGAATCCAACGTCATATTCTGCGTTCGTGGCGAGCGTGCTTGTCCGATCCGAAAGATTATGAGGCTCGCTCCAATGCAATGTGGGATTCCACGTTGGCTCTGAACCGCATTATCTCGCGCGGCAAGGAAGAGGATTGGGTGACGCACGGCATCGAGCACGCGCTGTCCGCATACACCGATATCGCTCACGGTGCTGGTCTGGCTGTGGTCCACCCGCATTGGATGGCATACGTGTATTTGGTCAACGATGAGGTGACGGCTCGCTTTGCCCGCTGGGCGGTCGACGTGTGGGGTGTGACGCCCACCGGCAAAACCGATCGCACGGTGGCCGAGGAAGGCATTGATCGCTATGTCGATTTCCTGCGTCGCGTAGGTGCGCCGCTGACTCTTTCTGAGGCCGGCGTGCCCGACGATCCCGCCTCTCTCGACAAGTACGCCGATCATGCCGGTGAGGCCGGCGGCTCATTCGTGCAGATTCACCGTGACGATGCCCGAGCGATTCTCGAGGCATGCAAGGAACCGGTGTCGTTCTGACGGTTGGACTAATCCCGTGATTTGAGCCGCCGCGTGCTGTCCCGCACCACCAAAGACGTAGAAAGAACCACGCGCTTCTGAATCTTGCGTCCTTCATTGGTATCGATGACCATGCGGGCTGCAGTGGCGGCCATGTCTTGCAATGGCTGGCGGACCGTGGTCAACGCCGGGCCCATGTACGCGGCGGTCTGTATATCGTCGAATCCGATAACGGACAGATCTTCGGGGATACGGATTTTCAGTTGACGGGCCGCCTCGTAAACGCCCATGGCCTGTAGGTCATTGCCTGCAAAGATGGCGGTCGGGCGACTTTGTTCGTCTTCAAGTAACGCCATGGCTCCTTCGTAACCGCCTGGCGTGGTGAAATCGCCTTCGGTGATGAGTTCGGGAGAGGTGGGGATATTGCGTTCGGCGAGGGCCGCCGAATAGCCGTCAAGCCGGGCACGTGAGCAGAGCATTTCATCCGGTCCGGTGATGATGCCGATGCGCTTGTGGCCGAGTTCCAGCAGATGACGGGTGGCGATGACGCCGCCCATCCAGTTGTCCGCCTGTACGGAGAGATCATCTAATGCCGGATTGCCGGAAGGGTCGAAGACGACGAAAGGAATGCCGTGTGATTGGAACATGCTGCGTTCCTTGTCCGTCAAGTTGGAGAACACCAGAATAGCGCCAATGGGCTGGCGGTCGATGATGCCTTCAACCCAGGAAGAGTCGGGGTGCTGCCGGTCGCCACTTTCCGCAACCATGACATTGATGTTGTGCGGCTTGGCCTCCGTGATGATGCCCCTGAGCACCTCCAGCGCCCAAATGGTCTTAAAATCCCGAAATACCACCTCGATGGTGCGTTGTTTACGGGAGAGGGAGACGCGGCGAATGTAGCCGTTGTCTTTCAGGGCTTTGTCAATGGCCTGCCGGGCCGCCTCCGAAATATCCGCCTTGCCGTTCAGGGCTTTGGACACGGTGGCCAGTGAGTAGCCAGTCTGTTTGGCGATGTCTGCAAGTTTGACCTTGTTCTCGCCGTTGCTTTTGCGCTGTTCTGCCGACGTCATCATTGACCGCCTTCATCAGAGAATGTTGATATCAGTATATTCGAAACTTTCGTAAAGTCAATTTGACGATAAAGAATGGTATGTATAGATAAAAAAGGTTGGAATTTCAACGATTTTGATAGTAAAAAAGTCGATATAAATTTCGTTTGACCGTCAAACTAAGGCTCTCTATGATAGAGATATCGAAAACATAAAGCGAGTTTTCGATAAAGTTAAAGAAGGTTGATGGAATAGGTGAAACGGCGAGGTTTCACTGAAAACATCATTAATTACCAGCTGTTAGATATGTAACCGGCTGATATACCTTTCGAAACTTTCGTAAATCGCGGATCGGTTTCATGCTGGTCAAGAACAATAAGGAGACGATAATGAAGTTCAAGTCCGTGGCCGCCGCACTTCTGGCGGCGGTAACCTGTGTCAGCATGGCCGCTTGCGGGAGCGGCGGCGACACGAATGCCGATGGCAAGGTGGAAATCACCATGTGGCACAACTCCACCACTGGCGACGGCAAGGCATACTGGGAATCCGCCGCCAAGGCGTTCGAGAAGGAAAACCCGAACGTTACCATCAAGATTGAAGCCATTCAGAACGAGGATATGGATGGCAAGCTGCAGACCGCTCTGCAGGACCCGAATTCCGCCCCCGATATCTTTATGGCGCGTGGTGGCCAGAAGCTACGTGATGTGGTCGAAGCTGGGCAAGCCATGGACCTGACCGACAAGATCTCCGACACCGTCAAGAACCAGATGGCCACTGCTGAAGCCACCGGCACCATCGATGGCAAGATCTACAGCGTGCAGCAGTCAGTGCTTCCCGGCGGCATCTGGTATTCCAAGGATCTGTTCGAGAAGGCCGGTATTACTGAAACTCCGAAGACCTGGGATGAGTTCAAGACCGTGGTGCAGAAGCTGAAGGACGCCGGCATCACGCCGATTGCCGTAGGCGGTAAGGACGCCTGGCCGGCCGCCCACTGGTGGTACTGGTTCGCACTGCGCGAATGCTCTGCTGACACCTTCGACAAGGCCCAGTCCGATAAGGACTTCAGCGATAAGTGCTGGACCCGTACCGGTGATGATGTGCAGGCGCTGCTCGACCTCGATGCCTTCAACGATGGCTTCCTGACCACTCCGGCCCAGCAGGGCGCAAGCTCCTCCGCCGGCCTGCTCGCCAACCACATGGCAGCTATGGAACTCATGGGCGGCTGGGAGCCCGGCGTGATCAAGGACCTGACTCCGGACAAGAAGGACATGGCCGACCTCGGCTACTTCGCATTCCCGACCATGGACGGTGGCGAAGGCGATCCAACTGCCATCATGGGTGTTCCGATGGCATGGCCGTGGGCGAGTGGGCGCCTGAAGAGGCTGTGGACTTCCTCAACTTCGTCTCCGAGAAGGAATGGCAGGAGAAGTACGCTGAGGCGTTCTCCACCATCCCGGCCAACAAGGAAGCCCAGGATGTGGTGACCAACGAGGCTCTGAAGCAGGTGCTGACCGTCTACAACGACGCATCCTCCGTGTCCATGTGGCTCGACACCGTGTTCGGTCAGAACATCGGCAACGCACTCAACGAAGGCGTGGTCAACATGATGGCCGGTCAAGGTTCCGCCCAAGACATTGTCAAGGGTGTTGAAACCGCTGCGGCCAAGGGCTGATTCGCTCTGCCCCGACCGTAATTCCCGGGCCGCGGCGAATGCTTGCACAGCAACAACCGCGGCCCAATTTGTTTTCTTAGGAAGGCCTCAACAATGTCAGTTTCAGCAGGCGCGAAGGTACAGCGCCGCACGTCGGGCTTAAGCGACAAGGTTCGCAAACGTATCGAAATCACCATCCTTTCGCTTCCTGCCCTGATCATGTTCCTCGGATTCGTCATCCTGCCGGTGTTCATGGCCGGCTACTACGGATTCTTCAAGTGGAAGGGCTATGGCAAGCCCACCGTCAACGGCCAGTTCATCGGTTTTGAAAACTACAAGGTCATTCTGACCGACCCGAACTTCCAGCAGGCATTGGGACACACGCTATTCGTGGTCGTCGCTTCGCTCGTCATCCAGGGGCCGCTGGCCATCCTCTTCGCCCTGCTGCTCAACCAGAAATTCAAGGGCCGCGCACTGATTCGTACCCTGATTTTCGTGCCGTACGTCGTTTCCGAAGTCATCGTTGGCACCGGCTGGAGTCTCATCCTCCAGACCACAGGCGCATTGAACGCGCTACTCAAGAAAATAGGACTTGGCGGGGCGGACTGGATCTCCGATCCGAAAATCGCCATCTGGACATTGATGTTCATCATTTCGTGGAAGTACATCGGCTTCGCCGTCATCCTGATGATTGCCGGCATGCAGTCGATTCCCGAAGACCTCTATGAAGCCGCGAAGGTGGATGGTGCTGGATTCTGGCGTCAGCAGTGGAGCATCACCCTGCCACTGCTCGGCCCCACCATTCGTATCTGGGCATTCATGTCGATTATCGGTTCTCTTCAGCTGTTCGACTTGGTCTACATCATCTGGGGCCAGTACGTGTCGTCTACCGCAGGAACGTCCACCATGGCAACCTACATGGTGCGCGAAGGTCGACTCGCCAACAACTATGGTTACGGTTCCGCCGTGGCCGTGGTGATCTTCATCATCTCGCTGGTCATTGCCTTGACCTACCAGCGGTTCGTACTTAACCGAGATCTCGAAGGTGCGCTCACCGACGAGAAGGATGCCAAGCGTCGTGCCAAGCGTGCGGCGAAGGAAGCGGCCAAGCTTGCCAAGGCCAATGGCAATGCCGCAGCAGTTGCAAATGAGGTGGTTTCACAATGACGACCGCAGTCTCCCCGTCCGTGGGCAAGGGCAAGAACAAGACCTATGATCCGTATGCATTGAGAAAATCCGCAAAGACCCCGTGGGGCAACCCGGTCGTCTACTTCTTCTCACTGCTGCTTGTGGCGCTGTGCGTTGGCCCGGTGCTGTACATCATTATCGGCGGCTTCCGCACCAATGCGCAGATTACGAGGGACCCGGCCGGCTGGCCCGATCCATGGAACTTTGAGAATTACAAGACGGTGTTCACTTCGAACATCTTCTGGCCGGAACTCGTCAACTCCCTGATCGTCTCCATTGGCACAATGGTGGGCATCGTGGTGCTGGCCTTGATGGTGAGCTTCGTCATTGCCCGATACGAGTTCAAATTCAACAAACTGCTGTACTCGCTGTTCGCCGCCGGCATGATGTTCCCCATCACCGTGGCCATCACCCCGTTGTATCTGCTGCTGCGCAATCTGCACCTGATCAACTCGCATCTGGGCATTATTCTGCCCCAGATAGCATTCGGCCTGCCACAGGCCATCATCATCCTGGTGCCATTCCTCAAGTCCATTCCTAAGGAACTGGAAGAAGCGGCAGAGCTGGACGGCTGTTCTCGCATCGGCTTCTTCGGCCGTATGGTGCTGCCGTTGAGCTGGCCCGGCGTGGCCACCGTCGGCATCCTGAGCTTCGTGAGCAGCTGGAACGCCTACATGCTGCCGCTGTTCCTGCTCAACGATTCCAGCAAGTACACCTTGCCGCTCGGCGTGCAGATGTTCAGCTCCCAGCATTCGGTCGATACCGCTCAGGTACTGGCCTTCACCTCGCTGTCGATGATTCCCGCGCTGATCTGCTTCACCATTTTCCAGAAGAAGATCGTTGGCGGCCTGACCGGTGCTGTCAAGGGCTAGTCGCAGCAACCATAACCGTGCCGTGGAAAGGTACATGGCTCTTTGGGCCGATTCCTTTCAACCTCTTCCTTTCCTCCTTCCCACGGCACCCATTCTTTTCAATGAGGAGAAAACCATGAAGATCTCCAATCCCGTACTCCCCGGATTCAACGCAGATCCCTCGATGATTCGCGTCGGCGACACCTACTACATCGCCAATTCCACATTTGACTGGTGGCCGGGAGTCCGTTTGCACGAATCCCGCGACATGGTTCACTGGAATCTGCTGCCCGGGCCCTTAAACCGCGTTTCCCAGTTGGACATGAAGGGCAACCCGTCTGGCGGCGGCATCTGGGCGCCTGACCTGTCCTACGCGGACGGCAAATTCTGGCTCATCTACACGGATGTGAAGATCGTCAACGGCGCGTTCAAGGATTGCGCGAACTATCTGGTCACTGCCGAGGACATCCGCGGCCCGTGGAGCGAGCCAATCCGTGTCAATGGCGTGGGCTTCGACGCCAGCCTGTTCCATGATACCGATGGACGCAAGTATCTGGTGCAGCAAACCTGGGACTTCCGTGAATATCATCATCCGTTCGACGGCATCACCTTGACTGAATTCGATGTCAAGACCATGCAATTGAAGCCGGAAACAGCCCGCACCATCTGGCGCGGCACCGATGTGAAATTAGTCGAAGGGCCGCACCTCTACACCATCAATGGCTGGTACTACCTGTTTTGTGCGGAAGGCGGCACCCAATACGAGCATCAGGAGTCCGTGGCCCGTTCGCGAACCTTGGATGAGCTTTCGTTCGAAAGCATGCCGAGCAATCCGTTCATCTCCAACTTCGATACCCCCGGCACCTACCTGCAAAAGCAGGGGCATGGAGCACTCGTGGATACGCCCGGCGGCGAATGGTATTACGCTTCACTGTGCGGCAGGCCCTGGCGGCACGAGAACGAGCCGGCTCATGGCGTGCGCGGCTGGTGCACGCTCGGCCGAGAGACTTCGATTCAGAAGGTCGAGTGGGATGGCGATGGCTGGCCGTATGTGGTCGGCGGCCATCGGGGGAGAGCGTTATGTCGAAGCCCCGGCCGACGCCATCGCAACTGAGGCCCCTACGGATCATAGCCAGCATGACGAGTTCGAATCGAGCGAACTCGACCTCAACTGGAACACCCTGCGTGTGCCATTCACCGAGACCATGGGCCGCGTGGGCGGCGGCTCGCTGACCTTGCGTGGTCAAGGGTCGCTGGCAAACCTGTTTGAACTGTCGCTGGTAGGACGCCGTTGGCAGGCGTTCGATTTCAACGCCGAAACCAAGGTGACGTTCGAGCCGAGCAACTACATGCAGATGGCCGGCCTGACCAACTTCTACAACCACCTATGCTGGTCGTGGGTGTTCGTCACTTGGGACGAGAAGCGCAACAAACGTGTAATTGAAGTGGCTCAGAACGACTTCGACACGTACACGTCGTTCCTCAAAGACACAGCCATCGCCATTCCTGATGACATCGAATCCGTATGGTTGCGAACCAAAGTGCGTACTCGTACCTACACCTACGAGTATTCGTTCGATGGCAAGACATGGCATGAGATTCCGGTGACGCTGGACGCCGCCGTGCTCTCCGATGATCATGTGGCCCAACGTTATGGCGGATTCTTTACCGGCGCGTTCGTCGGGTTGGTGGCCGTGGACCTTTCCGGATACGGCAAAGAAGCCATTTTCAGCCATTTCGATTACATGGAAATATGATGACGCCAGGCGGCTTTCCTGATAATCAGGGAAAGTCGCCTGACTATTCGGCACTGGGGAATGAAAGGCGACACTTGTGGCAAGCGACAATGAACATTGCGGCGACCGTGGCCGCGAATGTACCATAACCGTCTCCAACCCGGTGCTGCGCGGCATGTACCCGGACCCGTCCTGGATCTGGGATGCGACGCGCGAGGAAATCGTGCTGGTCAACTCCTCGTTTGAATTGGTGCCGGGGTTGCCCATTCATACGACCCGTGATCTTGTGACGTGGACGCACACGGCGAATGCGGTGGATGAGGCGATGTCTCATCGACTGCTCATTGATGGCGTCGAGGATTCCGGCGGCCTGTACGCGCCGACCATTCGCCGTATCGGCGGGCGATATGTGATCGTATGCACCGTGGCCCGCGTGGATGAGGTGAAGGCGCTCGCTGCGGGATGCTCGCAGAAGGATATTGATAACTGCCGTGACGCCCAAGGCAATTTCGTCATCGAGGCCGATGAGTTGACCGGACCATGGCGCGGCCCGTACTGGGTGGCCGGGGCCGAAGGCATTGATCCGGACATCTTTGAAGACGGCGATGGCACAGTGTGGTGGACGCAAACGCGCCCGGCATTACACCCGCAGTGGGATGGTCAAACCGAGATCTGGACGCAGCCCATCGCCCCAGGCACGTGGACGTTGCAAGACCATAAAACCGTGATTTGGCGCGGCTATGGCATGGATGCGGTATGGGCTGAAGGGCCGCATTTGTACCGGGTGGGCGATTACCTCTACCTGATGACCGCCGAGGGCGGCACCAGCTTCGAGCACAGTGAGATGATAATGCGCACGCACGCACCGCGCGGATTCGCGGCGGCGCTCGCCGGTTTTGAGAAGAACCTTGCCGCGCAAGATATCTGGATTGAGCCGGCGCGTGACGGTGAACGAAGCGTGGTGGGTCACGATAACCGGCTGTTTGAGGCTTGCAAACGCAATCCGATCCTCACACACCGTCATTTGGGAGCGGGGGGAGCCAGTCCAATGCGTTGGGCACGCCGATCTGCTGCTGCATCCGACCGTCGGCTGGGCTGCTCGCGTGTCTTGGCGTACGCGAGACTCCGGGCGAGGAACCCGGAGAAACGTTCAGCTACTGTGGCCGGGAAACGTTCGTGGCACCGGTCGTATGGCAGCACAATCCGGTCTCGTGGAAGCTGGACGGTGGGGAGCCGAATAAGCGTATCGATATCGTCGATCCCGGTTGGCCGGTCGTGGCTCCGGGGCTTGGCCGGCTTCCCGAGAAGTTGGTCGTGGACGTTGACGAGGATGGATTGCCATGTGCAGTGAGGGGTGTGGATTCTGCGGGGTGTGATTGCGCTGCTGGTAATAATGCCGCATGCCCTGCTGAGCTCATCCAGCTCGACGATACCCGCCTAGTCGGCGTTCGAGGCCGTGACGATTACCGGTTCCTGCGTGTCGACGGGCAGGAATATGCCGCGTTCACCCGGCCCGAATACACGATGATGATGCATCAGGATTCCACCCATGCTGTCATGGTCATGGCGGAAGCGGAATCCGGCCAATTGACGGCCGAAATCACCGATAGGGGAGATAAGCGGTGCATTGCGCTTGGAGCGCTTGGGGCCAACGAATGGTTCGGATTGCGCTTGCATGGCAATCGTTTGGAATTCCTTGCCGGGCAGCCTGCACCTGACAGCATTGATGAGGGAACAATGCCTGATATTGCACTAATTGCGCACGCGGACGTTACTTATGCTCGTATCATGGCAGATTGTGATGCGCGATTCCTCAGTACCGAATGGGCCGGCGGATTCGTGGGTTGCCTGATCGGCGTAAAACGGCGGTAATGGTCTCAGCCCGCTCTACAATATTGTACAATCATATTGTTTAATCGTTAAACAAATGCAAGGGGGCAATCGATGGCGCACGATCTCGAACAACTCAAGCAAGATCACCCGGATGTGGCGAAACTGTTCGCCGATGACTGGTTGCAGTACCGTAAGTCGGAGATTTTGCCGGAACTTACGCGCGAGGCGCAGTCCACGTGCGACCGCATCAATCGCATCTACTTTGAAGACACCGCCGAAGCTGAGCGACTGTTCCGCGAACTCGTGCCCGAGGCCGGCGAGGGCGTGGACTTCCGCCCGCCAATCCGGCTTGATTACGGGCTGGGCCTGAAAATCGGAGACCGTACGTTCATCAACATGGACCTGCTGATTGTGGGCGGCGGCCCGATCTCCATCGGCTCCGATTGCCTGATCGGCCCGCGCGTGAGCATCTATACGCCAAACCACGCCATCGCCCGCAAGCCTCGACTGGAAGGCTGGCAGCACAACGCCGACGTGACCATCGGCAACAATGTGTGGCTGGGCGGCAATGTGGTGATCTGCCCCGGCGTCACCATCGGAGACAACTCGATTATCGGTGCGGGCGCAGTCGTCACCCACGACATTCCCGCCGATTCCATCGCTGTGGGCAATCCGTGCCATGTGATTGCCGAAGTCCCGGATGACTGGACTCCTGAAGAGCGGGCCGCTGCCGAGGGTCGGTAGGTTTGCTGCTCTGGCCAACTGTCACGGCGAAACCGGGATACAGGAGAGAAAGGAACAATGCAATGACGCAATATCATGTTTCCGCGCAGGCGGCGAAGACGAACGGCGCCGGCAGCGCGGCCGACCCGTTTCTGACCATCGGCCAAGCGGCGGCCATCGCCCGAGCCGGCGATGAGGTGGTTGTGCATGCCGGCACCTATCGGGAATCTGTCGACCCCCGATTCGGCGGAGAGAGCGCCACGAACCGCATCGTCTACCGCGCGGCCGCGGGCGAACCGCGCCCGGTAATCACCGGCTCCGAACGTATCGACACATGGCAGCCCGAAGGCGATGGCGTGTGGAAAGCCGTAATCCCGAACGCATTCTTCAACGGATACAACCCGTACGTGGAAACCGTATTCGGCGATTGGACCGTATACCCGGACCCAAAGGTCGAGGTACGCCACCTGGGCGATGTGTATCTGAATGGCAAATCCTTCTACGAAGTCGCCTCGCTGGACAAGGTGCGCAACCCACAGCGTTGGGATACCGGCCGTGACGCCGCCACCGATTCCATCGTGCCGCTGATTGATCCGGATGCCACCGTGAACGTGTGGTGCTGTGCGGTCGATGATGAGGCCACAACCATTTGGGCCAATTTCCATGAAGCCGACCCGAATGCGGAACTTACCGAAATCAACGTGCGCGAGACCTGTTTCTACCCGAGCCGCCCGTTCGTCAATTACATTACGGTCTCCGGCTTTGAAATGGCGCAGGCGGCCTGCCCTTACACGCCGCCGACTGCCGATCAGGTCGGGCTGGTGGGCCCGCATTGGTCCCGCGGGTGGGTTATCGAAAACAATCGCATTCATGACGCGAAATGTTCGGCGATCTCGCTGGGCAAGGAGATTTCCACCGGCGACAACGAATCGACGCGCACCCATCGTAAGTCCGGGTACCAATACCAAAAAGAGGCCGTCTACAAGGCGCTGCATGCCGGCTGGGAGAAAGGCGTAGTCGGCGGGCACGTGGTGCGCGGCAACGTAATCTACGACTGCGGCCAGAATGGTGTGGTTGGTCATATGGGCTGCGCCTTCTCGCTGATTGAAGGCAACCACATATACCGCATCGGCTCCAAGCGCGAGTTCTTCGGCTGGGAAGTGGCCGCCATTAAAATGCACGCAGCCGTCGACACGGTGGTGCGCGGCAACCGGGTGCATGATTCGGTGCTGGGTATGTGGCTCGACTGGCAGGCGCAGGGCACCGTGGTGGATTCGAACGTGTTCTACCGCAACACGCGAGATGTGATGACCGAGGTGACCCACGGGCCGATTACGTTTATGAACAACGTGTTTGCCTCCGAGTTCAGTTTCGACGATTATGCGCAAGGCGCGGCGTTCGTCAACAATCTGTTCGCCGGTCGCATTCGTCACACCGCCGTCTTGGACCGATCCACGCCATACCATTTCCCGCACGTCACCGATGTGGCCGGCGAGGCATTCGTCTACGGTGGCGATGATCGGTACGTCAACAACCTGTTCTTGGCTGTGGACGATTCCGCCAAACCGTTGTGTACCGCGGATGCCGCCGGTGCGGCCGGATGGCGGAAGCTGGAACCGCGTTCTTTGACGGCTATCCGCGCTCGCTTGAGGAGTATGAACAGCTGATTGAAGAGGCTGGCCTTGGCGATGAGGAGTTGTATCGCAGCGTGAAGCAGCCGGTATTGCTGGCTTCGAACGCCTATGTTTCGGGCGCGAAGGCCGCTTCCGGCGAAGCCGAGGCCGTGGTGAGTGGTGACGGCTCTTCGTTGGCATTGCGCGAAACCGATGATGAGCTATGGATGACCGTTTCGTTGCCCGAATCGATTCGGTCGGCAACTGGACCGGTGATCTCCACTGCTGATCTTGGCCAACCGCGTATTGTCGAGGAGTATTTCGAGAATCCTGACGGTTCGCCGATTGTTGTGGACCGGGATATCACCGGTGCTGCGCGCGGCGCATGCTCGGCTCGAGGCCCATTGGCGGCGTATGGCGATGGGGAAGTGCTCATCTGGTCGAAGTGACGGGATCGCGGTTTCGACTGTTGCCTCTGCCTCGGCCTTTGTGTGGCACTGAGTGGGGCTGGGCTGCCAGTATTTGGCAGGCCGGCCCCTTTTCGATTTGCATTGGTAACAAATATGATATATGGTTAAATCATTAAACTAAATACTGTAAGTCCATGCATACCTACGCAACGTCAATGGAGATACTGCTATGCGCGCACATCATGTTCTGCTGCTGTCGCTCTGCCTGTTGGCCGCAGCCTACGCCGTACTGCTATTCGTTTCACCAGCCGCTGCGCCGATTGGCGTCACGCTAACCGTTGTTGGTCTGGTGCTGGTCTCGACGCGCTATGCGTGGCGCGCCAAATTCCTGGCTCTATTCAACGAAGCATGATTTGATGAATCTTCTTCCTCTCTTCTCCTTTTAAGCCCGGCCGCTCGCCGGGCTTTTTCTTTTGACCGAGGTCGAAGTGGGGAAGGGTGTGCTATGGGCACTTTCGTGTCGGGGGTGCCGTGTTCTCGACAACGGCCTACCGACTTGGGGTGTATTTCGACAATATGATTCGGCGATGTGCCTCAGCGGATATGTGCGGCCAATGAAAAAGCGGGATACCGATGTCGATATCCCGCTTTCAGCGAATAGGTAAGGCCAGAGCTTACTTCTTCCTGGCTTTCTTGACGCGCTTGGGAGCGGGAGCCGCTTTCTTGGGCTCGAAGAACGGCCACTTGTGCAAAGCCCAGGCATGCAGCGCGGGAATCTTGGCAACGGCGAAGCCGATGACCAGACCGATTACCATGGCCCAGGTCTCCAGATCATGTCCTGCGACCAGCAAGCCGATGAACACTATGGCAACGATGAAGCTCACCATCTGCGAGGCCTTTGACTGCTTGGCGGTCACCAGGCCGGCCTTCATGGGAACGAGCCCCAGAAACAGGCCGCAAGGTATGCAGATGACGGCCAATATCGCGCTGAGGGTTATTGACAATGTGGTTGCATCCATGATGTTCCTTTAGTGCTGTGGGTTGTGGTTTTCTTTGGCGTCTGCGGTGTCGGTGTCTGCGGTGTCGGCAACGTCGTCGTGTTCGTTTTCTTCGGCTTGTTCGGCTTCGGCCTCGGCGTCCGTGCTGTCGGTTTCGTCGTCATCAGCCGCGTCATCCTTGCCGGGCTGGCGCCACCACAGGATTAGCGCGTTGGCCGCGCAGTAGATGGCCGCGATGCCAATGCATACCAGAAAAATGATGTTCGAAGTGCTGATGATCGTGCCGTCGTTCATCGACTCTTTGACAGACTGCCATATCCACATCACGCAGGCGACGGCGGTCAGGGCGTACAGCATCATACGGGAGCGGTCGTTCATAGGATCATCTCCAGACTTGTTCAAACGACTTGATTATAGCCGTATTTGTGGATTGCGTGGGAAACGAAAAATGCCGCCATGTGTGCTTCAGCGAGGAGCGCGGTATAACAGCGGCTCTTCGCGATGCTCGCCATGGCGGCATTCATCAGGAATCGTTATTCAGTTGTTATCTCATGGATTTGCTGGCAGCGTATCAGCCGCGGGCCTTGGCGTACGCCTCGTACACGGCTTCGGTGGGCTCGCCGGTCTCCACGCCCTCGATGGTGAGCTGCCAGGTCGGCGGTTCGGCCTCGCCGGACAGCACCCAGGCGGCCTGACGGGCGGCGCCGATGGCCACGTATTCGTCGGTGGCCGGACGGGTCACGTCCATGCCGAGGATTGAGGGGGCCAGCGTGCGGATGGCCACGGACTTCGCGCCGCCACCAATGAGCAGGATGCGGTTGATCTCGGCGCCCAGCGAGCGAATCAGCTCGAGGCAGTCGCGCTGGGAACACAGCAGGCCTTCGACGAACGCACGGGCCAGATTCTCCTTGGTGGTGTTGTGTAGGGTCAGGCCAGTCAGCGAGGCGGTGGCGTCCGGACGGTTCGGCGTACGCTCGCCGTCGAAGTACGGCACCAGGGTGATGCCGCCGGCACCCGGCTCGGCCTTGAACGCCAGTTCGGCCAGTTCGTCGTAGTCCACGCCTAGGGCGGCGCGACCGGCGTCCAGAATGCGCGAACCGTTGATTGTGCAGGCGAGCGGCAGATAGTGGCCGGTGCAGTCGGCAAAGCCGGAAATGGCGCCGGTCAGGTCGTACACCGGGTTTTCAGCGATGGCCGCGGCCACGCCGGAAGTGCCGAGCGATACGGACACATCGCCCACGGCCATGCCGAGGCCCAGCGAGGCCATGGCATTGTCTCCGCCGCCGGGGCCGATGATGCAGCCGCCTTCAACGTCCTTGCCGGCAATGGCGGGGTCGGCCTTGACGGCGGCTGCCTCACGCGGGCCCAGCACGGTGGGCAGCACAATGGCGTCGGCGTGGGCCTTGGCGGCTTCCTCGCCCTCGGCAGGGGCCAGCACCGATGGCGATGAGATCGCGGCGGTACTCGTCATGCGCGGC
>ENA-OQKI01000111-OQKI01000111.1-human-gut-metagenome-genome-assembly--contig:-NODE-111-length-19415-cov-5.264517_pt1 | contig 19415 bp, 17 predicted proteins | sample MGYA00242778_ERZ504798 | MGnify/ENA primary metagenome ERZ504798 (study PRJEB26092, sample SAMD00036414) | human gut metagenome | host: Homo sapiens | study: EMG produced TPA metagenomics assembly of... | reverse complement strand
GGACTTCCGCCTGTTGTTTTACTTTCAACTTCTGAACAAAAAATTGAGTTTTTAAAATATTTGTTTAAAGAAACATACATTAACGATATTATCGGCAGACACAATATTAAAAACAAAGCAGAGTTTGAGGAATTGATTGACATTCTTTCATCTGCTATCGGCTCTTTGACAAATCCCAAAAAATTATGTGATACTTTTAAGTCAAAGAAAAATAAAGTCATCAGTTCTGCAACAATTAAGAATTATCTTGATTATCTTTGTGATGCATTTGTTGTGAATAAGGCATCGAGATATGATATAAAGGGCAGAAAATATATTGATACTCCGCAAAAGTATTATTTTACGGATATCGGACTTCGTAATGCAAGAATAAATTTTCGACAAATTGAAGAAAATCATACAATGGAAAATATAATCTTCAATGAACTTGTCAACCGTGATTTGAATGTTGATGTGGGACTTGTCAATGTTGTTCAAAACGATAAAAACGGTAATCCGATACGCAAACAGCTTGAGGTTGATTTTGTCTGCAACAAGGGTTCAAAGCGTTATTATGTGCAGTCGGCTTTTGCAATACCCGACAGTGAGAAAATGGCTCAGGAATCAAATTCTCTTTTGCGTATAGATGATTCTTTCAAGAAAATCATCGTTGTAAAAGACACTCCTGCACCATGGTACACGGAGAAAGGTATTCTTGTAATAGGAATTTATGATTTCCTTCTCAGAGCAGACAGCCTTGATATATAAAACCAAAAAAACAGCGGTGATTATTCTTCATCGCTGTTTTGTGTTGTTTGAGTCGAAATTAAATTGTTGTGTTTGTCAAATGCAGGGAGCATTGCATAATGACGATGATTTTATAATCGGAAGTTGTGATAACAATTAGCAAGATTCTTGTATATTTCTGTCGGTATTGCAAGATTTCCTTTTCCGACTCCAAGCAAAATATCGGGTTTTGTTGCTCCGTGAAAGTCACTTCCGCCGCTTTTCAAAAGACCGTATTCGTCACAGATTTTCTCGGCAAGCTCTGTTTCGGCTTTGTCAAAAAGCGAATAATACGCCTCCGTTGCGTTAAGACCGCAAGCCTTTGCTTTTGGCAGAAATTCTCTCAATTCATCTTCGTTCATGTTGAGAAACGGGTGTGCAAGAACGGATATTGAACCGAAACCTTTCAGCTTTTCAATTATATACAGAGATGACGGCCTTTTCGGCGGAACATAGTAGCCGAACTTCGACATAAGCAAGGTTTGAAATGCCTCTTTGACAGAAGAAACATAGCCCTTTTGCATAAGAGCGGCGGCGATGTTTGCACGGTTTACAAAGCCGTCAACCGTGCTGTTTTTGATTTCGTCATAGTCGAGAATATAGCCGTCTTTCGCAAGATTTTTAACGAGCAGTTTGTTGCTTTCCTCCTTTAATTTTTGCGACTCAGCCATAATTTCGGTTATGTCTGAATAGTTTTCTTTCTTGATAAACAGACCGACAATGTGCAGCTGCTTTGAATTGTATTCGGTTGAGAATTCAATCCCCGCAACGGTGGTTACGCCGTACTTTTTACCTGCCGAAACAAATTCGTCAAGTCCGGCAACCGTGTTGTGGTCGCAGAGTGCAACAGCGTCAAGCCCGATTTCTTTGGCTTTTAAAACGATTTCCGTGGGTGAAAATGTGCCGTCCGAAAATGTTGAATGTGTATGCAAATCGCAGAACATAAAATTCCTCCGATACAAAATGGAGTGGGATAATTTTACCCACTCCATTTTAGCATATACGGTTTGCAAATTCAACGCAGATGAATATTTCACACAAGCTTTTTCAGTTTCAGTGCAAGGTCGGCAATGTGATTTACTCCGTTTCTGAAAACATAGTCAAACTCGCCGGCATAGGTTTTGACTTTGCCGTTAAATCCCTGTTTAAAGCGGTAGACACCGTAGTTTTTATGCGTTTCGTCATACCAATAGGGAATACCGCAAAAATCGTATGTATGGCAACCGCTCTCAATTGCGTACTTAATCATCGTCCATTGCATAAGATAATTCGGCATATATTTTCTGTATTCGTTTGATGAACAGCCGTAAACATAGCTTGCAACATTTGCATAATTTACAAGCAATGCACCCGACAAAACTTTTCCGTCAAGTTTTGCGATACATAGCTTTGCGTTGCCGTGAAATGCCTGTAAAAAATTTCTGAAATATTCTTCCGAACGAATTTCAAAGCCGTCACGCCTGCCTGTTTCTTTCATAAGCTCCATAAAATCGTCAAGCTCATCTTCACCGCAGAATTTACACTCAACGCCTTTCCTCATTGCAAGGCGGATGTTGTACCGCCATTTTGATTTAAAATTTGCAAAAACTTCATCACACGATTTATCTTTTATGTTAAGCACATAATTTTCTCTGCATTGGGTGTTGTCATATCCTTGCTTTTCACCGTGATAAACAAAGCCGAGATCAACAAGATTTTTAATCGAGATAAAGTCGGTTTCGTCAATCAGGGGATCGGTTTTGAGTGTGTATGCGTGATATTTTTCTGCAATCAGCTTTATCTGCTCAAATATTTTTCTGACGGTTTTACTGTCGTGAGTGTCGCATACAAAGCCCCTCGGTGCATAAAGCATTGCCGTGTTGAGAATCGGTATTTTCTTTACAAGCACGAGTGTACAGCCGTTTGATTTTTCCCTCTTTCATCACGAACTGCAACATACTCGGGAATCCAACCCTTTTTAACCTTTGCCCAGTCTGCCGATTGCATAAAGTTTCCGTATTTACTGTTTTTACAAAATTCCTCATACTCTTTAATATCCATAAAAAAACAAGCCTTTCGTAAGTGTATCTATACTATACAAAAGGCTTGTTTCTGAATTTGTTCAAAAATGTATCATAGTTGTTTCATAACACATAATAATCAAATTGTTCGTTGTTTATTTTGCTGTATTCCAAAAACGGCTGTGGGCAGATGTTGATGCTGAAAGATTCGGGACTTACATTAACCGTTATTGAATCGGAACTGACACCCCAGTATTTTATGAGTGCATCGGACAACTCCTGTTCATAACTGTCGCTGTACGGAATAACCAAATACTGCGGAATTTCATTCTCGGTACCGCTGTCCGACAGGTAGGTTGTATCAATGTTAAGCTCATAAATCGTAAAGGTTTCCGTGTCAAACAGCATTGTTATGTTTAGTCCGTATCGTTCGCCCTCTTTGGCATAGTTGCATGTTACAAACATAAAATCGGACGAAACGATTACATTACCGTCAAGTGTTCCACGCATTGTAAGTTTGTAACCGCTGCAGCTGTCAAATGTAAAAAACTGCGGAATGTAGCCTGCAATATTGGAAAATAAATTTGTGTCTTTAAGCGAATTTGCAAGATTGCTTATCGCTTTTTTGGCATAGCTGATTACAGTTTCTGCTTTCGGAGCATTGTTTTGAAGAACCCAAACGGTATCTTCGTTTGAAACGAGTTTCAAAAATTCTCCGCCGCTCGAAGTAGTTATGTCAGCGGTAAGTTTAAATGTTTCCGCCGTGTTTCCGACAGAATCCCGATTGTCCGTTACCGAATAATAAAAGCGGGGGAGAAACACAACGGTTGCGACTACGGTCAAGGTGAGCAAAGTGCAGATGATATATTTTGCGGATTTTTTAAGGTTAAATTTCTTCATCTTCAAAGCCCTCACTTTCCACAGAATTATCGGCAAGACTTACCGTAAAGCTGATGTCCGTACCCTTGCCGACTTCACTGACAATTTCAAGAGTTGAGCCGTGAAGCTTTGCAATTTCATTGCAGATTGAAAGCCCGAGTCCGGCTCCGCCCATACTCCTTGAACGGGATTTGTCAACCATATAAAACGGTTCGGTAATTTTGGCAAGGTCATCTTCCGCAATTCCGCAACCGCTGTCGGTAACGCAAAAACGGTATCTGTCGCTGTCAACATATCCCGTGAGTGTAACAGGCTTTCCGCTCTCACTCGCTTTACAGGCATTGTCAATCAGGTTGTACAAGAGCGTTTTCAAGAGTGACGGCTCTGCGTTGACTTCTGCTTTTTCAACATTCAATTTTAATTTCACACCGTATTTTTTCAAAATAAAGAGAACAGACTTTTTAATGTCATCGGCAATTATGTCCGTTCTGATGTTTACGGCTTTGATTTCATCATTTTTCAAAACTATAAGGTTTAGCAGATTGAGCGAAAGTGCTTCAAGCCGACTGCCCTCTTTGTAAATAAGGTCGGCACATTCTCTGCGTTGTTCAGGCTCCATTTCGTAAGAACGGAGCATATCCGCATAGCCTATGACAGATGTCAGCGGAGTTTTTAACTCGTGGGTAAAATCCGCAATAAAGTTGTCACGATTCTGTGTTGCAAGCTTTAGCTGTTCAATGTAGTCTTCAACATAATCTGCCATGGTATTAAAGCTCTGCGAAAGCTCGGTTATTTCGGTTGAAGATGTAATGCCGTGGCTTTCCTTTACTCTCATATTAAAGTTGCCCTCGGCAACTTCCTTTGACGCATCCTTTAACTTAACAAGCGGTCTTGTCAAAAGCTTTGAGAAGATTACAAGCAGAATTGATGCAAACAATGCAACGCCTATGAGAATGAACTGATAAATTGTGCAGTACATATCACGGTCGCTGTACACGCTTGTTATATTGTCAACAGTTTCAATATAACAGCTTTTGGTTACAAGCTGAATTTTGCTTATTGTCTGAATATAGTATTTTTGTTTTCAGTAACTACTCTGCTTTTTCTGGAATTTACCGACATACCGTGGGCAAATTCATTTTCTGCCGAAAAGCTGAGCTCGTTTATTGAACCGATTTTGATTTTAGAATCCGAATTGCCTGCAATTTGTTTTGCAAATCCGATTGCCGAAACGCGCAGATATTCCAAGTTTCCGTAGGTGGGTTGGTTGTTGTCTGCATATACCGAAAGTGCCGTTGTGATGTAATTGTTGTTCTTTTTGGCTGAGTCAATACGGTTGTTCAGCGTGTTTGTAAAAACGGTGTTGATGAGGAGAAAACCTCCCACACCGAAGGAAGTAATTATAATAAGAAAGGTAATAAAAAATATTTTCCACGAAAATTTCATTAGGGCTTTCCCTCCGCTTATTCAACAAGACGGTAACCGACTTTATACACAGACTGAATGTTGTCTTTTAAATCAAGCTTTTTTCTTAACCGCTGAATATGCAGATCCACGGTTCTTGTATCACCCATATACGGTTCATTCCATACCCTTTCGTAAATCATTTCACGGTAAAGGGCAATGTTTTTGTTGCGTACAAAAAGCAGAAGTATTTCGTATTCCTTTAATGTAAGGTCAATTTGTACTCCGTTTTTGGTGACTATTCTTGAATTTGTGTCAATTACTATGTCTTTAAAGCTGAGTTTTGTTTTTGCCTTGTTATATCTTCGCAGTATCGCATCGACTCTTGCCTGAAGTTCCGAAATGTTAAACGGTTTTGTTATGTAATCGTCAGCCCCCAGGTTAAGCCCGTAAACCCTGTCCGATATATCTGATTTTGCAGTAATGAAAATTACGGGTGTGTCAAAGCCTTTGATGTAGTCCATAAGCTCAAAACCGCTGATTTTCGGCAACATAACATCAAGCAGAATAAGGTCAAAGTGCTTTTTCTCCAGAACATCGGCACAGCTTTCGCCGTCAAACACACAATCGGTTTTGTGCCCGTGCCGAGAAAGAGCCATTTCAATAAGATTTGAAATATTCTTTTCGTCCTCAACAATCAATATGTCAGCCAACAACCCCACCTCCAAGACACAGTTTATATTGCCATTGTATCATAGATGTATCATTTTTTTCAAATTATCTTTTTTTCGCATAGCTGTATCCCAGAATCGGGCGATACAGAATATTGTCAAATTATGTGCAGTTGTTAATTATTTCACGAACCGTACTTGAAAGCAAAGTCGAATAATGGTATTATTTTATTCAAGTTATTCAAGCAAAACATTTTGAAAGGAAGATTACAATGGGTAATTCTAAATCGGTAAAAAAAGGTGTTGCAGTTGTAACGCCAGTTATTGTTGCTGTTGTTATGGTTTGCGTTTCGGTAGTTTGCAATTTGCTTTCAACAAAAACAGAAAGCTCAAATCAGACATATCTTGATGACGCAAAGGCTCAGCTTACAGAATACAGCGATAACTATAACTACACTAAATTTGAGTTTATGAACTCACTTTTTGAAAAGGCAAATGTAATTGCAAGTGTTGTTACGGAAAATACTTCGGCTGAAACAAATGCCGCACTTGTAAAGAACCTAGGCATCAATTCATTTGTTATGACAGACGCTGACGGCAAGATTATCGCATCGTCAGACGATAAAAAGGTCGGCACAAATTTTCTTGATGGCGAAACAACAAAGCAGTTCAAGGCTAACCTCAAGGGTATGAAGGTCAAGAGCATTTCAGAGCCGACAGCCGTTGAGGGCGAGGACGGTGTGTATAACCTCATGGCTTGCGTTGCAAGAACAGAGGGCGGCATCGTTATTATTGATACAAATACAAGCGACTATTCGGCTGTTATCGGTGCTGATATTGCAAAAAGCTGCAAGGGTGATACAATCATCGTTAAGAACGGCGAAGTTGTAAGCACAAATATGAACCTTGGCGATAACGGTCTTAAAAGCGCAGGTATTACAGACGAAATGATTCGTTCGGAAAATTTCAATGTTACAATTGATGGCACAACATATTCACTCAGCAGTATGCCGTCAGGTGAATATACAATCATCAGCGGACAGGCTGCGACAGAAAGCGGTTTCAATATGATTTACGGTGACATAATTCCGTGTGCCGCAGGTGTTGTAATGATTATCATTTCCGGAATTATACTCAGCCTTGGCACAACAAAGAAAAAGGAAAACGAGTAATTGTTAATTACAGCATACAAACAAGAAGTGGACATTTCACGAAATTTGTATGTAAAATGACGAAAAGGTCATAAATTCAAGAAATATCTCCGAAAACATTGTGCGTTAGCACAAAGAATATTGTGCCGAAAAATATTGCATAACCATATTTTGGTGATATAATAATGGCATAAACAAAAAAGACGCAAAGCAAAGGAGCTTCTGAAAAGGAGGCTCCTTTTCTGTTTATCTTTTTTGGTATCTTAAAAAGGGGAAATTATTATGACACCTGATAAAATTGTTGAAAACCATAAGAAATATGTCCTCCAGTCATGGAGCAAGCAGGGTAATCTCAATCCGATTCCCGTTGCAAAGGCAGACGGAATTTACTTTTACGATTTTGACGGTAACAGATATACAGATATGTCATCACAGCTTGTAAACCTCAATCTCGGTTACGGAAATAAAGCAATCGGTGATGCAATCAAGGAACAGGTTGACAAGTTTTGTTTTGTCGGTCCGTCATATGCCACAGAGGCAAAGTCAATGCTTGCAGAGATGATTATAAATCTTCTTCCCGACAGCTTCGGAAAGGTATTCTTTACAAATGCAGGTGCAGACGCAAACGAAAATGCAGTAAAGATTGCAAGAATGTTCACAGGCAGAAACAAAGTATTCAGCCGTTACAGAAGTTATCACGGTTCATCATTCGGTGCAGGCAACCTTACAGGTGAACCGAGAAGATATCCTCTTGAACCGGGTATTCCCGGATTTGTAAAGTTCTTTGATCCTTATGTTTACCGTGAGGCAATCAACTTTGAATCAGAGGAAGAAGCTACTAAGTTTTACCTTACAAAGCTCCGTGAACAGATTATTTACGAAGGTCCCGACAGCGTAGCCGCAATCGTAATGGAAACAATCACAGGTTCAAACGGTGTAATCATTCCGCCGAAGGGTTATCTGCCGGGCGTAAGAAAAATTTGTGATGAGTTCGGAATTTTGATGATTTGCGATGAAGTTATGGCCGGCTGGTGCAGAACAGGTAAGATGTTTGCATTCCAGAATTTTGATGTAGTTCCCGATATCGTAACATTTGCAAAGGGCGTTACCTGCGGTTATGTTCCTCTCGGCGGTGTTGCAGTATCAAAGAAGGTTGCAGAATATTTTGACGATCATCTTCTTTCATGCGGACTTACATACAGCGGTCATCCTCTTGCCTGTGCGGCAGGTGTTGCCTGTGTAAACTACTACGGTGAGGCACACATTCTTGACAATGTTGCAAAGTCGGGCAAGGTTCTCGGAGAAATCCTTGAAGAAATGAAGGCTAAGCATCCTTGCGTAGGTGATGTAAGATATATCGGTCTTTTCTCGGCAATTGAGCTTGTAAAGGATAAAAAGACAAAAGAACCTCTTGTTCCTTACGGCAAGGACGAAAAGGGTATTATGGGAACTCTCGTCGGTATGCTCAAAAAGAAAAGTTCATGACATACTCACACGAAAATATGCTCTTTGTCAATCCGCCTCTCATTATTACGGAGGAGCAGATTAAGGAAGAAATGGAGAAGATGGACGAAGTTCTTACATATGTTGACAGCGAATTGATTTGATAATATAAGTTAATTAAAATTTCAAAAACGGGAGATAATAAAATGTCACATTTTGTAATACCAAATCATACGGTTGTCGGTACAAATGTTCTCGGTGAGGCCGCTCCTCTTCTTAAAAAAATGGGAAACAAGGCTTTTATAGTAACAGGCAGGCATGTTGCCGTTTCCGATATGATGAAACAGCTTACCGCCTTGCTTGATGAAAACGGTATAGGCTGCGTTATCTTTGACGGCATAACAGGCGAACCGACCGACACTATGATTGAAAAAGGTGTTGAAATGTTAAAATCCTCCGGTTGTGACTTTATCATCGGTATAGGCGGAGGCAGTCCTCTTGATTCGGCAAAGGCAATTGCAGCAATGGCAGTCAACGAGGGCAGTATAGCAGATTATAACGGAAAGGAAATTACGGGAGAAATTCTTCCCCTTGCCGCAATTCCGACAACAGCGGGAACAGGCAGTGAGGCAACAAAGTTTACCGTAATTACCGATTCCGAAAAGGGAATAAAAATGCTTTTGAAGGGCGATGTGCTTGTTCCGAAGCTTGCAATTGTTGACAGCAGTTTTACGGTTGGCGCTCCAAAGTCGGTTACTTCGGCAACAGGTCTTGACGCTCTCACTCACGCAGTTGAGGCATACACTTCAAGAAAAGCATTTTCAATGACAGACACGCTTGCTGTTTCAGCAGTTAAGAGAATTATGAAATACTTACCGATTGCCTACAAAGAACCCGACAACTCATTTGCAAGGGAGCAGATGAGTATTGCGGCTCTTGAGGCAGGTATCTGTATCAATAATTCAAGTGTAACAATTGTTCACGGAATGAGCAGACCGATTGGCGCATTGTTCCATGTTCCGCACGGAATGTCAAATGCAATGCTCCTTAAAGAGTGCTTAAGCTTTGCCGTATCGGGTGCATACGAAAAGTTTGCAAACCTCGGCAGAGAAACGGGTGTGGCAAGTGACTCTGACAGCGACGAAACAGCCGCAGAAAAGTTTATTGATTCACTTCAAAACATTTGTGATGTGTGCGAAATTCCTACTCTTGAACAGTACGGAATTGACAGAGATGAGTATTACTCAAAAATTTCAAAAATGGCAACCGATGCGGTTGCAAGCGGAAGCCCATCTAACACGGTAAAAGAAGTTACCGTTGATGATTGCATTGAAATCTACAAGAAATTGTATGTTTAGTATCTGAAAAATTTAAAATTTTTAACACGGCAAAGGCGCAGTTGTAATTGTACCTTTGCCGTGTTTTTTATTATCGGGAGGAATGATTATGAATTTGAACAGCGAAGCAATCAAGAAAAATGATGTTGAGATTGCGATAAATAATGTGTCGGTGGTATTCAAAGACAATCAGGGCAATGATGTAAAGGCACTCGATAACATTGATTTTGATATTCACAAGGGAGAATTCATTTCACTTCTCGGTCCGTCGGGATGCGGTAAAACAACTCTCCTTCGTACAATCGCCGATTTGCTTGAACCCACTTCGGGCAATGTCAGAGTAAGCAATATGACTCCGAAGGAAATCAGACTTATGCAGAAATTCGGTATTGTCTTTCAGAATCCCGTGCTTTTTGAGTGGAGAACAGTAAAGAAAAATATTGAGCTTCCGCTTGAAATTATGGGCTATTCAAAGAAAGACCGTTCGGACAGAGCCGATGAAATGCTTGAAATGGTCGGACTTACAAAGTTTGCGGACCATTATCCGCAGCAGCTTTCCGGCGGTATGCAGCAGAGAGTCGGCATTGCAAGAGCCTTTGGTATCAGACCTGAAATTCTTCTCATGGACGAGCCGTTCTCGGCACTTGATGAGTTCACAAAGGAAAAGCTTCACCTTGACCTTTTGAAAATTTGGGAAAAGACAAATAAGACAATCGTTTTTGTAACGCATAACATTCAGGAGGCAGTTTTCCTTTCTACAAGAATTTGTGTTCTCTCACCTCACCCCGGCAGACTTTCTGCGGTAGTTGACGCAGATCTGCCGTATCCGAGAACAATTGATATGAGAGATACACTTCATTTCGGAGAACTTGTTTCAAAGGTAAGAAACAGCTTTGAAGGTGGCAGCTTATGATGAAAACAATAACAAAGATAAAAAATTCCAAAGCACTCGTAACTTTGGTATGGGTGCTCGGATTATTGGTGATATGGGAAATCTTCGCTTTTATAATTCAGGCAACAAAGCGAACCCCCGAAAACATTATGCCTCATGTATGGCAGATTTTCTATTCGTTAATTGATCCCAAACCCGTTTCAAACGGTATGAGTTGTCTGCAGGTTGTTCTTTTTAACGCAGGTCAAACGCTTTCAAGAGCGGGACAGGGCTTTATGATAGGTACGCTGATAGGTTTTGCACTTGCAATACTTATGAAGCTTTCACACATTGTTGAAAAGATTGCCGCTCCGTACCTTATGCTTATTCAGCTTATTCCTATTCTCGGCATGGCTCCGATCATTCTTGCAATGACACACGATATAGGTTCAAGCCGAATCATCATTGCGGCAATCCTCACATTCTATCCTGTTGCAACTAACACACTTGCAGGTCTTAACTCGGTAGAAAAACAAAAGTATGAGCTTATGTATTCATATGCCGCAAAGAAATCAACGGTGTATTTCAAAATGCTCATTCCCTCGTGTATACCGTATTTCTTCACAGGTCTGAAAATTGCCGCACCGATGGCAATTACAGCGTCAATCCTTGTTGATACACTTCAGGGTGACGGCGGACTTGGTTGTATGCTTTCACAGTCGCTCAAACACGCAATGTCAATATATGTTTTCTGGGACATCGTAGTGTTCAGTGCTGTTATAGGTGTTTTAAGCTGTTCGCTCATGGGTTGGATTGAAAATGCAGTTTCACCGCTCAAGAGAATTGAACGCAAAACAAAAAGAAAAAGGAGGCGGCTTAATTGATTAAAAAAAGAAAAAGCCTTTGGCGAAGGCTTAAAGAAAATAAAGTCGCTCAGGGTGTAAGCTCGGTGCTTCTTCCCGTGCTATTCGGTGTTCTTATCCTCGCTTTGTGGCAGGGACAGGTTCTTCACAAGATTTTCAATACGGACACAAACACTCTGCCGCTTCCGTCAAGAATTTGCCACATCATCATTGACAATATTCCCGCATTTGCACAGAATGCACTCTACACACTTCTGGTTGCGGTTATAGGACTTGTAATCGGTTCAATCATCGGATATCTGATTGCTGTCTTTGCGGCAACCTTTCAGAAATGGGGCAAAGGCGGTCTTACAATTGTAGGTGCATTCAACGCAATTCCGATTGTTGCTCTTGCTCCTGTAATGACAAACTGGACAAAGGATGTAAGCAACGATCCGAACATAAGAAGTATGTTTGCAAAAACACTTGTTGTTATGATTGTCTGCATTGCAAGTATGAGTATCAACGCTTTCAGAGGACTTACGGAGCTTAAGCCGTTTGCCCTTGACCTTATGAAATCATATGCGGCAAAGAAAAGCACGGTATTCTTTAAGCTTAGACTTCCGAATTCCGTACCTTATGTATTTACCGCTCTCAGGGTAAGCGTTCCGATAAGCATTATCAGTGCAGTTGTTTCGGAATATTTTGCAGAATACATTGTCGGTGTCGGCAGAGAAATCAGAGAAAACATAGTTCTCGGTCAGTATCCGACAGCGTGGGCATATATTGTTGTTGCCTGTCTTATCGGACTTGTAATGTACGGTGTGCTGATGCTGGTTGAATCAATTGTTCTCAAGAACAGAAAAGTTAAATAAGTTGTTTACCGCTTTCGGTTTACATACAAATTTTGAAATTGGAGGAATCAAAATGAAAAAGACAAAGGAACTCAAAAAACTGCTCGCAGTTGTATTTGCAGGTGCAATTGCAGTAACAGCTTTTGCAGGTTGCGGTGAATCAGGCTCATCTTCGGATTCATCATCAAAAGGCAGTTCAACATCGGGTGAATTGATGTCAAATGAAGAGATTATCAAGAAAGCCGCCGTTGACGGCAAGGTTGGTAACTGGGGACTCGGTAACGAGTACGAAATTCTTGCACTTCTTCAGAAGTATGACCTCCCCACAAAGTACCTTTCGGAAGATTTCACAATGGACGGTTTCGATCAGGACGATATTACACTTGCTTCGGCAATGACATTTAACGAACTCGGACTTGTAAAGAACGACTATGACGGCGGTTACAAGTACGGCGATACAGTAGGCACAATTGATATGAACGATGAGGGTGTTGCAATGCTCGAGGACAATATTTTCTGTACCAAAGAGTTTGCAAAGAAAAACCCGAACACGGTAAAGGCTTTCCTTTACGCATCTATGAAGGGTTGGGCATATGCCGTTGAAAACCCGGAAGAAGCTGCTCAGATTGTATTTGACGCAGGCTCATCGGTATCATCGGACCACCAGCTCTATATGGCAAAAGAGGTTGCAAAGCTTGTTACAACAGACACAAAGGGCAAGACAGTAAGCAACTACGGCAATTTGGACGAGGACGCAATGCAGCAGACGCTCGACCTCTGCAAGAAGTATGTACAGCTTGACGACTCATCAGCCTCAAAGAAGCTTGAAGGATTCACACTTGACGATATCCGTGATACACAGTACATTGACGCCGCTAACAAGTCAAAGGACGGCAAGTTCGGTACACTCGAAAAGACAGATGTTACAATCCAGCTCAAGTGGTTGCCTCAGGCACAGTTTATGGGCTACTATGTTGCACAGGCAAAGGGTTACTATGACGAAGTCGGTCTTAAGGTAACAATCACACCGGGCGGCGGTGACATTTCGGAAACAACAGCAGTAAACAACGGTACAGTTGATTTCGGTGTTACATGGGTAGCAAACCTCACATCCGCAAATGCAGGCGGTATGGATCTCCTTGAAATCGCTCAGGTTTATCAGAGATCGGGTCTTGAGCTTGTTTACAAGAAAGACCTTTTCACAAAGTAATTGATTCAGGCTTTCGTCACGGCGGTAAACCGACTGCCGTGACGAAAAGGTCACAAATATGAAAGGAAGGAAACATTATGGATTTATTGATTAAAAACGGAACAATTGTTACGGCAAAGGAAAGCTACAAGGCTGATGTTGCAGTAAATGACGGCAAGATTGTCGCAATCGGCAGTAACCTTGATTTCGATGCAGACAAGGTTGTTGACGCAGGGGGAAAACTCGTTCTCCCCGGTGCAATTGATGTGCATACTCATCTTGCAATGCCGTTCGGCGGCACGGTTTCTGCCGACAGCTACCTTGCAGGCACAAGAGCGGCGGCTTGCGGCGGTGTAACAACTGTTTTTGATTATCCCGTACAGCACAGCGGTGAAACAATTATGGGACTTATAAATTCAAAGAAAGAGGTTCTTGAAAAAGAGGCCTGTGTTGACTATGCCTTTCATTGCTGTATCACCGATCTTAACGGCGGTGAAATCCTTGATGAAATGGAAACAGCCGTAAAAGAAGGTATTACAAGCTTCAAGTGCTTCTTTGTATATAAAAAGGAACATATGATGGTTGATGACGCAACATTTGTAAGGCTTTTGCTCAGAGCAAAGGAGCTTGGTGCGAAAATCAATCTTCACGCAGAAAATCCCGACCTCATTGATATGAGAACGGAACAGTTTCTTAAAGAGGGCAAGACAAGCGCATGGTATCACTACCTCAGCCGTCCCGAATTTGTTGAGGCAGAGGCTGACAAGAGAGCCGTGCATTGGGCAACACATCTTGACGCTCCTCTTTATATTGTCCATATGGCTGACAAAGAAGGACTTGAGGAATGTATTAAAGCAAAAACAGAGGGACACGAACTCTACATTGAAACCTGTCCGCAGTACCTTGAATTTACCTGTGATGTCTATAAGCGTGAGGACGGCAGAAACTTTGTATGCTCACCGCCTATGAAGGGTAAGGAAAGTCAGGATGCTTTGTGGACAGCAATCAAATCGGGTATGATTGATACGGTTGCAACAGACCATTGTCCTTTCCAAAGCTACGAAAAAGACTGGGGCAAGGATGATTTTACAAAGATTCCAAACGGCTGTGCAGGTATCGAAAATCTCTATCCTTATATGCTCGATGCGGCAAACAGCGGCAAGATTTCTTTTGAAAGAGCGGTTGAGCTTTGCTCAACAAACCCAGCAAAAATCTTCGGTTGCGATGACAAGGGCTCAATCAAAATCGGTAAGGATGCCGACATCGTGATTTACGATAAGGACAAGGATTTTACAATCAGTGTAAACAATATGCATTCGGACTGTGACCATACTATCTGGGAGGGCAAAAAGCTCCACGGTTATCCCGTTCAGACCTACCTCAGAGGCAGTCTTGTTTATGACAACGGTGACTTTGTGGGAACTCCCGGTAACGGTAAGTATGTAAAACGCAGTACCTCAAAATAATTTATATAAGTTTTGAAAGTAGTTGATGTTTATGGGATACAGAGAAGTTGTTTTAAAAAGTGAAAGCAGCAGATGCCTGCTCTGCGAGGATGCACCTTGTGCAAATGCCTGCAAGAACGGCGTCAGGATTGACCGCATTATCCGCTCCGTTAATTTTGACAACACAGAGGGAGCAAGATATGTGCTTGGCGACAATCCGTGTGCGGGTTGCATTGACGGAGGCTGTATGCAGGCTTGCAACAGAGCAAAGTTTGATTCACCCGTTAATATCAACAAGATTACGGATATTGTTTCAAGAGAAAAATTTGTTCCCGAATATGATGCGGATCTCACCACCGATTTGTGCGGAGTAAAGTGTGAAAATCCGTTCTTTCTGTCATCATCGGTTGTCGGCAGTAACTACGATATGGTTGCCAAGGCGTTTGATGAGGGCTGGGCAGGAGTTGCATTCAAGACAATCGGAATGTTTACCCCGAACGAGGTTTCGCCACGATTTGCAGAACTTGACAAGGAAGATACCGCATTTGTAGGTTTTAAGAATATTGAACAGATTTCTACATATTCTCTTGAAGAAAACCTTTCCTTTTTCAGGAAATTAAAGAAAAATTATCCGACAAAGGTCATCATCGCATCTATCATGGGCAGTAATGAAGAAGAATGGACAAAGCTTGCATCTCTTTGTGAAGACGCAGGGGCTGATGTTATAGAATGTAACTTCAGCTGTCCTCAGATGGTCGGCGAGGGACTCGGCAGTGATGTCGGAATAAATCCCGAACTTGTATATACCTACACAAAGGCTGTAAGAAAGGGAACAAAGCTTCCGATTCTTGCCAAGATGACGCCGAACATCACCTCAATGATTCCTCCGGCAGTTAAGGCAATGGAGGCAGGCGCAGACGGACTTGCGGCAATCAATACAATTAAAAGTATTATGAATGTCAACCTCGACAATTTTTCAACATCTCCCGATGTTTGCGGAAAATCGTCAGTCGGCGGATATTCGGGCAAGGCTGTAAAGCCGATTGCACTTAGGTTTATCAACGAGATGAAAAGCAATGAAAGACTGAAGGATGTTCCGATAAGCGGTATGGGTGGTATCGAAACATGGTATGATGCGGCGGAGTTTATTTCACTCGGCTGCTCAACGGTTCAGATTACAACCTCGGTAATGCAGTATGGTTACCGCATTATTGACGATTTGAAGGACGGTTTGAAACGATATATGAAAGCTCACAATTTCAAGTCCGTTTCGGATTTTACGGGTATTGCCGAAAGCAATATCATTCCTGCCGATGACCTTGACAGAAGTTACATATGTTTTCCGAAGTTTGACCGTGAAAGATGTGTCGGTTGCGGAAGATGCTTCGTATCATGTTATGACGGCGGTCATCAGGCAATAAAGATGAGTGACAATCAGAAACCCGTTCTCTACGGCAAAAAATGCGTTGGCTGTCATCTTTGCAAGGTTGTTTGCCCCGTGGGCGCAATAAGTTCGGGCAAAAAAGTCAGCAAAACTGCTTTAAATAAGCATTGATATAAAAATATTAAACAGAATTTAATTTATTAAGGATGGTGCAAAGTATATGTTTACATGCAGCAAAGAAAGAATGCAGGATAAGATTTCAACTTTCAGTACATTCGGTGATGCCGGTCACGGTGGAATTACAAGATATTCACTTTCTCCCGAGGCATTACAGGCAAGAGCAGAGTTTGTAAAGAGAATGACAGCAATCGGTGCTGAAATCAAAACAGACGATGTTGCCAATGTTTATGCAACTCTCAAGGGTTCGGATCCGACTCTTCCGGCAATCGTTATGGCGTCACACTGTGATTCCGTTAAGAACGGCGGTAACTATGACGGTATCCTCGGTGTTATGGGTGCAATGGAAGTTCTTGAAACGGTTGCAAACGATAAGATTCCCCACAAGCACAACCTTGTTGCCATGATTTGGACAAACGAAGAGGGTTCTCTTTATCCGCCGGCTATGATGTGTTCAGGCATTGTCTGCAACGATTATCTTCCGGCTGACATTGCAAAGAACTTCAAAAAAGAAAATATGCTTGCGTCAAAGTCAATTCTTGATCCGACAAAGACTTTCGGTATGGCTCTTGAGGCATCCGGCTATAAGGGTGATGAGGCGAACAGACTTAATCCAAAGGATTACAAGGCAATGTTTGAACTCCACATTGAACAGGGACCGATCCTTGAGGCGGCAGGCAATGATATCGGTGTTGTAACCTGCGTACTCGGTATGGTAAACTACCGTATCAAGGTTCACGGACAGGCTGACCATGCCGGCACAACTCCCATGAAGTATCGTCACGATGCACTTTTCGGTGCCGCAAAGGTTCTTGAATATCTCCACACAGAGCTTGATAAGCTTGATTCCGAACTCGTTTACACAACCGGTGAAATTCTTTGTCATCCTGATGTACATACAGTAATTCCGGATTATGTTGAGTTTTCACTTGACGCCCGTCATGAAGATCCGCGAGTAATTGAACAGGTTGTTTCCGTAATCGAGAATATCCCGAAAGAGGTTGAAAAGTGCAAGACAGGTTATGAAATTGCATGGACAAGAGATACTGTTTACTATGACAAGCAGCTTGTTGATTTTGTTCAGGAGGCAGTTGACGAACTCGGTTATTCAAATCAGAAAATCAACTCGGGCGCAGGTCATGATGCACAGTTTGCATCATATATGCTCCCGACAACAATGGTATTCGTTCCCTCAAAGGACGGCCATTCACATTGCGAACCCGAATTTACTTCAACAGAGCTTTGTACAGAGGGTGCGTCAGTACTTCTCAATGCAGTCCTCAAGTGTGATGCGGCTGATTGATAATCGGTTTTGCGGAGGATAAAATATGGACAATTATATAATTACAATTGCTCGCAGTTTTGGCAGCGGAGGCAAGGAAATTGCCTCCCTGCTTTCCGAAAAGCTGGGTATTCCTTGGTATGAAAGACAGATTCTGACAATGGCGTCACAGGCAAGCGGAATTGATGAAAGCGAATTCGTTGAGGTTGACGAAAAACTTCACGGAAGCTATCTTATAAAGTCGCTCACAAAGCTGCCGACGGCAAATGTTCTTCGTCCCGAATCAAGAGCGTTTGTGTCGGATTTGAATTTGTACAATATTCAGGCGGCAATCATAGAAGAGCTTTCCCGCACACAGTCCTGTATCATTGTCGGAAAATGTGCCGATCATATTCTGAGGGATAAGCCAAATGTTTTGAGCGTGTTTGTTGATGCGTATTATGACGACTGCATTTCAAAAATCCGATCAAGAATTTATGTTTCGGAAGAGCGTGCAAAAGATATGAAAAAGCGTACCGACAAGTACCGCACGGCTTATTATAAATACTATACAAGAGGCGAAAACTGGAAAGATACGCTTAACTACGATATGTTTTTGAATACATCAAGGAATTCAACTAATGACTGCGCCGAAATTATTGCAAAGGCTGTTGAACTGAAATTCGGCAAATAATTTGATGCAGATTAAGAGGTGAGATTTATGGCAGTAACACTCGGTTCACTGTGCGAAAAGGCGGGCTATCTCTACGGTATGCGTGTGATAGCAGGCAAAGAAGGAATGACCAATATCGTGCAATGGGTTCATTCCGTTGAGGATATTGAAGTAAGTGACTTTCTTCACGGAGGAGAACTTATCTTTTCAACGGGCATTGCAAACAAAGGTCAGGACTGGTTGCTGCCGTTTGTCAAAAATCTCATTGCCAAAAATGTCAGCGGACTTGTTCTAAACATAGGTCCGTACATAAAGGGAATCCCGTCAGAGGTTATCAGCTATTGCAACGAGAAAAAGTTTCCTCTTATGGATATTCCGTGGAAAACCCGAATTGTTGATATTTCACGGGATTTCTGTAATCAGATTATCTCAAATGAACGCAAGGAGGAAACAATAGGCGATACGCTGAAAAATTTCATTTTCTTTCCGGGTGAGTACGAAAAATACTTTCCTGTTCTTGAAAGCAACGGCTTTGATCTTGCAACCGATTATGCAATCATCGGTGTGAAAGCCGATATGGCTGACCATATTTCTTCAAGAAAGCTTGAATCGGCATTTGAACGAACAATTTATTCCTACAAAAAGCACTGGGGCGGTTTTAAGGTGGACAACATGATGTTCTATGTCCTCAATGACTTTTCCGATGATGAAATTGAAAGCATAGCCGAAAAAATTCAGTCGGAAAAGGAGAGGTATATAAGCGTCAACAAGCTGTATGTGGCAGTGAGCAAAACAAATAACAAGCTGAAATCACTCCCGAAAACATACCAGATTGTTTTAAGAATGTTAAGGCTTGCCGTCCGTGCAAATATGACGCCTATGTTCTATGACCGACTTGAAGTTAAAAAGCTGATTCTTGCGGTTGACGATATTTCGTTGCTTGAAAGTATCTATAACGAAAATCTCAAAAAGCTTGAAGTGTATGACCGTGACAACGGCACGGATTATATGAGCTTTTTAAGACTTTACCTAAAGTATGACGGAAGTGTTCAGAGGGTTGCTCAGGAAA
>ENA-OQKI01000109-OQKI01000109.1-human-gut-metagenome-genome-assembly--contig:-NODE-109-length-19489-cov-2.644716_pt1 | contig 19489 bp, 24 predicted proteins | sample MGYA00242778_ERZ504798 | MGnify/ENA primary metagenome ERZ504798 (study PRJEB26092, sample SAMD00036414) | human gut metagenome | host: Homo sapiens | study: EMG produced TPA metagenomics assembly of... | reverse complement strand
ATATAGGATACCAGCTGAAAATCGAGGGCATTCGTTCCCTCATAGCATTCCTCAAATCGTACATTAATACTGTTGTTTTCCATAAGCCTGATGACTGACATGTATGACATGTGAGGTGATTTTTTTGTGTAAAACACTACGATTTCGTCTTCCTCATCTGCCATATCAAACAGCATCAGCCAGTTGTCGTTGACATTTTCGCTGTCTACTAAAAAGTGTCTGATAATAATCACCATTAATCCGGACAAAAGTATTGTAACATGAGTTTGAAATAATGGCAAATAAACATGATTTTTAGAAATCTTAGAAATGTTAACAATACAAAGTGCGCAACGTATGATATAATTTTTATATGCTTTGAGGATGAGGGGGAGAAAATGAGAGGCAAAGAAATAAATAAACCGATGCTTGAAATCTGCTGTGGCAGCTTTTCGGATGTGAAAACAGCATATGAAAATGGTGCAGACAGGGTTGAACTGAACAGTGCCCTATATATGGGAGGGCTGACACCTACACTCGCCAATTTAATATATGACAAAGGAAAAATGCAATATACCGGTAGTGGCAATGGTTCGGCCGAGGGGTGGCGGATTTTGCTATTCGGATGAAGAATACGACACTATGCTTATGGATGCAAAAATTCTTTTAGAGCATGGAGCAGACGGTATTGCGTTTGGATTTCTGACAGAGGAAAAAATGCTTAGACAAAAAGCGCACAAAGGAAATGATAGAGCTCATTCATGAGTATGGCAGGGAAGCTGTGTTTCACCGCGCCTTTGACTGCATAGATAATCAGGACAGTGCAGCGGAGAAGCTTATTAGGCTTGGCGCAGATCGTATCCTCACAAGCGGTGGAGCAGTAAATGTATGGGATGGCAGAAAACAGCTTAAGCATCTTCAAAATCAATATGGAAAAGATATTACTATTCTGGCAGGAAGCGGCGTGAATGATACCAATGTGAGAGCACTTATCGAATACACGGGAATTACGCAGGTGCACAGCTCGTGTGGCTCATGGAAGTGTGATGTGACAGCAGCGGGCAATGCAGTAGATTTCTCGTATGATGAAGCGATGAAGAACTGCTATCAGTGTGCGGATGCAGGTAAAGTTAGGAAGCTTGCGGAAGAGGTAAGTGGAGAGGACAGCAGCATGATCGGTACAGAAGGGACAGCCGACTATCTGGTTGATGCCGTAAAGAGAAGATTTGGACTTGAATAATACATATACAATTAAATACCGGATTGTGTTATAATATGTCTGTCGGCGGATTCGTCGGCAGACTTTTTTTAAGGAGAGTAAAATGAGAGTATTAACAGATTTAGAGCCAAAGAACGTTTTTTCGTTTTTCGAGGATATATGCAGTATTCCTCATCCATCATACAAGGAAGAGAAAATCAGTAATTATCTGGTGGAGTTTGCAAAGGCAAGAGGCCTTGAGCATTACCAGGATGAGCTTCACAATGTGATAATCATAAAGGAAGCATCAGAAGGATATGAGGATGTGGAGCCAATCATACTGCAGGGGCACATGGATATGGTTTGCGAGAAGACACCTGACTGTGATAAGGATATGGACGAGGAAGGCCTGGACCTTTTGATAGATGGTGATTTTATCTCGGCAAAGGGCACTACACTCGGTGGAGATGACGGTATCGCGGTGGCATATGCGCTTGCTATTTTGGACGATGACAGCCTGTCACATCCACGCCTTGAGTTTGTATGCACTGTATGCGAGGAGGTCGGCATGGAGGGTGCTACAGGCATCGATGTGTCTATGCTTAAGGGAAAGAAGCTTCTTAATATGGACAGCGAGGAGGAGGGCGTGATGCTCGCAAGCTGCGCCGGTGGATGCAGAGCCGATGTGAAGCTGCCTGTAGAGAGAGAGACAGTGAGCGGAACAAAGCTTACTGTGAGCTTATCAGGTCTCACTGGCGGACACTCAGGCTCAGAGATTGATAAGGGAAGGGGCAATGCCAATATTCTTATGTCCAGACTGCTTCGCGACGCATCGGCACCTGTAGCTATAGCTTCTATAGATGGCGGCAGAAAGGATAATGCCATTCCAAGAGAGTGTACTGCACAGATTATTGTAGCACCTGATGAGGCTGCGGCAGTGAAGGCTTCGATAGAACAGGCAGCAGCTGAGATTGCGGATGAGTTTAAGGCATCGGATCCTGACCTTAAGCTTACGGTGTCAGAGGAGACTGACTGCAGTGAGTCAGCTATAAGTGCAAAGGACAGCGCAAGGGTTATCGCACTTATCGAGGCACTGCCAAACGGCATCATCAGAATGAGCCGGGAAATAGATAAGCTTGTTGAGACCTCGCTTAATCTGGGAGTTTTAAAATCAGACGATGCTGCTGTCATTTTAAGATACGCAGTCAGAAGCTCTGTCGGTGTGGCTAAAAAAAGCCTTAAGAACCAGCTTGTCTGCATAGCAGGCGCTTTTGCGGCAGAGGTTACATTTGAGGGCGATTATCCTGCATGGGAGTACAAGAAGGATTCAAAGCTCCGCGAGGATATGGTACGGATTTTTGAGGAGATGTATGGCAAAAAGCCTACAATTGAGGCTATTCATGCCGGTGTCGAGTGCGGACTTTTAAGCGGCAAGATTGAAGGACTCGACTGCATATCAATGGGACCGGACATGTATGATATCCATACGACAGAGGAGAGGCTTTCCATATCCTCTGCAAAGAGGTCATATGAGTATATACTCAGAGTGATTGCGTGCAAATAAATAGTTATTCAAGGCTTTTGATAAAGGAAAGAGGTGTCATATGATACCTCTTTTTAAATGCCCTGTGAAAATAGCTCAGATTGTGAAATCCGACAGACAGTGAGACATCTAAAATTGAGGTGTTGCCGCGCTCGAACTGTTCCACGGATTTTTCAAGACGCACATTGTTGATATACTGCACACAGGTCATGTTCATGTGTTTTTTGAAGAAACGCATGAAGTGGTATTCACTGAAATAGCAAAGCCCGGCAAGCTCTGCAACCTGGATGCTTTCGGCATAGTGCACCTCGATGTAATCGAGCACATTTTTGAGCTTATCGGAGGATGTGTTGACACCGAAATCAGCATTTTTTTCACTGTATTGCAGCAATAGAAATATTGCCTGAAGCAGAAATGCCTTTAGGGCCAGCTCATAGCCGAATTCCTGACTGGAGTATAGATTTGTTATGCGCATGAAGCATTTGCAAAGGGATGTATATGCCGGATGCTTCGGTGCAATCAGGTAAGGCATGGCAAACTCATGGTTGATTAGCGGAGTCAGATATCTTGAAGAGCATATATCGGTATTGTTTCCACCTAAAAAATTGATATGGAATACATACGTTTCCGAGTAAAATTCGTCGCAGTCCCTTATTGAAATGGAATGCAGCAGCAGTGGCGGGATAAAGATGATATCGCCTTCCTTTGCTTCATATTCGAGCAAATCAATCTGATAGGTGCATGAGCCCTTTGTAATCAGTGTGAGCTCTGCCTCATCGTGCCAGTGTGTAGTGATGACAGGGTAATCTGCTGCAAGTCTTGTTATATATTTCTGAACGGGGAAAAATACTTCTCCGTGCTTTGCGTTTTCTTTCTGCCCGAGGGCAGGCGGATTATTGTTTTTCATATTGTTGTTTCTCCATAGCTTTTAAAACTATACCCTTTAAATTATAAGAGCAGTATTGTGTTATAAAAATGAAAAAATATTGCAAGAATTTATACTAAACACTTTCTATAATAGCAGTATAATACATCAAGACAAAGTGTTCAAGATGTAAATAAGTGCAAAATTTATGATTAGATAAGAGGTACACATTATGGAGAGAAAATGGTGGCATGACAAGGTGGCATATCAGATTTATCCAAAGAGCTTTCTGGATACAAACGGTGACGGAATAGGAGATTTAAGAGGTATCATTTCAAAGCTGGATTATTTAAAATCGCTTGGAATTGACATCATATGGCTGTCTCCGATATATAAATCGCCATTTGTGGATCAGGGCTATGACATATCTGATTACTATGCGATAGCTGAAGAGTTCGGTACTATGGAGGAGTTTGATGAGCTCCTTGCCGAGGCAAAGAAGCGTGATATGCACATCATCATGGATCTGGTAATAAATCACTGCTCGGATAAGCACGAATGGTTTCAAAAGGCACTTAAGGATCCGGATGGAGAGTATGCTGATTACTTTTATTTCAGAAAAGGTAAAAACGGCAATCCGCCGAGCAATTACCGCTCTTATTTTGGCGGAAGCTGCTGGGAGAAGGTGCCGGGCACGGACAAGTATTATCTGCACATGTTTGCGAAGGAGCAGCCGGATTTAAACTGGGAGAATGAAAAGCTAAGACAAAAGCTTTATGAGATGATTAACTGGTGGCTTGATAAGGGCTTGTCAGGATTTAGAATAGATGCGATAATCAATATAAAGAAAAATCTCGATTTCCCTGATTTTGAGCCGGATGCAGAGGACGGACTGGCTGCCTGCTACAAGATGGTTGAAAGTGCAGAAGGTGTCGGAGAGCTCTTAGAGGAATTAAAGAACAATACATTTAAGAAGTATGATGCATTTACGGTTGGCGAGGTATTCAATATGAAGCCTGAGGAGCTGCCGGAGTTTATCGGTGAGAATGGGCATTTTTTCAACGATATTTGATTTTTGTGCACAGTGCTTAAGTGATGGAGAGCATGGCTGGTATGATGCACCGAAGATAGATTTTGATACATGGAGAAAGGCCATTCTTGGTTCACAGCTTGAGACAGAAAAGTACGGCTTTAAGGCCAATATCATAGAAAACCACGATGAGCCGAGAGGCGCTTCAAGATTTTTACCGGAGTATGCACAAAATCCTGCCGGAATAAAGATGCTTGGAACCGTCAGCGTACTGCTTCGAGGCATTCCGTTTATATACCAGGGACAGGAAATCGGTATGCAAAATGCAAAATGGAACAGTATAGATGAGTATGACGATATCAGCACAAAGGATCAGTACAAGGCAGCACTTGCAGCAGGCTTATCAAAGGAGCAGGCACTTGCAGCCTGTGGAAGGATGAGCAGGGATAATGCAAGGACACCTATGCAGTGGAGTGATGAGGCAAATGCCGGTTTTACCACAGCAAAGCCATGGCTTAAGGTCAATGAAAACTATAAGGCTATCAATGTTGCGGCGCAGGAAAAGGATCCTTCATCTGTTTTGAACTATTACAGGAGGCTTGTGGCACTCAGAAAGTCAGATGAATTTAGGGAGTTGTTCACCTACGGCAGATGTGTTCCGGCATATGAGGATACAGATGGCATCATGGCTTATTACAGAGAGGATGAAAATAAGCGCGTGCTGGTTGTGGCAAATTTTGGCAGTAAAGAGGCACAAATCAGGCTTGATGGCAGTGTGAAAAAGGTGCTTTTGTCCAACACAAATGATGCTGAAAAGAGCACTGTTTCAGTGGGAGCATCCGAGCTTAAGCTTGAAAGCTGTGAGGTTTTGGTGGTGCTTGTAAAATAGCATAATTTGATACAGCATTAAAGAAACCAGGCTGATTTTTTACAAAAAGAGGCAGCTAAAAGAGATAATGAAGAGACAAGGAGGGCATAATGAGCAAAAACAATAATGAAAAATGGTGGAAAAAGGCGGTAGTTTACCAGATTTATCCAAAGAGCTTTCAGGATTCTAACGGAGACGGCTTTGGTGATTTACAGGGTATCATCAAAAGACTTGATTATCTTGAGACGCTTGGAATCAATGCAATATGGCTTTCGCCGGTATTCAAATCACCGCAGGCGGACAACGGTTATGACATTTCGGATTACAGGGATATTGATCCGACGTTTGGCAGTCTCGATGATATGGAGGAGCTCATAAACGAGGCAAAGAAGCACAATATAAGGATTATGATGGATCTTGTCTTAAATCATTCTTCAAACGAGCACAGGTGGTTCAAGGAGGCTAAAAAGAGCAAGGACAATCCATACCATGACTACTATATTTGGAGAGACGGAGATGAAGGCGTGCCGCCAAGTGATATGAAGGCTTGTTTCGGTGGAAGCGCATGGGAATATGTGCCGGAAATCGGACAGTATTATTTCCATCAGTTTTTACCGGAGCAGCCGGATTTAAACTGGGAGAATCCAAAGGTCAGAAGAGCAATATACGATATGATTCTCTGGTGGATGGACAAGGGAGTCGGCGGCTTCAGACTTGATGTAATCGACCAGATAGCAAAAGAGCCGGACAAGAGAATCACCATAAACGGACCAAGGCTTCAGGAATATTTTAAGGAACTGAGCAGGGAGACCTTCCAGAAGGGCGACCTGATTACCGTGGGTGAGGCATGGGGCGCAGACACAGAGCGCGCAAAGCTTTACAGCAATCCGGATGGCAGCGAGTTTTCTATGGTGTTCCAGTTTGAGCACATAGGGCTTGACCAGAAGGAGGGCGGCGAGAAATGGGACCTTGCACCGCTTCCGTTTAAAAAGCTCAAAAAGATAATGGCTCACTGGCAGAATGAGCTCTACAACTGTGGCTGGAACAGTCTGTTCTGGGACAATCATGACCTGCCGCGTATCGTGTCAAGATGGGGCAATGACAGGGAGTACAGAGTGGAATCTGCAAAGATGCTGGCTATATTGCTGCACGGCATGCAGGGTACACCATACATCTATCAGGGTGAAGAGCTGGGCATGACAAATGTACAGTATGATATCGAGGATTATAAGGACTGTGAAATCATAAACATGTACCATGAGCGCCTTGAAAAAGGATACTCAAAGGATGAAATCATGAAGTCCATTTACGCAAAGGGCCGTGACAATGCAAGGACACCTATGCAGTGGGATGACTCGGCAAATGCCGGACTTCACCACAGGAACACCTTGGATAAAGGTAAATGACAATTACGACAAAAATAAATGCCAAATCACAGGTGGATGACCCTGATTCAATCTTTAGCTGCTACAGAAGCTTGTTCAGCTGAGAAAGGATTATCCGGTATTTGTTGATGGTAAATTCACACTTTTACTTGAGGATGATGAGAATATTTTTGCATACAGCAGAAAGAATGAAGAAAAAACCATGATTGTTGTGTGCAATTTCTTTGACAAGGAGATACCAATGCCGCTTGCAAAGGAGTGTGAGGGCATGGAGGTGCTGATTTCAAATTATAAGGATACCTCTGATATGTCAGTGCTCAGACCTTATGAGGCCAGGATGTATATACGATAGATAAAATTGATACCGCTTGTTTTATAAAGGTGTTTTATAAAAGCAGGCGGTATTATTGTTTTTTTTAAGGATAATGTATATAATAAGTTACCGAAAAAATTCAATGGACGATGAAAGGAACCAATTCCATGTTTGATATAATAATAATAGGCAGTGGTCCGGCAGGATTGTCAGCAGCAATATATGCAAAGAGAGCCAATCTGAATGTGGCAGTAGCAGAAAAAGAATACGAGGGGACAGGCCAGATAGCCGAGAGCGGAAATGTGAACAACTATCTGGGGCTTCCCAACATAAACGGATATGACCTGGGAGAAAATTCAGGGAGCATGCAGTGTCTCTTGATGTAGAATTTATCGTAAAAAGAAGACAGTGCAGATAGAAGCAGTGCAAAATGGTGAGAAAGAAGAATCAGTGATATACAGAGTGAAATTCGATGATGACACGATAGCAGAGGCAAGAGCTCTCATCTATACCGCAGGAGCATATCCGAGAAAGGCAGGAGTGCCGGGAGAGGCTGAGTATACCGGTAAGGGAGTATCTTACTGCGCAATCTGTGACGGAGCATTCTATAAAGGAAAGACAGCCGCAGTGCTGGGCGGCGGAGATACCGCTTTGGATGATGCATTATATCTGTCCGATATATGTGAGAAGGTCTATCTGGTTCACAGAAGAGACAGCTTCCGCGGTGCACAGAGCACAGTTGAGCTCTTAAAGCAGAAAGAAAATGTAGAGCTTGTCCTAAACGAAACAGTGACAGAAATATATGGAGAAAAAAAGCCAACAGGCATAATGCTTAAAAGTGGCAGGACACTGGCTGTAGACGGAGTATTCGTGGCATATGGCTCAGTACCGCAGTCAGAGCTTATAAAGAATCTGGTGCAGCTCGATGAGAGAGGATATGTAGTGGCAGGTGAGGACGGCATCATATATGCTGCAACAAAAAATGGTGACCATGATAGAAGCGTCCAGCCGGGACTGTATGTGGCGGGAGATGTCCGTACCAAGACACTGCGTCAGGTGGTAACCGCAGTATCTGACGGCGCAAATGCCGCAACGACAGCCGCAGAGTATTTAAGGGACATTAATGGCTATAAACAAAATATATAACCACGCACAAATAATTTGTATAACTGATAGCATTGACTTTCATACCACGCGTTTGTATAATAATCTCATCAATTCCTAGTAACACAATAGACTATGTAAGAATTAACGAGAAGAAGAAAACAATGAGATTTAATACAAGCTTACTTCATGCCGGCGTGACAAGAGAGACAAATGGCTCTACACTGCCACCGGTATATCAGACAAGCGCCTTCGAGCAGGAGAGCGCGGCAGATCTGGAAAAAATATTTGAAAACAAAGCTCCGGGCTACTGTTACACAAGAGTTGCCAATCCTACGATTACAGCTTTTGAGAACAGAATAACAAAGCTCGAGGGAGGAATAGCATCGGTGGCATGCGCATCAGGCATGGCGGCACTGATGAATACCTTCTTAAATATACTAAGCAGTGGAGATGAGCTCATCTCAAGCGCCAGCCTCTACGGTGGCACAATAGATTTGTTCCATGATCTTGAGGCCTTCGGCATCACAACCAGATATGTCGAGAACAACAACTGGCAGCAGATAGAGGACAGCATCAATGAGCATACCAGACTGATTTTTGCAGAGACTATCGGTAATCCCTGTCTGGATGTTACAGATATTGAGAAGCTTGCAGAGATAGCACACGCACATGATATACCGCTTGTAGTTGACAATACCACATCGACAGCTTACCTGATACAGGTTTTAAAGCATGGAGCTGATATCGTGGTCAATTCATCTTCCAAATATATAAATGGAAGCAGCAATGCAATCAGTGGTATTCTGACAGACTCAGGTAAGTTCAAATGGGACAAGAACAGATATCCGGGGGTTGCAGATTATGTGAAGTATGGACCTATGGCATTTGTCGCAAAGCTGAGAAACAGTCTTTTCAGAAATATGGGTGCCTGTTTAGCTCCGGTGAATGCATACTTAAATATTATAGGACTTGAGACACTCGGTCTTAGAATGGAAAGAGAATGCTCTAATGCACTCGAGCTTGCGTCATGGATAGAAACAATTATCCTGACATAAAGGTTAATTATCCGGGGCTTTGTAGCAGCAAATGGCATGAAATAGCAAAAAAACAGCTCACAAACGGCTATGGAGCAATCCTTACAATCAGGGTTGGCAGCAAGGAAAAGGCATTTAAATTTATAGACAGCCTGACGATTCCATACACACTCAGCAATATCGGAGATACAAAGCACTTGTCATTCATCCGGGTTCCACAATCAGTCTTCACAGCACAGATAAGCAGAAGGAGGATGCAGGAGTATTTGAGGATCTTATAAGAGTCAGCGTGGGTATCGAGGATATAGATGACCTCAAGGAGGATTTTGCACAGGCTTTTGCAAATATAGCTGATTAAGCCATAATAATAAGGTATCAATGTGTATGCAAATGAGAGCGTGCATATGCATTTACATATAAAACAAAACATTAACATATTTACACAGTAAGGAGATTAAAAATGGCGGAGAAAGTTGATTACGCGGCCCTAAAAAAGGGCGGTTTCATGAGACAGAAGCAAAAGGGCTGTTTCTCGCTTAGAATTGCGGTTGTAGGAGGAAATCTTACAGCAGAAAATATCAAAACAGTAGCAGAGGTTGCTGAGAAATACGGACACGGATATGTTCATATGACATCGCGTCAGGGTATTGAGATTCCTTTTATCAAGGTTGAGGATATCAATGTGGTAAAAGAGGAACTGGCAAAGGGCGGTGTAGGAACAGGTGTCTGCGGACCAAGAGTACGTACTGTCACAGCGTGTCAGGGCTCAGAAATCTGTCCTAGCGGATGTATCGATACATACACTCTGGCTAAGGAACTTGATGAAAGATACTTCGGAAGAGAGCTTCCTCACAAGTTCAAGTTTGGTGTCACAGGCTGTCAGAACAACTGCTTAAAGGCTGAGGAAAACGATGTCGGAATCAAGGGTGGCATGACAGTGGAGTGCAGCCATGACGATTGTATCCAGTGTGGTGTATGTGTGAAGGCATGCCGCGAGGATGCACTTAGCATGGAGGATGGCAGGATTGTCATCGACAGAGACAAATGTAACAACTGTGCGCGCTGCGTAAAGAGCTGTCCGACAGATGCATGGAAGGGAACTCCGGGATATATCGTATCGTTTGGAGGACTTTTCGGAAACCACATCTATAAAGGAGAGCAGCTTGTTCCGATTATCCGCGACAAGGAAACTCTTTTCAGAGTGACAGATGCAGCAATTAGTTTCTTCGAGAAGCATGCAAACGGTGGTGAGCGTTTCAGACTTACTCTTCAGAGAGTGGGCGAGGAAGGGTTCAAAAAAGAGATTCAGGCAGCATACGAGGGTAAATAATCCCCATGTATAGCAGGAAATATCCGGCATGCATAAACAACAACGGTTACGGCAAAAATATAATAAATATGAGTATATGAAGGGAGATGCAAAATGGCAGATATAGCATTCGACGATCAGGTAGATATAACTGACAAGGTTTGCCCTCTTACATTTGTAAAGGCAAAGGTAGCAATAGAGGAATTAGATGACGGTGAGGTGCTTGCAATCCGTATGAATGATGGAGAGCCGGTACAGAACGTTCCAAGAAGCATGAAGGAAGAGGGACACAAGATACTTAAGCTCGAGGACAACGAGGATGGAACATACACTCTTTACGTCAGAAAGGTTGAGGACTAATCATGGCAGCAAGAATTTCAAAGGCGGATTTCGATGAAAAAGTATTAAAAAGCAAGCTTCCGGTAATTGTTGATTTTTACTCGGATTCATGTGTGGCCTGCAAGAAGCTGGCACCGGTTCTCGGAGATATCGAGGATGATTATGAGGATAAGCTTCACGTATACAAGGTCAACACAAACTTTGACGGAGAGCTCGCTGATGAGTATGAGGTGACTGCGAATCCGACACTGCTTTTCGTAAAAGACGCAGAGGTCTTAGACAGAAAGGTCGGCGCACAAAAGCCTGCCGATTTGAAGGCGTGGGTTGAAGAATTATTATAGTTTTTAGATTATTATATAAAGCAGTCTGATACAGGATAATAACACATACAGATACCACAATCTGTGACACAGGAGGAAATAAAATGACTATCACAGTAGCAGGAGAGAAGAAAGAATATAAGGATGGACTTACATTACCGGAGCTTATCGAGCTTGAGAATGTAGATATGCCTGAGTATGTAACAGTTTCAATAAATGAGGAATTTGTTGCCACAGAGGATAAGCCAAAGACAGTGCTTAAGGATGGCGACAATGTAGAGTTCCTTTACTTCATGGGAGGTGGATGCTAATGGCAATGACTGATGAGCAGATCGAGCGCTATTCACGCCACATTATCCTTAATGAGGTGGGCGTTAAAGGTCAGAAGAAATTATTAAAGGGCAAGGTGCTTATTATCGGTGCCGGCGGACTTGGAGCTCCGGCAGCAATGTATCTTGCAGCAGCGGGAGTTGGCACAATCGGTATTGTGGATGCGGATGAGGTAGATTTATCCAACCTGCAGAGACAGATTATCCACGGAACAGCCGATGTGGGAAAAGCCAAGGTAAAGTCAGCAAAAGAGACAATGAACGCCATGAACCCGGACGTTCAGGTCAATACATACCGTATGTTTGTAGATGCGTCAAATATCAGAGAACTTATCAGGGAATATGATTTCATCATCGATGGAACTGACAATTTCCCGGCAAAGTTCTTAATCAACGATGCATGTGTGCTTGAGAAAAAGCCGTTTTCACATGCAGGAATCATCCGTTTCAAGGGTCAGCTCATGACATATGTGCCGGGAGAGGGACCTTGCTACAGATGTGTATTCAAGAATCCGCCACCAAAGGATGCAGTGCCTACATGTAAGCAGGCAGGCGTTATCGGAGCTATGGGCGGAGTAATCGGTTCGCTTCAGGCTATGGAGGCTATCAAGTATTTAATCGGTGTCGGAGAGCTGCTCACAGGATATCTGCTTACATATGATGCACTCACCATGGAGTTCCACAAGATTAAGCTTCCAAAGGATACACACAACTGTGCAGTCTGTGGCGACCATCCGACCATTCTCGAGCCAATCGACTACGAGCAGGAGGTCTGCGAGGAGACAGCGGGCAGATTTGATGCATCTCGTACACAGGAATAAAAAGACAGTAAGGAAAGGAACGATATGAGTATCATAAGAATGAAATATCCGTTTCTGGATGAAATAGCAAAATATGCTAAAGAGCATCTGCCGGAGGAAGCGTGCGGTCTGATAGCAGGCAGTGAGGACGAAAACGGTCGTCTCATCACAAAGGTATATTACCTGACGAATACAGACCATGCCGAGGACCATTTCACAATGGATCCAAAAGAGCAGCTGGCAGCCATAAAGGACATGAGAGCAAACGGTCTTAAGCCGCTTGGCAACTGGCATTCACACCCGTCTAGCCCTTCAAGGCCATCGGATGAGGATATAAAGCTTGCATATGATCCGAATGCGAGCTACATGATAATGTCGCTTATGGCAGAAAATCCTGTAATCAACTCGTTTCATATCGAGGGTGGACAGGTCACGAAAGAGGATTTACGAATATATTCTGATGAATATTACTTCTAAATCATATGTTAATGTTTTGAGTCGCAGCGAAAGCTGCAAAGAAAAGTCAGCTTCATCGAAGATGGCTTTTCTTTTTTAAAGAAAGATGTTATTATAGCATGTATATTTAATAAAACGAAAGAGCGTGCGAAAATGAAATTAAAAACAAAGGAACTTACAACATGTGCACTTTTTGCGGCGCTTATAGCAGTTGGAGCATTTATCAAGATTGATATTCCGCTTCCTATGTACACCATGCATTTTACATTACAGTGGTTTTTTGTGTTGATGGCGGGATTTCTGCTCGGGGCAAAGCTTGCACCGATTAGCGTGATAGTGTATCTGTGCATAGGACTGGTGGGAGTGCCTGTATTTGCGGCAGGCGGTGGTCCTACATACATTTTAAGACCGGGATTTGGATTCCTCTTAGGCTTTGTGCTTGCAGCATTTTTAATCGGAGCTATCACGGAAAAGCTTAAAAAGACCAATGCGTTTACACTCATTCTTCCGGCAACGGTCGGACTGGTGGCATATTATACAGTTGGAGCGATATACTTTTACTGCATGAAGAATTTCTATGCGGCAACACCTGTCAGCTGGGGCATCGTAATAGTAGATTACTGTCTGATAACGGTTGCACCGGACTTTATATTATGCGTATCGGCAGCAGTGTTTTCTGCCAAGCTTCGTCCTGTTTTTGAAGGAATGCTCAATGGATACAGTGTGAAGCATAAGGCAAAAAATAAAGCATAAAGCGTATAATAAAGTATAAAATAAGGCATGAAATAATGTATGAAATAAAGTATGGATATGGTATTACAGGGAGATAAAAATGGCGTATTTTCCGATGTTTGTGGATATGACGGAAAGAGAGTGTCTGATCGTCGGCGGTGGAAATGTGGCATACCGCAAGGTGAGTGTAATGCTGGATTTTGGCGCGAAGGTCACGGTTGTGGCAGAGGATATATGTGATGAGCTGAGAAAGCTTACAATTGATGATATAGCAAGCGAGGATAAAACGGGCTCATATACGGCAAATAAAGAAAACAATCAGACGGACTCGGATGCAGCAGATAGAATTACGTTCATAAAGAGAAGGTTTGAACGAAAAGACTGTGATGGCATGGAAATGGTTATCGCTGCCACTGATGACAATGCTTTAAATCATGAGATTGCAGAGTATTGCAAAGCTAATGGCATCATGGTAAATGCGGTCGATCAGAAGGCTGATTGCAGCTTTATTTTTCCGTCATACATAAAGGAAAAGAATCTTGTTGCGGCATTTTCGAGCGGAGGAAACAGCCCTGTGCTGACTCAGTATCTGAAAGGCAAAGAGCAGGAGATTCTTACTCCGTTTCTTGGTGAGCTGAACGAATACATGGGACAAATCCGCGAAAAAGTAATAGCGCAATATGACACGGAAGCCGAGAGAAAGCGTGTGTTTAAAGAAATCTTGTGTGCAGCTATTGATAATGGAAGGATTCCAGAAATATAGTTTAAAGTATGGTATTACAGATTTTAAGTTGTTGTTCATTTATAAATTATAAATGGAAAATGGCATGATCCGTAGGAGAGTAAAATGAAGTATTTAATAGGAACGAGAGGCTCAAAGCTTGCTCTTGTTCAGACTGATTACGTGATAGATAAGTTAAAAAGAGCATATCCGGATGATGATTTTAAGGCTGTTATCATAAAGACAACAGGCGATTTAGAGCAGAAAAAGGCACTCGATAAGATTGGCTCAAAGGGTATCTTCGTAAAGGAGATAGAGGACGAGCTTTTATCGGGAAAGATTCATATGGCAGTCCATTCCATGAAAGACATGCCTGATGAACCGGCAGCAGGGCTTACATTTGCAAAGGCATGGAAGCGTGAAGATCCAAGGGATGTTTTGGTGCTAAAAAATGCCGCTTCACTGGATGAGCTTCCTCATGGTGCCGTGATAGGAACCGGAAGCAAGCGCAGAAAGTATCAGCTTTTAAAGCTGCGTCCTGACCTTAAGGTGGTTGGCATACGCGGAAATATCGATACGAGGCTTCGTAAGCTATATGATGGTGAAATTATATATGAAGAGGTTTCCGATAATACTGTAAATAACAATGAGATAGCTAACGAAAAAAAGAATAAGTATAGCGAATACAGGCTGGATGGAATCGTACTTGCAGCGGCGGGAATAAAGCGTATCGGAAGAGATTCTGAGATCACACAGTACTTTTCGGAGGATGATATGATTCCGGCTCCGGCACAGGGCACACTGGCGCTTGAGCTACGTGCTGACAATGCTAAGCTGATGGCAAAGCTTGGTGCTTTGTCAGATGAGAAAACCAATCTGTGCGCAGGCATTGAAAGAGAATTTTTAAAGCGGATCGGTGGAAACTGCCATCTGCCTGTGGCTGCATACTGTGATATTGTAAGTGAAAAAGACCGCGGTAATGACAGCAACAAAAATAACAGGCTAAAGCTTCTTGCGATGTTTGGCTCAGAGGATGGAAAACAGCTTGCAAGGACAGAGCAGGTATGGGATATGACATCAGACAGAAACGATATTGTGGAGCGTGCGGTGCACGATATTCGGTATAAATTAGAAATCGACTAAAAATATCAAGTCATAATTTTTAATCATAATAATTCAGTAGAAAAATAATTAGGAAAATCATGAGAGAAAACACAGGAAAAGTAGTATTAGTTGGAGCAGGACCGGGAGATACGGGCCTGCTCACTTTAAAAGGAGAAAAATATATAAAACAGGCGGATTGTCTGGTGTATGACAGGCTGTCATCACCAGAGTTTCTTTCAATGGTAAAGGCAGGCTGTGAGCTTATTTATGTGGGCAAGGAAAATCACAAGCATGTCATGAAGCAGAATGCCATAAACGAGCTTTTGTACGAGAAATCAAAATATCATGAGCTTGTAGTCCGTTTAAAGGGCGGAGATCCGTATGTCTTTGGAAGAGGCGGAGAGGAAGCTCTCTACCTGGTAGATAGAAATGTGGAGGTAGAAGTGGTACCGGGTGTAAGTTCGTCGGTTGCAGCGCTTGCGGCTGCAGGAATACCTATCACACACAGAGGTATAGCAAAAGGCTTTCAGGTCATCACTGCGCACAGCAGAAAGGATGAGGAGGCAGATATAGACTATTCCCTTCTTACAGATGAGACAATCACCTGCGTATTTTTGATGGGACTTGCGCATGTAAAAAGCATTGCAGCAGAGCTTATGAAAGCAGGACGAAGATCGGATACTCCGGCAGCAGTGATATCGAACGGCACACTTGCCGCGCAGCGCAAAAGTATAGGAACGCTTGCGGATATCGGAGAAAAAATCGAGGAAGCAAAGCTGACATCACCGGCTATAATCGTTGTGGGAGATGTGGTTTCAATGAATGACAGGCTTGATTTCTTTGAAAAAAGACCGCTGTTTGGAAGAAAGATCACAGTACCGTATATCAAAACAAACGAATTGATAGCAAAATTACAGCAGCTTGGAGCAGATGTCACACCGGTTAAGACAGGCATAATAAAGCCGATAATAATTCCTGAATTTGCCGATAAAGTAAGATCGGCAGACTGGATTGTTTTTACAAGCAAAAATGGTGTAAGATCATTTTTCTATAATCTGGAGATGGCAGGGGCTGACATCAGGCTTATAGCAAGTGCAAGGTTTGCAGTGGTGGGAAAAGCTACAGAAAAAGAGCTTGCAAAGCATCACATAAATGCAGATATTATTCCGGCAGAACAGACCGGAAAAGGACTTGCAGGAAAATTGAGTTCGTATATGGGCGATAATGATGAAATCAAAGTCTGCATTTTCTCGGCAAAGGAGGCTTCACCTGACCTTGAGGCAGGGCTTAAAGAAATATGTGAATTAGAAAAAATTGATGCATATGTAAATGAGCAGGCATATGAGAGTATTCCTGAAAGCATTGGAAACATGGTAAGTGAAGCTGTTTTTACAAGCGCATCAAATGTGGAAAGATTTTTTCATATGCTGCCGGAGAATGCATACGTGGAAACAGCATACTCGATAGGTGAAAAAACAACAGCAGCATTAGAGCAGCACAATGTCAGAGAGATACTGCAAGCTGATGACAGCAGCTATGAAGCACTGGTAGATACAATATGTTATAAAGCTTAAGAATTTATGATGATAAAAGTTATATAATCTGAATTTGTCAAAACGCGCCAAATGTAATATACTATATCCAACTGAAACATTAACATAATAAAGGAGAAGCACAATGAAAGAATACAGTATAGGTACAAAGTGTGTACAGGCAGGCTATGCAGCCGGAAACGGAGAGCCGAGACAGATTCCGATTATTCAGTCAACTACATTCAAATATGACACAAGCGAGGACATGGGAAAGCTTTTTGACCTTGAGGCAGAGGGCTATTTCTACAGCAGACTGCAGAATCCGACCTGTGACACGGTAGCAAGAAAAATCGCAGCTATGGAGGGTGGCACTGCTGCCATGCTCACATCATCAGGACAGGCAGCCAATTTCTATGCCATGTTCAACATATGTGAGTGCGGAGACCATATCGTGGCATCATCATCCATCTATGGAGGCACCTTCAACCTCATCGCGGTAACTATGGCAAAGATGGGTATTACAGCTACATTCGTATCTCCTGATGCTACAGAGGAGGAACTGAATGCAGCATTCAGACCGAACACAAAGCTTATGTTTGGTGAGACTATTGCCAATCCTGCGCTTACGGTGCTTGATATAGAGCTTTTTGCAAAGGTGGCACACGAGCACGGAGTACCGCTTATAGTGGACAATACCTTCCCTACACCTGTAAACTGCAGACCAATTGAGTGGGGCGCAGATATTGTCACACACTCTACCACAAAGTACATGGACGGACACGGAGCCACACTCGGCGGAGCAATCGTAGACAGCGGCAAATTCGACTGGATGGCACATGCAGATAAATATCCGGGACTGTGCACACCTGATGACAGCTATCATGGCATCACATATGCAGAGAAATTCGGCAAGGAAGGTGCGTTCATCACTAAATGTACAGCACAGCTTATGCGCGATTTTGGTTCTATGCAGTCACCACAGAATGCATTTATGCTGAATCTTGGCCTTGAGTCACTTCATGTGCGTATGCCAAAGCATGTGGAAAATGGACAGGCAGTGGCTGAATTTTTGGAAAATCATCCAAAGGTTGCCTATGTAAACTACTCAGGGCTTCCTTCAAACAAATACTATGAGAGAGCACAGAAGTATCTTCCAAACGGAGGCTGCGGAGTCGTATCATTTGGCTTAAAGGGCGGCAGAGAGGCAGCGTCTGCATTTATGAAGGCATTAAAGCTTGGTGCAATCGAGACACATGTGGCAGATGCGAGAACCTGCTGCTTAAATCCGGCAACAAGCACGCATCGTCAGATGAATGATGAGCAGCTTAAGGAAGCAGGAGTGCCGGCAGAGCTTATCAGAATAAGCTTAGGTCTTGAGGACAAGGTGGATTTGATTGCAGATATCTCAAACGACACTCGATGCCATAAAATAAAACAATGTAATTCATAAAATAACAACAAAAAGAAACAAAATTAAGAAAAAACAAAAACTTTAACGAAATGACCTACTAATGATATAGTAGTGATAGATATGAAAGAGTTTTAATAATTTATTTGTTTTTGTGGGAATTATTATGAGTAACAGATTTGATGATGAAAACAAAATAGAGATGGATATAAAGACCGCATTCGCCTCTTGGGGAAAGTATGTTTTTAAGTGCTTTCCGCAGGAAGGCCGTTTGAGGTCTTTTTTATCAGAGGATTCATTAGATGACTCAGAGGAGAAAAATGTGGATATTATAAACAATCCGTTTATAGACAGCATGGTTGACAGGAATAATCTGCTGAAGGCTGTTAAACAGATTGCAGATGGAGAAAAATTTGCTACTGTAGTACTGCATGCCAAGGAAGGAACAGATACCTACAGGATATCATTCAAGTCGATTTGCTTTGATGATGCTGGCAGAACAGTTGAGGCAATAGGGCTTGCTGAGCAGCTTGATGAGCGTCTTAACGAGAGTGAGATGGTGAATGCTTTAGGAAGCAACTTCAACAGTATCTACTATGTAGATGTAGACAACAATAAGATGTATCCATACAGGATGAATCCTTCTGTCCGTGCTATGTTTGGAGAAGTGCTTGAGTCAAAACCGGGCTATAATGAGATGATGGAACAGTATGTAAATGCTATCGTTTAGAAGAGGATAAGCTTCACATGCTTTTAGAGACATCAATTAATAATCTGCGCAGGCAGTTTTTGATAAAGGATACCTATCAGCATGATTACCGCATCGTGAGGGATGGACAGGTACAGTATTGCAGAGCAAAGTTTGTCAATGTGTCTGGCGTGGGAGAGCTGCACAAGATGATAGCGGGCTTTTCGGATATAAGCCCGGAGAAGCAAAGAGAGCTTGAGCGTATAGCGTATGTGGATGCAGTGACCGGAGGCAACAATTACGAGAGTTTTAAAAAGAAGCTGCGTGACAGAAACGTATCAGGATATCTGATTTCCATGGATATTCACTCCTTCAAGATAGTGAACTCCATCTGTGGTGTGGCAAAGGGCGATGAGGCGCTTAGATGGA
>ENA-OQKI01000108-OQKI01000108.1-human-gut-metagenome-genome-assembly--contig:-NODE-108-length-19675-cov-3.964549_pt1 | contig 19675 bp, 13 predicted proteins | sample MGYA00242778_ERZ504798 | MGnify/ENA primary metagenome ERZ504798 (study PRJEB26092, sample SAMD00036414) | human gut metagenome | host: Homo sapiens | study: EMG produced TPA metagenomics assembly of... | reverse complement strand
CACGCAGTTTCTACGTGGGCGATGTGAAGAAGGAAGACATCCACGCAAAGTTCGAGGATGGCGTCCTGCACGTCGAGCTGCCTGCTCCTCAGCAGACGAAGGCTTTGCCTGAGAACCCGAATCTGATTGCAATCGAGTAAAACGCCGGTCGTGTGCGCCAAGGCACAACGCACATAAGATGCCCCCGGAGAGCCGCAACAAGCTCTCCGGGGGCATTTTTATTTCACGGTATTATTCCGCAGCGGCAAGCCTTCGTCAAAACTCCGGGTGCCATTCATCCCGGATGCCAATGTCAGCACAGATGATTTTTCCGCACAGCGGCGCAGAAGCTTCTGCCATATGCAAAGGCTTATAACTGTCGAAGGTTACGGTCAAATCTGCATGGGCAGCACCCTCGGCAACCTCCCCGGTATCCATGTTGATGCCGCTGGGCAGGTCTACAGCCAGCACAAAGGTGTCGCTCTTATGCAGACGGCGTATCAGCCCGCAGGCAGCAAGACCGGAAGGCCGAAGTGCACCATGGAACCCGGTGCCATAGAGAGCATAGCCAATGGATACCACAAAAAGATCACCCATCGACCGTCTGCTGGAGATGGCAGAAAAGTTTGCCGCAAAACACGAATAAACTACCATAGATTCCATAAGTGAGTGACCTGAAAAGGCCGTTCGCTTTTTTGTTTACAACGAGATTGAAGGGAGGAACGCTATGCCAAGCAAAACCGAAGAATATCTCGCCCTTGCCCAGCGCACGGCAAATGGCTTAACCCGGTACTGGGAAAGTTGGACGGACTACCTGACCACCGCATCCCGGCTGTACAAGTACCCCTTTGCAGACCAGCTCATGATCTACGCCCAGCGCCCGGATGCCACCGCCTGTGCCGACTATGATGTTTGGAACAGCCGGATGAACCGCTATGTCAGACGTGGCTCTAAGGGTATCGCTCTGCTGGACGAATCCAGCGGATTCCCGCGCCTGCACTACGTTTTCGATGTGTCGGACACCGGTGTGCGCCGTAATTCCCGTGACCCGGAGGTGTGGCAGTACAACGATGATCTGAAACAGCCTGTTTCGGAAATGCTCGCCGCTATCTACGGCATCAGCGGAGAGCGTGTTAGCCAGCAGCTTGCCGATGTTGCCGGAAAATTGGTGGCGGATTACTGGGACAACAACGGCGGCGACATCCGTGCCATCGTTGACGGCTCGCTCCTGATGGATTATGATGAAGCCGGGGTGGAGATGCAGTTCAAAAGCGCAGCAGCAATGAGTGTCACCTACACGCTGCTGGAACGCTGCGGCTTTGAGCCTGCCGGGTGGTTCGACAAGGACGATTTTCAGGCAATCTACAATTTCTCTACCCCGGATAGTGTCTACGCCCTCGGCGCAGCCGTCAGCGACATGAGCCGAGAGGTGTTGCGGAACATCGAGCGCACCGTAAAAACCACCATTCGCCGCCGAAACAATGAAAGGAGCCAGCATGAATATGAGCAGCAATCTGAGTTACACGCAGACCGGGGATTATCTTCTCCCGAACCTGACCCTGCATCAGCCGAAGACCCCGCTGGGCAAGTACGGCAGGATGCGTCTGAGCTTTCTGAGGCAGCAGCGCCCGGTGCTGTACAACACGATGCTCCTGAATGGGAGCCTGTACCCGCACCTGATGGAGGTGGAGCAGACGGCAGAGAACCGGATGCAGCAGACCATGACGCAGCTTCTGAAACAGAACCCGGCTCCGGACAAGGAACAGAGCCAGATGGCGTGGGTGCAGCACATGAACAGTCTGAAAGCGCAGACCGAGGAACTGGTGCTGACGGAGCTGATCTACAGCTAAGCTTCTTCGATGCCCACATCCCCACCGAAGCCCAGCAAATCGAAACCATCGACCAAGCGGAGAGCGAAAAAACGCCCTCCGCTTTTGTTTTGTCGCAGGCTGAAATTGAGAACGAACTGCGCAAGCACGGTTCAGGGTTTGCAGGCGGCAAGCAGCGCATTATGGCACTGTACCAGACCCAGCCTGACCGCAATCTCCGTGCCAAAGCGTTGGCAAAGGAGTACGGCATCGGTGGGCACTCCCACGATTATCTGGATGGCAGCAGAGGCTTTGTGAACCACGACTGGAAGGGACTGGAATTTGACCGTTATCCCGACCATCAGAAAATCATCCTGAAATGGGCGCAGGTGGAAAAGTATATCGACCTGATGGTCCAGTCCGACCGCTACCTGACGGATAGAGAAAAGGAGCATTACACGCCCCCTGCGCCTGTCAGCGCAGAGCCGGATGCCACCCTTACCCATGCCAAAAACCTGATTCGGGATTTCTGCTTGGAAGAATACGACTCCGAGCCGGACTTTTCCGACCTGTCCAAGATCGGCGTTGCCTACACCAACGCCACCGATGAGGAGATTCCCATTCAGGTCAACATTGATCTGGTGGGATACCGTGTGGAACGCTATCTGGGCGATATTCTTGTGGATGAACGCCAGTACGAAAGTCTGGAAGATCTGACCGAAACCGAATTGGAGGCTCTGGATTTTTCGGAACTGGTCAGCGTCACAGACGAGGAACTGGAGCATTACCACAGCAAGGCAGAGGAACGCTCGGCACTGCTGCCGCTGGATGCCGCCGCCGAGTACAACGCGCTGAAGGAACAGCACCCGGATGCGCTGGTGGGCTTTGAGCAGAACGGACAGTTTGAGTTTTACGGTGAGGATGCCCGGAAGGTCTGCGAACTTCTGGGCGGCAAACTTCTGGAAAAAGAAACAGCACTGGGCATCGTTCCTGTCACCGGCTTCCCCAGCGGCCAGTGGGTGTACCGTGCCAAGCAGCTGTGGCAGTGCGGCGAGAACGTCTACCTTGCCGGGTTGAACGAGGACGGCACCCACCACCAGACCAAGTACCTGCGCCGGGAAGATTATCTGCCACGGGGTGCTACCATCCACATGGAAGGGCGCGCCTTCCGGGTGGATACGGTCAACTTCGATAAGGACAGCGTGACCTTGCAGGATGTGGCTATGGCAGAAATGCGGATGCCGATTTTCCGGGATGAACCGCTGGCGCTTGTCCGGGAGTTGTACGAGCAGGAACAGGAAGTGATGGAACGCCCCCTGCCCGATTACAAGGTCGGTGACAATGTTATCGTTGACCTTCCTACCCGAACCATTGAGGGAACAATCGGCTATGTAGGCGAAACGGATGTTCGCATCGACACCAGCGCACAGGGGCAGTCGTGGGATAACGAAGTTATCAACAAACGACAATTCGAGGACGGTCTGCGGCAGGTTGAGCTGGAACTTTCCGACGAGGAATTGGACAAACTGCCCATCTCTACTGTGATGGACGGAAAGGTGCAGACCTTCCCGGATGCCGCTGACTTGGATGAAGCCCTGAATGCTGTGCCTGCCGGGAACTTCCACATCACAGACGATCATCTGGGCGAGGGCGGCGCAAAACAGAAATACGTCCGGAACATTGAAGCCATCCGAACCCTGTTTAAGCTAGAGCAGGAGCATCGGGGTGCCACCGCCGAGGAGCAGCAGGTGCTTTCGCAATATGTGGGCTGGGGCGGTTTGGCGGATGCCTTTGACCCCGGCAAAGATAGTTGGGCAAAGGAATATGCAGAGTTGAAAGGGCTGCTCTCCGAGAACGAATACGCCGCCGCCCGCAGCTCCGTGCTGAATGCCCACTACACCGCCCCGGTGGTAATTCGCTCTATTTATGATGCAGTCGAGAAAATGGGGTTTCAGTCTGGCAACATTCTGGAACCGTCCATGGGTGTGGGCAACTTCTTTGGAATGCTGCCCACCAGCATGGCAGATAGCCGGCTGTACGGCGTAGAGCTGGATTCCATTACCGGGCGCATCGCCAAAAAGCTGTATCCGCAGGCAGACATTACCGTGGCTGGCTTTGAGACCACCGACCGCCGTGATTTCTACGATTTGGCGGTGGGCAATGTGCCTTTCGGTCAGTATAAAGTCAACGATAAGGCGTACAACAAGCTGGGATTCTCGATCCACAATTATTTCTTTGCGAAAGCCATCGACCAAGTGCGTCCGGGCGGCGTAGTGGCGTTTGTCACCAGCCGATACACCATGGACAGCAAGGACAGCACCGCCCGCAAACACATGGCAGAGCGTACCGATTTGTTGGGTGCTATCCGTCTGCCGAATAATGCGTTCAAGGCAAACGCAGGCACGGATGTTGTGAGTGACATTATCTTTTTGCAGAAGCGTGACCGCCCTGCGGACATCGAACCTGCATGGGTGCAGCTTGGCAAGACCGAGGATGGCTTTGCTGTCAACAGCTACTTTGTTGAGCACCCGGAGATGGTGCTGGGCGAACTGACCGCAGAAAGCACCCAGTACGGACGAGAGGAACTGACCGTTGTGCCCCTTGAGGGCACCAGCCTTGCCGACCAACTTGCAGAAGCAGTACAGCATATTGAGGGGCAATACGCCGAAGTTGAGGTGGAAACACCAGATATTGCGGATGCCGAAAACGAGAAGCATATTCTCCCGGCTGACCCGGATGTGAAGAACTTCTCCTACACGGTGGTGGACGGTGAGGTGTTCTACCGGGAAAACTCCGTGATGACGCAGGTGGAACTTTCCGACACCGCCAAGGGGCGCGTCACCGGCATGGTGGAACTGCGGCAGATCGTCAATGACCTGATCGACCAGCAGTTGAACGACTACCCGGACGAGGACATCAAGGCAACGCAGGAGCATTTGAACGCCGCCTACGATGCTTTTACCGCCAAATACGGCTTGCTGAACGACCGCAAAAACGGGCGGCTGTTTGAGCAGGATTCCTCCTATTATCTGCTGTGTTCACTGGAAAATCTGGACGAGCAAGGGCAGCTTAAATCCAAGGCGGCGATGTTCACCAAGCGCACCATTCGCCCGGAGCGCACCGTCACCAGCGTGGACACCCCCAGCGAAGCACTGGCGGTGTCCATCGGAGAACACGGCAAGGTGGATTTACCCTATATGGCAGAACTGCTGGGTACGCCCGGCGAGTATGGGCGCATTACCGCAGAACTTTCCGGTGTGATCTTCAAGGACCCTGCCGCCGACCCCACCGACCCGGAAGCAGGCTGGCAGATGGCAGACGAGTACCTGTCCGGCGATGTCCGGGCAAAGCTGCGGATGGCGCAGTTCGCAGCCGAAACGAATCCGGAGTTTGTGGTCAATGTGGATGCGCTGACCAAGGCACAGCCCAGAGAACTGGAAGCATCTGAAATTGATGTGCGGCTGGGTGCAACATGGCTGGACCCGAACATTATCCAGAAGTTTATGACCGAGACATTCCAGATCCCCTACTATCTGCGCCATGCTGTCAAAGTGCGTTATTCTCCCTATACCGCAGAGTGGCGCGTGGAGGGCAAGACCGCTACGGGACGGGGCGATATTATCTCCTCCGAGACCTACGGCACATCCCGTGCCAACGCCTATAAGATTCTGGAAGAAACTCTGAACCTGAAAGATGTCCGCATCTACGACACCATCGAGGATGCTGATGGCAAGCCGAAGCGTGTGCTGAACAAGCGGGAGACCATGCTGGCACAGCAGAAGCAGCAGGTCATCAAGGACGCTTTCGCCAACTGGGTCTGGCAGGACCCCCAGCGGCGCATTGCGCTGGTAAAACAGTACAATGAGTTGTTCAACAGCACCAGACCCCGTGAGTATGACGGTTCCCACATTCACTTTGTTGGCATGAACCCGGAAATCACCCTCCGGGAGCACCAGCGCAACGCCATCGCCCATGTGCTTTATGGCGGTAATACGCTGCTTGCACACGAAGTTGGGGCTGGCAAGACCTACGAAATGGCAGCGTCTGCCATGGAAGCGAAACGCCTTGGTTTGTGCCAGAAATCGTTGTTCGTAGTGCCCAACCATTTGACAGAACAGTGGGCATCGGAGTTTCTGAACCTGTATCCGAATGCAAAATTGTTGGTGGCACGGCGCAAGGACTTTGAGACTGCCAACCGCAAAAAATTCTGCGCCCGCATCGCCACCGGCGACTACGATGCTGTCATCATCGGACACAGCCAGTTTGAGCGCATCCCGCTGTCCTTTGAGCGGCAGGAGCGCATCATTCAGGAGCAAATTTATGAAACGCTTGCCGCCATCAACGAGCTGAAAGTCCACGCAGGCGAGAATTTCTCCATCAAGCAGATGGAAAAGACCCGGAAAACGCTGGAAACCAAGCTGGAAAAACTGCGCTCCGATGAGCGCAAGGACGATGTGATCACCTTTGAACAGCTTGGCGTTGACAGGCTGTTTGTGGACGAGTCACACGCGTTCAAAAATTTGTTCCTCACAACAAAAATGCGGAATGTCGCTGGATTATCCACCAGCGAAGCACAGAAATCCAGCGATATGTTCGGCAAGTGCCGCTATCTGGATGAAATCACCGGCGGGCGGGGCGTGGTGTTCGCCACGGGCACGCCCGTGAGCAATTCCATGACCGAACTGTACACGGTCATGCGGTATTTGCAGTACAGCACCTTGCAGCAGAAAAAGCTGACCCACTTCGACTGCTGGGCATCCACTTTTGGAGAGACCACCACTGCAATTGAGCTGGCGCCGGAAGGTACAGGGTATCGGGCGAGGACGAGATTTGCCAAGTTCTTTAACCTGCCGGAGCTGATGTCCATGTTCAAGGAGGTTGCGGACATTAAAACATCCGACCAGCTCCATCTTCCGGTGCCGGAGGCAAAGTTTGAGACAGTGGTAGCAAAACCGTCCGACATCCAAAAGAAAATGGTGCAGGAACTGAGCAAACGTGCCGCCCGCATCCATTCCGGCACTGTGGATGCCTCCGAGGACAATATGCTCTGCGTCACCAACGATGGGCGCAAGATTGGCTTGGACGTTCGCCTGATGAACCCCATGCTGCCGGATGACCCCAACAGCAAGCTGAACGTCTGTGTGCAGAACGTGTTGAAAATCTGGGAGGAGGGCAAAGATCAGAAGCTGACACAGCTTTTGTTCTGCGACCTCTCCACCCCGAAAAATGACGGTAACTTCAACGTCTACGATGACATTCGCAAAAAGCTGATTGCCGCCGGTGTGCCGGAAAACGAGATCGAGTTTATCCACAACGCAGATACCGAAGCAAAAAAAGCGGCATTGTTCTCCAAAGTGCGCTCCGGCGATGTGCGAGTTTTGCTCGGAAGCACGGCGAAAATGGGAGCGGGCACCAATGTCCAGTCCCGGCTTGTGGCGGTGCATCATCTGGATGTTGGTTGGAAGCCCAGCGACATGACCCAGCGTAATGGTCGCATCATCCGTCAGGGCAATATGAATAAGGAAGTCAAGGTGTTCAATTACGTCACGGAAGGGACATTTGACTCGTACTTGTTTCAGACCCTTGAGAATAAACAGCGATTTATCTCGCAGATTATGACCAGTAAATCCCCGGTGCGCTCCTGCGAAGATGTAGACGAACAGGCACTTTCCTATGCAGAAATCAAGGCGCTGTGCGCCGGAAATCCGCTCATCAAGGAGAAGATGGATTTGGATGTGCAGGTCGCAAAACTCAAGGTTCTGAAAGCCGACCACCAGAGCCAGAAATTCCGTCTGCAAGACAAGCTGCTGACCAAGTTCCCAGCTGACATTCAGGAAACGAACGCCTATATTGCCGGGCTGAAAGCGGATGCACAGCTTGCCGCCGCCCACCCGCAGGGCAAAGAAGAGTTCTGCGGCATGGTCATCAAGGGTGTAACCTATGACGAGAAAAAGACCGCCGGTGAGCGTCTGGTGCTTGCCTGCTCGGAACTGCCCAACGCCGAGGAAAAAGTGATTGGCAGCTACCGGGGCTTTGAACTGTCCCTGCGGTTCGACACCTACCGCAGTGAATATCAGGCACTTTTGAAAGGACAGCGGAAGTACACGGTGCCCTTGGGCACCGACCCTCTGGGCAACATTATCCGTCTGGACAACTCCCTGAACAACTTCCCGGAGCGCATCACCGCCGCAGAAAACGAACTGGACACCCTGCATCAGCAGCAGGCGGCGGCGCAGATTGAGGTGGAAAAGCCCTTTCCGCAGGAAGAAGAACTGGCTGAAAAGTCAGCCCGCCTTGCAGAGCTAAACGCCCAGTTGGATGTGGACGAAAAGAGCCATGAGCCGGAACAGGACGAGGAGGAACAGGAGGATGCCCCTCGCCCCTCGGTGCTGGCAGCATTGGAGGAAAAGTCGGACAAACCAGAGCCGTTGAAGCCCTTCCGCAGTTATTACGACAAGGATGGTGATGCCCGGTGAGGGAAAAGCGGGATGAAATCATTATGCTGAGAACCACAAAGACCGAAAAGAACCGCATTTATGAAAAGATGCTGGGCATGGGAATCCGCAGCCTGAGTGCCTATATCCGCAAGATGGCACTGGACGGCTACTGTCTAAACCTCGACCTGCCGCAACTGCGGCGCATGGCATATCTCTTGCAGATGTGTAGCAACAACTTGAACCAGTACGCCAAAGCCGCTAATGAAAATGGTCGGGTCTACGCCGCCGACATGGAGGACCTGCGGCAGCGGTTGGATGAGCTGATCGACATCGGTCGGCAAATCCTCTCCCGGCTGGCAGAACTCTAAAATTTTCCCCCCGCAGTTGGAGGACTGCGGGGGGGGGTACATAAGGGGTGACATCCTTGCAACGCAATGGTTGATACCGTTATAATGGTGGCGAAAGAAAGGTAGGTGCTAGATATGAGGTTCGTTTTTAAGATGATCGTTTTCCCGTTTTGGCTGCTTACGGCTTTCCTTGCGCTGATGCTGAAATGGACGCTGAACCTGTCGGCGTTTGTGCTGGCACTGCCCATGCTGTATATTTTCGGCTGCGGTCTTTATACGCTGTACTGCCGGGAGTGGCTGCAGTTTTTGATCTTGCTGGTGGCAGAGTTTGGATGCTTTGTGTTGATTTTTATGGGCGCTTTGATCGTGGATGCAGCAGAGCGTTTTAGTGGCTGGGTTGCCGGATTGTGAGGGATGCTATGGAAAACCAAAAATTGGAGGCTTGTTATTCTGAGCACAGCAGCACGATTTTTTCTGAAATGCTGGGTGAGGATGAAAACTATCAGCGGCTGAAAAAGATCAAAATAGCAGCCGAGGAAGCATTGCAGAACGTCATCAGCAAAGAAGCGTGGAAGCAATATCTTGCCTTAGATGAAATCTGCAACGAGTTGGAGTGCGCCCGATACAAAGCGATGTATTTGGCAGGTGCTGCCGATCACGAAAAATTATCCAAATAATTTTGATGCCGCCAATGTGCGGCATTTTCTTTTTGTAGGGGGTGGTGGCACTGGCAGCAACACGGTTGATTCCCATGCGGAAGAACAAAGGCAAGTCCATCGGGGCTTGTCTGCATAACCATACCAGCTATATCCAGAACCCGGACAAGACCGAACAGGGCGAGTTGGTCAGCAGCTACCAGTGTAGCCCTCTAACCGTAGACGAGGAATTTCTGCTGACGAAACGGTTATACGAGCAGACCACCGGGCGCAGCCAGAAAAGCGATGTAATCGCTTATCAGGTGCGGCAGTCTTTCAAGCCGGGGGAGGTCACGCCAGAGGAAGCCAACCGCATCGGCTACGAGTTTGCCGAGCGTTTTTTGAAGGGCAAGCACGCTTTTATCGTTGCTACCCACACCGACCGGGCGCACATCCACAACCACATTATTTATAATTCTACCGCCTTGGATGGAACCCGGAAGTTCAAAAATTTCTGGCTTTCCACCTTTGCGGTGCAACGGTTGAGCGACCTGATTTGTTTGGAGCATCAGCTCTCCACCATCGAGTACAAGCCTTATCGGGAACGGCAGAATCGCATCGTCTATCCGCCCAAGGAAAGTAACCGTGACCGTCTGTGCGGAATCATTGACACCATCCTTGCAGAAAAACCGAAGGACTTTGAAGTTTTTCTGCAAGAGCTGGAGCAGAATGGATATGAGGTGAAGCGTGGCAAGTACACGGCGGTGAAGGGCAAGGGACAGAAACGCTTTATTCGGTTCCGAACTCTGGGCACCGGCTATGGCGAGGACGAGATCAAGGCGGTGTTGGAGGGAAAGGCGAAGCACCAACCGTACCAGAAAGAGCCGCCCAAAGAACAACCCTTTCAGTTGCTGGTGGTCATTCAGGGGAAAATGGCAGAGGGCAAAAGTGTCGGCTACAAAAGGTGGGCAACCAAATTCAATCTGAAAGAGATGTCCAAGACCCTGCTGTTTTTGCAGGAACAGAAGATCAGCAGTGCCGACGAACTGCGGGAACGTGCAGCGGCGGCAACGGAACGCTATCATGCCATGGGGGATTCCATCAAGGCGGCTGAAACAAGGTTGACGGAAATTGCCGTCCTGAAAACCCACATCATCAACTATGCCAAGACCCGCCCGGTCTATGATGCCTACCGCAAGTCGGGGTACAGCAAAAAGTTTTTGGAAGCCCACCGGGAAGAAATCACCCTGCACAAGGCGGCGAAAGCGGCCTTTGACGAAGCCGGGCTGCAGAAGCTGCCGAAGGTCAAGGAGTTGGATGCGGAGTTTGCAGAACTACTGACCCAAAAGAAAGCAGCCTACCCGGACTACCGCAAGGCACGGAACGAGATGCAAGAACTGGTTCGGGCACAGAAAAACGTGGAGCGATTTTTTGCGGAGGAAAAGGACACTACCGAGAAAACGCAGACCCGATAAACGAATACCGCCGAGGAGCTTTCCCAGTTGGGAGGCATCCTCGGCGGTATTTTTTAGTTTATGTAGCAGCGGTCCTGTTTTACAAGCCAATCTTCACACAGCCGCTGAGCTTCGGCCTTTGTACAGCAGGTGCAGTTGAAAAGTCTGCCATGGAAAGAGCAGTAAGTGTAGTGTACCTTCGGGACTCCATTGGCATCTCGAAAATCAACGCAGCGTTCCTCACCGGGCAGCAGATAGATCGTATCCACATTCAGCAGCTCCTTTTACCTTCGTTCATGTGCCAAGGGGCACAACGTTTGTTATTGTACCATGTACCGTCCCAAAAGACCATTGCTTTTTTGACCAAAGATACGCACAAAAATTTTTTGTCCAAAAAGCATCCGACCAGCGTTTAACAAACGCCAGTAGATTGTGTATAACGGAAATTGCGACAAGTATGCTATTAGTGTGTAACAAACACAATTAGAATGTGAGGTCGCTATGAATACGCTTTTGGGTCAACGAATACGAGAGCAACGCAAGGAAAAGGGTTGGACGATTGAGCAGTTTGCAGAGCGGATCGAGTTGTCGTCAAATTATGTTGGAGACTTAGAGCGCGGAGTAAAAATCCCCAAACTGGAAACCTTTATCCGAATCGTCGAGGTGTTGGATGTATCTGCCGATGTGCTTATTCGGGATTCCGTTGCATCTGCTTCCCATGTGGCAGATGACGAACTGAGCAGAAAGCTGAGTCAGCTTACACCGGGGCAGAAGAAAGCTGCCATTGACATCCTGAACGCATACACCGACAATATCCCCTATATCATAAAATAAATTCTGTGTCATTGGAGCACCAGCAAACACGCTGGTGCTCTTTCTTTTTGCCCTCAAATAGTTTATAATCAACACTATAAGCGTGTATCTAACACTATATGTGTTTATTCGAGGTGAACGACATGACGATTCTACCCAATATCGAAGATGCAACGGAAGATGCCCGGAATGGAAAGCTGAGTCCGTATTGGCAGAACGACCTATACCGTGAATGTCACCGTCAGAAGTTATCGGACGAAGAACAGCAGGCTCTTTCGGAACTGGAGCGCATTTTGTCCGAAACTCCGCAATGGAGCAGCGAAGAAGAATTGCATCATGACATGGCGAACATCGGCGGCAGAGTCTGGTACTGCCACTACTGGGAGGAACACTACTCCATGGTGCAGTTGACGGAAGATCGCAACGGCAGATTTAATACTGCCTACGTTCTGGACAGAAACACTTCCCCGGAAATGCGCCGGGAGGCTGCACTGCTGGCGCAGAAAGAACTTGCGGACTGTATGCAGGAATGGGGCGTTTTGCTTCTGGATGCGCCTGTCCCGGAACAGATGAAGTATGCTTCTCTGGCAGAAGCTGCATCGCACCTCATGCAAGTCCTCAACGACCCGGAGAGCATCACTGGGTAAAAAGCGTCCCGCAGGGATGCGTAGCCTGCATTGGAAAATGCAGAACAAAGGGGTTTGGGGCACTCCCCAACAAGCATTTTGCAACGCAAAAAGTGTTTTTGTATAGACGAAAACATTGCTTGCCACAACAATGCGTCCTTTTTGTCCGCAGTTTGAAATTTTTAGATTGGAGAAAAACGCCATGCCAACCTTGGAATGGATCGGTAAAAATAAAGTCGTGAACCATCATCAGGAGGTTCCCTTCCGGGTGCTGGAGCGGCAATACAGTTTTGATGAGCAGGGGCAACACACCGAAAACAACGGCAGTGAGAACATGATCATCCACGGCGATAATCTTGAAGCACTGAAAGCCCTGTTGCCGCAGTATGAGGGCAAGGTGAAGTGCATCTATATTGACCCGCCCTACAACACCGGCAACGAGGGCTGGTGCTACAACGATAATGTCAGCGACCCCCACATCCAGAAATGGCTGGGAGAAGTAGTGGGCAAAGAGGGCGAGGACCTGACCCGTCACGACAAGTGGCTCTGCATGATGTATCCCCGGCTGATGCTGCTGCAAAAACTGTTGGCTGACGATGGAGTGATCTTCATCAGCATTGATGACAATGAACTCTATAATCTGAAATCAATCTGCGATGAAATCTTTGGCGCAAGCTGCTATGTGTCTGACATTGCATGGCAGCGTACCTACTCTACCCGCAACGATTCCAAAGGCATCGTGAACGAGGTAGAGCACATTCTGGTTTACAGCAAGGAGCCAGAATGGAACCCCAACAAACTGCCCCGTACTGCTGAGATGGATGCAAAATATAAAAATCCAGACAATGATAGAACCCTTTGGCGAACTGATAACGCTTTTGCTCCCGGTGCAGCCACCCATCAGGGCATGGTCTACGCCATCCAACATCCATTCACAGGAAAAATGCTCTATCCCAGTAATGGTGCCTGCTGGCGGTACCAGCAGGATACCATGCTGGAAATCATGAACGGCTGGACAAAGTACGAACTGCAAGACCTGCATGATGAAAAAGAGCGCGCTCATGTCTGCGGCATTTCGCCTGATGATGTTCGCCCGGATGTAAAAGCCATCGTGCTTGCAGACCCGTTGGAAGTTGCATCATCTAATGCACAAAAAGTGCTGGAACGTGGACAGTGGCCACGCTTTTTCTTCACGAAAGGCGGTAAGGGCGGTATTGCCCGAAAAACTTATCTCGAAAATGTCGGTGGACGCTTGCCCACTAACTTCTGGCCGTTTTCTGAAACGGGTCACACAGATGAAGCCAAAAAAGAAATGCTTGCGATTTTTGACGGCAAGGCTACATTCGATACGCCCAAACCCCACCGCCTGATCGAGTTTGTGTTGAAAGTTGCCGGAACAAAGGACACTTTGATTCTGGATTCCTTCGCAGGCTCTGGCACCACAGCCCATGCGGTGCTGAATATGAACAAAGCGGATGGCGGACACCGCAAATTCATTCTGGTTGAGATGGGCGATTATGCCGACACCATCACTGCCGAGCGTGTCAAGCGGGTCATCATGGGCTATGGCGAGGGCAAGAACGCCGTGGAGGGCACTGGCGGCAGTTTCAGCTATTATGAACTGGGCGAACCGTTGCTGTTGCCCAGCGGCAACCTGAACGAAAAGGTGGGCACCGAGAAGATCAGGGACTACATCTGGTATACCGAAACCAAAAAGCCGCTGCCCGACCACAAGAACAGCAACCCCTATTTCCTTGGCGAGAACAACAGCACTGCCTACTATTTCTTCTACGAACCCCAGAAGGTCTGTGTGCTGAACTACGACTTTGTGGCAACCATCCCGGAAAAGGCAGAGGGCTACATCATTTACGCCGACCGCTGCACCCTGAGCGAACAGGAGTTGCAGCAGCTTGGCATTACGTTCAAAAAGATTCCCCGTGATATTGTGCGGGTGTAAGGAGGACGGCAAAAATGGAATTGAAAAATTATCAAAGAGCCGTGATCCGTGACCTTGAACGGTATCTTGAGATTTTGATGCAGACAGGCAGCATCGAAACCGCCTACCGCCGTCTGTGGGAAGAAAAGCACGTTCCGGTGGGACTGGGCGGAATGCCCCGGTATCAGGATCTTTTGCCGGGCGTGGCAAACGTCTGCCTGAAAGTGCCTACCGGCGGCGGCAAGACCTTCCTTGCCGCCAACGCCATTGAGCCGATCTTCCATGCACTGGGCGTGATGCAGCAGCGTGTGGTGGTCTGGTTGGTGCCCTCGGATGCCATCCTCACCCAGACCCTTGCTGCCCTGCGGAACCCGGCGCACCCCTACCGCCAGAAAATTGATGTGCGTTCAACAGCCGGGTGAGATCTACACCAAAGACCAGTTACTGTCTGCCACACGGTTCAACATCTCTGCCATTACCGAGCAGCTTTCTATTCTGGTGCTGTCCTACGATTCCTTCCGGGGCAAGAAAGAGCAGCTCAAGGCACGGCAGGAGAACAGCAGTCTGGCGCAGTTGGCGCAGGCTCTGGGCACTCCCACCCACCCGGTGGAGGATGCCGACCCCACCGCCCTGCTGCAGATCATCAACCAGCTTCGCCCGGTGGTAATCGTGGATGAGAGCCACCATGCCCGCAGTACTCTGAGTAAGCAGATGCTCCGGGACTTCAACCCCCGTTTTGTGCTGGACTTGACCGCTACCCCTACCAAGGAAAGCAACCTGATCTCTATTGTGGATGCCATTCATCTGCGTCAGGAAAATATGGTCAAGCTGCCGGTGTTCGTAATGAACCGCAACAACCAGTTGGATGTGCTGAACAACGCCGTCCAGATGCAGAGCATTCTGGAAGCGCAGGCTATGGCAGAATACCGCAACGGCGGCTGCTACATCCGCCCCATCGTGCTGTTTCAGGCACAGCCCAAGGGCAAGGAGGACGCTGCCACCTTTGAGAAGATCCGCACCATCCTTGTGAAAAACGGCATACCGGCAAAGCAGATCGCCATTAAGACCGCCGACATCAATGAGCTGAAAAATGCAGACCTGCTCTCGCCTAAATGCCCCATCCGATTTATCATCACCGTCAACGCATTGAAGGAGGGCTGGGACTGCCCCTTTGCCTACATCCTTGCATCGCTGGCAAACCGCACCAGTCAGGTGGATGTGGAGCAGATCGTTGGGCGCATCCTGCGCCTGCCCTATACCCGAAAGCACCCGGTCCCGGCTTTGAATATGTCCTATGTGCTGACCTCCTCTGCGGACTTTAAGCACACACTGGATGGCATTGTAAAGGGCTTGAATAACGCAGGCTTTACCGATCAGGACTACCGGGCACAGGAGGAAGCCCCTGCTCCGGCACCGCTGCCTGTGGCACAGCAGACCACCTTTAGCATCACGCCCCTGGCACCTGCGGAGGAGCCGCAGGATATTTTCGATGACCCAGATACGGTGCGGCTGGACCCGGTGTGCGTTGACCCCACCACCGAACCCCAAAAGATTGCACCGGCAGTGCAGGACATTCTGGCGCAGGCTGGAAAGGAAATCGTTGCCTTTGAAGCCGCCTTGCAGCAGCACAAGCACGACCCCGCCAGCGACTTACCACAGGAGGCGCAGAAAATGGTTGGACAAACAAAGGTCAAAGCAGAGTTTGCCGACGAGATCGAACAGCTCATCTTGCCTAAATTCTGCCTGAAGATCCCTCAGAGCATCCTGATGCCCAGTGATACGCAGGAGTTGACCAAGGAGAATCTGCTGAGCAACTTCACCCTGAAGGGCAAGCCCAGCAACATCGACTTCGACCATCTGGACAACAATCTGGCGCAGGTCGATCTGGATGGCGATGGTACGCCCCGTGCGTCCAAAATGAAATCCCAGTATCAGCAGTTTATCGGGCAGCAGTTTCCTCTGATGCCGGGCGAGAACCGGCTGAAACTGTGCCGCAACATCATCCACACCACCTTGAGTCGCCAGAAGAAGCTGAACGCCGTGGACGATACGGAATTGCAGCGTTATGTGGACTACATCATCGACGGCATGAACCAAGACCAGTTGGATGCGCTGGAACAAATGCCCATCAACTTTGCCAACAAAATCTGCGATTACATCATCAAGCTGCAAGAGGAGACCGCAAGGGAGAACTTCTACAACTGGCTGGAGGTAGGCAAGATCGTCACCGAACCTCGGTTCAAGCTGACATCGCATATCACCCTGTCTGGCAAGGCTTCCTCCCTAACAAAGAGCCTGTACAAGCAGGAGTGCGAGTTAGACGATAATTTCGAGTACGATATGGCAATGGCACTGACCGGCATTGACAGTGTGCGCTGGTGGCACCGCAATCCCACCAGCGGACGGAATGCGTTCTGCCTGAACGCTTTCCGCAACCACTACCCGGACTTTATCGTGATGACCAACAGCGGAAAGGTACTGCTGGTGGAAACCAAGGGCGACCAGTTGGAAAATGCTGAATCCCGCGAAAAGATCAAACTGGGCCGTGCATGGCAGAATGCAGCCGGGAGCCAGTATCGTTATTACATGGTGTTCCAGAATAAAGACCTCCATCTGGAGGGTGCTTATCGGTTTGATGAGTTTTTGAAGATTCTGGGAGAACTGTAAACAAGAAAAAGAGTGACAGTGTTTCGATTTGAAATCCTGTCACTCTTTTTCGTTGTCTATATCACAGATAAAATAGCCGTTTCATCTTGAAAACAACGTAAATATTTATTATAATAATATAAATGGTTGTGGTTTTTCATAAAGGAGCTGTGAAGAATGAATCGGAACTGCCGCCGTAAAACAGAAAAGGTCTACGTGAAGGTGAACTCTGATTTTGACGCAACCGGCTATATGCAGCCCCGGCAGATCACATGGGGCGATGGTCGGACGTATCCCATCGAGCAGGTGCGGGACTTTCGCCCTGCAAATACCATTGCCGATATGCCCGGCGACTGTTATACTGTAATGGTAAAGGGACAGGAGCGGCACCTGTTTTTCGAGCGTTCCGACCCACGGTTTCCCTCCCGGTTCGGCAGATGGTTCGTGGAGGTGGAAACCAAATAACACAGAGGAGGGCTGAAGTATGGCAGCACAGCGCACCTATCTGGCAATCGACCTGAAAAGTTTCTATGCCTCGGTGGAGTGCGTAGACCGCCATCTGGACCCCCTGACCACCAATCTGGTGGTGGCAGACGCCTCCCGCACCGAAAAGACCATCTGCCTTGCGGTATCGCCCTCCCTGAAAGCCTACAAGATACCCGGCAGAGCACGGCTGTTTGAAGCCGTTCAGCGGGTGAAAGAGGTCAACGCTCAGCGGCTGCAAACTGCCATCCGTCAGCAAAAGGCAGTCCGGGGAGAAGATGGCAAGTACCACTTTGCCAGCACCTCTTTTGATGCCAATGCCCTGAACGCAGACCCGACGCTGGGGCTGAGCTACATTGTTGCGCCGCCCCGGATGCAGCGGTATCTGGACGTTTCCACCCAAATCTACAAGACCTACCTCAAATATGTGTCCCCGGCAGACATTTACCCCTACTCCATCGACGAGGTTTTCATTGATGTGACGGGCTATCTGCCCTATTATCACATGAGCGCCCATGAACTTGCCATGACCATGGTGCGGGAGGTGCTGTACAACACCGGCATCACCGCAACGGCAGGCATCGGCACTAACCTCTACCTTGCAAAGCTGGCCATGGACATTGTGGCAAAGCACATCCCGGCAGACAAAGATGGTGTCCGCATTGCGGAACTGGATGAGCAGTCCTATCGGTATCTGCTGTGGAACCACAGACCCCTGACGGATTTCTGGATGACCGGTCCCGGAACCGTCAAGCGGCTGGAAGCTCATGGCATCTACACCATGGGGGACTTGGCACGGTTCTCCATCCATGGAGAAGATCGTCTGTATGAGATTTTCGGCGTGGATGCAGAAATTCTCATCGACCACGCATGGGGCTACGAACCCTGCGGCATGGAGCAGATCAAAAGCTACAAGCCCAGCACCAACAGCATCAGCGAGGGGCAGGTGCTATCCACTCCTTACCCGTATGATAAAGCAAAACTCATTGTCCGGGAGATGGCGGAGATTCTGATGTTCCGGCTCACGGAAAAGAAGCTGGTGGCGGAATCCATCACCTTGGAGGTGGGCTACGACCGGGAGAACGTGGACAAGGGCGGCTACCGTGGTCTGACCCAGACCGACCGCTACGGCAGAATCATCCCCAAAGCGGCACACGGCACCGTCCGGTTCGATGCTCCTACCAATCTAGGCAGCACCATCATCAACGAAAGCGCAAAGCTGTTTGAGCGTATTACTAACCCTGCGCTGACGGTGCGGCGCATCACCCTCAACGCCAACAAGGTCACGCCGGACGAGGGCATCTATCAGGTGGACTTTTTTACCGACACCAAGAAGCTGGAAAAGGAGAAAAAGCTCCAGCAAGCCATGCTGGGCATCAAGAATAAGTACGGCAAAAATGCCGTGCTGAAAGCCAGCAGCTACGAAGAAGGTGCCACCATGCGCCAGCGCAATGCGCAGATCGGCGGGCACCGCGCAGGAGGTTCGGATGGAAAACTACAAAAATAGCAAGATCGGACAAGAGACTGCCCAAAAGTACGGCGACATCATAGAGATGGAACGCCCCCAGACCGAAGAATCTCTCCGCAAACACCCCCGCATGACTTTACAGAACCGGGCAAAGATTTTCTCTCCCTTTGCAGCCTTGCGTGGTTATGATGAGCAGCTTGCCGCAGAAAAACAGCGCACCGAGCGGGTGACCAAGCGCATTTTGACCGAGGAAGAAATGTCGGCTCTGTCCGATCGGCTGATGCAGGTCACCAAGGGCATGACCATCACAGTGCGGTATTTCAAAGAGGATACCGCCCACCCGGAGATTCCCGCAGTGGGCAACTACATCACGCTGACCGGAAAAGCGGACCGCATCGACCCGGTGTTCCGCACCTTGCAGGTGGGCGAAACCGTAGTGCCCTTTGAAGATCTGGTTGAGATCAGTGGGGAAAGCATCATGGAGATTGACCAATATCTCGGCATTACAGAGGATTAAGCACAAAAAAGACCACCAGCCGGAAACGGCTGGTGGTCTTGCTTACTTATGCTGTATCGCCGGGAGCTGTTTGATTTTATTTCCGACTTTTTTGCGTTCCAGTGAGAACACCATATCTGGAGTACGTTCAAAAAATCCTATATCACGCCGCCAGCTTGTCCCACACTTGCAATGGAACAGCCCTGTGAACTGCTGTTTCATCTTGCGCCCGCAGTTTGGGCAGATATGTTTACTTGCCCCTCATATTGCATTACTGGAGCTTTGCAAGGATTTCCTCAGCCGTCATGCCGCTGGCCAGCAGCTTCTTCAGCACATCTTCTGCTTCGCCTTTCTTTGCTTCTTCCATTGCCTTTGCTTCGGCGGCAGCTTTTTGTTTTCGGCTTTAGTAAGTTCCTTGGTGGCGGCTTTCAATTCTGCTTTCTTGGCTTTCAGCTGCGTCTTCAGATCATCGAGATTTGCAGTCAGCGCAGCAACCTCAGATTCGATTTTTTCCTTTTCGGCGGTCTTTTCTGCAACGACGGCTGCA
>ENA-OQKI01000107-OQKI01000107.1-human-gut-metagenome-genome-assembly--contig:-NODE-107-length-19865-cov-3.257726_pt1 | contig 19865 bp, 19 predicted proteins | sample MGYA00242778_ERZ504798 | MGnify/ENA primary metagenome ERZ504798 (study PRJEB26092, sample SAMD00036414) | human gut metagenome | host: Homo sapiens | study: EMG produced TPA metagenomics assembly of... | reverse complement strand
GCCGGGCGCTGACCCTGGAAGAAGAGCTCGGACTGCAGGTAGATCTGACCATCGGTAATGGAAATGACGTTGGTCGGAATGTAGGCCGAGACGTCGCCGTCCTGGGTCTCGATGATCGGAAGAGCCGTCATGGAGCCGTAACCGTTCTTCTTGGACATCTTGACGGCACGCTCGAGCAGACGAGAGTGCAGGTAGAAGATGTCGCCAGGATAGGCCTCGCGTCCGGGCGGACGATGCAGCGTCAGCGACATCTGACGGTAGGCCACAGCCTGCTTGGACAGGTCGTCGTAGATGACGAGCACGTGGCCGCCGGGGTTGGTCTCGCTGGCGGGCTTGCCGTCCTCGCCGTTGTACATGAAGAACTCGCCGATAGCGGCACCGGCCATAGGCGCGATGTACTGCATAGGGGCGGAATCGGCAGCGGTGGCCGAAACGATGATGGTGTAGTCGAGCGCACCGTGCTGAGCGAGGGTCTCGCGGATGTTGGCAACCGTGGAGGCCTTCTGGCCGATGGCGACATAGATGCAGACCATGCCCTTGCCGCGCTGGTTGAGGATAGCGTCGATGGCGATGGCGGTCTTACCGGTCTTACGGTCGCCGATAATGAGCTCACGCTGACCGCGGCCAATAGGCACCATGGAGTCGATAGCGAGCAGACCGGTCTGAACCGGCTCGCACACCGGGGTACGATCGATGACGCCGGGAGCCTTGAACTCGATGGGGCGACGGTGCGTGGCGACGATGTCGCCCAGGCCGTCGATGGGCTGGCCGAGCGGATTGACGACGCGGCCGAGCATGGCACGGCTCACGGGGATATCCATAATGCGGCCAGTGGTGCGGCACTCGTCGCCTTCCTTGATGGAGTCGACGGCACCAAACAGAACGGCGCCGACCTCGTCACGGTCAAGGTTCTGGGCAAGGCCGAAGACGGTCTCACCGGTATCGGAGCTCTTGAACTCCAGAAGCTCGCCTGCCATGGCGCTCTTGAGGCCGGAGACGCGCGCGATGCCGTCGCCTACCTCGTCGACCGTTGAAACCTCATGCGTATCGACCGTCGCGGAGAGGCTCGTGAGCTGCTCCTGCAGTTTCTTGGCGATATCCTGGGCATTGAGGGTTTCGGACATTAGGCTTCACCTCCGTACGAATTAGCAGAGTTTGCGAGGGTCTCCTGCGCGATGCGCAGCTGCGTCTTGACGGAAATGTCACGACGCTCGCCGCGGGCCTCGAGCACCAGGCCGCCCACGATAGACGGGTCGACCTGCTCGATAAGGAATACCTTGCGGCCGAAGTCCTGCTCGCATTTCTTAGTGATGGTTTGACGCAGCTCGTCGTCGAGCGGGATCGCCGTGGTGACGGTCACGCCCACTACATCCTCGTCTTCCTCGGCAACATACTTAAAGGCAGCTGCCACCTTGGGAAGAAGGTCGAGCTGGTCGCGCTTGGACATGGTGTCGAGCACGGCGATGATCTCGGGGCTGGCGGAAGCCAGGCGCTCGATCATCTCGAGGTCCTCGAACACATGGTTCTCGGCCTTGGCGGCTTCCAGAAGGGAGCGCGCGTAGGTCTCGAGCACCTTGTCCTGATAGCGGCTAGTCGGCATTCAGGCTACCTGCTTCCTGGATGTAGCGCTCGATGAGCTTCTTCTGCCCGGCCTCGTCCTCGAGTGCCTCGCCCACGATCTTGGTGGCGACGGCAACGGACAGGTCGGCGATGGAGCTCGCGGCACCGGCGTAGATGGACTTGCGCTCGTCCTCGACGGTCGTATGGGCCTTGGCGATGATCTCCTCGGCCTCCTTGTGAGCAGCCTCGATGATACGGGCGCGCTCGGACTCGGCGTCCTTACGGGCCTCGAGAACGATGTCGGCAGCCTGACGACGGGCGTCGGTGACGATCGAGTCGGACTCAGCACGCTTGGCGATAGCCTCCTGCTTGGTCTTCTCGGCCTCGTCGAGGCTCTCCTCGATCTTCTTGCCGCGCTCCTCCATGGTTTTCATGATGCCCGGCAGGGCGACCTTGGCCAGCACGATCCAGATAATCAGGAAGGCGATAAGCGCCGGGATGAACTCCGCCATCTTAGGGATGAGGATGTCCGCACCGGCAGCGCCGTCCTCGGCGAACGCGGAAACCGGCATGAGCAGCGCGGCCGCGGACGCGGAGAGTGCGATCGCGCTCTTCTGGGATGAAAGATTCATACTTGACGCTCCGTGCTATTTAACGATCAGCGCGACAACGAAGCCGATCAGAGCCAGAGCCTCGCCGAAGGCGGAGCCCATGATGAAGACGGTGAACACGCGGCCCTGGACCTCAGGCTGACGGGCCATAGCACCCGTAGCACCCAGAGCAGACAGGCCGATAGCAAGACCAGCGCCGATAACACCGAGACCGTAACCGATAACTCCCACGATTCCTCCTTTGTCGTGCGTGTCTTATTTCACGCAGGATAACCTTTTTATAACTGCCGGGCTCCATGGGGACGGGCACCGGCGGTTTAACGAATTGCCTTACCTTTAAGGCGCGAACGGAAGACTACTCCTCCTCCGCGACCTCCTCTGCCTCGGAGACGTACACGGCGGTAAGGACCGTGAAGACGTAAGCCTGGATGGCGCCGACCACAAGCTCGATCGCATAGATCAGGATGAGGATGGCAAGCCAGGCCAGCGAAGGCAGGGCACCGACGGCGTGGGCCGCGGAAACCTGCTGAAGCAGCGGCTGCATGAACATGCTCGCCATGATGGCGAACGAGCCCATGACCACGTGTCCTGCGAACATGTTGCAGAACAGACGGACGGCGAGCGTGATGAGGCGCAGGAAGGTCGAGAAAAGCTCGACGACCCACACGAGCACGTTCATCGGGAAGCTCACGCCCTGCGGGGCGAGGCTCTTGATGTAGCCGATCACGCCGTGAGCCTTGCATCCGTAGTAGATGAAGTACACGAAGGCGAAGATGGCGAGTGCGGCGGTGGAGCCGATTGCGCCGGTGCCGGGCTTCATTCCCGGGATCAGGCCGATCATGTTATTGATCAGGATGAACAGGAAAAGCGAGCACAGGAACGGGAAGTGCTTCTTCCAGTTCTCACCCACGACACCCTTGCCGATATCGTTCTCGACGTACTCGATGATGTACTCGAAACCGTTGACGAAGAAGCCCTTGGGAACCAGGGTCTGCTTCTTCTTGAACACGGCCAGGACGATCAGGAGCACGATCGTGGAGACGATCAGCCAAAACGAGTACTGCGTGATGCCGCAGCTCAGATCGCCCACGACAGGGGTGGAGCTGAACTCGCTGACCAGATGATTAATCTCATCAGGCAGCTTTTCAAAAATTTCCACGACTTACCTTTCGACCTCATGAGGATCTCGCAGCGCCTTGGCGACGCGAACCGTGCAGGCGGCCATAAAGGCCACGAAGCCGATCGCCTCGCCCAGGAGGAACATGCGAAATGCCTCTCCGAACAACACAAACACAACCAAGGTAAAGACGAGCAGGGCGATTGCCGAGACCGCCAGACTCACCATACCCTTGAGCATGTCCGCATTCTGTCTATCGTCAAGAACCGGCTTGAGCGTAAAGACAAAGGGAAGGAAGGCGATCGCGCCCGCGATGGCACCTGCAACGATAGCGAGCAAATCGGCTATCTGAAACACTGGCGTCCTCACTTTCCCTTTTTAACGCTTCACAGAACAGTTCCCGCCAAACATTGGTGACTATTGTACGAGCCAATCGCTAAAGTACAACCGAAAAAGCATCGGTTAATACGCACCTGTTCGTTTTCTTAAGACCTTCTTTATGCCGCAGGTACGGTAATACGTTTTTCTCGAACCCTGCAGGGCAAAACGTCCGTTAACAGGAGTGCGCGCGGTCGCCTTCTGTTCGTCCGCGCGCACCGTTTCTTCGTATTTGCAGCCGCGGTCGTCTTAGTCCAGCGACTAGAGCGTGCCGTAGATACGGTCGCCGGCGTCGCCCAGGCCGGGAACGATGTAGGCAGCCTCGTTGAGATGGTCGTCGATGGCGCAGGTATAGATATGCACATCAGAATCCTTCTCAGTCAGCGACTTGAGGCCCTCGGGGGCCGCGACGATGCACAGCATGCGGATGTCCTTGACACCGCGCTCGCGCAGGTAGCTGATGGCCATCTCGGCCGAACCGCCCGTGGCGAGCATGGGGTCGACAACCAGGCAGATGCGCTGGTCGATATCCTTGGGCATCTTGCAGTAATACTCGTGCGGCTCGTGGGTGACCTCGTCGCGCTCCATGCCGATGTGGCCCACGCGAGCGGAGGGCACCAAGTCGAGAATGCCGTCGACCATTCCAAGGCCCGCACGCAGGATGGGCACGATGGCGAGTTTCTTGCCGGCGAGCTGTTTGAACGTGGCGGTAGTGATGGGGGTCTCGACCTCGACGTCTTCCATAGGCAGGTCGCGCATGGCCTCGTAGCCGTCAAAAAGCGCGAGTTCGCGCACGAGCTGGCGGAACTGGTTGGTGCCGGTGTTTTTGTCGCGCAGGATCGACAGCTTGTGCTGGACGAGCGGGTGATCGACAAGCGTCACACGGGACGTATCGTAGGTGACGGTCATGGGTTGATTGCCCCTTTCGTTGCGGCCGCAATACGGCCTTGCTGACAAGGCGCGCAGCAATGTTGCCGCCGCACGCCATGCATTAGTTTAGCGGTTTGTTGTATCGAGCAGCCCATCGCAGCCCTACTGTGCGGTACTGAGCGAGCGCCTGACTGCATCACGCCAGCCCGCAAGGTTTTGTTCGCGGCGCTCGGCGGACATGTGGGGAAGGAAGGTCCTAACGATCTGGGCATTTTGCTCCAGCTCTTCTAGGTCTTCCCAATAGCCGACGGCAAGACCCGCCAAGTACGCGGCACCGATTGCCGTGGTCTCCACCGTCTCGCATTGCAGCACGGGGATATCCAGCAGGTCGGCCTGGAATTGCATGATGAACTCGTTGCGCGAGGCACCGCCATCGACAGACAGGCGCTCAATCGAAAGCCCCACGTCCTGCTCCATGGCGCGCAACACGTCGTAGCTCTGATATGCCATGGATTCGCAGGCGGCACGTACGATGGTCGCACGGCTCGAGGCGCCGGTCAGACCGCACACGATACCGCGGGCATGCGGGTCCCACCAGGGAGCACCCAAACCCGCAAAGGCGGGAACGAAGTAGCAGCCCTCGTTGTCGCTAATCGAAGCGGCGAGTTGTGCCGACTCGCTCACGCTCGAGATGATGCCCATGTTGTTGCGAAGCCAGTTCATCGTTGAGCCGGCGGCAAAAATAGAGCCCTCGAGCGCATAGCTGACTTTGCCGTCCGCAGCGATACCGATGGTGGAGACCAGGCCATTCTTGGATTCGACGATCTCGTCGCCGGTGTTCATGAGCATAAAGCAGCCCGTGCCATAGGTGTTTTTGGTCTGACCGGGACGGAAACAGCAGTGGCCGAACAGCGATGCCTGCTGGTCGCCCGCCACACCCATGATGGGCGGCATGTTGGTCATGATGTCGCTCGCGACGCGGCCGTAGTCGCCCGAGCTCCAGCGAACCTCGGGCATCATGGAACGTGGAACGTCAAAGAGTGCCAGCAGGTCGTCGTCCCAATCGAGCGTATGGATATTAAAGAGTGCCGTGCGGCTGGCATTGGTGTAGTCGGTGGCAAAGACCTGGCCGCCGGTGAGGTTGTAGATGAGCCAGGTGTCGATGGTGCCAAACATGAGGTCGCCCGCCGCCGCGCTCTCGCGTGCGCCGTCGACGTTGTCGAGAATCCACTGCACCTTGGAGGCCGAGAAATACGGGTCGAGCGTGAGTCCCGTGCGGGAGCGCACCAGCCCTTCTGCGCCCTGCTCGACAAGCTCGTCGATCAGAGGTACGGTACGGCGGCACTGCCATACGATGGCGTTATAGATCGGCTGACCGCTCACACGGTCCCAGACCACCGTGGTCTCGCGCTGGTTGGAGATGCCGATGGCGGCAATGCGGTCGGAGTGGATACCGCTCTTAAACTGGACTTCCATCATGACCGCGATCTGGCTGGCAAGGACCGCCATGGGGTCTTGCTCTACCCAACCGGGACGCGGAAAACTCGTTTTTACGCTGCGACGTGCCTGCGCGACGATGCAGCCGTACTCGTCGACGATGGTCGCAAGTACCGAGGTGGTGCCGCAGTCGAGCGCCATGATGTAGGAACCGCCAAAGTCAAACGAGGCATCTTCCATGCCCAGGCTGCCCAGATTCAACGACATCGCTTAAACCTTTCTATTGCATCGGGTCGGACAGGACCCGTTCGATCTCTGATGCGGGAAGTGCGCCTTGGCGCAGGATCTGGAGCCCGCCGTGCTGAAACGACACGATGGTCGAGGCGTCGCGACACGGGGTCTCACCGGCGTCGACGGCAACATCGACCCCCTCCAGGATGCGACCCTCGACGGCGGCAAAGCTTGCCGGCGAGGGCGCGCCGTGCGTGTTGGCGCTCGTACAGGCAAGGGGGCTGCCGCAGGCGCGAATGAGCGCTTGGACCACGGGAGAGGCCGAAGCGCGCAGGGCCACGGTGTCGTCGGCAGCGCGCATAAAGGTCGGCACACAGGGAGCTGCCTTGACCACGATAGTCAGGGCACCCGGCCAGCATCGTCGGGCGAGCACGCGGGCCTCATGAGGGATATCCACGCCATAGCGATCGAGTGCCTCGGCATCATCAACCAGCCAGGCGACCGTTTGCGTGAGCTCGCGCTGCTTGAGGGTAAAGATACGACGATAGCCGGTACCGAGTGCGGGGACCGCGGCGCCGTTGACGGTGACCTGCGGATCGCGCGGCCACGGCAGAGGTTCACTTGTATCTTGTGGAACGGCATCCGAGAAGACGTTGACTGCCACGGCGACACCGTAGACCGTCTCGGTTGGAATAAGCGCCAGGCCACCGCGACCGAGTAGCTCGGCCGTACGCTCGACGGCGAGCCGATGCGGCTCACGCGTTCCCTCGAATACCCGATAGACCGTCTGCATGTGTATGCCAGCCCCTTACGCTCTGGTGCAAGTTTGTTTACTGTGGGGCATTCTCGCACGAAACGTTCAACCTATTTGCCCAGAGCGCATGTTGGTTTGGTGAGCGGCTCTAGTAGTCGGTGAAAGTGAGGGGGTTATTGGACTGCGACGAACTTCTTTGGCCTGCCGGCGTGGCGTTCTTGGGCGGCGTAGCGCTCGATGCTGTCTATCGTTATCATCCGACGGCCGTCGACGAGTTCAACATCGAGCTTTCCGGCTTTGACCAGCGCGGTAATCCGCGGAGCGGAGACTTTGAGGTCCAGCGCTGCGTCTTTAAATGTTCGGCACGCCGCTTCCCGAGCGTCCTCGTGGTCGATTTCGACTGAAAGGGCCACGACCTCGGCCGAGCGTTCGTACCCTGCCGGAGTCAAACCGTTGTTGAGGTCGTCGGCCAAAAACGCCATCAGTGCCTCGGTGGCATGGGCAATCGCGTCTTCGCGCGTATCGCCATCGGCAAAGGCGCCGGGAATCTGCGGGAAGCTGGCGCAGTAACCGTCGTCTTCTTTTATGAGAACGCAGTCATAGGTAAATCGCTGCCTCATTTTGCCTCCAACTACCGTCCAGCTTGGCGACGAATACTTGCCCACGTGCCCTTCTTTGGTCGATCACCACCAGAGCCGTTCACGGTGACAACACGATCGTTAGAAACATACTTAGCATGACTACCGACTTGCGCGACCTTCACGAATCCATCGTGCTTGAGTAGGGCAATGATTTCCCGAAAGGTAAGAGGTTGCATGGACCGACCTCTTTCAGCCGTCCTAATTATAAACTAATTTATAATTTTTGTTAACCAGTTAATAAATATTAATGGCGCTGCTTGGGCTCGGTGACGATGGCTCGGACGATGCGGGGGCGATCGGTAAGGTCATGGACGATACGTACGTCCGAAAGGCCTGCCTGGCGACAGAGCTCGGCCGCGGCATCGAGGGTACCCTCGTAGAGCTCACAGGCAAACAGGCCGCCGGCGCGCAGCATGTAAGGCGCCGCGTTGAGCAGGCGGCGGAAGATATCGAGGCCGTCGGCGCCGCCCTCGAGCGCCAGGTCGGGCTCAAAGTCCTTGACCTCGTGCGGCAGCGAGCGCATGACGTCGGTCGGGATGTAAGGTGGGTTGGAGACGAGCACATCAAAGGTGCCCCACTCTTCGCGGGGAATGGAACTCACCAGGTTGGTGAGGCTAAAGGCAACCTCATCTGCCGTGAGGCCGAGGGCGTCGCGGTTTTTGGTGGCCAGATCGATGGCGCGCGACTCGATATCGGTGGCGGTGCGAGGTAACGTGGCCGCGGCGCTCCCAGGCAAGGGAGAGCGAAATGCAGCCCGTGCCGCAGCCGACCTCGAGAACGCGGGCAGTGCAGGGCCCGGCTGGGGCAGGCGCAGCGGTATCCTGAGCTAAAGCCGTCTCCTGGTCGGCACCCTTGATGGCGATGTCGTATTCGTCGAGCTCGGGCTCGGCGGCTTTTGCGGCTTCGGCTTCTGCTGCTTGCGCGGCGGCTTCCTCGGCCTCGCGATCGGCAAGCTCCTCGGCATAGGCGCGGCTACCGAGCACGTCGCTACCCAGCGCAGCCTCATCGGCGGCCGTCAGGTTGGCAGCACGGCGCTCGGCGGTCGCGCGTTCGTCGGCCAGCGCCGCCTCAGCTTTGCGGGCCTGCTCGACCTCATCGTTCCAAGGCAGCTCAACACGCTGACGGGCAGCGGCCTCGGGGCTCAGCACCTCGGCATCCAGATAATTGAGGACTTCCTCGACGAGCATCTCGGTCTCGGGACGCGGAATGAGTACGCCGGGGGCGCACGCGACGTCGATCATGCGGAACTGCGTGCTGCCGGTGATGTACTGCAGCGGCTCGCCTTTGGCGCGACGAACGACGGCCGCATGCATGGTCTCGAGCTGGGCCGCGTTAAGCGTCTCGTCCATACGCATATATAGGTCAATGCGCGCCAGGCCCGTGGCGGCGCACAGCAGCCACTCGGCGGAAAGACGGGGATGCTCCTCGCCGCGCTCGGCCAGGTACTCCTTGGTCCACTCGAGACAACGCTTGATGGTCCAGATCTCGTTTGCCATGGGGCCCTCCCCTCTTAAGCGCCGGGCGGCGCGCGAATGTCGGAGCAGATTGTAAGCGAGGCCAGCGCTTGGCAAGGGACGATTGAAGGCGATTATCGAGAATCAGCCCAGAATTTTGCTTGGAGCCTGCCTAGAGTGTTCATTCGTCGACGTCTAAATCTGCATCCGTCAAGCTTTTGGCAAGGTTGCCCCAAAACTGACCAATATCTAACCAAGAACTTGCCAAATCACTTGACGCGCGACCCATCAAAAATCGCCCCGCGACTTCTTGGACAATTTTTCGAGCAATATTTTCGATAGCAGATATATGCCGTCAATTACCTTAAGCAGGTAAGCAGCTCAAATGACATCACAGCCGACTGAATAAAATATCAAGGCAATGTCACCAATGACTCCCTACGGATCATTTGACAACCAAGGAAACGCCGATGTTTTGGCAATGTCAGCGAGCGACGTCCAGAGCGACAAGTTGGCATGAAAAAGGCAGGGCATAGACCTTCTGGTCATGCCTTGCCTTTTGAATGACAAATTGTCGCTCTGGGCGGCGCGCAGCGTCGAGCAGTTACGGCGTTTGGTAAAACGCCGTAACTTAAACAGCCTGTGCCAGCTTCTCGGCTCGCTCGGCGGCGGCGAGTGCCTCGATGACCGTGCCGAGCTGGTCGCCCAGGAGAACGCCGTTGTAGGTGGAATTGAAGCCGATGCGGTGATCGGTCACGCGGTCCTGGGGCTGGTTGTAGGTGCGGATCTTCTCGGAACGGTTGCCGTGGCCGATCTGGCTCTGGCGCTCGGCACCGAGCTCTGCCTGCTGCTTCTCGAGTTCCATCTCGTACAGGCGGGCGCGCAGCATCTGCATGCAGACCTCGCGGTTCTGGATCTGGGAGCGCTGTTCCTGCGACTGCACCACGGTGTTGGTGGGAAGGTGGGTGATGCGCACGGCGGAATAAGTGGTGTTAACGCACTGACCGCCAGGGCCGGAGGCGCAGTAGGTGTCGATGCGCAGGTCGGACTGGTTGATCTGGACGTCGATCTCCTCGGCCTCGGGAAGCACGGCGACAGTTGCCGTGGAGGTCTGGATACGGCCCTGGGACTCGGTCTTGGGAACGCGCTGGACGCGGTGCACGCCGGACTCGAACTTCATGACGGAGTAGACGCGGTCGCCCTCGACCTTGAACTCAATGGACTTAAAGCCGCCGGCCTCGCTGGGGCTGGAGTCGAGCACGGTGGTCTTCCAGCCGCGCGACTCGCAGAAGCGCTGATACATCTTGTACAGGTCGCCGGCGAAGATGGCCGCCTCGTCGCCACCGGCGGCGGAGCGAATCTCGACGATGGTGTTCTTGTCGTCGTTGGGGTCGCTCGGGATGAGCATGTACTTAATGTCTTCCTCGAGCTGGGGAAGCTTGGCCTCGTTTTCGGAGATGTCCATCTGGAGCATCTCCTTCTCATCGGCATCGGTAGTATCGTGGAGCATTTCCTTGGCAGCCTCGATGTCATCGAGCGCGCCGATGTACTCGCGCGAGGCGGCGATGAGGTCGGACTGGTGCGCGTACTCCTTGTTGAGACGCGTGAACTCCTTGATATCGGAGGCGACGGCCGGGTCGGAAAGCTTCTTCTCGAGCTCCTCGTAGGCCTTGATAATCTTTTCGAGCTTGTCGCGCATGGCGGGACTCCTTTATATGCGTGAAGGTGAAAATCGGCAGAGCTGATGGGGCGCACGGCGCCACTGCGGGGTAAGCCCGGCTAGAACATGTCGATCTTCAGATACATGCGCATCCCTTCGCGTATGGGGTACATAGTTGCGGTCTAACCCATACATGATAGCGTGCGCAGGCAAACCTGCATATAACCCGCACGGAATGAGTGGACGTAGCCGTTGGGGACGTTCCTTAACGGCTAGTCGTTTAAGAGCGTCCCCAACGGCTAACAAAGAGACTGTCGCTTTGTCACATTCTAGAGCGTTTGAAGCAGGGCGATGAGGAAGCGAACACCCTGGAGGTAGGCGCGGCGGGTGATGCGCTCGTTGGTGCCGTGGACGCCGCGGTTGCACTCGTCATCGTCGACCACAAACGCCGAAAAACGAATGCATTCGGAGCAAATGTGCTGGTAGTTGGCAGCGTCGGTCGCGCCGATCACGGTCGAGGGGACAATCGCCAACGGCTCGGATGATCCGTTTTCCTCCGTCCCCTTTGGATCGCGGAAATAACGGGCGGCGATGGAGCGAACCGCCTCGAGGCCGGGACCACCGATGCGCGGGGACGGCGAGGGCTCGGAGCTGCCGGGGGCCAGCTCCACTTCGACACGACCGGCAAGGTCCGCCCCGGCAACCGCCTCACGGCAGCGCGCCACAACGTCGGCCACGCTCGTGCCCTCGAGCATGCGGAAGTTAATGTTGGCCCACATATCCTGTGGCATCACGTTAGCGCCAGCGCTGCCGCCCTCGATCTGCGTGGGCGCGCAGGTAGTGGTCACGAGCGGGTAGAGTTTTTTGCTGGCGAGGCACTCGCACACGATGGTGTCCTTGTTGGAGGCAATCTCGTCGGCCGAGTAGAGCCCCAGCTCGACAAGCTGTGCGGCAAGCAGATCGGTCACACGCGTCGGCCACTCGATATCGCAGATTGCGGCGATAGCGCGGCTCAGTACCTCGAGCGATGTGCCGCCGTAGGGGTTGGACGAATGCCCGCCCTCGCTCTTCGTCTTGAGCACAATATCGGCGTAGCCCTTCTCGGCAAGGTCGGCATGCATAAGCCAGCCCTCGCCCGCGCCGTACTCGGCAGCCGAAACGATACGGTAGTCACCCTCGTCGATCAGGTATTCAAGTTCAATACCGCGCTCCTCGAGCACGCGACCGATCGCCCCCGCGCCGTACTGCGTGGTTTCCTCGTCCTGGCCAAAAGCCAGCAGCAGCGAACGCTTGTGCTCCCAACCGTGCGCCAACGCATACTCAACCGCCTCGAGAATACCTGCGACCTGGTCTTTCATGTCGATAGCGCCGCGACCCCAAATGTAGGTGTCGTCCACCTGTCCGCTAAAGGGAGCATGCGTCCAGTCGGCCTCGGTGCCCGGCACCACGGGGACCACGTCCATGTGGCCCATGAGCATGACGGGTTTGAGGGCGGGGTCGGAACCGTCAAGCGTCACCAACAGCGAATGGTCGACAAGCTCGACCTCGCCCGCCGCGAACACGCGCGGCCACGCCTGCTGCATATAGGCGCGCAGGTCGTCGAACGGCTGCCAGTCCACCGCCTCGGCATCCATACTCGAGATGGTCGGAAATGACAGCACGCGGCCCAAGCGCTCGCACGCGCCAGTTTCGTCCAAATCAGCAAAATCGTCCTCATGCGCAAAGAAGCGCCAAACCTCGGCCATGACATCCTTTCGACTGTGATGACGAGGGCCGCCCCACCGGAGCGGCCCTGCCACGTAAGCGTTTGCGGTCGGTTATTTGTCCTCGAGATAACGCGAGAGGAACTCGCGGGTGCGCTGGTGCTTGGGATTGCCGAAGAGCTCGGCCGGCGCGGCATCCTCGAGCACCACGCCCTTGTCCATAAAGACCACGCGGTCGGACACCGTGCGGGCAAAGGCCATCTCGTGCGTGACGACGACCATGGTCATGCCGTCGGCGGCGAGCTTGCGCATGACCTCGAGCACCTCGCCCACGATCTCGGGGTCGAGCGCGGAGGTCGGCTCGTCGAACAACATGATCTGCGGATTCATGCACAGGGCGCGGGCGATGGCCACGCGCTGCTTTTGGCCGCCGGACAGACGACCCACGGCGGCGTGCGCGAACTTTTCGAGCCCCACGCTCGTCAGATGCTCCATCGCGACCTTCTCGGCCTCGGCCTTGCTCATCTTTTTGAGCGTGACGGGCGCGAGCGTGCAGTTGTCGAGCACGTCCATATTGTTGAACAGGTTGAAGCCCTGGAACACCATGCCGATGTCCTCGCGCAGCTTATTGATATTGCAGCGCTCGGCCGTGAGGTCCTGGCCGTGGAACCAGATATGGCCGGCATCCGGAGTCTCGAGCAGGTTAAGGCAGCGCAGAAACGTCGACTTGCCCGAGCCCGAGGCGCCGATAATGGTGACGACCTCGCCGGGATTGACGGACAAGTCGATACCCTTGAGTACCTCGAGTGAGCCAAAGCTCTTGCGCAGGCCCTCGACGCAGATAAGCGGCTCTTGGTTTTGCACGGCTGCTGCAGTGCCGGTAATGGCGGTATCTGCCATGATGATTCTCCTCGTCTTAAGCCTAGTTAGAGCTGGGCAGCGTGGCAGGAGCCTCGGCGCCGAGCTTTTTGCCAAAGGCCTCGAGCAGGCGGCTCGCCACGAGCGTCAGGATCAGGTAGACCACGAGCGCCACGCAGTAGACCTCCATCTGGCGGTAGTACACGCCGGCGACCGTGGTAGTAGCGTACATGAGGTCGAACACGCCGATGACCGAGAGCACCGACGAATCCTTGATGTTGATGATGAGCTCGTTGGTGAGCGCCGGGATCGCGTTTTTAATACCCTGGGGGAACACGACCTTGCGCATAGCCTGCCACTGCGACAGGCCCAGCGAGCGCGCTGCCTCGGCCTGGCCGGGATCGATGGACTCGATGCCGCCGCGCAGGACCTCCATCATGTAGGCGGTGGAGTTGAGCGAGATGGTGACGAGGCCGGCGGTGAAGGTACTCCAGATCTGGTTGGCCTGGGCGGTCTCGAAGCCCATGCCGCGCAGAACGGTAAAGCCCGCGTAATAGATGAGCAGGCCCTGGACCATCATGGGCGTGCCGCGCACGACGGTGGAATAGACGGTCGCAAAGCCTCGGCCAATGCTCTTAAAGAAGCGCACCAGGTCGTTGTCGACGCGATCGAAGGTCTGGGTGCGCAAGAACACAAAGAGCAGCGCCAAGAAGAAGGCGATGACGGTGCCGAAGGTGGCAAGCGCGATGGTGATCTCGATACCGCGGATAAAGAAGTCGCCGCTCTTGTAGGTCATGTAGACCAAGCTCGACAGAAAGTCGCTGGGATTGGAGTCCGAGACAATGCTCACCTGCACCAGGTCGACAAACGACATGACGCAGCGGTCGATAAAGAAGATCGCCGCGATGGCAACCACGACATAGCTGCCCAAGCGTGCGCCACGACGGAAGCGCTCGGATGCGAACGGCGACGTTTCGCGATAGTCATTCCAGTGCATGAGTTTGGTGACGAGCGCCGCCGCCGACACGACGAGCCAGGCCCAAAGGATTGCCCAAAGGCAATCCTGGAAGATACCGGTGGGCGCCAAGAAGCTCAGCGGCGTGGGGTTGCGCTGGCTAAACGCCAGGCCAAGCGCCGCGATGACACTCGTGCCCAGGTACACATAACGGTGTCGGCCTTGATAAAGGAGGCCAGACGATTGATGGTTTTCATGCTGCCTCCCTATGCCGGCTGGCGGTCGAGGCACGCGTCCCACATTTGGTCGCGTTCCTCTTGGCTAATGCCCTTGAGTGTCTTGTCGATGAGTTTAAGCAGTTTGTCCGAGCCCTTGCGACAGCCGACGTTTGCCGCGACCTCCTGCTTAAAGCCCTCGCCCTCGGCAAAATGAATAGGGACGATACCCGGGTTTGGGCCATATAGCCCTTCTCGTTCTCGGTGTTGTAAGTCACGGCGTCGCACGTGCCCTGCAGCAGATTCGAGAACACCGTGGGGACGGAGTCGACCGGGTTCTTGTGCACAACGCCCGGAATCTCGTCGATGACGGTGTCGAGCATGGTGTCCTTTTGGCCGAGTACCGTGGCACCGCTAAAGTCGCTGAGCTTGGTGGCGTTTTGGTAGGGGGAACCCTCTTTTACGAACAGGCCAAAGTAGCCAATAAAGTACGGGTCGGAGAAGCCGACCGACTCCTCGCGCTCGGGCGTGGCGCTCATACCGGCGATGATGAGGTCGATCTGGCCGTTGTTGAGCGAATCGATGAGGCCCGAGAAGCTCTGCTTGACGGCAACGGGCTCGCCACCGAGGGCCTTGCAGACGATCTTGGCGATCTGCACGTCGTAGCCATCGGCATAGGCGCCCTGCACGTTGTCGATGGGGATAGTGTACTCACTGGCTTCGGAAACCTGCCAGTTGTACGGGGCGTAGGCCGCCTCCATGCCGATACGGATCTTGTCCTTGCCGATCACGGAATCGGACAGGTCGTCGCGACCGCCGCCCGTCGTGGGCTGAACCACCTTGAGCGTGGACGGGCGCTGGCAGCCGGCGAGCGCGCCGGCGACAACGGTAGCGCTCGCAGCAAGCGCACTGCCTAAGAAGATACGACGGCTGCACACCGGCTGGGTATGCGCACCGCGCTGTAGTCGAGGTTGCATCTGGTGCCTTCCCTATTTTGTTTTGCTGACAATAAGACAGGATATACGCCCGCAACCAGCAGCACGGCATGTGCGCGAAAAATTAATAGACACGCGAGGACAATTGGCGCAAAGTAGCCTGCCCCCCATGCACCGCTTGGCATAAAAAAGGCAAGGCATAGACCTTCTGGTCATGCCTTGCCTTTTGAATGACAAATTGTCGCTCTGGGCGGCGCGCAGCGTCGACCGGTCCGCCGTTCGTTAGAACGGCGGAGCCTCTAGAGCAGGGTAACGCTAAAGCTGCGGACGTCCGTCTCGCCCGGCGCCAGCGTAATGGTGTTGACCTTGTGCTCAAAGACGTCGTCCTCGGTGTCCATGGTGGTGTGGCCGGTCCAGGGCTCGAGCGCCACAAACGGGGCGTCGTTGGCGGCAGACCACACGCCGATGTACTTAAAGCCCTCAAAGTCGATCTTGACGCCGTGGCCCGACTTGCGACCGCGCAGCGTGAGCGTGGAGCCCGGGGCATCGGTGAACATGATGGCGTCGTTATCGAAGCTGCGGTGCGTGATGGGCAGCACGTCCGAGTTGTCGGGGGCCTTGTGGCTGCCCTCGAACGTCATAAGGCCATCGGGCGTGATGATGGGGGCCTCGTTAGTCCAAGCCTCGGTAAACGCCAGCTCGTAATCCTCGAATGCCTCGTCCTCGGCACCAGGAGCGGGCACGCTAAATGCGGGGTGACCGCCCACCGAGAACGGCAGGTCCACGTCGCCGGTGTTCGTAACGGCAACGGTCTGGGTAAGCGTGGCGTCGCCGATTAGGGCATAGGTCATGTTGAGCTTAAAGTGGAAGGGAAAGGCCTTGAGCGACTCGGGCGTGTCGGTGATCTCGTAGGTGACGGACGAGCCGTCCTCGGAGACCTCGACCAGCTTGTGCTCGACGATGCGCGCGAGTCCGTGGCGCGGCATCTCGCAGGTGCCGGCCGCAGACGTCGCCGTGTTGTTGCGCAGCGATCCCACGATGGGGAACAGAATCGGCGCATGCTTGCCCCAAAAGGCGGGGTCGCCCTGCCACAGATACTCGTTGCCGTTGAGGGCAAGGCTCGTGAGCTGGGCACCCATGGAATCGATGGCCGCGGTGAGGCCGCCGCGCTTGATGGTAGTGACGGTGGACATGTTACTTCCTCCAAAAGTAAACAATAGTGTCGAGGGCTATTGTCCCACTCTTGGCGGCAAGGAGAAGCGACAGGCACAGTTATTGAACGATTGCGTAAAGGTCGAACCCGCCCTGCGGCGTGCTGTCGACCGTATCGGGCGCCTGTGAATTAAAACTCACCGGAACCATGCGCTTTGAGGCACGGTAACGCGTGCCGTCGGTGGCGACGGACGGCTCATCGACCGTGAGCTCGTAGTCGCCGGGCTTGAGCTCGATGCCGTCACCTTCGGAATTGACGTATTGATACTCGTCGATTGCTTGTCCCTTGAGCGTGCGGCCCACAATATGGACGAGCATTTGGCTATCGCCGCGCGCGGTATCCCACGTCGCGCCGTCCTTAACCTCGACCGACACATGCACCGAGCGCGTGCGGCTGAGCGATTGCTCGACAGACATCTCGACCTTGGCGGCGTCCTTGCGCTGTTGCTCCACGTGGCTCCAGACATTTCCGATCGCCGAGCAAGCGATGACGCCGGCCATGAAGGCGATGAGGATGGGGCCGAGCGGTGAGCGGCGGGCCGCGTCTTCCTCGCGAGCCAGGTTGGGGCGACGCGTGGGGGCGGGCGCCTGGGCACCCTGCGCGGGCACGTCGAGTATGCTGAAGGATGCCGTGCTGCCGGGGTCGATGGTGTGGCGCGGCTGCGGGGTCTTGGCCGGCGAGATGGACATGTCGGCTGGCTCACCCAGCGTGGCCGTGGCATCGGCCTTTGCCTCGTCGGCCTCGGCCTGGGCCCAGGCCTGCTCGAAGGTCAGGGGCTCGGCGGGGTCGGAATCGGCATCCGAGTCAAGCGCATCGCCAGCATCGGAGTCCACATCGGTCCCGTCGCTCAACTCATCACTTGGCAAGGGCTCGTCCCACACCTCATCCGGAGCCTCGCCCTCGCTGTACCACCATTCAAAGCTATCGATATCCATACGGGGCGCCCCCTTGGCCTCGCAAATAAACACTTGCTAGCCTTATACCCCCAGACGGCACGGCGGCTCGCCGGCACAGATAGGAAAACCATCACAACATTCGACGCTTTTCCTCGTTTTCGAGATTTTCATCGAATGTTGTGACGGTTTGGGCGGCAGCCATGCCGCGAATGTGACAAAGGGACTGTCCTCTTGTCACATCTGGAGGGCTACGGGGATTTGGATGCAGCAGAAGTCCTCTTGGTGGGACTCGTCGTAGCTGGTGGTATCGAGGTAGCAAAAATCGAAGGCATCGCCGATGGGCTGGAGTGCGTGCTCGTCCATGCAGGCCACGATGGCACGAATGCCCTCGGGTTCGTACGGCATGCCCCAGCGGCTCATGCACAGGTATGTGCCCTCGGGCAACACCTCGACGCCAATCTCTGCCAGCTCGGCAGGATCGCTCGGCAGCAGCTCCTCGGCACCGCGCGGCAGCACGGCAAAGGAGCCGGCACCGGCGATGGGGTCGTCGGAATGCAGCGCCTCGCGACGCAGCATGGCGCCCCAGCCGCGCATGGGGCGCGTGCCCGTGAGCGCACGCATGCGCAGAATCGCGCGCATGAGCGTGGGGTGCAGCATCGAACGGCCGCGCTCGATATCGGCCGGGAACTCCTCAAAGACCACGAAGCGGCGCTCGAACTGCTTGAGCTCCGGTTTGCCCTCGCGCTCGCGCCAATAAACCGCCTCGTCGTAAAAGCTCAGTCGCTCCTGCACGCTCGCACGCTCGGCTTTGAGCCCGGCAATCTGCCCATCGAGCGCCTGAACCCGCGAGCGCAGGTGATCGGTCATCTCGCCAATGTCGAACGTCGAGGTCAGGCGGTCAATCTCGTCGAGTTCGAGCCCTAGGTCGCGCAGCATGCAGATCAGACGCATGAGCGGGATCTGCGTGGGCGAATAGAAACGGTAGCCTTTTTCGTTAACCACGGCGGGCTTAAACAGGCCGATCTTGTCGTAGTAGATGAGCGTTTGACGCGAAACGTTAAACAAGCTCGCCATCTCGCTAATCGCATACATACCCGTCTGCATAGGTCCTCCCGACACATCCTTTGACGCGAAAAGCCCGCCGCCCACAGGGGCAGCGGGCTCAAACACTCCTCGTATCCTACCCTAAATGCGCCTATGACCAGCGCTTATAGTTTGCACATGACACGCCGACGGCCTCGAGTGCCTTGGCGGCGATGTGATGCACCGCCTCATCGAGCGTGACGGTGCCGTTGTAAAACGTGAGCATGGGCGGCATGAGCATGACGCCCGGCACGCGCGCCAGGCGTGCCATATTGTCGACATGGATCGCACTGAAGGGCGTCTCGCGCACCATGAGTACCAGGCGGCGTTGCTCTTTCATCTGCACGTCGGCCGCACGCAGCAACAGGTTTTCGCTGTAACCACTCGCGATGCCGGCAAGCGTCTTCATGGAGCAGGGCGCCACGATCATGCCATCGACCGGATAGGTGCCGCTTGCGATGGCGGCGCCGATGTTCTTGTTGTCGTAGACCACATCGGCATGCGTGGCAAACTCGTCGAGCGTCATGCCGAGCTCCTGCTCGATGGTGATCTCTCCCCCGCGCGTGACGACAAGCGCCGATTCGGCGCCGGCCTGGCGCAGGCATTTGAGACACTCGAGGCCCAGCGCAGCGCCGCTGGCACCAGATACGCCAACGACAATGCGACGGGGACGGACAGAAGACTCAGGCATGACAACTCCTTACTTAGTTACTCGGTAGGGTTACTTACTAGAAAGCAATCTCCTTGGCCCACTTGTCACGGTCGATCTCCATGAACTGCGAGCGGATGAAGTTCTTCTTGAGGTCGAACGGAACCGTGCAGTCGAAGATGGCCTTGCAGGCGATGCCGTGCTCGCGGATCGAAGGATCGAACGCGGGGTCGTTGGACGGGTCGAGCACGTGGCAGTGGCAGCCGGGGATGGTGATGAGGTCGACGTCGGCCTGGAAGCGCGTGGTCATGGCCCACATCACGTCGCTCATGTCGAAGATGTCGACGTCTTCGTCAACCAGGATCACGTGCTTGAGCTCGGAGAATGCCGAGAAGGCGAGCACGGCGGCGTTGCGCTGACGGCCCTCGTCATTTTTGCTCGACTTCTTGAACTGCATGATGGCAACGAACTTGCCGCCGCCGCAGGGGGCGGCGTGAACGTTGAGCAGGCGGCCCGGGATAGCGGTCTCGACCATCTTGTAGATGGAAGCCTCGGTGGGGATGCCCGCCATGGACACGTGCTCGTGCGAAGGACCGATGCAGCTCTCCATGATGGGATTGACGCGTGTGGTGACGGCGGTGAGTC
>ENA-OQKI01000105-OQKI01000105.1-human-gut-metagenome-genome-assembly--contig:-NODE-105-length-19997-cov-5.643936_pt1 | contig 19997 bp, 19 predicted proteins | sample MGYA00242778_ERZ504798 | MGnify/ENA primary metagenome ERZ504798 (study PRJEB26092, sample SAMD00036414) | human gut metagenome | host: Homo sapiens | study: EMG produced TPA metagenomics assembly of... | reverse complement strand
GTGCAAAATGAAAACAGAATTAGAGGAATAACCCGAGAAGCAAGAAGTAGCAAAGTTAGAGAATATAGCGAAAAAAGTTTTAAAAAAATTACTACTAGTGACTATAGACAAAACTAGCCTAGTTTGTAGTAAAATATAACAAAGTTAGTAAAGATTATTACAGACACAAGCAATTGTGCTTTCGTGTTTGTTAATAACAAAATGTATGGCTTTGAAATATATGTCCGATAAATCGGATTGATTGTGTGTTGTGTGTATTTTATAAATTTATTAAAGGTTTGAAACTTTTTTGTTTTATCGAAAATAAAGCAAAAATGTGTGTTTTATGAAATTGATATAGAAAGGCACCGGGTGCGTTTAATGGCTTATGAAAACAGAAATGCAGCTTATGATTTGAGTCTTTTTGATGACAGCAGCGACTATGTTCCGGGTTCGGCCGCTCCTGAAAGAAAAGAAGAAGTACATAAAAAGCAGGAAAGAAAAAGAAGAAAAAACAATGTTGTAAGTCTTCCGAAGGAGGAACTTCAGAAGAACAGACGCCGCAGACATAACAAGTTTAAAATCGCTCTCGGAACAGTGAGCGGTGCTGCAGCGACAATCATAATCGGCATCATAATTGTCGGACAGGTAAGACTTACCGAGCTTAATCAGGAAGTTATTACGGCTAAAGAAACTCTTGCAAATGCACAGAGCGTTTATACACAGACACAGATGAAGCTTGAATCAAAGCTTTCAACATCGGATATTGAAAAGTATGCCGAGGATAAACTCGGTATGACCAAGGCTACGAACACACAGAAAGAATTTGTTACCCTTGCAGGCGGAGATAAAGCAGAGGTTTCTGCAAGTCAGGAAAGTGACAATCTCTTTACACAGTTCTGGAGTTCGGTACAGAATCTTTGGTCATAACATTTAGATTAATTTAATAAATATGTTATGAAAGAATGGAGAGTTAAGACTGCGTCTTGACTCTTTTTTCGGTATATATGCGGATTGACACGGAGCGTAACGGACACTATTTTGCGGTGAAAGGAGCTTTACATTGCAATCACCAGGATCAAAAAACAACTCAAAAAAGCGTGCCGAAAAGGGACCTGCACAAAGACTGAGACAGCGTACCGCCATATTGATTTTACTCATACTTGTGCTTGGCTTCGGTGCGGCTGTTTTAAGACTTACATACCTCACCACCGTTCAGAGCAGTGAACTTCAGGAGTCGGCTGTTGACCTTCAGCTTGCCGACACAACTGTTTCCGCAAAACGAGGAACAATTTATGACGCAAACGGCAATGTTCTTGCCGAAAGCGCATCGGTTTGGCAGGTGGTAATGTCGCCTGTCAACTTTAAGAATGACAAACAGCGTCAGGCTGCCGCAAAAGGTCTTTCGGAAATTTTTGACCTTGAATACAACGATGTGCTTGACGATACAAAACAGCAGAGCCATTATGTTGTTGTCAAAAGAAGAATCGAGTCGGATGAGCGTGAAAAGGTTCTTGAACTTATTGACACTCTGAAAAAGGATTACAGCTGTTCGGGTGTTATTCAGCTGCTTGACGATTACAAGAGATATTACCCGAAAAACAGCCTTGCATCTTCCGTAATCGGTTTTACGGGCAGTGACGATCAGGGACTTGAGGGTATCGAGTATGAATATGACAGCTATCTGTCGGGTACTCCCGGTCGAATTATCACGGCACAGAATGCAAGAGGTACGGATATGCCGTTCCGATACGAACAGAATGTTGAATCTGAGGACGGCAACAATGTGTATCTCACAATTGATGAAACAATTCAGTCAATTTGTGAAAAATATATGCAAAAGGGTGTTGAGGACAACAATGTTCTTAATAAGGGCGTCTGCATTGCAATGGATGTAAACACAGGCGCAATCCTTGCGATGGTAACAACAGACGGCTACGATCTTAACAATCCTTATGAGCTTTCGGCAAAGGATAAGAAGAAAATCAAATCAACTCCAAAAAAGAAACAGGCGGAGGCAGAAAGTGCGGCTCTCAGCAATATGTGGAGAAACAAGGCTGTTGCCGACACATATATGCCCGGTTCTGTATTTAAGATGTGCGTTGCGTCAGCGGCTCTTGAAGAAAACCTTGTAAATGAAAAAACATCATTTACCTGTACGGGTTCAATTTTGGTTGAGGGCGAAACCATTCATTGTTCAAATATAGCAGGTCACGGAACGCAGAGCTTTGTTGAGGCAATTTCAAACTCATGTAACCCTGCATTTGTCCAGATTGGTCAGATGCTCGGTGCAAGCAAGTTCCGTCAGTATTATCAGGGATTCGGTTTCAGCGATAAAACAGGAATCGACCTCCCGGGTGAGGCAGAGGACAGCTTTTGGAAAGAAGGAAAAATGGGCGGTGTTGACCTTGCGGTTGCATCATTCGGTCAGAACTTCAAAATCACTCCTATTCAAATGATTACAGCCTGTGCGGCTGTTTCAAACGGTGGTTATGTTGTTCAGCCTCATGTGGTTTCAAAAATCACAGATTCAAAGGGCAATGTAATCAAGACTGTTGATAAAAAGGTTAAAAGACAGGTTATTTCAGACGATACATCCAAGAAGATGAATGAATACCTTGAGTATAACACAGAAAGACAGGGTGCTGCCGCAGGTTATATTTCAGGCTACAAGGTAGCCGGTAAGACAGGTACATCTGAGAAAAAGGATATTACAAAGGTAGAAAGCTCATTTTCTGAGGACTATATCTCATCATTCTGCGGTTATGCTCCGGCAGACGATCCGCAGATTGCAATGCTTGTATTCTTTGATACTCCCGACGGTGATGCCTACTACGGTTCACAGGTTTCATCACCTGTATTTATCAATATTATGAGCGAGGTTCTTCCTTATCTTGATGTTAAGACATCATACACAGACGAGGAACTCGGTTATGTTGATGCATCTGCAGGCGATTACACAGGCGTCAGCGTTGACGAGGCTAAAACAGCTGTTGAGGCTGACGGCTTTACGGCAACCGTAAAGGGTAACGGTTCAACTGTAATTTCACAGATTCCGACCGTATCGTCAGGACTTCAGAAGGGCGGCAGTATTGTCCTCTACACAGACAGCGACAGTCAGTCGGAAACAGTAAGTGTTCCGAGTCTTATCGGTCTTTCTCCCGATGAGGTGAACAATGTTGCAAGTGCCTACGGATTGAATGTCAGCTTCTCGGGTGCAACAACATCCTCCGGAACAAGCTCATCACAGAACATTGAGGCGGGAACTTCGGTCAGCCCCGGTACGGTAATAACGGTATCTTTTGCGGATTCCTCTTCAACACTCAACGAATAACAAAAATATTTATTAGTCTGAAAGGAAAGATAACTATGATTTACGGAATATGGACATTTTGTGCGGCTTTGCTTGCTTTTATAATCTCAGCCGTTACAGGCAAGTTTTTGATTCCATACCTTCGCAAGCTCCATTTTGGTCAAACAATTCTTGAGGAAGGTCCTAAGTGGCACAAGGGTAAGCAGGGAACTCCCACAATGGGCGGTATAATGTTCATCGTTGCAATTGTGGTTGTCACAATGATCAGCACAGTTATATATGCCTTTACAGGTGCTGATTTGGTAAATTCATTCTTTGCAGACATTCCAAGAGAATGTATGTTCATTTTCTGCGGACTCGGTCTTGCGGTTGCAAACGGTTTTATCGGCTTTATTGATGATTACATCAAGGTTGTAAAAAAGCGTAACCTCGGTCTTACAGCGTCACAAAAGCTGATTCTCCAGTTTCTTGTTGCCGCCGCTTTTCTTGCAGTTCTGGCAATTGCAGGCTACGGTACAACAACAACTATTCCTTTTGTCGGCAAGGTTGACCTCGGATTTTTCTATTATATTATTGCCGCCGTTGCAATCGTGGGTATCGTAAACTCGGTAAACCTTACAGACGGTATTGACGGTCTTGACGGTTCGGTAACATTCTTTGCGTGTGTTGCATTTATGCTTATCGCCTGCGTAAAGAGCTATCTCGGCATAACAGCCATGAGCGCCGCATCTGCGGGTGCCTGTCTCGGATTCCTCGTTTGGAACTTTCACCCTGCAAAGGTGTTTATGGGCGACACGGGTTCACTTTTCCTCGGCGGTCTTGTATGCGCTCTTGCTTTTGCAATTGATATGCCTATTCTTCTTATTCCGATCGGAATTATCTATATTGCTGAGGAGCTTTCCGTTATTCTTCAGGTCAGCTACTTCAAAATCACACACGGCAAGCGTCTTTTCAAGATGAGCCCTATCCATCACCACTTTGAAATGTGCGGTTGGAGCGAGGTTAAGATTGTCGGTGTGTTCAGTGCAGTAACCGCAGTTTTCGGTGCAATCGCTTTTGCACTTGCATATTTTGGTGCATAAATAAACGCAGAAATACTTGTTTAAAATAAATTTTAAGGGAGGAACGGTCTTTGGCTCCACAAAAAAGAATGATGCTTAAAGCTGATGTAAACAGAATATATGATGAAGAGGTTTACTCGGAGCAGAAGATCAGGGAAGAAAAGTTTTTTGTCCGTCCTACTCGTCAGAGAAAGATGAAAAAAGGAAAGCTGTTTTCCGTTGGCATGGGACTTGACCTTCCGTTTTGCATAATCATTCTTGTACTTCTCATTATCGGTATGATTATGATGTTTTCTGCAAGCTATGCCTATGCTTATTACAATCAGGGCGACAGCTATTATTACCTTGTAAGACAGCTCATTTTTGCCGCTATCGGCGTGGGCATAATGTTTTTCCTTTCGTTCTTTAACTATAATAAACTTCACAAAATCGCACCGATTGTTCTTGCAATTTCGTATTTGTGCCTGCTTGTGGTTCTTGTACTGCCGGGTTCCGAAGGCGTAAAAAGATGGATTCCTCTTGGAATTTTCAACATTCAGCCTTCCGAAATTGCAAAGTTTGCAATCATCCTTTTCTTCTCACATTGGTGCAGTAAATACTATAACAAAATGCAGTTTGCCCGTTACAGCGTTTTGCCGGGTATAATTGTTTTCGGTTCAACAGCACTTTTGCTTTTTCTTGAACCGCACTATTCGGGCATCGTAATCATCGGCATTCTTTCGGTTGTAATGCTTTATATCGGCGGAATGCAGACAAAGTATCTCGGAATAGGTCTTGGACTTATTGTCGGAGTAGTGCTTATACTTGCCGTCACAAACAGCCTGTCCTATGCTATGAGCCGTCTTGACGGTTGGGGTCAGGCACTTGAATATACAACAGATGATATGTGGTGGACCACATATCAAACCCGAAATTCACTCTATGCAATCGGTTCGGGCGGACTTTGGGGACTTGGTCTCGGTCAGTCAAGAATGAAGTACCTCTATATTCCTGAGCCGCAGAACGACTTTATCTTTGCCGTTGTTGTTGAGGAGCTCGGTCTTGTGGGCGCACTTATGATTCTCCTTATTTTTGCACTTCTTGTGTGGAGAGGTATCACACTTTCACTTCGTGCAAAGGATAAGTTTGGCAAACTTCTCGGTATCGGTCTTACCTCACAGATCGGCATTCAGGTTGTGCTGAATATTCTCGTTATCACAGACTGGCTGCCTAACACGGGTATCAGCCTTCCGTTTTTCAGCTACGGCGGCAGTTCGCTTATTATGCTGCTTGCCCAGATGGGACTTGTGCTTTCAATTTCCAGAACGGCAAATATCGAAAGACAATAATTTAAAAATAGTTTTCTCCTGCATGAGTTTTGCAGAATTTTCAAAAGAAAGGTAAGAAAATTATGAAAGTATTGCTTGCAGGCGGCGGCACGGCAGGACACATAAATCCTGCACTTGCAATAGCCGGATATATAAAGAATAAAAGAAATGATGCCGAATTTTTGTTTATCGGCAACCGTGGCGGAATGGAGCAAAGACTTGTTCCACAAGCCGGTTTTGAAATTAAGTCAATCACAATCAGCGGATTTAAGAGGAGCTTTTCTCCTAAGAGTATGCTTGAAAATGTTAAGACAGTTTCAAGAACCTTCACTTCTTCAAGAGAGGCAAAGAAAATAATTGCCGAGTTTAAGCCTGATATCTGTATCGGAACAGGCGGATATGTTTCGGGTCCCGTTATCAGAACAGCCGCAAAAATGGGTATTCCGTGCATTATTCACGAGCAGAATGCATATCCGGGCATTACAAATAAAATGCTTGCAAAGAGCGTCAAAAAGGTAATGCTTGCCGTTCCGGACGCAAAAAAGTATTTTGACAAAAATGTTGATTTTGTCATTACCGGAAACCCTGTAAGACAGGAAATCCTAACGGCAAAAAAAGAAGAGTCAAGAAAAGAACTCGGGCTTGACAACCGTCCCGTAGTGCTTTCGTTCGGCGGAAGCCTCGGAGCAAGAAAAATAAATGAAGCTGTTGCAGACCTTGTTGCAAGAAGCGGTATTGACGGCAGATATCAGCACATTCACGCATACGGCAGTTACGGCGACTGGTTTCCGCAGCTCGTTGAGGAAAAGGGTACTGACATTGCCGATTGTTCAAATCTTGATATAAGACCGTATATTGATAATATGCCGACTTGCATGGCGGCGGCAGACCTTGTAATCTGCCGTGCAGGCGCAATTACACTCAGCGAAATTCAGGCTATGGGCAAACCGGCAATCCTTATCCCGTCACCTAATGTTGCCGAAAATCACCAGTACCACAATGCAATGGCACTTGTGAATGCAGGTGCGGCTGACATTATTGAGGAAAAAGACCTAACGGGTGCGGCTCTTATGCGTAAAACTGACAAAATGCTTCTCAATCCCGAAAAGCTTGAGAAGTACAGCGAAAATTCACGCAAAATGGCAATTACCGATGCCAACGAAAGAATTTATTCGGTAGTCAAAAAAGTTCTCGGACTTGTGTAACGGTAACATTTATAACGCTTTCTCATAGAATAGAAGGGTATTCTTTTTGAGAGGGTGTTATTGTGTCAAAACTGCTTGTTACAGGACGCAAAAAGCTTGACGGAGAGGTTGAAGTTCAGGGGGCAAAAAACAGCGCTTTGCCGATTATTGCCGCCTCGATTCTTACAAAAGGTGAAAATGTAATCCACAATTGTCCTTCGCTTTCCGATGTTGACGCATCTGTCAACATTCTTCGGTATCTTGGCTGTACCGTCACACGCTGTGATAAAACACTTCTCGTAAAATGTGACGATATCAACCGCTTTGATGTTCCCGTTGAATTGATGCGTAAAACAAGGAGTTCAATTGTTTTTCTCGGTGCAATCCTTGCACGAACGGGAAGGGCGAGAATTTCGTTCCCCGGCGGATGTGAAATCGGTTCCAGACCAATTGATTTGCATCTCAATTCACTTCGGGAAATGGGGGCGGATATTCGTGAAAAGCACGGCTATCTTGAATGTTGCGTTCCAAACGGACTTTGCGGAACAAAGATAACGCTTTCATTCCCGAGTGTGGGTGCAACGGAAGATATTATGATTGCCGCCTGTCTTGCAAAAGGCACAACAACAATCATCAATGCCGCCCGTGAGCCTGAAATCTGCGACCTTGCGGATTATCTCAATTCCTGCGGTGCCGATATTTCCGGAGCAGGCGAGGGTGTTGTCGTCATTGAGGGTGTAAGCTCTCTCTGCGGCTCTGTCCACACAATCATTCCGGACAGAATCGTTGCCGCAACGCTGATGAGCTGTGCCGCCGTAACGGGTTCAAAAATTATACTTAACGGAATAATTTCATCCCACCTTGCGGCACTTATTCCAATCTTCAAAAATGCAGGGTGCAAGATAAGAATTTCGGACGGAAATCTTGAGATAAATGCTCCCGAAAGACTTAAATCAATGAAAACAATCAGAACGATGCCGTTTCCGGGCTTTCCCACGGACGCACAGGCGCCCTTGCTTGCAACAGCGTGTGTTGCAGACGGAACAACGGTTTTTGTTGAAAATATATTTGAAAACAGATACAGACACATTCCCGAGCTTGTCAGAATGGGTGCAGCCGTTAAGACAGAGGGCAAGGTAGCCGTTGCAGAAGGTGTGGAAATTCTTTACGGTGCGTCGGTTGAAGCTCCCGATTTGCGTGGAGGAGCGGCACTTGTTATTGCAGGCCTTTGTGCAGAGGGCAAAACCGAAATCGGCGGCGTGGAGTATATTGAAAGAGGCTACGAGTGTATTGAGTCTACTCTTACATCAATCGGGGCAGATATCAAGAAAATTTAGGGTAATCAGATTTTTAACTGTCGCAGGGCGGATTTCCGCCCTCGGCAGATAACATAAACGAAGGGAGGATTTGCTTTGAGCGACGGTAAAGACAGAAGACCGCTTACATCAAAAGAGCGAAAGAGTCTTGAAAAACAGCGTAAAAATGCCGCAAAGCAGGCAGAAAAGTATCATAAGGAAAAAGCAAAGCAGGATAAGAGAGCTAAAAAATCCCCCAATCCGAAAAAGGAACAGCAGAAAAAAGCTCCAAAAAGTAAAATTGAGGAGGCTTTTCTCAAGCAAAAAGAAGAGCAGGAATCACAAAGACAAGCCGAAAATATGAGCCGTGAAGAAAAATTCAGGAGAAAAGGCAAGGCTAAAATCAAGAACCTTAAACCAAAGGATTATGAAGACGGCTATTATGTTGACGAATTCGGAGAAAAGCAAAAACAGGAAAAGCGTGCAAAGGAAATCCGTGCTCAGGAGCGTGAAGTAATTCGCAGAAGAAAAAAATCTCTGACGAGCACTCAGATTAAGCACAGGAGAATCGCATTGTACAGTTCAATTTTTGCGGCAGTGCTTATAATCGGTGTTATACTAAGCCTTACAGTCCTTTTTAAAACCGAAAAAATTGAGGTTGTGGGGGACAAGTATTATGACGAAAAACAGATAATTGCATTCAGCGGTGTTGAATATCAGGAGAACATCTTCATGGGTGCAATGTACAATACATCGGACAAGATTGTCAAGAATCTTTCGTATATCGAAAGCGCAAGCGTAAGCTTTAACATTCCGGACACAATAACAATTACTGTTGTTGACGCAACACCGTCATATGTTATTCCAAACGGTAACGGCTATCTGCTTGTAAGCTCAAAGGGCAGAATCCTTGAGGAAATTTCCGAAAATAAGGACAAGCTTCCCGAACTCACCTGCGGCGACATCAAGACCACAGAGGTTGGACAGTATGTGTCATTCAGCGACGCAAATGTTCCCGATATTCTCGAAGATGTTTCGCAGAGCCTTATCAACAACAAGGTTAAGAATATCACAGGCTTTGATGTTACCGACACGGCAAACATAAAGCTCGTTTATGACGGAAGGATTGACATTAACATCGGACTTCCCGATGATATCGACTATAAAATCAGAACTGCAATGACAATCATCAACGAAAAGCTTGACCCGAACAACACGGGACTTGTTGCAGGAACGCTTGATGTTTCGGCTTGCAGTACATCAAAAATTTCTCACTACAAACCTGCCGCAACCCAGCCCACAGCCGCAACACAGGCAACCACACAGGCAACAACGCAGGCGGCTGATTCTTCAGCCGATACGGGTGACGGCTACACAGACAACTACACATGGGATGACGGAACATATTCGGGCGGTGACACGGGTTATTACGACAATAACAGCTATAATAACTATGATAACGGTACCTATGACAACGGTGACGGCGGATATGACTACGGTAATGCGGACGGCGCCTATACGGGCGAGTAATTTTTCAGCAGAATTTTCCGTATAAATTTGCAGAAAAACGGCTGAAAAGCATTGCTATTTTGAAAAAAGTATGATAGTATAAGATAGTATAATTGTGTACTATGAAGAATAATGATTTCTGACTGAAAGTTGTCAATATATAAGGAGGACGAAAAAATGGCTTTTGAACTGGAATTGGAAAACGAGTATATGCCTAAAATTAAAGTGATCGGTGTCGGCGGAGGCGGCGGAAACGCTGTTAATCGCATGGTTGCGACCGAGGTTAAGAATGTTGAATTTATCGCAATAAATACAGATGAACATGTTTTAAGACTTTCAAAGGCTTCGCAGAAGATTCAGATCGGCGAAAAGCTTACAAGAGGTAAGGGCGCAGGCTCTATGCCGCAGATTGGACAGGAGGCAGCCGAGGAGAGCAGAGATGAAATCGCAGCACTTCTCAAGGATACGGATATGGTATTTGTTACTGCCGGCATGGGCGGCGGTACAGGTACAGGCGCTGCTCCAGTAGTTGCCAAAATCGCAAAGGATATGGGCATTCTTACAGTCGGCGTTGTTACAAAGCCGTTTGCTTTTGAAGGCAAGAGAAGAATGACTCAGGCTGAGCAGGGTATTGCAGAGCTTTCTGCCTGTGTTGACTCGCTTATCATCGTTCCTAACGAAAGACTCAAGTATGTTTCGGATACAAGCATCACTCTCCAAAACGCATTTGCTATTGCCGATGATGTTCTCAGACAGGGTGTTCAGAGTATTTCTGACCTTATCCTTCTCCCGGGTCTTGTAAACCTCGACTTTGCCGATGTTACTTCCGTAATGAAGGACGCAGGCTATGCTCACATGGGTATGGGCAGTGCAACAGGCAAGGACAAGGCTACCGTTGCCGCAGATATGGCTATTTCAAGTCCGCTTCTTGAAACTTCAATTGACGGCGCAAAGGGTCTTATTATCAACATCACAGCATCTGCCGATGTTAGTCTTGATGATATCGATGCCGCATCAACAATGATTAAGGATAAGGTTTCAGATGATGCAAACATCATTTGGGGTGCTGTTATTGACGACAAAATGGAAGATGCTATCAGCGTAACGGTTATTGCAACCGGCTTTAACGCAGACGGTCAGATTGCTAAGAAGAATCTTACGGACGCAGTTTCATCAGCGTCAGCTCCTGTTGTGGCTAAGGAAGAGCCAAAGTCAACAACAAAGGACAAGACTGATGATGACGACGATACCTTCTATGATATTATGTCAATTTTCAACAAGTAATACATTCTGATGTAATGAGGCACTCCTTTTCGGGAGTGCCTTTTCGTTTGACAACGGCAATTCCGTTATGGTATAATTTGAACGGAATAAAGGGGAATTGTGAGCTTTTGTGCTTTTACAATTTCTCTTTTTTTGAGCGAAATCCAAAAGCAAAGAAGGCGGAAAAATGAAAAAACTACTTGCACTTTTGATTGCCTTGATGACTGTTCTTTTGTGCAGCTGTTCATCAGGCGGTGAAACAATCCGATTCGGTGCGGCAGGTACCGGCGGAATTTATAACGAAGCGGCGAATTCGATAAAGTCGATTGCCGATGCTGACGGCACTCTGAAAATTGAAACAAAGACAACAGCCGGTTCTGCGGCAAATGTTCGCTTGCTTTCACAGAATTATCTTGACGCTGCAATTGTTCAGTCCGATATTGCACACGACGCATTTAACGGCGAAAATAATTTTGAAAAATCCGGCAGTCTTGAGGGTTACAGCGCTGTTGTAGGTATGTTTACAGAGGCTTGTCATATCGTTGTAAGAAAAGATTCTGATATTAACAGTGTTGATGATTTGCTCGGCAAAACCGTGAGCATCGGTGAAGAAGAATCGGGTTCGGAGCTTAACGCAAAGCAGATTCTTTCGGCATACGGGCTTAACTCAAAAATGGTTAAGGAAAAAAATCTTAATTATGCCGATGCCGCAAAACAGTTACAGAACGGCGAAATTGATGCGGCATTCTTCACACTCGGACTTAATGCAACAGTTGTTGAGGAACTTTCAAAGCAATGTGACATCAAGCTTATAGGAATTGATGATGCAGCTGTTAAAAAGCTTAAAAACACCTACAGCTATGTTGACTGCAAAATTCCGAAAAACACTTACCACGGGCAGAGTGATGAAGTCGGCACAGTTGCGGTAAAGGCTGTTCTGATTGTGAACGACAGACTTTCAGTCGAACAGGTGAAGAAGCTTACACAGCTTGTCTTTGACAATGCGCAGGAACTTCAGCTGACTGTTTCGGCGGATGTTGACATAACGCTTGAAAAAGCCGTTGAAGGTGTTAAAATTCCTTTTCACAAGGGTGCGGCAGAATATTATTCCGAAAGAGGAATAACAGTAAAAACAGCAGGATAACTGCGAAAGGATTGGTGCTGATTGAATATAACTCTTGATATGTATCAGACAATCGCAGTTGCTGTGATTGTTCTGATGGCCGGTGCATTTCTGAAAAAGCGTATATCGTTTTTGCAGAAATTTTGTATACCCGCACCTGTAATCGGCGGTTTGCTTTTTGCAATTCTTACGCTGGTTCTCTATATGACAGGTGTTGCGGTAATTGATTTTGATGATACACTAAAGGAAGTCTGCATGGTGTTTTTCTTTACCTCAGTCGGATTTCAGGCGAATCTCAAGGTGCTGAAAAGCGGAGGCAAATCCCTTATCGTATTTTTGTTTCTTGTAATTATGCTCATTGTAATGCAGAATTTCTCTGCAATCGGACTTGCAAATTTGATCGGACTTGACTCGCTTACGGGTATGACGACGGGTTCAATTCCTATGGTAGGCGGTCACGGTACGGCGGGCGCTTTCGGTCCTGTACTTGAGGATTTCGGCGTTCAGGGTGCGACAACTGTTTGTACTGCCGCTGCAACATTCGGTCTTATCGCAGGCTCACTCATGGGCGGACCTGTCGGAAACAGACTTATTAAAAAGCACAACCTTATTGCTACAATCAAAACAGAGGATGACAGCCTTCTTGTTGAAGAAGAAGAAAAGCACGAACGACATTTTTCAATGTATGCTCCGGCAGTATTTCAGCTGATTATAGCGGTCGGACTCGGTACGGTTGTTTCAGATTTGCTTTCACTTACGGGCATGACATTCCCGATTTATATAGGTGCAATGATTGTTGCCGCAATTATGAGAAATATCGGTGAATACACGGGTAAAATCACCATTCATATGGGCGAGATTAACGACCTCGGCGGTATATGTCTCTCACTTTTCCTCGGTATTGCTATGATTACACTCAAGCTTTGGCAGCTTGCCGACCTTGCGCTTCCGCTTATTATACTTCTTGCAGGTCAGGTTGTTCTTATGTTCATTTTCACATATTTTGTTGTGTTCAACATTATGGGCAGAGATTACGATGCCGCTGTTCTTGCGGCAGGTACTTGCGGTTTTGGTATGGGCGCAACGCCAAATGCAATGGCAAATATGCAGGCAATCTGCGAAAATACGCACCGTCCGTTAAGGCTTATCTTATTGTTCCGATTGTCGGCAGTTTGTTTGCCGACTTCCTGAACAGTCTGACGATAACATTCTTTATAAATTGCATTTAGAATCGGAGGCAGGTATTATGAAGGACAGGAAATTTACATTTGATTCCGAAAACCTTGCTTTTCCCGAGATTCATACGGGCAAAGTAAAGCAGAATGATGTTGCCGAGGATAACACAGACAGCACGGTTGTTTATGATACTGTCGCTGTTCCCGAGGTTCATCTCAAAAAGCATAAGCATAAAAAACAGAAGAAAGACAATAAATAAAACAACAGCCGTACATTTCAAAAGTGTACGGCTGAAATTTTTGTATTTAATTTTGAAATAAAACCTTACCTTTCGTAATGGGGGTGTATGCGGTAAGTTCGGCCATGTCAAGGTCGATTTTGTGCATATCAACCGCACAAATTTGGTGATTGTTGTAGGTGGTGTAGTAGTAGATTCCCTTGTCGGTATTGCAACAGGAGGTGTAAAGTGTGATTTCATATTTTCCGTCTGAAACCTCACAACAACCTCTCTGCTGGTCAACAGAACCGAGAATGTGGAAAAACTGGCTCACGCTTTCGCTCTCGCTGTCACCAGAAACGGAGTTCAGCTTTGTGAACGCAACCTTTGCAAAACGGGATGCGGATGAAAGGTCGCCCGGCAGTCCGATTGCACCCATTCCACGGCTGTATGTGGTAAGCTCGGCACTTTTGCCGAAGTTGTTTTCGGGTTGCTTTGGTGAGAGTGACATATAGTTGTTAAGCATGAACATCTGAATGTCAAACGGAGGATTGTTTGTAAGCACACCGACAGGGTTGTCATAGACCTTGAGTCCGTCATTTGTCGATTCAACTGTAAGCGATTCGTTTCTGTCGGAAATAATCCAATGCAATTGAGCACAGGGGAGCTTGTTGCTGAACTGCGTATTTGTTATGTTAAGGTTTTCAAGCTTTTTCCTTGCCTGCAAAACGCTGTCGCAATGTGAAAGTATATACGGAATGAACTCAAATTGTGCAATATTTTCCTTGCCGTTTTTCGGTTCAAAATATACGGCATTGCCCACAAAATTTAGCCCTGCCATACACAAGCCCTTTTCATTCATTGCGTCGTAATATAGCGGATAACCGTCTGCAATGTGCGCCATGCCAATCATCGCAAAGTGGTTGTTGCATTCGTCTGTATGGCGGAACTTAAACGGAAAATTTCGTGGTGTAATTGTAATTTCGTCACCGTATGAAAATTCATAATCAAGCGTTCTGCCAAAGTAAAAGTCTTTTGTTTTATATGTTGCCGCTGTACACATATCATCAGCCTCCGATTCTTTTAATAATAAATATTCTTCCGCTTGGTATAGAATATCATACTGCTTAAACAAAATGATTGCAAGGTGATTTTTGGAAAATTACAAAAATTGTCGAAATCACTTGAAAAATTACCTTGCTCGGTATATACTATATATGTCAATATGAATGATATGTCAATATGAATGGGAATGAGGTTCTCCCACGGCTTTTGTCGAAACCGCTTTTGCTGATGACTTCTGTTTTTTGAACAGGGGCATTGGCTTTTTTTATGCGATGTTCTTTGTGCGGAAATTTTGAGGAGGAAATTTATGAAGAACAAATTTGTTGATTTTAAGGTGCTTGCAACATCTCTGTGCTGTTCCGTTGTGATGGGACTCATATCGTTTGCGTTTCTGAAATGTCTTGATTATGCGGCAGATTTCAGGAGTTTCTTTCCGCTGTGCTATATGTTTTTGCCCGTAGCAGGTATTGTGACCGCTTTTGTATATAAGCGTATCGGCGGAAAGTCGTCAATGGGCAACAACATTATTATTGAGAGTGCCAATGACGGTGAAAAAGTGCCAAAGCGACTTGCATCGTTGACATTTATATTTACCTGCATAACCCATCTTTTCGGCGGTTCTGTCGGCAGAGAGGGAACTGCCGTTCAGATCGGCGGTTCGCTGACAAGTAATGTTGCCGATTATCTCGGCTTTAAAAATAATGACCGAAGTACAATCGTTCTCAGCGGAATCAGCTCTGCATTCGGTTCGGTTTTCGGCACACCGTTTGCAGGCGCATTTTTCGGAATGGAAGTCTGCTGTGTCGGAAGATTGTCGGCAGGTGCGGTAATTCCGTGCTTTGCGTGTTCATACCTTGCAAATTTTGTTACACAGCTTCTCGGCTTTAAACATGAAAGATATGCAATCTCATCAATCCCCGATTTTGACGCAAGATTTCTTTTTGTATTTTTTAATTGCGGCAGTTTGCCTCGGCTTAATCGGCAAGCTGTTTGCACTCGGAATAAAGTATGTAAAACTTGCATACTCAAAAATTTTCAAGAACTACCTTCTTGCCGCAGCAGTAGGTGCGGCAATCGTCAGCCTTTTAATTTTCGCTTTGGGACTTAACGATTTTGAGGGCTTAAGCACATGGATGCAGCACACCGCCTTTAAGGGCGATGCAAAATGGTACGATATGCCGGCAAAATATCTTTTAACCGTACTCACCCTCGGTGCAGGATTTCAGGGAGGAGAGGTTACTCCTATGTTTGATATGGGTGCGTCATTCGGCAGTTGGTTCGGATGCGCCTGCGGATTTGATCCCACATTTTTTGCGGCAATCGGATTTGTATGTGTTTTTGCCGCAGCAATCAACACACCTATTACAGCAATCGTTCTCGGTATCGAAGTTTTCGGTGCGTCTGCCGCCCCGTATTTTGTGCTTGCAGTCCTCATCAGTTTTATCGCATCCGGCAATACAACAATTTATCCGTCGCAAAAATTCCCGGTTGATAAAAGCCTTTTTCATTTTCAAAAGAAGTAATGCAATAGGCTTGAGCAAAGTGTAAGTCGGTGTATTTAGGCGTTGACTTTACCAAAATTATTATTTATACTTTTCTCATAATCAATAGTTAGTTGTGGGGGGAGATTATATGAAAAAATTCAGAGCGGTTTGTTTGGCTTTTGTGATGATGTTATCCGTTGCGTTAATGCTTTGCGGTTGCGGTGATACGAAAATTACAGACAAGGTTAACTTTTCCGATGTTGATGAAATAACCGTCGTAATGTCGGACGAGTTAACCGCCGTGCTTGGCGAGGTTGATTTCAAGACGGTCAAGAATATTCTGCAATCAGCCAAAACAGGCGGTATAAGCGGTGAGTTTGACGGTGGAATCCTTATTGAAACACGCAAAGACGGAATTGTTACCCACAATATCCGTGTCGGCGGTGCTGACAAAATCTGTGTTGACAAGGACAATTCAACCGTGTATAAAATTTCCGATGATGATTACAAGACCTTGGAAAAGGTTATGGACAATTACAAGCTGTAACACTTGAACAGAATCACGATAAATAAAAATATAAGCGAGATGAATTCAATCGAAAAATTCATCTCGCTTTTTGCTTGAAGATTAAATTGTTTGCAGAATAAAATCAGAAATCATCGCCGAAATCCGTGTCAAATTCATCATCCAAATCAGACGAAAACAAGTCGTCATTATCTTCGTCATCATTCATAATATCTTCAATCACGGTGAACTCAAGACCTTTTTCAAGCGGATCAAGCATTCCGTCATGGTTTAAATCAAACAATCTTTCAAAATCGAAAATGCCCATAAAATTTTCTCCTTAACATATGGAATATCCTATATGTTAATCATATCAAATGAACTGTACGATAAAACGGACTTTCCTTTGATGTCAGACAAATTTATTGAGTTCTGCGTTGTATTTGTAGTCAATTGCAGAAAGCTTGCTTTCAATTTCTTCTTTACTGCAACCGAGATCGTCACACATTTTATCAAGGCTGGGGTAGAAATCACGCAGCTTTGTATTAACAAAGCTTAAAAGAATCATCGGATCGTTCGGAATTGTATTTTCAGCCATAATAATCGCCCTTTCAAAATTATTTACTGTATTTACTAATCTTACAATTAGTAGTATAATATACAGGGACAAATTTGTAAACGGTATTTTGTGTGATGCCGTGTGTAACAGATAAATTTTTCAAAGGAACTTGGAAATGAATAAGAAATTTGATGTTGTAATCGTTGGCACAGGTGCGGCCGGACTTTATGCGGCACTTAATTTTCCCGAAAGCGTGAATATTCTTCTTGTTTCAAAGCGTGAACTTCAGCTTTCAAACAGCTCTCTTGCGCAGGGCGGTGTTGCGTGTGTGCTTGATACGGTTCACGACAGCTACAAGCTGCATATTACAGATACATTGATTGCGGGAAAGTATAAAAATACTCTTTCCGCTGTTGAAAAGCTTGTTACCGAAGGACCTTCGGATGTTCTTAAATAAAAGACCTCGGTGTTGATTTTGACCTTAACGAGGACGGCACAATGTGCAAAACTCTTGAGGCAGGTCACAGCAGAAACAGAATTGTTCATCATAAGGATTCAACAGGCAAGGCAATTGTTGACGGACTTATCGCAAAGGTTACTCAGTTAAAAAATGTTACCGTGTGTGACAACGCTCTTGTTTATTCAATTGACAAGGTGCTGAACGGTTTTTATATAAGCATTTTGAGAAACGGTGAAAAGCTTCACTACGGCTGTAACTACTGTCTGCTTGCAACAGGCGGTATCGGCAGGGTTTATAAGTATACAACCAACTCCGCAATTGCAACGGGTGACGGCATTGCGTTTGCATATATGCTTGGTGCAAGAATTAAAAATCTTTCGAGAATACAGTTTCACCCGACAGCATTTGCGGCTGATCATGGCAGAGAGCGTTTTCTTATAAGTGAGGCTGTTCGTGGTGAGGGTGCGGTTCTGCTCAACTGCAACGGCGAGAGATTTGCCTCAAATTATGACAGCAGAGGAGAGCTTGCTCCGAGAGATGTTGTTTCAAATGCGGTTATGCTTGAATCAATTAAGACGAACAGCGAGAATTTCTATCTTGACATAACCCACAAGCCGGCTGATTTTGTAAGAAATCGTTTTCCGATGATTTATGAAAGATGCCTTGAAGAAGGCGTTGACATTACAAAGGACAGAATTCCTGTATTTCCGTGCCAGCATTACCTTATGGGCGGTATTGATGTTGACCTTCATTCACGCACAACCGTTGAGGGCTTGTATGCCGCAGGAGAGTGCTCGCACACAGGTGTTCACGGTGCAAACCGTCTTGCAAGTAACTCGCTCCTTGAGGCGCTTGTTTATTCAAGAACAGCCGCTCTTGATATTACGGATAAAATCAACAAATTCGGCAGAAGAACTCTTGGTGAAGAACCTGTTTATCGCCCTGTTGAGGGCAAGACTATGCCGCATGGCTGTCGTTCAAAAATCAGAGAGATTTTGCAGGACGCATATTTTGTTCTTCCAAAGCCTGAAAAATATGAAGAAAGCAGTAAGCAGATTCACGAGATTATGAGTGAACTGTTTGCAGAAAAGTACGAAATCAATTCCGACCTTGTTGAGGCAAGAAGTGCGGCAATTGTTGCAAGTATCATTTTTGATGAAATTATGGAGGGTACAGACTGATGACACTTAACAGCATTTACGTAGACAATCTTATCAAAACCGCATTGCTTGAGGATATCAACTATCTTGACACAACAACCGATTACCTTATTGACGAAAATCAGGAAAACACGGCAATTTTCCTTGCAAAAAGTTCAGGTGTTCTTTGCGGTATCGAGGTTGCGCTCCGTGTGTTTGAAATTCTTCAGCCAAACGGTTTTGAGGCAAAGGTTTATAAGCATGACGGCGACAAGCTTGTAAAGGGCGAAATCATCGCTGAAATTCACGGCAAGACAAGAACAATTTTAAAGGGCGAGAGAACGGCCCTCAACCTTATTCAGCATATGAGCGGCATTGCAACCGCAACAAACAAGGCTGTTGAAATTGTCAGCGGCACAAAGGCTTCTATTGCCGACACAAGAAAGACACTCCCGGGTATGCGTCCGCTCCAGAAGTATGCCGTTACGGTTGGAGGCGGAAGAAATCACCGTTACAATCTTTCCGATGCCGCAATGCTCAAGGATAACCACATTGACGCAGGCGGCGGAATTGCCAACGCTGTTTCAAAGCTTAAATCAAAACTTGGTCATATGACCAAGGTTGAGCTTGAAGTAAGAAACCTTGACGAACTCAATCAGGCTCTTGAGGCAGGCGTTGATGTTATTATGCTCGACAATATGAGCCCCGAGCTTATGAAACAGGCTGTTGACATCACGGCAGGCAAGGCTCTTCTTGAGGCAAGCGGCGGCATTACCGACGAAACTCTTCGTGAAATTGCCGAAACCGGTGTCGATATCATTTCAATGGGTGCGCTCACTCATTCGGTTAAGGCTTTTGATATTTCACTTAAAATTAAATAACCCTGAATCAAAAAGGTTATGAAAAGATTTTGAACTAAAAATAAATCCTATTGAATTTTTACGCAAGGTTTTGCAGTAATTTTCAATAGGATTTTTGTTTTATATTTATTTCAGATTTATTGTTCTCACTAAGAAATAAAACTGTCGACAAACAAGTGCTTACTGAATATTTGTGCAATAATGCACAAAAATATTAAATAGAATTGACTTTTAAAAGAAAATGCGTTAAACTGTATTTACTGAAAATATTTGTTAGAACTTGCATAAAAATTAAGCGGAGCGATAAAAATGGAGATTAAAAGAGACTTTTATCTGAATAAATTGATTTCTAAAATGCATAATAAGCTGATTAAGGTTGTAACGGGAATACGAAGATGCGGAAAATCATACCTTCTATTTTCTTTGTTCAAAAATTACCTTCTTGAAAACGGAACTGACGAAAGCCATATTATTGAAATTGCATTTGATTCATTTGAA
>ENA-OQKI01000104-OQKI01000104.1-human-gut-metagenome-genome-assembly--contig:-NODE-104-length-20065-cov-2.971411_pt1 | contig 20065 bp, 18 predicted proteins | sample MGYA00242778_ERZ504798 | MGnify/ENA primary metagenome ERZ504798 (study PRJEB26092, sample SAMD00036414) | human gut metagenome | host: Homo sapiens | study: EMG produced TPA metagenomics assembly of... | reverse complement strand
GCAGCCTTTTTTCAGCTCATCAAGTGATGGATATGTCGGAGCAATTCTTATCACGCTGTCATCCGGATCCTTCTGTAAGGAAGAGAGCCTGCACCTGTCATTGTGACACCAGCTTCCTTGCACTTTGCAACGATTTCCTTTGCACAGCCTGAAAGAGCCTCAAATCCGAAGAAGTATCCACCGAGCGGCTTAACCCATGTTCCGATGCCTCTTGAAGCAATTTCATCTGTGAGGATATTCTCAACCAGCTCGAATTTAGGTCTGATAAGAGCTGCATGCTTTGCCATATGAGCCTTGATACCATCTACATCCTTAAAGAATCTCGCATGACGAAGCTGATTAATCTTGTCGTGTCCGATTGTCTGTATAGTAAGGCGCTTCTTGATATCCTCACGGTTTTTCTCAGATGTGCATATACCAGCCACGCCTGCACCAGGGAATGTCACCTTACTTGTTGAGCAGAACTCAAATACCATATCAGGGTTTCCCTCTTTCTCGCAGAGCTCAAGGATATTTGGAATCTCTGCCTGCTTGTCATCATAGAGATGATGAACTGTGTATGCATTGTCCCAGAAGATTCTAAAATCATCTGCTGCAGGCTTAAGCTTTGCAAAGCGCTCAACTGTCTCATCAGAGTATACAACACCCTGTGGGTTAGAGTATTTTGGAACACACCAGATTCCCTTTACAGAGGCATCGTTATTGACATATTTCTCAACCATATCCATGTCAGGACCATCCTCAGTCATAGGGATGTTTATCATCTCAACTCCAAACTCCTCTGTGATTGCAAAGTGTCTGTCATAGCCCGGTACAGGACAGAGGAACTTCACCTTGTCAAGCTTGCACCATGGTGTATTGCCGCAAAGACCAAAGATAAATGCACGTGCAACCTGATCATACATGATATTGAGACTTGAGTTTCCATATACTATAGCCTGCTCAGGCTTTGCTCCTACCATGCCTGCGATAAGGGACTTTGCCTCAGGAATTCCGTCCAGACATGCATAGTTTCTCACATCAAGCCCTGATTCACTTTTCATATCACTGTCTGATTTCAAGACATCGAGCATAGGGAGTGAGAGGTCAAGCTGTTCTGCTCCCGGCTTTCCACGCGACATGTCAAGGCTTAAGCCAAGATTCTTAATCTTCTCGTACTCAGCCTCAAGTGCTGTCTTTTCCTGCATTAACTCGTCCTTTGTCATTTCTGTATACTTTTTCATTTAAAGATCCTCCTGGTCTGATTTTTCTAAATATTTATGTTATTATCAAATATTTGCAATTATTCAAGCTTCATCTATGCACTTTCATGTATCACAGTCTCTGTGAAGCTCATCCATGTGTGCTTTTATCTTTGCCTCATAGCCTATATCCGTAGGCTTGTAAAACACTCTGTCTGTAAGGCCATCCGGCAGATACTGCTGCTTCACATAGTGATTTGGATAGTCGTGTGCGTATTTGTACCCGACTCCGTGCCCGAGCTTTTCTGCCGCGCCGTAATGGGCATCCTGCAGATGTGCCGGAACAGCCGGTGTCTTAGTCTGCTTCACGCAGCTCATTGCTGCCGATATCGCATTATATGATGCATTGCTCTTTGGCGCGCATGCCATGTATGTGACAGCCTGTGACAGAATAATCTGTGCCTCCGGCATTCCAACGCGCTCGACCTCTGCCGCCGCCGATGCCGCTACAACCATAGCCATCGGGTCTGCATTGCCTATATCCTCCGATGCAAGTATCATGATTCGTCTTGCGATAAATTTCACATCTTCTCCGGCATAAAGCATCCTCGCCAGATAATAGACCGCCGCATCCGGGTCTGAGCCGCGCATGCTCTTTATAAAAGCAGAGATGGTATCGTAATGGTTATCCCCCTTCTTATCATAGGAGATAACTCTTTTTTGTATACATTCGCTCGCCACATCGATAGTGATATGAATGATGCCATCGTCTGACCTGTCCGTGGTCAGTACACCAAGCTCAATCGCTGTGAGCGCCGCTCTCGCATCTCCGTTTGACACATCTGCAAGGAAATCAAGTGCATCATCATCTATCTGTGCATTGTATGCACCCATGCCCTTTTCTGTGTCAGTCAGTGCTCTCTTAAGAAGTACCTTTATATCATCCGTTGACAGCTTTTTAAGCTCAAAAATAACTGAGCGTGAAAGCAAAGCACCGTTTACCTCAAAGTAAGGATTCTCAGTGGTAGCTCCTATCAGAATAATGGTGCCATCCTCCACAAACGGAAGCAGATAATCCTGCTGCCCCTTGTTGAAGCGATGTATCTCGTCGATAAAAACGTATCGTCTTCTTCTGATACATTCCCTGATTATTCTTCGCCTGCTCCACGACCTCTTCCATGTCCTTCTTGCCTGCAGAGGTTGCATTAATCTGCATAAACTCAGCACTGGTAGTGTGGGCTATGACCTTTGCCAAAGTAGTCTTTCCGGTGCCCGGCGGCCCGTAAAAGATGATGGAGCTGAGCTTATCGGCTTTAATCGCACGATACAAAAGCTTGTCCTTCCCAACTATGTGCTGCTGCCCGACCACCTCATCAAGTGTTGTCGGACGCATCCTTGAAGCTAAGGGACCGCTTGTCTCCTTATTCTGTTCTCTCATGTAATCAAATAAATCCATATCATCCCCGCCTGAAATGCATATTTGATATATCTGTTATATCATTTTGCAATTTCTTTTAGCAAAAAATTCATTTTGCATTGATATAATCGGCAATTACGTGTTTTATAAGTGCTAATTATGCATAAAAAAGTGGTGCAAAATTCATTTCCTTATAATAAGATACATGAATTTGCACCACTTTACAACACCAAATTTAATTTTCTACGAAATGACTAATATTTGCCCTTTAATGCAGGATAAAACTGCTTAAATTTTGCATAGCCCTTCTCATATTTTTCGACAAGCTGTGGACTTGGCATGGTTGTATCCTTCTTTCTCACAATAGCCGCTGCCGCAGCCTCCACATTTTCAAAGCAGCCGTTTGCAACTGCAGCCAGTATTGCACCGCCGTATGCCGGTCCTTCCTCGACCTCTACCGTGTCAACCTGCATATTCATGACGTTTGCAACTATCTTTCTCCAAAGCACACTCTTTGCACCCCCACCACAGATTGTTGTGCTTTTTGGTGCCACACCAAGGCTCTTTGCCACCTCAAGTGAATCTCGAAGACCATATGCCACACCCTCAAACACAGCCTGCAGCATGTCGGCTCTGTCAGTATCCATGCTCATCCCGATAAACGCTGCCCTTGCAGACGGATCATTGTGCGGAGAGCGCTCTCCCATCAGATAAGGCAGAAAATACACATGATTCTCACCAAGTCTGCCATCCTCCTCAAGAGGCTTCTGCTCATTCACAAAGTCATCGGAATGAAGAATATCCTTCATCCACCAGTTGTTGCAGCTTGCAGCCGAGAGCATGCAGCCCATCAGATGATAGCCGCCGTCAGCATGATCAAACGAATGAAGCGCATTGTGCGAATCCACTCTGAACTCATCACTTGTAATGAAAAGTGTGCCGCTTGTTCCAAGAGAGAGGTTGCACTTTCCGGCTCCGACTGTACCTGTGCCTATAGCTGCAGCCGCATTATCTCCTGCCCCGGCTGCAACTATGCAGTCTTTAGGAAAGCCAAGCTCACATGCCACATCAGCTTTCAGAGTGCCTGTCTTTTCACTGCTCTCATAAAGCCCAGGAAGCCACTCCTCTCTTACATCGCATATGTCAAGCATCTCCTTTGACCAGCACTTATTTTTGACATCCAGAAGAAGCATTCCCGATGCATCAGAATAATCGGTACTAAATACACCTGTCATGCGGTATGCAATATAATCCTTTGGCAGCATAAGCTTTTTTATTCTGGCAAAGTTTTCCGGTTCATTTGCTTTTAGCCATAAAATCTTTGGCGCTGTAAATCCGGCAAACGCTATATTTCCGGTGAGCTCAGACAGCTTTTCTTTTCCTATTACATTATTTAAATAGTCTGTCTCCTTCTGTGTTCTTCCGTCATTCCAAAGTATAGCAGGTCTTATTACATTGTCGTTTTCATCTAATACAACAAGTCCATGCATCTGACCGCCGAAGCTGATTCCCGCAACAGCGCTCCTGTCAAAATCTTTAGTCAGCTCTATAAGCCCAGCCACGGTCTGCTCCCACCAGTCACATGGATTCTGCTCTGACCAGCCCGGCTTTGGAAAGCTGATTGGATACTCCTTTGAGACTATATTTAATACCTTTCCGCTCTCATCCATGAGCAGAAGCTTTACTGCACTTGTGCCTAAATCAACACCTATATATAGCATATCTATTCTCCATTCACGCAATATGTTTACATCAGATAACGTAACTATTCAGAACCCACTAACAGAAAGGATTTTCTGTCTTGTATGGCAGTGATGCCGGCTGGTTGTAGTTAATATCCTCAACTGGCACGCCAATATATTTAAATACCTCAAAAAGGGCTTTTCCGTAATGACCGAAGGCTACAGCTCCGTGATGAGGATAATTCTTCTCAATAAGCACATGACGGTAGAAACGTCCCATCTCCTTTATCGCAAACACTCCGATACTGCCGAATGAACGTGTTGCAACAGGAAGCACCTCACCCTGTGCCACATAAGCGCGAATCTTACAGTCTGCTGTAGACTGGAGACGGTAAAATGTAATATCTCCCGGCACTATATCTCCCTCGAGAGTTCCGTTTGTCACCTCTATAGGAAGGCTTCTTGCCATAATCATCTGATACTTCATCTGTGGGTTGCAAACCTTGCTTGAACAGGTGTTTCCACAGTGGAAGCCCATAAATGTGTCTGTATGCTTGTAGTCAAATCTGCCCTCGATTGACTCCTTGTACATATCCTTCGGCACTGAGTTGTTGATATCGAGAAGTGTGACAGCATCCTCACTGACGCAGGTTCCGATGAACTCACTGAGCACTCCATATATATCCACCTCACATGAAACCGGGATACCTCTTCCTGTAAGACGGCTGTTTACATAGCATGGTACAAATCCAAACTGTGTCTGGAAGGCAGGCCAGCATTTTCCTGCGATTGCCACATACTTTCTGTAGCCCTTATGCTCATCAACCCAGTCTAAAAGTGTGAGCTCATACTGTGCAAGCTTCTCAAGAATCTCAGGCTTTTTGTTGCCCTCGCCGAGCTCCTTTTCCATGTCCTTTACCACATCAGGTATTCTCTCATCACCGGCATGCTTGTTAAATGCCTCAAACAAATCAAGCTCTGAATTTTCCTCAATCTCAACACCCACGTTGTAGAGCTGCTTGATTGGCGCATTGCATGCAAGGAAATTGAGTGGTCTTGGTCCGAATGAAATAATCTTAAGATTATTAAGTCCGTATATAGCCCTTGCTATTGGCAGGAATTCATGTATCATATCTGCGCAGTCATCTGCATCGCCCACAGGATACTCTGGAATATACGCTCCTATATTTCTGAGTGCCAGATTGTAGCTTGCGTTTAACATACCACAGTATGCATCTCCACGTCCCTGAATTAAGTTCTCCTGTGTCTCCTCTGCTGCTGCAACAAACATCTTTGGTCCGTCAAAGTGCTTTGCAAGAAGAGTCTCTGAAATCTCCGGTCCAAAGTTTCCAAGGTAAACACAAAGTGCATTGCAGCCTGCTGCCTTTATGTCCTCAAGTGCCTGTACCATATGTATTTCGCTCTCCACGATACATACAGGACACTCGTATATGTCTGCTGCATCATACTTTGCAGCGTATGCATCGACAAGTGCTTTTCTTCTGTTTACTGACAGACTTTCCGGAAAACAGTCACGGCTTACCGCAACTATACCGATTTTCATTTTTGGAATATTGTTCATAGTGTAAATCTCCTTCTCTCATATGCCCCATCGGACAGATTTATTGTTCTTATGTGCTAAGTATATATCCGGTCCAGCTTAATTGATACCTAAAATTCAGTAAATTTAGTGTATTTTCCAACTTAATTTACTAAATTATAATGTTAATACTATATTGTCATGTTATAATGAAACAAATAAAACATAAGGAGCCATGCCATGTCTATCACAGCAAAAGAACTTGCCAAACAACTTAATCTTTCTGAAGCAGCTATATCGATGGCACTTAATAATAAGCCCGGTGTCAGCACACTCACCAGAAAACGTGTGCTCGAAGCTGCGGCCTCTGCCGGATATGATTTTTCAAGAATATCAAATACCAATGAAGCGCCGGCCTCCAATGGCACATTATATTTTGTAATATACAGAAAGAATGGCGCTGTAGTTCCTAATTCTCCTGTTTACACACATACAGAGCACGGCGTTTTGGTACAGGATGTTCCATTCTTTTCACAGCTGTCAGAGGGTATTGATTTGGGCTGCAGGCACTGCCACTACTACCTGAATATCAGCTACATATACGAAAATGACGATATTGAGGCTTTGCTATCTGAGTGGAAAAGGCTTGGAGCAAAGGGTATCCTTCTGCTTGGAACCGAGATGGAAGAGCATGACATAAAGCCCTTTACAAGGTGCGGTCTGCCTGTTGTGCTAATAGACAACTATTTCGAAGCCTTAAACCTCGATTGCGTGACTATAAATAACCTTCAGGGTGCCTATCTTGCCACAGACTATCTGATCAAACAAACACATGCACAGCCCGGATATCTGCATTCCGCATACAGTATAACCGGCTTTGAGGAAAGAGCTGACGGCTTCTATAAAGCAATACGTAAAAACGGTATGTCAACCTCGCGCTCAGTCGTACATCACCTCTCCCCTTCAGTTGACGGTGCTTACTGTGATATGAAGGCAGTTATAAAAAGCGGTGATGAGCTTGTCCGATGCTACTTTGCCGACAATGACCTGATTGCTGCCGGAGCTATGCGTGCACTTTCAGAGGCAGGCTACCGTATCCCTGAAGACATATCAGTAATAGGCTTTGATGATATGCCAATGTGTACCTACATTACACCGCCTCTTTCGACTGTGCATGTGCCGAAGCAGTACATGGGTGAAATTGCAGTAAAAAGGCTTGCAGAGATAATAAATTCTACCTCTGCAAGCCATGTAAAAATTGAAATAAGCACAGAAATTATAAAGAGAAAGAGTTGTTAATTTCTATACATTCACTTATGCATTTTTCTGAACTGCCGATGCACTAAGTTTGCCATCCTTCACATCTATGAGGATAGTATCTCCTGCTCTCACACCATCTGCCAAAATCAGCTTTGCAGCGAGTGTCTCGACATGCTTCTGCAGATATCTCTTGAGCGGTCTTGCTCCGTATACCGGATCGTAGCCATTATCGGTGATAAACTGCTTTGCAGTGTCTGTCAGCTCGACTGTGATTTCCTTGTCGACAAGACGCTTGTTTAAGTCTGCCATGAGCAGGGTGATGATATGACCAATGTTATCCTTTGTGAGAGGCTTGAACATGATGATCTCATCAAGTCTGTTTAAAAACTCCGGTCTGAAATGACCCTTAAGCTCATCCATGACGCGGTTCTCACACTCTGTGCTGATGCTGCCGTCTGCCTCTATGCCCTCAAGAAGCTCCTGTGAGCCGAGGTTACTTGTCATAATGATGATAGTGTTTTTGAAATCCACGGTACGTCCCTGTGAGTCAGTAATTCGTCCGTCATCAAGCACCTGAAGCAGTACGTTGAATACATCCGGATGGGCTTTTTCCACCTCATCAAAGAGTACTACTGAGTATGGCTTACGCCTTACAGCCTCTGTGAGCTGTCCACCCTCATCATAGCCTACATATCCAGGAGGCGCTCCGATGAGTCGTGACACTGAGTACTTCTCCATGTACTCACTCATATCGAGTCTGACCATGTTGTTTTCATCATCAAACAGACTTGCCGCAAGTGCCTTTGCAAGCTCTGTCTTACCTACACCTGTAGGTCCGAGGAACATAAACGAACCTATCGGCTTTGTAGGATCCTTGATGCCTGCCTTTGATCGGATGATAGCCTCTGTCACCTTTGTGACTCCGTCATCCTGTCCTATTACCCTCTTGTGCAGCTCCTCATCGAGGTGAAGTGTCTTATTACGCTCACTCTCCGTAAGCTTTGCAACAGGTATTCCTGTCCAGCGCGATATAATGAGTGCAATCTCCTCATCGCCCACATTCTCACGCACAAGCGATAAGTCTCTGTCCTTAAGCAGTGCCTCCTCTGATTCCAGCTCCTTCTGCAAATTTGGAAGCACGCCGTACTGCAGCTCTGCTGCCTTTTCCAGGTCATAGTTCTGCTGTGCTGTCTTGATTTCATTCTTTGTTGACTCAATCTTTTCACGAAGCTTGCTGACCTTGTCAACAGCGCCCTTCTCGTTCTGCCACTGAGCCTTTTTTGCATTGAAGTCATCACGCAGCTCTGCAAGCTCCTTTTGGAGTGCTGCGAGCCTGTCCTGACTTAAGTGGTCTGTCTCTTTCTTTAGAGCTGTCTCCTCTATCTCAAGCTGCATAATCTTACGATTCTGCTCATCAAGCTCTGCCGGCATTGAATCAAGCTCCGTCTTTATCATGGCGCATGCCTCATCCACAAGGTCTATTGCCTTATCAGGCAGAAATCTGTCTGTGATGTATCTGTTTGAAAGCACAGCCGCTGTGACAAGTGCCGAGTCTGTGATTTTGACGCCGTGGAATACCTCGTATCTGTCCTTAAGGCCACGAAGTATTGAGATAGTGTCCTCTACTGTCGGCTCGTCTACCATAACAGGCTGGAAACGTCTCTCAAGGGCTGCATCCTTCTCAATGTACTCACGGTACTCATCGAGTGTGGTGGCGCCCACGCAGTGCAGCTCACCTCTTGCAAGCATTGGCTTAAGAAGCTGTCCTGCATCCATGGCTCCGTCTGTCTTTCCGGCTCCTACTATTGTGTGAAGCTCATCGATAAAGAGAATTATCTGTCCGTCAGAGGCTTTTACCTCCTCAAGTACTGCCTTAAGTCTCTCTTCAAACTCGCCCCTGTACTTAGCTCCTGCAATCAGAGAGCCCATATCGAGTGCAAACAGTTTTTTGTCCTTTAAGCCCTCAGGCACATCGCCCTTTACGATACGCTGCGCCAGTCCCTCAACGACTGCCGTTTTACCAACACCCGGCTCACCGATAAGTACCGGGTTATTTTTAGTCTTACGTGAGAGAATACGCACTACATTTCGTATCTCATCATCACGGCCGATAACAGGATCAAGCTTCTGCTGTCTTGCACGCTCCACCATGTCGTAGCCATATTTCTCAAGTGTATCATATGTGGCCTCAGGGTTATCGGATGTGACCTTCTGATTGCCCCTGACCGTAGAAAGCGCTGTGAGGAATCTGTCTCTTGTGAGACCGTACTCCTTAATCAGCTCCTTCATTGCCTTGTTTGGATACTTCAGCAGACACAGGAAAAGATGCTCTACCGAAACATACTCATCTCCCATTGCCTTTGCCTCGTCCTCAGCATGGATAAGAACCTTGTTTAAATCATTGCCCACATAGACCTGTGCACTGCTGCCGCTTACCTTTGTTCGCGCTGCCAGATGGCGCTTTGCATTCTCTGTGAAATGCTCTACGTTTATCTCCATCTTGTCAATCAGCTTCGGTATCAGACCGTCCTCCTGTGAAAGTAATGCCACAAGCAGGTGCTCCTGTTCTATCTCCTGATTGCCATAATCATATGCAAGCTTCTCGCAGTCATTGACTGCCTCTATTGATTTCTGTGTAAATTTTTGTAATGTTCATAGTCTCACTCCCTTCTACTATGTTATCCATAAATATGATTCCTATGTGTCATACAGGTAATATCAAAATTTTATCTCTAAATAATCCTTTAAATAATTCTTCAATATTTCCTTGTGACTATGTTATAGCACGCAAATTAGCACTCGTCAAGTGAGAGTGCTAACAATTTTTATTAAATAAATATAAACTTTTGATTTACAAGCAAAAAAGAGTGACTTACATCACTCTCTTTTAGGGTATTCAAAGTTTTTTAGGGTCTTTACTTTTTAGGGTCTTTCGTTCGGGTTCTTCAGTAGGGTCTTTCAGTAGGGTCTGGTTTTAGGGTTTATCGTTAGGGTTTGAACCTATATTTATAATAAAAACAGGGTATGTTAGCTCGTATTACACAAGCTAATCTACCCTGTTTCTTTTTTGTCCTGCCTCATTTATGATTATTTTGCGGAAATAAAATTTCAAAGGAGGACAAATGAATAATATCACAGATTTACTTGACCTTGAAGACTCTGATATAAAGATTTCAGACATTATTATTGAAGGTCAAACCAAAACTCTTATTATCGAAACTCCACCTGTTGCCAGCTATTGTCCAATCTGTGGGTTTCGCATGCACTCTCGTGGTGTAAAGAAAAGGACTATTAACCATCCCATTCTTCAGGATGGTTATTCCTTGATTCTGCTACTCAAACAGCGCCGCTGGCGTTGTTCCAATCCAGACTGTCTGTATGAAGTTAATGAATCCTTCCGCTTTGTTAACAAGGGACGTAGAACTACAAATGCAACTGACATGCTCATTGTAGAGGCATATCGAAATCTTTTAGAAACATCCGCATCTATCGCTAAAAGATTCCATATGTCTGACACATATGTGCATGAAATCTTTGACCGTTATGTCAAGCTTGACAGGCTTCCTCTTACCAGATGCCATTTCCATTGATGAAGTTCACCTAGATATGGATGATGACTGTAAATACGCATTGGTCATCCAGGATTTCCATACCGGTAATCCCATTGACTTGCTTCGCAGCCGAAGAACTTCCGTAACGGAACCGTACTTTATCTCAATCCCTGCAACAGAACGGAATCATGTAAAATACCTTATTTCCGATATGTACAATCCTTACATTGCCTATGTAGAAAAGTACTTCCCCAACGCAGTCCCTGTTGTTGATTCCTTTCATGTAATTCAATGGATTACACGCTCTATTGACAACTACATACGGCAGCTTCTAAAAAAATACAGGCAGCGCGACCGTGAATATCAGGACAAGCTTTCCTATGAACAGCAACGACCTGTTTCACTTCCGCCATCAGACGAAGTATACCTTCTGCAAAAATACAGATGGTTAATTCTGTCCAATCAGTCCAACATCCGGTACCACAGTGACCCTCGCATGGATTCCCATTTTCATGTATTAATGAACACCTATGATTACGAAGATGCTCTCTTTCGAATTGATCCAAATTTGAAAGATTTTCGAGACTTAAAAGAGATGTACGTACAGTTTAATTCGCGAAACGGCGGAAATCCACTCCTTGCACGGAATGAATTAAAAGAATTGATTCAGACATACAAAAGCTCCCGGTTTGAAATATTTCGTGACTTTGCATCTTTATTGAAAAAATTCGAAGACCCTATTGTTAATTCATTTATTATGGTCGAAAAAATCGGGAACGGCAAAATTTATGATGCACGTTTATCTAATGGTCCCATCGAATCCATTAACCGCAAAGTAAAAGATTTAAAGCGACTGGGCAGAGGGTTCCGCAACTTTGAGCACTTTCGCAACAGATTTCTTTTTGCAACCAGACAAACACCGGTGCTTAATGGAATCACTGATTATAACCCTGTAGCTTATTATGAAGAAGATGATTTTTAGGAGGAAACCACATGGAAAACTACTGTGCATTTAGCAAAAACCACGCTTGCCTTAAATGGCTTGACTACGTAATAACACGTACAAGAACTAGAAGAAGACAGACTCTCTCTGTCACGGAAACTGGATAGAAATTCAAACGCAAGACCAATACATTCAGACCCTACAGGAGATTCTGGACAGCAATCACATCTCATACCCCGATGAAATATAGTTTAATTTAATAAAAGGTCTGGCTACCCAGCCAGACCCTCATAAAAGACCCTCACGAAAGACCCTAAAACCAGACCCTATCGAAGAACCCTAAAAAACTATGCTTTTTTTAATGCCAGACCCTATCGACAAACCCTAAAATAGATTGGCAAACCCTAAAGAACTTTGATTATCCCTCTTTTACTCAATCGGCTGCACAATCCCCGAAACATTTGCCAGATTCTGCATCTTGTCATCAGCGTCTGCCATGATATCCGCGCATTTCTTAAGCTCCTGCTGCATCTCCTCCGTGAATATGCGGCTCTTCTTGTAGCGAAGCTGATGCTCTGTGCTGGCCCAGAAATTCATGGCAATTGTACGAAACTGTATCTCTATCGGCACCTTGTCCTTGTGATCCGAAAAATACACGTCAACCAGCACTATCATATGAAGACTCCTGTAGCCATTCTCCTTCGGTTTTTTTATGTAGTCCTTTATTGTGACAATCTCGACATCCGCCTGATTCACAAGCATATTGGCCACCTGATATACATCGGATATAAATGGACAAATGACCCTGACGCCGGCTATATCCTTTATCTCACGCTTCATGGCATTGGTGGTGAGCGGAATGCCCTTTCGCTTCATTTTGTCTATTATACTGTCAAGCGACTTTACACGGCTCTTTATGTTCTCGATTGGATTTCTTTCGTGATTGTTTTTGAATTCATTATTTAATATCTGCAGCTTTGCTACTATCTGCTGTATACCCGATTCGTAGTAGAACATGATGTGTTCATACTGCGAGGCAATTGAACTGAATTCGCCCAACATCGGCAGCATCTCTATTTGTGTATCATCCATGTTTATACTCCTTGGTTTTAGGTTTGCTTACTAATTGTATTCCTTATACTTTTTATACATATTATGCTTCTTCTGTATTCGATTTTCCCTTTTTAACTGCCTTTTTAACTATCAGCTTTGAAACCCGGTATGTCACTTCCACCAGCGCAACTCCTGCAACTACATCATATATCACATGCTGCTTCGTAGTCAATGTGGATATGAATACTGCTATAGCGCAAATACAGAAGGTTGTACGTATCCACTGCGGTACTTTTTGTTGCCGCGGATGCCGATATAGCAAAGCCAGCTTACAAGGCAGTGTATGGACGGAAAAAGATTGTCCGCTGCATCCATACTATATAAAAAGCGCATGAGCTGTGCCCATATGTCTGAGCCCACTATTTCCGGGCGGGTGTTGGTTGTAGGATACACGACATAACAGATAAAACAGACTGCCTTTGCCAGCCAGTCTGCCATGAGGAAACGATAACAGTGCCTTTTATCCATCGCTGCATTGTACAAATATCCTATAATCCAAAAAATATAGCAGCCAAAATAAATGACTACTGTAGGGTACACAACCGGTATCATATCATCAAGCGAGGTCTCTATATTGTGATGGATAAAACCGCCTGCAATAGCACGCGCGCCCCAGTATACACTGAAATTGAGCACTACTGTAAAAAGCAGCGGAATACGACTGTATTTTGGAAGTATTCTGTTAAAAAACTGTCCTGTTTGCGATATGCTGTCCCTGGATAACACGTACTTCTTTGTCTCCTTTTATACACTCTTTAATTTCCGGAAGCAGGTCAATATGACCTTTTTTAAACAAAAGCACTATTGTGGAACCAATCAGCTCAAAGTGCCCCATCTCTGCGCCCTTTCTCATCATAACATTCTCGTGGTCATTGACTATGCCTCCCACAAGCAGCGCACCTATCTCAATCTGTGCCACCTTGCCAAAATTAACTGTATCCAGAATAGTCCACATACGCCTGTTTTGCCTGTATACAGGCGCATTTTCCAGTGCAATAGGCTGTACACTGTGAAGCAGTCCCTTCACAAAATGATTCCTGCCCTGAAATCCATCATCTATATAGCAGTAATGATGATAATCGTTGGCACAAAGACGCAGTATCACGCAGTCTCCTCCAACAAATTCCTTTGCAATTTTTTTGTCGGTGACAAGGTCCGTCACCTTGTACCATGAGCCCTTGATGTGAAAGCTGTTGTTGCTTTTTATCCTGTATGCACTCAGGTAGCCGTCACACGGGCTGATAAGATGCTCAGCCTGCCTGTCCACCTCAATATCATCACGCTTTCTGGAGAAAAAGTACCTGAAAGCTGTTATATTTCTGACCCTTAAAATCAGACATGTCTATATTGTTATTCTTTATATACCGGCTGATAAACGGCTTAGACAGCGGGGAGCGTGCTACTATTTCTCCGAGCTTAAGTGCACCTGTATGCAGAAGCACCTTAAGTGTCACACGCCCAGGTGCCGTGGTGTAAAGCCAGTCTACAAACGATTTTTTTGCCATTAAATAAGAACCTCCGCAATGAGAATACAAAACTCAACTGCTCCTATACCTACAAGCAGAACCTCTCCAAAAAGAGATGGCTTTTTGAGCTTTACAGGGAGCACGTAGCAAATGCCAATGATTAAAAGGGCAAGTGCCGCGATTGTCTGTGTATGTATAGCTGTGAACTCTCCAATCAGATATACCGCCGGGATAGCAAGCGCACTTGATGTGATTGGAAGCCCCAGATAATACTGTCTGCGCTCTGCTGTCGCTGCCTGCCTGTTGGCCTCATCCACATTAAAGTATGCCAGACGGATAAGCCCGCAAAGAATGAATACAAATATGGCGGTAAATGCTATTGAAATCTTTGGAGTCACACAAAATACCCACACTGCCGGAAGCACGCCAAAGCATATGATATCACTTAACGAATCTATCTGTATGCCAAATGTTCGCTCGTCCCTGGTACCGGTCCTTCTTTGTTGGATGCAATGGTGCCATCAAACATATCACAGACACCGGCCAGCATAAGGCAGATTAGTGAACCCACATACCTATCCTTTATGGCAAGCATAACTCCAAGGAAGCCTATCCACATGCCTATGTATGTAAGCACTACCGTGTAATTATAAAAGCCTATGAGTCCTGTCTTTTTCTCTGTGTCTGTATTCCCTATATCCAGAGTATCTGCTATTGCAGAATTAATATTCATATTATTCATATTGATTCCCTTACTTTCATTCTTTTGTTTTTATCAGATAAAACATGATAAGTTTTCTCATTTACCCTTAACCGGTAATATTATATGCCCTTACCTGATATATAATAACATATTCATGACATAAACTCATTAATTATTTGTTTAAACTTTTCTTAATATCTCTTATTTTTAGACAAAAAACAAGGCAGAACCCGCTTTCTGATTCTGCCCACATACTATAGCATATCATGAATTATATCTTTAATCTCCTGCTTGTCCTTTTCAAGAACAAATGCAAGCTCTGCATTTAAATTGTGCTCTGCCATCTTGCCATAGCGCTCATCGACGGCTGTAGACTTCTTGCCTGCCTGTGCACGCTGCTCATTTCTGATATGTAAACACTTTAAGAGACTGATCACACTATCCGGCTCACAGCTTCTGACTGCCTCCTTATAGCGCGTTTCGCGCTCCTTCTCATTGTTTACCGCGAGCGCCTCTATCTCAGGTACTCTATCGAGCACCGCCAGTGCCTCATCCTGTGTTATTACCTTACGTATCCTCTTATCAGCATTGTCAACAGGTATATACACTCTGTCATTCTCCTCCTCAACAGGGCGGAGTAAAAAATATGACTTGAGTTGCTTGTCTCCTGACATGTCTAACTCCACGATTTCGCTTATTTTGCAAATTCCATTTGTAGCATTTAATACGTAATCACCTATTTCGAACATATCACACCTCTTTCGTTATACGTTATCATTTTATCACTTTTTCACGAATTTTGTAAGAGGAATTTTTAAAAAATGTCAAATATATCAAAAAAGCGTGTTTTACGTCAATAAAACACGCTTTAAAAAATTACTTAATCAGCTGCTTCACGCGGTCATCGAGCTGGAGCATACGGATGATAAGCTCTATTGAGCCCTTGATACCGTAGCTGGCACTGTTGATACAGATATCATAGTTACTTGCCTTGCTCCACTTTCTGCCGGTATAGAATTTGTAGGTCTTCAGATGTCTCTTATCCTCAGATTCTATCCATTTCTTTGCCTGGTTCGGAGTCACATTCTTATTTATCTCAAGGAAACGCTGGACTCTTCTCTTCTCCGGTGCTGTGATAAAAATACTTATGTGAGGAATATGATTGTTTGTCAGAATCGCATCCGCAAAACGTCCCATAACAATGAAGTCCTCCTGCTTTGCCTTCTCTACAAGGAACTTGCTTGTATCAAAGAAAAGCACATCCTCTGATGAAAGTCCGTGGTATTTCTTAAAAGCTTTTATGCGCTTTTTGATTCCCATTCGCTCTTTTTTCTGGAAGGTAGCTGTAGCCTGGGCTGCTTCCTCTCCATCCTTCTGTCTGAACACCTCATTCATGACAGACACATCATAGAAATTCATACGAAGCTTGTCTGCAAGTGCAAATCCAATCTCATTTCCACCACATCCGCAGGAACGTCCTATACAGATAATCAGATGATCGCCCGTCTTGAAACGATCCTTCAGGTTTACGGTATTTAAATCCGCTATCTTTGGATCGAGAATATCTCCGTCAGCAAAGCCTGTCGGGAGCTCCGCTATCTCCTCTACTATGTTGTTGTATCTGACCATGATATCATGCCTTGTATCGTGATCAGGTATTGTTCTTGCCATGTTGCTTATCAGGGCAAGCTCGCTTCGGATTCTTGAGCTGTTCTGCCGTGAGTGCAGATCCTCCATGATGTTACGGATACATATATCCTTCTCGCCACCAAATACCCTGCCGAGGGATGAGCCTAATTTCTTGTATACTTCGGCATCAAGCTCATAGATTTCGATGGCAAGAGCTTTAATTTTCTCGTCATAAAATTCCATAATTCATCCCTCCTATAAAAAGAATATGATCATATCTATGATGAAAACAGGTATCAGATAACGCAATGACCACCATATGTAACCAAAGAACGATGGCATGTTGATACCGTTTTCGTCTGATAATGACTTGACCATAAAGTTCGGTGCATTTCCAATATATGTGTTGGCTCCCATAAATACAGCGCCACACGAAATTGCCATAAGCATCTTGACCGGCACCACTCCCAGTGTGGTTGCGACACCTGTAGTAAAGTGCATGGCTCCCGCTGTAGTAAGGAAAACCAGATATGTCGGTGTATTGTCGAGGAAGCTTGAAAGTGCTCCTGTTGCCCAGAACATCTCAAACGGCTTTGTGATTCCAAGACCTGAACCTGCACTCTTTAATACCATAAGAGCAGGCTGCATGGTGATGAAGATTCCGATAAAAAGCACCGCAACCTCCTGAATTGCTCCCCATGTGAAATGGTTCTGCACACGAACCTCCTTCGGTGTTGTCTTGAAGGAAAGCAGGGCTGCAAGCAGAATAATAGCAATCTCAATAATTGCAGGCACAGTGAGTGTAACCTCCCTGAATATCGGAATACCGATAACCTCTCCTGCAGCGTTCTGGAATGCAGAAAGCTTAGGAAGCACACCGCTTAGTATAACAGCTATAACAATCATTACGATATATAAAAAGTTGTGGGCACCCTTTATCCTGATAAGAGGCTCATTTTCCTTCACCTCAGGCATAAGTCCCTTAGTGATATCCTTCTGGTATGCCTTCTTGTCCAAATGATAAAATATGGTAAGAAGCAGTATCATATTTAATACGAGAACCGGAAACAGCCTCATGCTCCAGAAGAACGATACTCCTCTTGAAAATCCCATGAGCAGCGGCGGATCTCCGATAGGTGTAAGACATCCTCCGATATTTGACACAAGAAAAATGAAAAAAACCATGATGTGACGCTTGTTCTTTCTCCATGAGTTCATCTGTATAATCGGCCTTACAAAAAGCATACTGGCTCCTGTAGTTCCTATACAGCTTGAAAAAAAAGTTCCAACAGCAAGCATGATAACGTTTACCTTTGGGTTGCCGACCAGACTTCCCTCCAGCTTGATATTTCCGGCTACGCAGAACAGTCCAAAGAGCAGAACGATAAAGGTCAGATAGTCGCCTATCAGACACTCCAGTACCGTCTCTACGGCTTTTGGTGCTCCATAGAACAGCGCGAACGGAATGGCAAAAAGCAGTGACCATAAGATAACTGCATGAGCTTGATGCTTCTCCCACCATTCAGGCTTCATAAGCGGCATAACTGCTATGCACAGTAATAAGCCCGCAAATGGGATACACAACATTAATAATGTGTTTGACATTCTTTTCACCTCTACTTTGTTAAAAAATAAACTAATTCAAATCTAGTTCATTTTACACCATTATTTTTTTATTTGCAACTGTTTATAGAAAAATTTTAATTTATATATGTTTTTTATATAATATTCACATTTTTATAAACAATAATGCATTACCAGTTGGTAAAATTATCTATAATATAGTCTGCATCATGAGCCATATCATCCTTTGGTGAAATATTCGATCTCACATAAAATGCATCCATCAGGCATTCCTTTGCCCCTTTGATATCGGTAGTCGAATCATTTCCTATAAAAAGCGATTTTGATACGTCAATATCATGCTTATTTATCAGCTCCGTATAAAATCTGATATCAGGTCTTTTTGTATTATAATCAGATGAGATAAATACGTCATCAAACAAATCAAAGATATCAAGTCTTCTCATCTCATAGGCTGTAAATATACGCTGCGCATTTGAAAGCAGATATATATTCTTTCCCGCCTTCTTAAGTTCCTTAAGCGTCTCCTTTGTACCCGGATAAAGCTTTATGTATTCGGTGCTCATCACCCTGAAAAACTGGCCTGTATGCACCGAAAGCTCCTTTGTCGGATTCACACTCTTTTCCTCATAAAGCTTTTCAAATACATCCTCTATATGTATCTCCGGTGATGCTTCATGGGCATATGAGATAGCAAACTGCACATCTGCATCAGACTTTTCAATTTTCTTCTTCAGCTCTGCTTCGCTGCTCTTTACAAGTGTCTCATAGCGCTCCTTAAGCTCCTTTGCCTCATACAGTGCTCCGTAATAGCCATAGAACATGGCGAGCTTTTCCCAGATTGCAGTGTCACTCTCGTCTGTGTGAATATCCACGAGCGTACCGTAGAGGTCGAATATATAGTTATCATATGTGAGTGGAAGTTTCATTCTTTTCTCCTTTCGACAATCCAATTATATTCCTTACCGCCCATTGTAATATGCTTTGTGGCTTGGGTGCAAGTGGGAAGCTCAAAAGCTCCACAGCTTCCCACTCAACACAACTAAATTCGCCGGAGGGCATGCAGTGTGTTCTGAAGAAAATTATGAACTGCCACGAGGTTCCATATTCCCTAATAACAAAAATGCCCCGGCATATCCACAATCTATCCGTACATGGGCTCGGGGCTGACTTCATAATTTTCTGAAGAATATACTACATGCCACCCCGGCATCCTCTCAGCATTCACGTGGGAAGCTCAAAACCTCCACTGCTTCCCACTCACATCATCGCCCTGCGAAGCTTCGCCAATGTATTCTTCTCCATTCGTGATATGGCCACCTGGTTGCGTCCAAGCACTTCTGCCACCTGCTTCTGTGTCTTATCCTGCATATAACGGAGCATAATCAGTCTGCGCTCGCTATCATCCAGTGAGTTAAACGCCTGCTGCATTGCGATGCGATTTATCACTTTATCTGTCTCAGATGGCTTGTCTGATGCTTCTGCACTCATTTTATTGTCCAAATAATCAAGCACACTTTCATTTTCTATTGACGATGCATTTTTATCGGCTTCCATGGCAATTATTATATCCTGTTTTGACATACCGGAAATAATTTCCATTTTTTCAAGTGATATTTCACTATTTTCATTCATTCTGTATTTTTCTCTGATAATTGCAATTTTTCTTGCATCATCCCGTATTTTTCGACTGATATGTACCATTCCATCATCACGTAAAAAGCGCTGTATTTCCCCTATTATCAACGGTACTGCGTATGTAGAAAAGGCAAAGCCCTTACTTTCATCAAATCGCTGCGCTGCCTTTGTCAGCCCAACTGCTCCTATCTGAAATAAATCCTCCCGGTCAACTCCTCTGTTTCTAAAGCGTTTCATAACTAAATAAATCAGGTTTATATTTTCTGTGACTAGTCTGCTGATTTTGTCACTCTTCATAGTACTTTTTTCATCTTTACTGTTGTTCCGTGTCCCGGTTCTGATGTAACTGTCAGCGCGT
>ENA-OQKI01000103-OQKI01000103.1-human-gut-metagenome-genome-assembly--contig:-NODE-103-length-20193-cov-2.638892_pt1 | contig 20193 bp, 26 predicted proteins | sample MGYA00242778_ERZ504798 | MGnify/ENA primary metagenome ERZ504798 (study PRJEB26092, sample SAMD00036414) | human gut metagenome | host: Homo sapiens | study: EMG produced TPA metagenomics assembly of... | reverse complement strand
CAGTACCATTGCATCGGATGTATTATCCGCAGTAGCACTGATGGAAGCAGATACGGTGCTTAGACTGGTAAACTGTGATTTAAAATCCATCAGCTACCTGTCCTCACAGCTGCCGCTGCTTCGGGACAATAAGTGGGATGCAGATAAACAGCTTAAGGTGGCATCCAATGTCAAACAGCAGGAGGCAAGCAGCCACATTGAACAGGTGCTTGGCACGGTGGTTTTTCAGATTCCCCACAGCAGGGAAGTGGAAACACAGTGTCTGGAGGGAGATATGCTTGCCGAGCTTGGGTTAAAGGAAAGCCGGGCTTTCCGGAAAGAAATTGAAAAAATCAGTAAGGAGGTGTTCGGGGTATGACAGGAAATAACCAGAGCCTTTTCTTTTCCCCGGAAGAGAAAGGGAGTGCCTTTTCCGATGTGTTAAAGGAAGTGCAGGAATACATCTCCAGCAAATATTCCACGCTGATGGTGGAGGGCGGCAATGAAGAAGTAAAACAGCAGGTCAAGAGGTACATCGCAAAATATGTTGCAGATTACCGCATTACCGTAAAGGGAAAGACCAGAGAGCAGCTTATCGATGATCTATACACAGAGATGGCTGAGTTTTCCTTTTGACAAAGTACATTTTCGGAACCGGTATTGAGGAAATTGACATCAACTCATGGAAAGACATTGAGGTGCAGTACAGCGATGGCAGATGTGAAAAAGCTGGAGGAACACTTTGAATCACCGGAGCATGCCATAAATGTCATCCGGAGAATGCTCCATGTGTCGGGCATGGTGCTGGACAATGCTTCTCCGGCAGTGCTTGGGCATCTGAGCAAGAACATCCGTATTGCCGTGTTAAAAGCGCCCCTTGTGGATGAGGATGTGGGTATTGCAGCCTCCATCCGAATCGTAAATCCCCAGAGTCTGAAAAAGTGCGACTTTGTGGATGGAGGAACTGCAACAGAAGAAATGCTGGATTTTCTGGCAGAGTGTCTGCGGTATGGCATCAGCATCTGTGTGGCAGGTGCCACCAGCTCCGGCAAGACTACACTGGCAGGGTGGCTCCTTACCACCATTCCCGATAACAAGCGAATTTTTACCATTGAAAACGGAAGCAGGGAGCTGGCTCTGGTAAGGGAAAAGGATGGAAAGGTAACCAACAGCGTGATCCATACGCTGACCAGATTCAGCGAAAATGAAAAACAGAACATCGATCAGGACATGCTCCTTGACATGGCTCTGCGTTTTAACCCGGAGATTATCTGTGTGGGAGAGATGAGAAGCTCCGAAGCCTATACCGCACAGGAGTCTGCAAGAACCGGCCATACCGTGCTTACTACCATTCACAGCAACAGCTGTGAAGCTACCTACAGCCGAATGAGAACGCTGTGTAAAAGAAAATATGATATGGATGATGAGGTGTTAATGGACTTGGTAACCGAGGCATTCCCCATCGTAGTGTTTACAAAGCAGCTTGAGAATAAGAAAAGAAGGCTGATGGAGATCATGGAGTGCGAGATTACCAGGGATGGAAAGAGGCACTTTAATTCCCTGTTCCGCTATGAGATTACGGAGAACCGGGTGGAAGGGGATAAATTCATTATCAATGGTACCCATCAAAAGGTATCCGGCATTTCAGAGAGCCTGAAGAAAAGATTTCTGGAAAACGGAATGCCAAAGGAAGTATTAAACCGAATTACAGGGGGAGGTGGAAAGGTATGATAGCAATGCAGGTAGTTGCCTGTCTCGGAATTATGGCCGGGTGTTTTCTGCTGTTTGGCATCAGCCTGACGGATTTCACAGGAAACATTTTTACAAAGCTTCTGGACGGCCCAAAAGGCATCCGGGAGGAAATTCTGGAACAGACACAGAGAAAGAAAAAATCCTTTTTCCGCAGGGAGATCGAAGAGGTGCAGAGCATCTTAAAAGCAACGGACCGTGAGAATACATTTCCGCTGCTGTGTACGGTATCCCTGCTTTTGTTTGCGGCTGGAGCCGCCGGGGCAGCCATGCTTGGCAACTTCTTTTTAGTGCCGGTGTTGGCGGTAGGATTTATGTTCCTGCCCTTCTGGTATATCAAGCTGACCGCATCCCATTTCAAAAAGGATGTGTCTGCGGAACTGGAAACGGCCCTGTCCATTATAACCACAGCCTACCTTAGAAGTGAGGATATCTTAACTTCTGTGGAGGAGAATCTGGAATACTTAAATCCGCCGGTAAAAAATATTTTTCAGGATTTTGTGTCCAGAATCCGTCTGATTGATCCGGACTTGGAGGCAGCTCTGGATGAACTTCGTAACAGAATCTCAGATGATGTGTTCCGGGAATGGGTGGATGCCTTAAAAGCCTGCCTGTATGACAGGTCCCTAAAGACAACACTGACACCCATCGTGGCCAAGTTGTCGGATATGCGTATTGTAAATGCAGAGCTGGAGTACATGGTTATGGAGCCGAGAAAGGAATTCATCACCATGGTGGTGCTGGTGGTAGGAAACATTCCGCTTTTGTATTTTTTGAATCAGGACTGGTATCATACGCTGATGCACACGGTAGTAGGACAGATCATGCTGGCCATTGCAGGCACGGTTATATTTGTTTCCACCGCCCATGTGATCCGGCTGACAAAGCCAATCGAGTACAGATCGTAGAAAGGAGGCAGTATGAATCTGACATTAGTTTTTTGTGTTTCTTACCTTTACATCAGGACTTTTTCTGCTGCTTTCGGGTGTAATGCACCTGCCAACCCTTAGAACCAGCAGGGTCATGATGGATACGGGCAGGGAAGGAAAGAAGCTGTCAAAGACACTGGATGCATTATTTTTAGACGGAGCAGTCAGACTGTCACCCTATATCCGGATAAATGCTTATAAAAGGAGCCGCATGAACAGTGTACTGAAGGCATCGGGAATGGGGATGACACCGGAGATTTATACCGCTTATGCCTATATCAAGGCAGGAAGTGTGTTTCTCCTGATTATTCCGGCATTATATATCTTTCCTCTGGCAGCGTTGTTTGTGATACTGTTAGGGATTATGGTGTACTACAGGGAAATCCAGAAAGCCGATGAAATGCTTCGGGAAAAAAAGGAGCAGATAGAGGAAGAACTGTACCGCTTTGTGTCCACCATGACGCAGGAACTGAAAAACAGCAGGGATGTGTTATCCATGCTGGAGCATTACAAGGAAAATGCAGGTGCAGCCTTCCGAAAGGAACTGGACATTGTGTGTGCGGATATGCGATCCAGCAGTTACGAAGCAGCCCTAACCCGTTTTGAGGCAAGACTCAATTCGCCACAGTTATCGGATGTGGTCAGGGGACTTATTGGTGTGCTTCGTGGAGATGACGGAGCTGTGTACTTCCAGATGTTAACCCATGACTTTAAGCAGGCGGAGCTTCAGAGACTGAAAGCAAAGGCGGCAAAGATACCGCCCAAGATCAGGGTATATTCCTTTGCCATGCTGATGTGTTTTCTGGCAACCTACTTCGCCATCATCATCTACGAGATTATCAGATCGATGGGGACGCTGTTCTAGTATGGAGGTGTGCATGAAACAGATAAGAAAGATACTGCGTGATAAAAGAGGCGAAGGGTACATTGATGTGGCAGTCATGGTGCTCTGCGTTATGCTGGTCATTGCCCTTGGAGTAAGGCTGTTTCCCATTTTTATCACGAAGATGCAGGTGGATAACTTTGCCGATGAACTGGTAAGGGAGGCCGAGATCAGCGGCAGGGTAGGAAGTGAAACATCAAACAGGCAGAGAGTCTTGGAAGAAAAGACCGGTATCCATCCTGCCGTGCAATGGTCGAGTACCGGGAATCTGCAATTAAACAAAGAAGTAACGGTAACAGTGACCATACAAAAGGATCTGGGGCTGTTCGGGAATTTTGGTTCGTTCCCCATTACGATCCGGGCAAGAGCCTCCGGCAAAAGCGAGGTGTACTGGAAATGAGAAAATATTTGAAACGTGCCGCCCTTCTTTTGAAAGACCGCAGGGGGAACATGCTTCCGTTAGTGGTGGCGGTTACCATAGGGATGCTGTTAATCATCCTCGGAGTATCGGAATACATGCGTCTGGTGATTACAGCCGCAGGCATCAAAGATGCAATGGAATCAGCCGTGATCTCCACGGTCAATGATAACTATAACGAGGTTTATCATTGTGTAAGGGAAGGTTATGCTGCAGGCTATGAGCCGGATGGGGAATCCTTTGCGGCATCGGTGGATTATGGAGATATCTACAGCCGGATGAGTTTCCTGCTTGGACTGGAGGAGAACGGAGATGGTTATGTGAGGATCAATAACGGCGGGGAACAGGAATACCGTCTGAGTAATCTGTCCGTGTCCATACCGAACAATGCACTTGGAGCCGGTGGCGGTTCGTATTATGCAGATGCATCCATACGGCTGGAAGTTCCGGTGCGGTTTGCAGGGAAAATCATCACAAATATGTCAATAAACCTGAAGGTTCGGGCAGCTTATACAGAGAAGTTTTAGTAAGATGTTACAGATATCGTCCGACTTATTACATTTTGATAGACTTTGGAAAAAGAGTGTGATAGGTTGTGGATTGAGAAGAGAGTATTCAAAAATTACATACAGGAGGGATTGCCATGAAGGATAAAACAAAAAAAGGACTTATCATAGCAGGACTTGCAGCCGTGTGCGTAATCGCAGTATTCGGAATCAGCAGGGTTCTTTACAAAGAACCGGTGCAGACACTGCCGGAAGAGAGCAAAGCGACGGAAGAACTGGAGCTTATGATAGATACGGACGAAACTGTGCAGGTGCCGGAAGAGATGGAAAGCACAGAGAAAAAAACAGATTTTGTCATTGAAGTAGAAACGGATAATTCGGTAGAAAGCGGGGCACAGGAAATCCAGCCGGACCCGGAAAAGACAGAGGATGAAAAACCACAGGAACCGCCGGTACTGGCAGAGGATGCGGATGTAACAAATCCGGATACAAAGCCTGCTTATGAAGAAAAGCCAGAAAAAAAGCCGGAGAACCCTGCACCGCCCGTGGATGACACCCCGAAAACAGGAGACACTAAGGACGGAATGGTATATGTGGAAGGATTCGGATGGTTACCTGATGAGGGTGCCGGTTCTGGGACTGCCGCAGATGACATGTATGAAAACGGTAATAAAGTAGGGATTATGGATTAAGGAATCGAAAGAGAAGACACAGTAAAAATGCTGTGTTTTTTCTATGCACTGAGCCACTTGCAATCGCAGGTGGCTCGTTGCATTTGAAGGGAGGCAACATGAAACGATTTAAGCGTTGGGTTCTGACCTTTCTGTTAATCGTATCCACGCTGGCACCCATGACGGTGTACGCCGAGGGCGAGGGAAACATTGACAACGGTGGTGGAGGATTAGGACAAGGAACGAACACAAACTACTGGAATACAGGGGATGAAGGAGTCAGAGTCACTGTGGTAAGTGCAAGTGATGGAAGTGCAGTGACAGCATCCATTGATTTGACTAACAGAAGTCCAAGTGATATCAAGGTACATTTTGGAAAGGTGTGTAAGTCTGATTACAGGGGAGGAGCAGGTCTCTCTGCAAAGGTAGGAGGTTATGATTATTATGTTCCTGCGCAGTCGCTGCCTAAAATCATTACAACATCATCAGGGAGTGCAAGCATTGCCGCCATCAAAAGTTACTTTACGGATGAGCAGGTCATCAGAAGTATAGCAGGATATGTGGGGATGGATTACGACACCCTGACAGGTGGAGATTATAAGTTATTATTGGAACCCATTGCCTATGTGACTTTTGAAGGAGTACGAACAGCCTTTACAGCAACGGAGGCAGCTATGTATAACCAAGTCAGAGGGGGCATGGTACGAAAAAAGCTGACTTCACTGACACACAAAAATCTGCCTCTTGCCATGTTCCTTGAAACATCCGATCTGGGATATCCGGCATGGGGTGGAGGTAAGAACCAGAAGGTATCCGATGAGGAGATTATCGGTTCGTTAGGTCTTGGTATTGTACGTTTTAATGAGGTCATCACGCCGGAAGCGATTGCTGCAGATTATGAGTACCGGGTAGATACCGATGTGGTAACAGCCGTAACGGTCAGCGGAGGACAGAGTGATCCAGACAATCCCGTGAGTGTGACTTTTCATATCCTTGGGAGAAGTTATACCGTGAATAATGTGTATTATCCGGAGGATGGACAGCAGTTAGTGTGGGTAAAATGGCATACGCCATCCACCGAACAGCATATCACGATCAGCGTAAGCGTCAGCGGAGGAGGAAATCCAAACAGGGGAACCATCACCGCCAATATCGTAGATCTTGATAAGAATCCACCGCCCAATCCGGTAGCCGATGACAGAAACGATTCTTACAATGCAGGCAATGCCATTGTCCCGGCGAATCCGCAGAAGACAAACGCATCATGGAGTGTGTGGAGGCCGTGGTGGAAAGAATACTGGGTATGGCATAGTGACTGGAAATGGCATTCCGGCGCACATTCTTCGTCCTGTTCTCCGGGATGTTCCAGTAGCACGGACATTGGGAAGATGAGGGAGAATATGTGGATGAAGGCTGGTGGGAATTTGATTTAGACCGGTATTCTACTTCCCTTTCTGCATCCATGGAACTTAGTACGGATGAAAAATCCCCAACAGCAACAGACACTACCATCAAGAGTGGCTATGGAGTCAATATCCTTGTGAATGCCAGTGCATCCACAAGCCAGTCCTCGGCAACCACGCCGCCACAGACAGCGGTCAGTTATTTCCCGGAGTTTTATTATAAGACCTACTGGAGATTATTGGAGAGGACAAGAAGCGGATACCATGCCGGGTTTGAATTTAAAAACAACCACTATTCCACCTATAACCGCAGGACACACTTCACACCCATCTGGATGCCGGATGGCACCTATACGGTCTACACCTATTTACTGGACTGCTGGACACCGGATGGAATGCTTTGTGTGAATCTGACCGATTCGGTTCGGATATCCGGGGACTTGTGGGATGACTGGCATATCGCACCGCAGAGGGTAAGGTAAAAATGTAACGAAATAACAGAGAAGAAAAAGGCTGCATCCGTGCAGTCGTTTTTTTACTGAATAAGGGCAGGAAGTCCGACAAAGAAAGGAAGATTAGATGAAAAAGAAGAAATGGTTAGTTATGGTAACGCTGGTGTTTGTACTTTCCCTCATGTTCGGAACAACGGTATCTGCGGCAGGAACCGGAGATGTGGCAGGAGCCATTGAGGGAACATGGAATGACGCATCAGGGCAGATTAAGACGGTGGTAAATAAAGTTGTGTTTCCGGCAATTGATTTGATCCTTGCGGTATTTTTCTTTGCAAAGCTGGGTACGGCATATTTTGATTACAGAAAGCACGGACAGTTTGAATGGGCAGCTCCGGCAATCCTGTTTGCCTGCCTTGTGTTTACCTTAACGGCACCTGCATATATCTGGACAATTCTTGGAATGTAGGAGGCAGGGCATGACTTTTTTTGAGGAAGAATTAAAAAGGATTATGGCAGAAAGTGCCATTTTAAAAGACCAGAGGTATGTAGGGCGAATCTGCTATGGAACCATCGGGGAGGATCTGCGAGCAAGGATTGAGTTTGTAACACTCGGCATAAGCAACCAGTATGCAGGACTTAAGGCATCCATTTTCAACAGAAAAGAAGGCGTGGTAGACAGCGTGCTTCTCCGGTTTATGGATGTCTGGGGCAAACAAAAGGTGGGCAATCCGAATTTCAGGGAGGGTGTGGAACCGCACATCTGGGCAGACGGGGGAAAAACGGACTGGTATGTGTTCCATCCGTCAAAGGCAGACTACCAGAAGCTGGCAGCCGGAGTGGAGAGGTATCTGTCCGTATTTCAGGATATGGAAATGACACAGTCCCCAAGTTACGGGAGCCAGCAGATAAGCCCGTAAACAGGCAGCCGACAGAAAGGTGGTGTGATATGTTTATATTTGATTTTGTGGCAGAGACTGTGCTGGACCAGATCATAGACTGGCTGTATGGAAAAATCATTGGTTTCTTAAATGATTTCTTTGTCATGATGAACAACATGGGAGTGGAACTGTTTGACCTGCCTTGGGTGGAAGCAGTTACCACTTTTTTTGGTTACTTTGGATGGGCATTGTTTGGTGTCGGCCTTGTGGTGGGAGCCTTTGAGTGCGCCATTGAATATCAGGGAGGAAGGGGCAGCATTAAGGATACAGCCATGAACTATATTAAGGGGTTTATGGCTGTAAATCTGTTCACCATTGTACCCGTCAACCTGTATTCCCTCTGCGTTTCCCTGCAAGGAACATTCGGCTCGGCGATTACAGGCATTATAGATACGGAAAGCATCGGGCTGACGGCACAGCAGGTGTTAATGTCTGCGTCTTTTCCGGGTGTAGGAAATCCTATCCTGCAAATATTCTGTGCCATTATGATGGGGTATGCCGTGATAAAGGTGTTCTTTGCAAACTTAAAAAGGGGAGGCATTCTGCTGATCCAGATCGCAGTAGGAAGCCTTTATATGTTCTCCGTTCCAAGGGGATACATAGACGGCTTTATTCAGTGGTGCAAGCAGGTCATCGGAATCTGCATGACTGCCTTTTTGCAGTCCACCATCTTAACCGCAGGACTGATGGTGTTTAAAGACCATCCACTGTTAGGACTTGGACTCATGCTGTCCAGTACGGAAGTGCCCCGGATTGCAGGACAGTTTGGTTTGGATACCAGCACCAAGACCAATATCATGAGCAGTGTATATGCAGCCCAGACCGCCATCAACATGACCAGAACTGTTGTGAAAGCAGTGGCCGCATAAGGATGGTGATACTATCGAAATGAAATTAGGAAGCCTGTTTGATGGAATCGGCGGTTTCCCTCTTGCCGCCACCATGAACGGTATCAGACCGGTATGGGCAAGCGAGATAGAACCCTTTCCGATGGCGGTAACGGCATACCGGTTCCCGGAGATGAAGCACATGGGAGATATCACAAAACTGCATGGGGAAAGTCTTCCTGTGGTGGATGTCATCGCAGGAGGTTCCCCATGTCAGGACTTGTCCGTGGCGGGGAAGAGGGAAGGGTTATCCGGGGATCGTTCCGGATTATTCATGGAGCAGGTGAGGATTGTCAAAGAAATGAGAAAACAGGATGGAAGGAGGATGAGGAACCATAGAAGACGGACAGATGAGTTTATTCGACCTCGGTATATGCTCTGGGAAAATGTGCCGGGAGCCTTCTCAAGCGGAGAATTCTACGGAGCAGATTTCCACAAGGTCCTTGAAGAAGTCTGCTCCATCAAGGAGGCAGGCATATCTCTACCTGGACCGCCGGGAGGGGCATGGACTCCTGCCGGGATTATTATGGGAGAGGGATTCTCTGTCGCTTGGAGAGTATTGGACGCTCAATTTTGGGGTGTCCCCCAAAGAAGAAATCGCATCTTCCTTGTCGCAGATTTTGGAGGATACAGTGCCGGAGAAATATTATTTGAGTCCGACAGCGTGTGGAGGAATTATCAGAAGAAGCGAAAAGAGGGGAAAGGAATTACCTGCTATCTTAAAGCAGGCGCTGCTGATGCAGGCAGGCCAAAACATACAGAACCCCAGAAAGACTATGTAATCTGTCTTTTGGATCAGGGCGGAGAGCGGATGGATGTGTGTGAAAATATCAGCGGAACGCTGCTTGCACACGGACGTTCCAATCCGCCTATTATTATGGCTACCAGTCAGGGAAATGCAGAGATAGGAGTCGGCTATTGCCCCACCATTACAGCAGCGGCAGGAATGGCAGGAAATAACCAGCCAATCCTGTTTGACAATCATGGACCGGATACGCGCTATACCGGTCCTGTGGAGGTGGCCCAGACCATCACTTCGGCACTTGGCACAGGGGGAAATAATACACCGCTTGCCGTAAATAAAGAGCCTTTCTGTATTGCCGGAAACATTGTAAACAGGAAAGAGAAAAATGGCGGAAACGGATGCGGTTACCAACAGGGCATCAGTTATACCCTGACCACGGAGGACAGGCATTGTATCTACATTCCCCACGAGAAAGAAGAACCTTACCAGAAGGTAATCGGAAGCCTGTGTGCCGGGGATGAAAAGATGATCGGCAATCAGTATGTGGAGCAGGGCAAGTGCATTGTGGATGCGACCAGACTTGTACGCAGGCTGATTCCGTTGGAATGTGAACGCCTGATGGGATTTCCAGACTACTGGACGGACATACCAAAGGCAAGTGACAGTGCAAGATACAGAGCATTGGGAAACAGTGTGGCGGTGCCATGCGTAGATTTTATTCTATGCGGCATCGCATATTTTTTATCAAAAATGGGAGAGGAGGAAGAGGATGTATATCTATCCAGATAACTTGAAGGCAAAGGCAACCATGTGGCTGTGGAGTTTAAAGGACTTAGCCATTGTCGGAACCATTATTTTATTCTCTGTGTTTGCGTTCGCCTATGCAGGAGTGTGGTTTCCGTTAGTCATCGCAGGAGCCTATGCCTTTCTGACCATACAGGTGGAGGATACGACCATTATGGATTTTATCCGGTATGCCTGTGCTTATTTTTTCATGGACCAGCAGCAATATGAATGGAGGTACACACCGGATGAGTAAAAGAACATGGAATCCACCAGAGAACTGATGGGAACCAGAGAAGTGACGGATTACAGTATCCGAACATACAGGAATGAGGAGCTGGTTTACTTTTTAATCCAGCCCAGCAACATTTCCGTGCTGTCAGAGGAGAGTCTGTCAGCCAGAATTTATGGACTGATGACAGTGCTTAAGGGCATCACGGAAATCGAAATGATGTGCTTAAATTCCAGAGAGAATTTTGAGGACAACAAAAGATATCTGAAGAAGCGGATGGAGGAAGAAACCAATCCTGTGGTAAGAAAACTGCTGGAAAAGGATGCAAATTACTTAGACCGCATGCAGGTACAGATGGCAACAGCAAGGGAGTTTCTGCTGATCATCAGGCTTCGTGAAAAGAAGGAAAATGAAATTTTTTCCTACTTAAACCGCATTGAAAAGATGCTGGCAGAGCAGGGATTTACATCCAAGAGGGCAGAGGAAGAGGATATCAAAAGAATCCTTGCAGTGTATTTTGAGCAGAATGTGACAACCGAAAAATTCGAGGAATTTGACGGAGAAAGGTGGATTATTTTAAATGAATAAAAACAGAAAGAAAAACAGGGAAACAGAATCCACAGCAGAGGCAAAGCTGAAAGGGTTTCTGGATATGATTGCCCCATCCGTTATCCAGTTTTATACGGATCACTATATCTGTGGAAATACCTACCGGAGTGTCTGGGCACTCCGTGAATACCCGACAGCCACGGATGAACAGGCGATTTTAAGACACCTTGGGGAAAAGGATGGTGTTACCTTAAGAATCTACACCAGACAGGTGACACCGGCAGAGGAGAAAAAGATCATCAGCAATGCGGCTAACAAGAACCGCATGAAACAGGGGAACACAGAGAACTTACAGGAAACGGTTACTGCAGCAAGCAACTTGCAGGATGTGACAACCATCATTTCCACCATGCACAGAAATCGGGAGCCGCTTTTGCACACCGCTGTGTTTCTTGAACTGTCTGCACCGGATATGGAAAAGCTGAAACTGCTGCAGACGGAGGTGTTGACAGAATTAATCCGCTCCAAGTTAAATGTGGACAAGCTCCTGCTGCGCCAGAAGCAGGGCTTTCTGTGTGTCCACCCGGCAGGAAGAAATGTGTTCCGTGAGCAGTTTGAACGGGCACTCCCTGCCTCCAGTGTGGCAAATCTGTTCCCTTTTAACTATTCCGGCAAGACAGATAAGAATGGTTTTTATATCGGCAGGGATAAGTTTGGAAGCAATGTCATTGTGGATTTTAACCAGAGAGCCGATGACAAGACCAATGCCAATATCCTGATCCTTGGAAACTCCGGACAGGGAAAGTCCTATCTGTTAAAGCTGATACTGACCATTTTAAGGGAATCAGGCATGAAGGTCATCTGCCTTGATCCGGAGCATGAATACATAGACCTTACGAACAATCTGGGCGGCTGCTTTGTGGATCTGATGAGCGGAGAGTATATCATCAACGTGCTGGAGCCAAAGACCTGGGATGAGAACGGAAGCCCGGAGGACACGGATGCACCATATACGTTCCGCTGTTCCTCCAGATTAAGCCAGCACATCTCTTTCTTAAAGGACTTTTTTGGTACCTACAAGAATTTCACGGACAGCCAGATTGATACCATTGAGATCATGTTAGGAAAGCTGTATGAGAAGTGGAACATCCGGGATGATACGGACTTTAGTAAGCTGACACCTACGGATTACCCCATCCTTTCAGACCTTTATGATCTGATGGAAGAGGAATACAGGCACTACGATGTCAAAAAGAAAGAACTGTATACCGCAGAATTATTGCAGGAAATCTGTTTAGGACTTCACTCCATGTGTAAAGGAGCGGAGTCCAAATTTTTTAACGGACATACCAACATCACGGACAGCAGCTTCCTGACATTTGGTGTCAAAGGGCTGCTGCAGGCAAGCAGAAATGTGAAGGATGCCATGCTGTTTAACATTCTTTCCTACATGTCCAATGAACTGCTTACCAATGGACATACTGCCGCCAGCATCGATGAGTTTTATCTGTTCTTGACCAACCTGACAGCGGTGGAATACATCCGCAACTTCATGAAGCGTGTCCGTAAAAAGGAAAGTGCAGTCATCCTCGCCAGCCAGAATCTGGAGGACTTTAATATTGACGGTATCAGAGAATATACAAAGCCGCTGTTTTCCATTCCGACACATGCCTTTTTATTCAATGCCGGAAATATCGATGCCAGATTTTACATCGATACTTTGCAGCTTGAGAAGAGTGAGTACAACCTGATCCGTTATCCCCAGAGAGGTGTGTGTCTCTACAAGTGCGGCAACGAAAGATACAACCTGATGGTTCATGCACCGGAATATAAGGAGAAGCTGTTTGGTAATGCAGGAGGCCGCTAAGCGGGAATGCCGATGGATTTACGGGAGCAGAAATTCGGGATTGAAATAGAACTGACCGGTCTTACCAGAAAAAGGGCGGCAGAGGTAATTGGAAAGTATCTGGGGCAGGAACCCCATTACGATGGCGGCTATTATGAGGAATACAGTGTCAGGGACGGACAGGGAAGAAAGTGGAAGGTCATGTATGACTCCAGTATTGTTGCAGTGAAAAAGGGCGCGGTTCTGCCGGGGATGAGTACAAGGTGGAATTTGTATCCCCCATCTGTGAGTATGCAGATATCCCAACGATTCAGGAACTGGTACGGCAGTTAAGACATGCAGGAGCCATAGCCGGGGAAAATGCCGGTATCCATGTTCATGTGAATGCAGCACCCTATACGGCAAGAACACTCCGCAACATTACAAACATCATGTACTGCAAGGAGGATCTGATCTATAAGGCATTGCAGGTAGATGTGGAGAGGGAACACAGATACTGCAAAAAAGTGGAGGAAAGTTTTTTGCAGGAACTGAACCGGAAAAAACCAAAGTCAATAGAGGAAGTCAGCAACATCTGGTACCGGGGAAGGGATGGCAGAAACAGGCATTACCATGAGAGCAGATACCACTGTCTGAACCTGCACAGTGTGTTCCAGAAGGGAACCATAGAATTCCGGCTCTTTAATTCCACTACCCACGCAGGAAAAATCAAGACCTATATACACGCTGTGCCTTGCCATCTCTGCACAGGCGTTAAACCAGAGCAGTGCCAGCCGTATCAAGACAACCAGCACCAACGAGAAATATACCTTCCGCACATGGCTTCTCCGTCTGGGAATGATCGGGGATGAATTTAAGACCGCCCGTAAGTTTCTTTTGGAGAACCTTGAAGGCGGGATTGCATGGAAGGACCCGGAACAGGCAGAGAGACAAAAGGAGAGGCTTAAAGCAAAAAAGGAAAAAGAAGCGAATCAGACAGCGGAGGCAGAGAACCTCCAGTTAGAAGAAGGCGCGGAAGAAGAGTCACAGGGAATGCATATGACCATGTAAACAATCAGAGATTTTAAGAAAGGCAGAGAGAAATGGAAAAGAGAAAGAAATATATCGCTTACGGCTCCAATCTGAATCTGGAGCAGATGGCAAGAAGATGTCCCACGGCAAAGGTAATCGGAGCGGGAGAAATCAGGGATCATGAGTTACTGTTTCGGGGATATCCAAAGTCGGCAGTGGCAACGGTGGAACCAAAGAAGGGCGCCAGTGTTCCTGTTCTTATCTGGGAGATTGGACCGGAGGATGAAAGAAATCTGGATATTTACGAAGGGTATCCGAGACTCTATGGAAAGGTGAATCTGGAAGTGCAGATGGAAAATAGCTCAGAATCCATTATGGCTTATACCATGAACGAGGGGCGTGAAATCGGAACTCCATCGGTACATTATCTGGAAACCATCACAACCGGATATCTGGAGGCAGGCTTTGATGTAAACCGTCTGTTTGAGAGTGTATCCCATTGCAAGGAACTGGCAGAAAGAGAACCTGTTTGTGAGGGAATGGAGGAGAACCCATGGAACCAACAACTGCTGCAATGATCGCCAAAGCCGCCATCGCGGTGGGTACCAATAAAAAGGTCTGGACAGGAATCGCTTCCGTGATTGCCGCGTTGTGTCTGCCGTTTATCCTGATTATCGTGTGCATCTTAAGCATTGCATCCGGCGGGGCAGATCATAACCGGTCTGCGGTCCGTCTGGCATTTGAAGGAGGAACCATTCCTTCCGGCATGCCTGCCGATTACCGGGAATACATCGGACAGATGCAGGAAAGCTTCGGGGATTTAGATACGGTTCTTGGCGAAATCGACAACATGACAGAAGGCGAGCTTACAGACCGCTATCTGGTCAAAGCCGTGTTCTATTCTCTGTATTTCGGCGCCGATAAGATCCGGCTGGAAACTTCTGATTACCAGCGGTTTGCAGAGTGCTTTGTGAATTATGAAGAACGCACCAGAACCATAGAAAACCCGGATGGCAGTGAGAGTGAAGAAACCTATGTGGTGGCAGTGGCGGTCACGGATAAGGTGGAGCTGTTTGAAAAGATCAGCACGGACTATGGAAAGTCCCTCACGTATGAGCAACAGTCCAACGCTGTGAATGTGTGGTATCTGGCAAAATATCATACCACCGCACCAATGGAAGGGGATGGCTTTGAAGACTGGAGCAACTGGAATGGCGGTGGTGATGTTACTTATTATGACCTGCCTGCAAGCAAGGTGGGAGGAAAGGTAGTAGAGCTTGCCATGTCAAGGCTGGGGCATCCCTATTCACAGACCTATCGTGGAAAGGGCAATTATACGGACTGCAGCTATCTGACCATGTGGTGTTACAGACAGGCAGGCATCACCATACCCGGAACTGCGGCAGAGCAGGGAAGGTACATGGTGGAACATAACCTTACGATTGCAAAGGAGGATTTGCAGCCGGGGGACCTTGTGTTCTGGAGCCATAAGCCAAATGGGAGATTTATGAACATCACCCATGTGGGTATTTATGCAGGAAATGGAATGGTGGTGGATGCATCCTATTCCAAAGGAAAAGTAGTACATCGGAATTTATTTGACAGTGATAAACAGGTGCTGTATGGCAGGCCACAGTAGTTTTTGTGATGCCAGGGGCATCTGTTTTGTTTTGCAGGAGAAACTTTCTCCTGCGGAAAGGAGGAAAGGTGAGAGCAGTTTTTATGAGAAAGGAGCCGGAGATAGATACTAAAGAATTTCAGGTGGAAAAGGTCATTACTTTACCATCCGAACAGTACGCATACTTCACACAGCATCTCATGAAGGAACATGATTTTATCAAAGAGAATGTGGATTTGATGCATGAAAAGGATGGTGTATGGCACTGTCTTCTGGTAACCGGAGAGGACATGGACGAGGGTGTGCTGGTGGAAAGTGAGGGTTCGGCTTATGCAAGATATTCCGCTTTTGTGCCGTCCGCACAGGGAATCATCAGACAGTATCAGGACATGCTGGAAACGCAGACAGATGGCATGCGGATGAAGATGTAGGAGGAAAGAGAAATGGCAGAGAGAGAAATCAAGATCGGGTTTCCCGAAGCAAAAATGGAGGCACTGGAGTTTTTCTTAAAGGAGAATGATACCACTGTAGAGAAGGTGTTAAGGGAGCATCTGGATAAGACCTATGAGAAAAGTGTGCCCCAGCAGGTCAGAAAATTTGTGGAAAGCAAGATGACTCCTCAGACGGAGGAGCCTGCCCAGAATGAAGCCGGAAATGCAAGACAGGGCAGAGGACAGGGAAGAAGAAGTACCAGACAGCAGACCGCAAGAGAGACTGTTTTGGAGCAGGAAAATAACGGAGCAGAACAGGCTGCGGAGCAGGAAACACAGGAACCGGAACAGGAGCAGGCTGGCGGTATGACAATGAGCATGTAGAGAACAGGAGGTAAGAGACTTATGAATTATGAAGGCTTTAAACAATATGTGGCAGACCATATCAAAGAGTTTTTGCCACAGGATTATAGTGTGCATGAGATCAGTATCACGAAACAGAGAAAGAACAATGACGTGGTTTGGGATGCACTTTCCATTAAGGGAGACAGCAATATTGTACCTGTCATTTATCTGGAACCATACTATCAGGCCTATACAGATGGAGCCAGGATGGATGACATTTTACAGAAAATAGCAGACATGTACATGAAGAGTATGGAGCAGGTAAGTGAATTTCCTATCGAAAGTTTTCAGTATGATAGTGTAAAGAACAGCATTTTTGTTGTGGTACAGAATGCCGGGATGAATCAGGAATTGCTGGAGAAGGTACCGCATGAACTGAGGGAGGATCTGGCTCTTCTTTACAGAGTCAACATGGAGCTTCCCAATGGAGAAAGGGAAGTGTATTAATTCATAATAACCATTTGGAAATGTGGGGAATCGATGAAAAAACATTAAAGGAAGTGGCGTGGGACAATATGCATAACTATTTTCCGCCGGAGTTTGCTTCCATGAGCAATGTATTGCGTTCCCTTGGCTATAATGAAATACCAGAAGGTGCAGAACTTATTGAGATGTATGTCCTCACTAATAAGAATAAACACTATGGCGCTGCTTATATGTTTGACAAGGAAGTCATGAGCAGGATAGCAGAAGAGATGGGTGGGGACATTGTGGTTTTACCATCCTCTATCCATGAAAGCATTTTGTTAAAGAAGGAAAAGATACAGATTTTGATACACTGCGTGAAATGGTAAAAGAGGTGAACCGCACACAACTGCTCCCGACTGAAATTTTATCGGACGAAGTATATCAGTACAGCAGGGATACGCAGACCTTATCCCGTGTGGTGGCGGTATCGCAGGAAGAAATTCCAATGCCGGATAAGGTAAGTATGGAAGAGATGCATGCCTATGGGTACACGTGGGATGGCATGCTTCCGCTTACGAAGGAGAGGGCATTAGAACTGCTGGATACAGAGTTGGTATTACATAAGCTGTACAATGACGGAGCCGAAGCCACATTGGATAGCAGGAATGAAATCCTTTCCCATGATGGGCTGTTTGGTGTGGAAAGAGATTCGTGGATGGAGTATTTGAATGCCCAGAGTCAGAACGAAACCAATGGAATGATACAGGAAATGTGATACAGCAGGAGGTCTTTCCAAGCTGTGTCTTGCAGAAAAAGATATAAAAATTATTTGGAAATACGGAGGTAGATGAACATGAAACAGGCAGTGGTGACCATCAAGTATGAAGAGGAAAAGCTGAATGCGATCAAGCAGTATATGGGACAAGAAGGACGCAGACTTTGAGTCTGAATTGAACGAGGTGTTGGGAAAAATGTATGAAAATATGTTACCCCAGGCCGTGAGAGAATACATCGACAGCAGGGGAGATGTTCCGGCAGCCATCAAGAAAAGCAATAAAAATACTGCGAGAGGCACTGGAGCATCTGCCGGAATGCCTGCGCAGAATGAGTAAAAGCAGAGGCGTGGCGGTTGGAAAGCAGGGAGAAGGAAAAGCAAATCACCCACTGTGACCGTCCGTGAGCCGATTTGTGCCCTTGTTTTACAAAAGTGGATAAAGTGACCGACCAGCACTTGTTCTGCCCTGTGTGAGCCGATTTGGAGAAAAATAACGGAAACCGCCGGGAATGGCAGCTTTAATGAGCATTTTGGAACCTCAAAACCGGGGAATTTAGGGCTGTAAAACTAGGGTCGAAAATAGTGCAGGTTAAAGGGGTTATGCCGCTTATCTGCGGCAAAACCCGTCAAACACCCACCGGCAGAGCCGTTGGGAGATATGTGGTATGGCATAACTTTTTCGTAAATTTTGAAATTGTTATGCTTAATTTTATTGTTTTTCACGAATTGAAAGGCTTTGTGGAAATTTTAGTTTATGCCTTTCACCAAAATGCTTGCAGGCAGAAGAAAAAAGAAAGGAAAAGTAAGTCCCAGCGGACGTGTCCGTTTGGTAAGAGTGCGCACCACTACCGATACGGGACTATCAAAGTATTAGAATTATTTGCAGGAACACGAAGCATCGGGAAAGCCTTTGAGAGCAGAGGGCATGAAGTATTCAGTGTGGAGTGGTCTAAGGATTTTGAGAACATTGATTTGTATGAAGACATCAGCAAAGTGACAGCGGAAGATATCTTAAGGTTGTTCGGCCAGCCGGATGTGATCTGGGCAAGTCCTGACTGTACCACCTTCAGCATTGCAGCCATCAGTCACCACCGCAGAAAGAATCCGGATACCGGAAGTCTGGAGCCGGTCAGTACCTATGCAAAATTTTGTGATATTGTAGACCAGCATGTGTTAAAACTCATTGAAGAGTTACAGCCAAGGTATTATTTTATTGAAAATCCCAGAGGCGGTATGCGGAAGATGGAATGGATGAAAGGGATGCCAAGATACACGGTCACTTACTGCCAGTATGGTGACAACCGGATGAAACCGACTGATATTTGGACAAATCATCCGGTGCCTAGATTTTTACCGATGTGTCACAATGGAGATTCGTGTCATGTGGCAGCACCAAGAGGCAGCAAGACCGGGACACAGGGATTAAAAGGTGCAAGAGAAAGAAGTGTGATACCGCAGAAACTGTGTGAGCATATCGTAGACATCTGCGAGGAGTAGTAAAGGAGGATGAGAGTGGCAAGTGAAGAGAAGGGAAAAGTGAGAAAAGGATTTTATATCGAGGAGGGGGTGCTGGAGCAGATAGATAGTCTGCTCCAGCAGGTTAATGTAAAATCCAGAAATGAATTTTTGAATCAGGCATTGAAATTTTATATCGGTTATCTGACATCGGAAAAGATTGAAAACTATATGCTTTCCACAATCTCCTCCGTAATGCACGCAACCGTAAAGGATAGTGAGAACCGCATGGCGCGTGCCATGTATAAGCTGGCAGTGGAAACATCTAAGCTGTCCCATGTGATTGCATACAGTCATGGAGTGGATGAAGCGGCACTGCAAAAGCTACAGGCGAAGTGTGCGGATGAAGTAAAACGAATTAATGGGGCTGTACGGTTTGAGGATGCCTATGAATATCAGCATGATTGATGTAAGGGAAAGAAGCCAATGACAAGTTTTTTCTTGAATGGTATAATAAAGAAAAAGATTTATAGTTAAAGTGATAACAGAGATAATCTTGAATTATACGGAGGGAGAAATGGTTATTAGAAAAGAATTTAGTGGTATGTTACAGAGTTTTGAACTTGAGGAAGTAGAAGAACGCGTTGGGGTATTATTTGAAAATTGCTTGAATCATATTAATAATGGAAGGGAAGAACACATTTCAATAAAAGTGCAGATTGGATTTGGGAAGGATGATAGAATTGCTGCTTTTGCGGATAAAACTAGGGGTGGTGAATATATAATTGAAGTTAATATGTCATCGTATTTTATTATATATAGCTTTTGTCATTGCATAGTATTGCAAGAAATCTATCCTATTATTTCTTATAATGATAGCGAGGACAAAAGAGGGTTTTATGCTGAATTATTGACTGCAATTATGCTAGATATACTGTTGTATCACGAGATTGGTCATATTGTGAATGGTCATATTGACTATATAAAAGATAGAGAAAAGGAATCAAATATTATTAATGATTTGCCATATGCATTTAGTTATGTTGGGAAAAAGGCAAGACCTTTTATATCTCCAGAAGAATGGCAAGCACTTGAATGGAATGCGGATGATTTTTCGGCT
>ENA-OQKI01000102-OQKI01000102.1-human-gut-metagenome-genome-assembly--contig:-NODE-102-length-20216-cov-4.603962_pt1 | contig 20216 bp, 16 predicted proteins | sample MGYA00242778_ERZ504798 | MGnify/ENA primary metagenome ERZ504798 (study PRJEB26092, sample SAMD00036414) | human gut metagenome | host: Homo sapiens | study: EMG produced TPA metagenomics assembly of... | reverse complement strand
GCAACAGAATTAAAAGAACTCCCAGAAGCAAAAGAAAATAAAGCAAACGAAAACGGTGACACGAAAATGTCACCGTTATTTTTGTATAATTATCAGTTGCTGTCAATATTTACAAAACCTCTGCCCTTTATTGCGCCTGCCGTCGTTACGATAATAAAGGCATTGGGATCACATTTTTGATTCCCGATGTAATTTTGTAAACCTCTTGAGGACGGACTGCGCACATAATAACTTTCTTATCATTACCGCTGTATGCACCCTCGCCGTTGAGGTATGTTACACCTCTCTTTAGGTTTTCATAATATTGCACTCACTTCTTCATAATTGTCCGAAATTACAAACATGAGCTTGCCGTTACCTCTTGAAGTACCGTAGCTTACAGCATCAATTACCTTTATGCTGATAAAAATTACAAGCAAAGCATAGAGTACATTTTCAATGCTGTGATAAACAAAGAATACCATTAAAAGCACAAGAATATCGGACACAAGAATTATCGTACCCGTTGAAATGAACGGAAAATGCTTGTGAAGATTCAGTGCGATGATGTCTGTACCGCCTGTTGAACCACCTCGGTAAAAGATAAGACCGAGTCCGAGACCGTTAAGCACTCCGCCGAATCCTGCGGCAAGAATTGTATCGCCCGTGTATGCAGGCAAAATCGGTGTAAGAACATCAATCATAACCGAAACAAGTGCCGTTGCAACAAGGGTTCTTGTAAGAAAGCCCTTTCCGTTCTCGATAAATCCCCAGATAAAAAGCGGAATGTTCATCACAAAAATCATAATACCTATCGGCAACGAGAACATATAGTTGAGCATTGTGGCAACACCCGTAAGTCCGCCCGGGGCGACATTGTTAGGTGATGTAAACATTGCTACCGATATGCCGTAAAGAACTGCTCCGGCGAAAATTACAAGATAATCAAAAAATAGTGTTCCTGCCTTTGCAAGACAGGAATTCGGTTTTAAATTCGTTTGCATAAAATCACTCCCCGAAACGAGTATGTATAATTATTTCAAAAAGCTGATTTATTCTGTCAAATTCTTTATTAATCTGCAAGTATCCGAAAAGCGCTTCAAGTCCCGTTGCACTGTGATAATCGGCAACAGAACCGTTTTTTGGAGTACATTTCGGTGCGGCATTTCTGCCTCGCTTATAAACGGCAAGCTCCTTTTCGGTTAGAGTAGGCATAAGAATTTTTGCAAATTCAGCCTGACTTTTGCAGTTTACAAGCGAAACCTTTATTTTATTGAGTTCTCCGACACTGCGGTTAGCCTTGCGAACAAGGTATTCACGCACAAGCAGGTCATAGACGCCGTCACCCACAAAGGCAAGTGTAAGCGGAGAAATTTCATCGGCTAATGAATGAACAGATGTATTTTCCATATTAACTCCGTATCACGCAATATTAATCCATAAAGTCAAATTCAAGCTCATAAATTGAAACCGTGTCACCGTCCGAACAGCCTTTTTTCCGGAGTGCGTCAATTACACCGCCGTTTATGAGAACTTTTTGGAAATAATTAAGGCTTTCGTAATCGTCAAAATTAATACCCTTCATGACCTGCAACAGCCAGTCAGCCTCAACGGTATAGATTCCGTTCACATTCTTGATTATAACAGAATGGTCATCAAAATCATCAACGGTTACAATCGGAGCAGGTTCTGCCTCGTAGTGAGTGATTGGAGGAAGTTTTGAAAGCATTTCCTGAATCTTTTTGAGGAGCGGATCAACATCATAGCGGATTGCCGCCATAATCGGGAAGAAATCATAACCTTGATCTTCGACAAACTTCTTGAAGTCTGCAATTTGCTCATCGGTTGCCATATCGCACTTGTTGCCTGCAACAACCATCGGACGCTCTGCAAGCTCTGGATTGAACTTTGCAAGCTCATTGTTGATTGTTATGAAATCCTCTTTCGGATCTCTGCCTTCACTGCCCGAAACATCGACAATGTGAACGAGCATACGGCAACGCTCAACATGGCGGAGAAACTGATGTCCAAGACCAGTACCCTGCCATGCACCCTCGATAAGACCGGGAATATCAGCCATAACAAATGATGATCCCTCGCCCATTGACACAACTCCGAGAACGGGAGTGATTGTTGTGAAGTGGTAGTTCGCAATCTCAGGCTTTGCCTGCGAAACTACGGAAACAAGGGTACTTTTTCCGACATTCGGGAAACCTACAAGACCTACATCGGCAAGAAGCTTGAGTTCAAGAACAACATCAAACTCTTCACCCGGAAGTCCCGGTTTTGCAAAACGGGGAACCTGACGGACAGGAGTCGCAAAATGTGGATTACCCCAACCGCCTTTACCGCCTTTTGCAACGACATAAGGTTCATCACCCGAAACATCGGCAAGGATTCTTCCGCTGTTCTCCTCTTTTACAACAGTTCCGACAGGAACACGGATAACAAGGTCTTCGGCATTTTTACCACGGCATCTGCCGCCTCTGCCGTTTTCACCCTTTTTTGCGGCATATTTTCTTTTATAACGGAAATCGGCAAGTGTTGAAAGGTTGGAATCGGCAACAAAAACAATGTTGCCGCCTCTGCCGCCGTCACCGCCGTCGGGACCGCCTGCCGCTACATATTTTTCACGGTGAAACGAAACGGCACCGTCACCGCCGTCTCCTGCTTTTATTTTAATTTTCGCTGTATCTACAAACATATTTTTCTCCGTAACAGTTTTGCTGTTTAATTATCAGTACAAATGTAAAGAATCTCAGACCTGTTTGTTATTAGTATAAACAGAAATGTAAAAAATAAGGGTGGATATAAAATCCACCCTCATAAATTTTGAGATTACTGCTCAACAGGATAAACGCTTGCACGCTTTCTGTCTTTGCCGACACGCTCAAATCTTACAACACCGTCAATCTTTGCGAACAGTGTATCGTCAGAGCCTTTGCCTACATTTTCACCAGGGTGAATATGTGTGCCTCTCTGCTTTACAAGGATGTTGCCTGCGAGAACCTTCTGACCGTCTGCACGCTTAACGCCAAGACGCTTTGATTCACTGTCACGGCCGTTCTTTGTAGAACCCATACCTTTTTTATGAGCGAATAACTGAATGTTTATTTTAAGCATTACCTTACACCTCCGAAAATTTAACTTTAATAAAATTTTTGTATTGCTCCGAAAGAGCAGTTAAGTGAAGCTTTAAGCCTGAGAGTATATCACAAGCCTTTAAAGCGTCATTCGGTGACATTCTTACTTTCATAAGACCGTCATCCTCGGTAACCTGTGCATTAATATGCAAAATCTCGGTGACAGTGTTTGCAGTCATATATGCAGCAGAACTGATTGCCGCACATACAATATCGCTGCCCTCTTCGGCAAAGTCGGAGTGCCCCGATATTTCAAAACCGCAAATTATATCATCTGATTTAAAAAATGTTACCGTAGTCATTTTTAGGCTTCGATTGAAGTAATCTTAACCTGTGTGTAAGGCTGTCTGTGACCTTTTGCTCTCTTTTCGCCCTTCTTAGGCTTGTAAGTGCAAACTCTGATTTTTTTGCCTTTACCGTTCTTTACAACTTCACCTGTAACCTTAGCACCCTCAACGAGCGGTGTGCCAACCTTGATGCCGTCGTCTGTGCCGACTGCCACAACATCAAATGTTACTGTGTCGTTTGCTTCTGCGTCAAGCTTCTCGATGAAGATAACCTCATCGTTAGTTACCTTGTACTGCTTGCCGCCTGTCTGAATAACTGCGTACATTTTAGTACCATCCTTTACATTGGGCTCGCTATGTGCAGGTGGAACGAATCACTTAAAACCCACAATATGCGGCTTATATACTATACCACAAAGAAAACTTTATGTCAACAATTTTCCCGATATTTTTTGAGTATATCAAATGTTATTCTGTATTTTGCAAGCCTTAAGAGTATTTTTCATAAGAGTTGAAATTGTCATAGGACCTACACCGCCCGGTACGGGTGTGATAAACGAGCATTTATCCTTGACATTTTCAAAATCAACATCACCGCAGAGTTTGCCGTTTTCATCCCTGTCCATACCGACATCAATCACAACCGCACCCTCTTTTACCATATCGGCAGTAACAAACTTCGGTCTGCCGACTGCGGCTACGAGTATATCTGCCTGTGAACAGATTTCAGCAAGATTCTTTGTTCTGCTGTGACAGATTGTTACCGTGCCGTTTTCGTGGAGCAAAAGCATTGCCATAGGCTTGCCTACGATATTACTTCTGCCGATTACAACGCAGTTTTTACCGCTTACTTCAATGTTGTAGGAATGGAGCATCTCCATTACGCCTGCAGGCGTGCATGGAAGAAAATCATACTCACCGAGCATAATTTTGCCGACATTTACGGCATGGAATGCGTCAACATCTTTAAGCGGGCTGATTGCCTCAATAACAGCCTTGTCATCAAGGTGTTTCGGCAACGGAAGCTGAACAAGAATACCGTTGATATCCTTCTTATTGTTGAGAGTTTCAACAAGGTTTAAAAGTTCTTCCTGTGTTGTTTCTGCCGGAAGTGCATACTCCTCAGACTTAAAGCCTACAAATTCACAAGCCTTTTTCTTGTTGTTTACATATACTCTTGACGCCGGATCGTCACCTACGATTACTACCGCAAGACCGGGGGTTATTTTGTGAGTTTCCTTTAACTCAAGCGTCTGCCTCTTTACCTCTTCCTTTACCTGTGCCGATACCTTTTTTCCGTCGATAATCTGCATAGAAAGAATCCTCCTTTTTTCTGTTTATAATTAAGAATACAATACCTGTTATAAAAATTACTGCCGAAAGAACCTGTGACACCCTTATGTCTGCTCCGAAAATTTGGAACGGAAGATAAAGGCTGTCTGTTCTCAGTCCTTCAACAACTGTTCTTTCAAATCCGTACCACACAAGGTACATAAAGAAAATCTGTCCCGAATATTTCTGCTTATATTTTCCGTAGAAATGGAGAAGTACAAATCCGAGCAGGCACCACATTGATTCATAGAAGAAACACGGATGAACTCCTATGTTGTCTGTTCCCTCGCTCATCATTCTCCAGGGCAAATCCGTAGGGGAGCCGTATGCCTCCTGATTCATAAAATTGCCCCATCTGCCTATTCCCTGTCCGATAAGGAAACCGACCATTGCAATGTCAAGAACAGGCATAATTTCCATTTTCTGTATTTTGGCAACAGTCAGACCGCCGATCAACGCACCGATTATTCCGCCGTAAATAGCAAGTCCGCCGTTATTGATATAGAGAATTTCAATCGGGTTCTGTCCGTAATAATCCCATTTGAAGAAACAGAAGTACAGTCTTGCACCGATAATTCCCGTTATCATTCCTGCAAAAACACAGTTGACAAGCTTTGAACCGTCAACCTTGTAACGAGGAGCGCTTTTCCACGCATAAAGTACGGCAAGCAAAAGTCCGCAGGCGATGATTATTCCGTACCAATAGACCTTGTAATCACCGATTGAAAATGCAATCGGGTTAATATCAAATTCCCAACCAAATCCGGGAAACTGCACATGATACGGCATAATTACACCTCATCAGGCTGTTTTACAACAGACAAAGTACAGTTGTCAACATCGAGCATCTCGGCAAGCCTTGCGTTGATATCCTCAAGCTTTGCATTTGCAACAGCATCAATGTAGGCAAAAATTTCGTTACCCTGCATTGCGTAGTCGATGATTGAATTTGAAATTGCACTTACTGAGTTGAGCGATGAAACCGAATCGCCGTAAACAGATTTTCTTGCAATTTCAAAGTCCTCTTTATCAATACCGTTTTTCTTAATATCTGAGATATACTGTTTTATCATCTCAGCAGCCTGTTTCGGCGCTCTTGATTCACCGCCGAAGATTACCGAGCAATAACCCGGACCTTCAAAGAGTTCATAAGAAAAGCTTGAATTGATGAGGTTTGAATCCATAAGATTTCTGTAGAGCATGCTCGTGTTTGATGCAAGTGCCGAAAGAAGAATATCTGTGCATGCAAGCTGCTTTTCGTTAAGAGGCTTGTCTGCTTTCTCTTTGAAGCCGAGATTGAACAAAGGCATTGAAACAGGGAAGGTCTGCTCAACATAAGGTTCTTTGATTTCATAAGGCTCTGTTTCAAAATAGTTTTTGATTTCCTTTTTCTCACAAGGCTTGAGCATTTTGTCGGCAACTTTAAGCACACCGTCAACCGTTACATTACCCGCAACGCAGAGAATCATATTATTGAGGTTGTAGAACACATTATAAACTTCATAAAGCTTTTCGGCTGTAATTTCTGCAATTGTTTCAACCGTACCTGCAATATCAATTTTTACAGGGTGATTGTGGTACATACCCTCAAGCATATTGAACATTACTCGCCAATCGGGAGAGTCGTCGTACATTTTGATTTCCTGACCGATAATACCCTGTTCCTTTGCAACTGTCTGAGCCGTAAAGTAGGGATCCTGAACAAAATCAAGAAGAATTTCAAGACTTTCGTCAAACTTGTCCGTACATGAGAAAAGATAGCAGGTTTTTTCAAAGCTTGTATATGCGTTTGCATTTGCACCTGTTTTTGCGTATCTTACAAACGCATCGCCCTCTTCACTTTCAAAAAGCTTGTGTTCAAGGTAATGGGCGATACCGTCGGGAACTGTAATTATATCACCGCCGTTAACGGAAAACTTTGTGTTGATACTGCCGTAGCGTGTGCCGAAAATTGCATATGAAGAAGTGTAACCCTCTTTTGGATAAACAAAAATTGTAAGTCCCGATGGATGTTCAACTTTATAATAGCTGTCGCCTGCAATTTCCGATTTTATTTCTGTAATATTCATTCTGTCCGCCTCCCTTACTTATTTTTGAGAACATAAACCGTATCGAGCAAGAGCTTGTTTGCGGCATTTACAATCTGCTCTTTTGTAACGGCATTAACCTCAGCGGAAACTTCTTCAACAGTTTCAAGATCGCCGTTAAAGATTCTTCCTGTGTACCAGTTTTCAATACCGCTTACGCTGTCGCTGCTTGACTTGAATGAATTAACAACAGCAAGCTTTGTTGCCTCAATTTCAAAATCTGTAATTTCGCCGTTCTTCATATCCTCAATTTCTTTTAGAATAGCTTTTTCGGCTTTTTCAAGATTTTCGCCCTCAACACCGCTGTTGATATACATTATACCCTTGATTGAATCATAGGAGGACGAGCAGTAATAGCAAAGACTCTGCTTTTCACGAACATTGTTAAAGAGTTTTGAGCTCGCAGTACCGCCGAGAACAGCACACATAAGTCTTTCGGCAACCGCCTCTTCATCACCTGCTGAAATCTGTGTTCTAAATCCCATGACAAGCTTTGACTGTGAGAGCTCCATTTCCTCTGTAATATGTTTTTCTTTTGAAACATTCTTAACGACATCAGTAGATGAAGTCACAACATTTCTTTCGATATTTGCAAAGGCTTTCGCAAAAACCTCCTTCGCCTTATCGGCAGGGCTGTCGCCTATATAGAGAATCTCAAATTTTGCGGTTTTGAGAAGATTCTGCCATGCCTTGCAGAGTGATTCGGCAGTTGCGGCCTTGATTTTTTCAGCTGTACCGTAACGCTTGATTCCGAAAACCTCATCCTTGCACATATGCTTTATAAGCTGTCCCATTGCATAGATTCGCTTTTCGTTGAATTCCGAATCAATCACATCAAGAAGTTGTCTGCGTTCCTGTTCAAGTTCACTTTCAATAAAAGCGTTATTCTTGACATTAGGCTCAAAAATTACGCTGCACAAAAGCTCCGAAAGTTCTTTGGCAATGCTGACATCATCAAGAGAATATCTGTCATCAAGACCTGATACGGAAATTTTAATTACCTGACTTTCACCGTGTTTTGAAAGCGATGAAGTGAGGTCTGCACCGTAAAGTGAGCTGAGTTTTTTGCTGAGAACAGTAAAATCGGGATATTTTTTGCATGAACGAACAAGCAATCCGCCCACAAGCGCATTCTCCGATGCTGTTTCGACAGAAAGCGGAACAACAATATTCACGCTGATTTTCATAGTTTTAAAACGGCTGTCCTTAATGTTTGTAAAGTAAACACCGTTTGCAATTTCATTTCTGTTGATGAAATTCATTTAATCAACTCCGTTTTCAGATTATCAGTCATATTGTATCACATTTTGATTTATTATAAAAGAGATATAAGAAAAAATCACAAAAGTGCAATAGCAATTTGAAACAATTTTACTTTTCCGTACAAGGCTATCGGCATATTTTCCGAATTTTACCGCAATTTTATCTGCATAAGAATCTGTTAAGTTTGTTGCTTTTAATTGTATCATAAATAAAAACAAATGCAACTATACGAATTTATTGACAAACTTGTGTGCCGATTTTTGTAAGTATTGACATTAAATTCCGGATTGCGGATTTATTCTTTGTCTTTGCTTATCGTATGATGAACGAGAAAGTGCCTGTTTTTCAAAAGCAGTCATTCTGAAAGAAATACGGCACAGCGGTTTCTATACCTACTGTGCCGTATTCACTATATTTCCATGACAGAGCGTAAAATATTACTTATTAATTTTGGCAGAATGTTTTTTACTCTTACCGAATCCCGTTACTCCTTTCATAACGCCGCCGCTGATAATCAGCAATGCAATCCACATAATAGGGTTGCTGTTGTCGCCTGTCTGAGGGGACTTTGAATCATCAGGCAATTTAGCCGTTACGGTGTCAGCCTTTTTGATTTCTTTGGTTGGCGCATCTTCATGAGCAGAGATTGTCTTTTCGCAGTAGTCGCAGATATGGTTTTTATCCTTATCTACATGCTCAGAGATTGTCTTTTTGCAATAATCGCAGATATGGTCTTTATCTGCATCATTATGCAGACATACATATCCGCATTCTCGGCACACACCGTCTTTCCACTCATGTGCTTCACTTGCCACAATCACAGCACCACAGCAGTTCCATTTTTGTTCGTGATTAAAAGCGGTTCTTGTCGTCCACTCCTGTACACCGCCCTCGTGGTTTGTTCCGTCAAATTCTCCGTAGGCTTTACCGCAGACATCACATACCGCCTTCTCGGTACAGGTGGCATTGCCGCCTGAGCAATTTTCGGTTTCAAAAGCATCGCATCCGTCCACGGTACATTTTCGGGTATGCTTACCGTCATTGTCAGATACCCATTCACCAAAGGTATGACCGTTGTTGACTGTTACGGTCATCTCTGCATTATTACCCGCTTTGTCGGTGACAACTATCTTCTGCTCACCGTTTGTCGGTGGGAGAACAAAACCTCCGTCTGCATCAAGTGTAACCACCGTACCGTTTACGGTAACGGTATCAACATACTTCTCATCAACAATAACGGTTTGTGCCTCACAATAGATCTTGCCGTTCTCAATACCGCTGATTACAGGCTGAATATTATCAAGCGTTATACGGTCGGATCGAAGGTATGTTATGTTAATATTTTCATCAACAAGCATTACATAAACAATATATTCTCCGTTGGGGTCTATGCAAAACGGTTCTTCATATGCACGGAATACAAGAGAGTTCAGTTCAGCCTCGGAAAGCTCCTTATCTGTTACCAAATAGGATACAAACACAACTCCGCTGTTATCTACGGCATTTATAGTTACCTCCTGTGTATCCTTAAAGAATATGCCAAAGGTAAGCTCGTTTAAGAATTCATTCCATTTATTTGTGCCTATGATAATTTCGCCCGTCGGCTTTTCGGTATCTTTCCACCGTGCCGTTATTGTAATGTTTTCGGCAGGCATGGTTTCAGGGATTTCCTTATCCCACCCCTTAAAGGTATAACCTTTTCTTGTCGGGTTGTCAGGGGCGGTAATTTCTGTACCGTAATCCTGTGTAATTGGTGCAATCTCACTTCCGCCGTTGGTATCAAAGGCTATTGTGTACTGATTGATTTTCCATTGTGCTTTAACCGTCATATTCTCCGCCGGCATGGTTTCGGGGATTTCCTTATCCCACCCCTTAAAGGTATAACCTTTTCTTGTAGGATTGTCAGGGGCGGTAATTTCCGTACCGTAGTCCTGTGTAATGGGTGCGATTTCGCTGCCGCCTGCGGTGTCAAAGGTGATTGTGTACTGATTGGCGTTCCACACAGGATAGAGCGTCAGCGCCTCGTTTTGCGTATAAACGTCTTCAAAGCCATACACCTTTTCGCCGCCGTCAACGGTTGACCAGCCTACTTGCGTGTAGCCCGCGCGGGTGAACAAAGCGCCGCGCAGGGTAAGAATATTGTTGTGGGGTTTCATATCCGTCACTGCACTGCCGGTGCCGTATGTGCCGGGGAGGTAAATCACCTCATAGTCGCCAGTGATCGAAAGCATGGAAACATCGGCAGGTACGGTATCGCCGGGTTTATAGCAGTTCCCATTTTCATCCGACCAATACAGCTGCGCGTCTTCCGAAATGCCGTCCGGGCGGGGCAGTCCCTCGGCAGAGGGTGCAGTAAAGCTCTCGCCGTTTTTCACGATAATGTTGATCCAGTTCTGCTGCTCGCCGGGCATAAATTTACCCGTCCGCAGCTCAACCGCCTTTAGGCTGTCAGCGGCAAGATCTGTCGGCAGCTCGAGGACGGGGCGGAAACCAGCGTCCCGCTCCGGAAGGGTTGGCCTTGCCCAAAATGTAGCCTGTGCAGCGAAGTGTCCACCACGAGATAGATACCATCCCTCGACATTCCCAGTACCTATATCCTGGCCGAAAGAGCGCATTTTATACCAGTTTTTGATATAATCGGCTGACTTCTGATAGATCGTATCCCATTCATTGTCAATTGGTGCAAGACCAGAGCCTTCTCCTTCATTACGGTGATGGTCTCCAACAGATGGGGCGCGGAGCGTATAGTTCACGTTACTCGCTGTATAGGTCTGGCCATAAATCAGGTTCATTTCTGCCAACGTCTCCCGCTGCAAAGAACATTTCACGTTATAATCTGCAATAAACAAGCTGTGCTCGTAAGGGGTGGTATCCTTGTCGGCTTCATTTTTCAACGAATATGCATCCACCGTGCCCACATAAGTAAAGGGCACATAGTGCAGGGTGCTGTCCGGCAGATTGCTGTTTGCCGTGCCGGGAATATCCATCGCCGACAGGTCAAAATAGTATCTGCCGCCGGGGGTAAGGGAAAACTGTTCTGATAAAACAAACTGCGCCGTGAGCTTGGTAACGTCCGCCGGAACACTGGCACCGGGCGCGTAGAGCTTACCGTTGCTTCCGAGCCACATGAAGTAGCTGCCTGTATTTCCGTCCGGGCGGGTCATGCCGTCGGACGCAGGCGCGGCAAAGCTCTCGCTGCTTTTCACAATGATTTGAATATCCTCGGAGCTGCCGCCGAGCGTTCCGCCGCCAAGGTCAAGGGTAACGGCTTTCAGCCCGTCAGAGCTCAGTGTGTCAGGGTTCAGGACTTCAAGGACAGGGCGGAAACCGACGAGCGGGAGGGAGTCCGTAGCATCGTCGTCGTTCCAGCGTCGGCCCGAATCGTACCCGCGAACCGCACGGAGCGACGAGTTGTATCTTGTTGTGTCCTGCCCCCACGAATATATGCCATTCCAGTTTTTGATGTAGCTGCTGTCCTTGTTCAGTATCCTGTCCCATTCGTTGCTTTGGGGCACGCCGCGTTGGGAATCGTCTAAACCCGTACAGTCACTTCCCACAGACGGTGTGCGCAGGGTATAGTCCACGCCGCCGCTGGCATAATTTTTGCCGAAAATCAGACCTGCGGTATTCAGGTCATCCCAGCTTACCGTATGCGTTACGGCATAGTCCGCAATGAATAGGCTGTGGGGATATTTATTCTTCTGAGCATACTCCTCGGTGGTTGCCATTTCCGATGTGAGCTTATAAGCGTTGACCGTGCCCACATAGGTAAAAGGCACATAATGAAGTGTGCTGTCAGGCAAATTGCTGTTTACCGTTCCGGGGATGTTCATCGCCGACAGATCAAAATAGTATCTGCCGCCAGGGGCGAGGGTAAACTGTTCGTCAGGCTGACTTTCCACCGTCAGCGTGACATCCGCAAAAGCACTTGCAAGGTCGGTCTTGCAGTCACCGTTATACTGCTCGCTGAATACCTTCATGGTATAGTCGCCCGGTGCAATGTCAGACGGGATTTTGATTTCAACCGTTCCGCTTTCGGCAGTAGGTTGTGCTACTCTGCCGTAATACTGTGCGCCGTTGTTATCCGCCAGGATGACAGAGATATATTCATTTTTCCCTGTGGTCGCCCCTTTGTAATTCAGCGTAACGGTATCGTCGGGGGCGGCGCTGACAGTTTTTTCCGTCACGGCAAAATTGCGTCTACTATCTAAAAGCGTCAGCTTCCACTCGTTTCCGCTGTATTCGGGAATCGGGGTCAGCCCTCCGTCAGGCTTTCCGCCCACAGCGGCAGATGCAAAAAGGACAGAGTTCATATTTAATTTAAAAGCGGGACGAACAGTCCGATGATTATTGAAAATGAGGATAGTGTGCCCAGAGTATTGGACAGAACCATCACTAGTCACGACGGCGAGATGATATTTATTGGAGCCGGGGGAGCGCAGCCACCAAGCGGTTGTCACCCAATTCGGATGTGCAGGCTCCAAGGCACGCAGATCGTTGTTTACCGCAAACGCTTCCGCTGTGGAAAGCGGCCAGAATACAGCGTTATCCACCTGCCCTCCCGCTACACAGTCGGTATTCTCTCCGTCGTAACTTCCGCTTGTAAGCGCCCGTTTCTTTACGGCAGCATTTTCTTCTGTCGTCAGCTTTGCTGCAAGCGCATCTATCGCGGTTTTCAAATTACTCGGTGCATATTCGTTGTTTAATATGGTATCGACAAATGGTATAACTCCCATAGCGCCTGCCGCAAGCAGGGTAATATCCCCCTGTGAGCTTGTAACACCGCTTCCGTCATAGCCGATAACTCGCCATGCAGCGGGATTATTTTCATGGTTTTGCCCGAAATACACAGTCGGTGCGGTCGCTGTGTTTACATTTTTACTTAACTACACTTAGTGCATCTGTACCAAGCTGTATCGCAGCAGAGCCCCATGCCCCAACCTCCTCGGCAAATACGCTTATCGGCGTAAGGCAGAGCATCATGCATAAAGTCAGCAGGATACTAAGTATTCGTTTTTTCATTTTTCGCCACCTCCGTTATATAAATTTAATCAAGAGCAGTTATTGTAATAGTACCTCTGAAGCCACCGAGATAAGTATTGTATGCCGAATTTTCAAACCACAACTGCAATGTAATGTCTTTATTTGACGCATCATACATTCTGTTGAAATTAAAGGAATGTTGATCATTGGTATACGGTATTTTTGCCCCGTCCCTTTTATTCGTGTAAGCTCCCTGCACAGATCGTCATCATAACCGTCTGTCATCTGAATAGAGTAATTGCCGCTGTTGTTAAATTCGTTTGAACCAACTTCGAGAGAACCGCTTAAGCAGACATTGTAAATATGTCCTTTTTTGAGTGTAATATTATTTCTGTAGGATGAAATCAAGCCGCCCTTGTTTATTTTTTCGTAGACAGAAATATTGACACGACTGTTATTCAGTACTGTCCTTGGAGCGTTTGCCTCTCCGTAAAAATACCCCGAACAGCTGCCGTTCTGACCGGCATCGCCTTTGTCGCCTTTTTCACCGTCAACTCCTGTGGCTTTCACTCCCGTATCGGTCGTTCCAATCCACCAGTTGCCGTTTTCACCGATGAACGGTGTGTTGCCGTCTTTGCCGTCAGCGCCGTTTTGTCCGTTTGTTCCGTCCTTACCATCAGCACCGTCTTTGCCGTCAACACCATCTTTACCGTCAACACCGTCTTTGCCGTTTATACCATCCTTACCGTCTTTGCCGTTTATACCGTCCTTACCGTCTGCGCCGTCAAGACCTTTCAAAATTGAAAGATCGTAAAGGTTAAGCCATATTTCATCGCCGACATAACGCCACTGTAGGTTATTTTCATTTACACGGAACTCAGGTGTTTTTCCGTTTGCTCCGTCCTTACCGTTCTGTCCGGCATCTCCTTTATCTCCCTTGTCGCCTTTTTCACCGTCAACACCTGCGGCTTTCACGCCAATGTCGGTCACTCCGAGCCACCAGTTGCCGTTTTCACCGATGAACGGCGTATCACCGTTTTTGCCGTCAATACCATCGACACCGTTCTTTCCGTCGATTCCGTCTTTTCCGTCAAGACCTTTCAAATTTGAAAGATCGTAAAGATTTAACCATATTTCGTCACTGACATAACGCCATTGAAGATTGTTTTCATTTACACGGAACTCCGGTGTTTTTCCGTTTGCTCCGTCTTTACCGTTCTGCCCTGTGGGTCCTTTTATATCGGAAATGGCAACAAGGTTTTGCCAGTCTTCTCCCTCATAGCGCCACTGTATATATTCTGTTGTTCTTTGTACCTCTATGTTTTTGCCGTCAATGCCGTCTTTACCGTCAATACCGTCTTTTCCGTCAGTACCGTCTTTTCCGTCAGTACCGTCTTTTCCGTCAGTACCGTCTTTTCCGTCAACGCCGTTTATTCCGTCAGTACCGTCTTTGCCGTCAAGACCATTTTTTCCGTCAATGCCGTTTTTACCGTCAAGACCGTTCTTTCCGTCAGTACCATCTTTGCCGTTAAGACCGTCTTTTCCGTTAGTACCGTCTTTACCGTTAAGACCGTTCTTTCCGTCAATGCCATCTTTGCCATTAAGACCGTCTTTTCCGTTAGTACCGTCCTTACCGTTAAGACCGTTCTTTCCGTCAGTGCCGTTTTTTCCGTCAGTACCTCTGAGCGTGTTAAGAGCTACAAGATCGTGCCATTCCTCTTCGGCGGTATCTCTCCATTGGATTGCTGTGCCGTTGTTTCGCACCTCCGGCAACAGGGTTTTGCTATTTTCCGCCTTGCTGCATACGGCAGCAAATGCAATGCAAAGTATGATGCAAAGCACAAGACAGAGTGCGGTAGTAATACAGTATATTCGTTTTTTCATTTATCATTGCCTCCTCTCAAATATTGTGAACGGTATTTATCAGCAAACAGGGCAACACCCTGTTTTAAGACCTCCATTTGGGTTTTTAAATAATATTCATCCTCAAACATAGCATAGTGTACACAGGCACGGACAAATATAAAAATGAGCGGTGTAATCACCGTGTACGGAATGCCGATTTTCGGCTCAAGCCGCTTGGCATACTCGGTATAGCGCTCATTTACCCCCTCAAAGAATTTCTTGCCGTGCTCAATATATTTCGGATGGGTATAGACCTGATACATCAGCCGATATTTCTTGCCGTGCTTCTTTGCGGTCCAATACGGAACCTCTTTCACAAATCGAACAACATCCTTCGGGTCGGTGGGAGCTTTTTCCATAAAATCATCCTCGACCTTTTCCATACAGTATGCAGTTGATTCAATAATCAGTTCATCAACACTGTTGAAATAGGAATACAGATTTCCCGTTGTACAGCCACACGCTGCCGCCAAAGCCTTGATGCCCGTACCGGTCAATCCATTTTCAGCATAGCATTCAAAGCATTTTTCCATTATTTCCCTCTTACGCTCGTTGTGCTGTTCCTCCGTTGTTCTCATAACATTCGCTTCCTTTTGATAACTAATCGATTAATTAATTATAGTATAGCACAGAGCTATGGCAATTTCAACAATTAATTAAGAAAAAATCGCAAAATATTAAATTTTTATTACATCTGTCGGAAACTTTACTGCTATAGCAGTACCCTTTTCCGAACTTTCTTCCACACGAACTTTACCATTGTGCAGTGCAACGATTTCCCACACCAAAGAAAGTCCCAATCCAACTCCGCCGTATTCTCTGCTTCGGGATTTATCCACACGAAAGAAGGGCTGAAAAATACTTTCTCTGTATTGTTCGGGGATGCCGTAGCCGGTATCCGCAACCGTAATAACAAGCTGATTGTCTTTGTGCATTACGGTAATATTCACTGTACCGTCAAAACGGTTGTAGCGTATAGCGTTTTCGGTCAGATTGTATAACAAACGGTAAATCAGCGTGTCACTGCCTGTCATAACAGCATCGCCCGTGCTTTCAAGTGTAACATTGTTTTTCTCTGCAAGGGGCGCAAGGTCAGTGAAAATCTCTTCTACCATAGGGCCTATCTCTATGCGGTCGGCACACGATACTGTGCGAAGCTCGCTCATTTCCAACAGGGTTTTTGTCATTTGTGTCATTCGTTCGGTCTGCTCACGCAACAATCGGAGAAACTCCGCCGTTTCAGGCGATACCTCGGGATGCTCTGCCGAAAAAAGTTCAAGCTGTGCCTGCATAAGCGAAAGCGGCGTGCGCAACTCATGTGCGGCGTTTCCCGTGAACTGTCGTTGAGCGGTAAATCCCTCATCAAGACGGTCAAGCATCCGATTGAATGACTTGACAAACTGTCTCAGTTCAGGCGGAACTTCTTCGGTTATCTTCATATCCGTCAAATTGTTAGGTTGAACCTTTTCAACCCGAGCGGTAAAAGTACGCAGAGGCTTCAGTGCATGCCCGCTTAAAAAATACGCAAGCACACCGCCTAACAATGTTGCCGCCGCCGTAATATACCAATTGGTAGCGATAAAGGATTCCTGTGCTCCGTTGATTACGATAGTCAATTCACGATCAAGCTTTTCGTGTTCGGGATCGAAAAAGTCAGGTTCTCCTTTGTCCGTATCACCGTAACCTGTAACATAAGAGCCTATGGAATCCATATAATGGCTGCCGGAATAGCCGATAAGAACATTCATAAAAATGCAGGTGGCTCCGATAAGAAGTGCAGTCATCAGAGTTATGCGCCATTGCAAGGATAACTTTTTCATACTTTTTCTTCCTCCATAACATATCCTTCACCAATGCGATTGCGAATCGGGTCATAGCCGAGTGCCGCACGCAGTTTCTTTCGTAATGCAGAAATATGTACTCTTATTGAATTGCTGAAATTGTCAACACTGTTATCCCAAACATGGTCGAGCAGTTCTTCCTGACTGACGGGGCGGCCTTGATTAAGAAGTAAATATTCAAGTATTCCGATTTCTTTTCGGGTAAGTGACAGCTCCTGACCGTCAGCAACGGCAACACGGGCTTTGGTGTCAAAAGCAACCTTTCCACAGTTCAAAACAACATTGTTTTGTGTAAACCGACGGCGAGTCAGACTGCGTATTCTTGCCTCGAGCTCATCCAAATGAAAAGGCTTTGTCAGGTAATCGTTTGCTCCGGCATCCAGCCCCTCCACCTTGTCGGCAACCTCACAGCGTGCTGAAAGAATTAACACTCCGGTATCTCTGTCGGTTTGTCGCAGAGTTCGCAGTACCGTCATCCCGTCTGCACCGGGTAAATTCAGATCAAGTAAAACAAGATCGTACTTTTCTATTCCGAGCAACTCATTTGCTTTGTTTCCGTCATAGCAAAAATCAACGCTGTATGCCAATCTTTTAAGGCTGCGAACAATTGTCTCGCACAGCGCACGCTCGTCTTCAATTACTAAAATACGCATAGAAACTCTCCTTGTTGTGTTTTCATATTTCTTTGATAATTTAATTATATCATTATATCGCTCAGGCATAAAGTTTTTGTTAAGTTTTCGTTCTTAACAGGGATTTTACATCCTCTGTGCTACAATGAGAGCACAAAAGAAAGGAGTGACCGAATTGACTCGAAAGAAAAAAGCCGTATTTCAGATCGTACTGATTATCTGCGGAATTATGATGCTGTGTTACGGAGCTCTGCGTGGAGAGGCAGAAACCGTGTTAAGCAAGGCAATCCGGCTGTGTTTGGAGTGTGTGGGAATTGGATAACAAAGAACCGAAGAAAAAAAGAGGCGGTGTATCGCAGTTTCTCTCACGCTTTCGATGGCTTATTCAAGCAGGAGCAACTTTGCTGAGTAATATTCATCTGCCGAATTTATTGAAGGGCAGAATTTATCAAGGCAAAGGAAAGGCTGTTTGCGTTCCGGGACTGAATTGCTATTCCTGCCCTGCGGCATCGGGTGCATGCCCAATCGGCTCGTTTCAGGCTGTGGTGGGTTCGTCAAAATTCAGTTTTTCATATTATATCACAGGATTCCTCATATTGATAGGAGTTCTGCTCGGGCGTTTTATCTGCGGTTTTTTGTGTCCGTTCGGATGGCTTCAGGAACTGTTACATAAGATACCGACAAAAAGCTTTCCACTAAAAAGCTGAAGCCGCTGACATACATAAAATATGCAGTTTTGCTTTTTGCTGTAGGTTTGCTGCCAATGCTCATTACAAACGATGTGGGTATGGGAGATCCTTTTTTCTGTAAGTATCTTTGTCCTCAAGGGGTACTTGAGGGGGCAATCCCTCTTTCCGCCGTCGATTCGGGAATCCGTGCCGCACTGGGTACGCTCTTTTCGTGGAAGCTGGGCATATTGATTACGGTAATCGTACTGAGTGTACTTTTCTACAGACCGTTCTGCAAGTGGCTGTGTCCTCTCGGTGCATTTTACGCATTGCTTAACAAGGTGTCGCTTTTCGGAATAAAAGTAGACAAACACAAATGCATTTCCTGCGGAAAGTGTGCCAAAGTATGCAAGATGGATGTAGATGTAACCAAAACTCCCGACCACACCGAATGCATACGCTGTGGTAAGTGTATCCGTGCCTGTCCTACCAAGGCGGTCAGCTTTCGCTACGGCTTTGGCAAAGGAAAAGAAAATGATTGTCCCGCTGAAAAAGCGGAAACAGCAAAACAAAAAATTGAAACAGAAATTGAAACAGAAAAGGAGTAAACACTATGAAAACGACTAAAATTTTAACCTTACTGACTGCCTTGATGATGTTGTTAAGCTTTGCCGCCTGTGGCACAGCCAAAGGCAATACGACGAATACTACTGCAAATAAGAAAAGCGAAACGGCTATGCTGACAGCTGTGAATCCGAAAACAAAAGACGAGGCCGCCGACCTGCATCAAAAACTGATGGCACAGGAAAATGCTATTCTTTCCGAAAACAGCAAACTTTGGGAAAAGGTATTTCTTTCAGCCGATAAGGGTATGGCGAAGATTGAGGACGGCGGAAACTACGGTGATTTTCTTCTGAAAACGATTGACGGTATCAAGGATCAGTTCAGTGCAGATGAGTTGAAGCTGCTTAATGAAGGCGCCGAAGAGATTAAGGAAATTGAAGGAAAGCTGACGCTTTTGGAACAAAAATTTCCCGGATGCGGAGAAAAACCGTCTGATGGAGATATGAGCGTTCCGGCGGAAAACGGTAAGCCCATCGAAAAGGATAATCTGAAGAAATTCCCGACATTTGACGGCAAGGATCTTGACGGAAACGAAGTTAAGAGCAGTACGCTTTTTGCAAAAAATACCGTTACTGTAGTAAACTTCTGGTTTACCACCTGCAATCCCTGCGTAGAAGAACTTGCCGACCTGGAAGCTCTGAATAAACAGCTTGCAAAAAAAGGCGGAGCAGTAGTCGGAATCAATTCATTTACACTTGACGGTGACAAAACGGCTATCTCTGATGCAAAGAATATTCTGGCAAAAAAGGGTGTGACCTACAAAAACATTTGGTTTGATTCAAAAAGTAAAGCCGGAGAATTCACATCCGGATTGTACTCCTACCCCACAACTTATGTTGTCGATAAAAACGGTAATATTGTGGGAGAACCGATTGTCGGTGCAATAACCTCCGAAAAGCAGTCTGAAAAGCTGCAAAAGTTGATTGATCAGGCAATTGCAAACAGCAAGAACTGATGTGTGCCTGTCCCGACAAAGTATCAATAATGCATATTTTCAGGTTCTGTAAATTTTACATATAGATTCCAACAAATATGCCAATAATTAAGCCCATATAATTTTTCGTACAATAAAACCTCCTGCAACGGATTTTACTCTGTGCAGGAGGTTTATTCTTATTCCGATATTTTTTATTTCATCGTTATATCTCTATAAAAATTTTTACATAGCTGTAAAGCGGTTTGTCATCACAATAAATTTGTATTCTGTTCAAGCATTAAAAAAGAGGCTCTTTCGAGCCTCCTTTCAGCAGTTGTTCTACCCTATTTTATTGTAGAGTTTGTTACTGTCAAAATGCAAATATCAAAACTGCCGATGCAAGAAAAAGTGCAAAGGTAATCGGCTGAAATTTTATGTATTTCTCCACTTTTTAATTCGCTCATCAGAAAATTGATTTGAGTTTGCTACTTTTTTATATTCACGATACGAATAAATTAATATACAAATTGACACAATCATGAACACAATATAAAAC